>OGQK01000512.1_pt1 | contig 24799 bp, 19 predicted proteins | sample 1553221 | NCBI WGS metagenome assembly OGQK01 (sample SAMEA2579996, study PRJEB22360) | human gut metagenome | biome: human gut; feature: human-associated habitat; material: faeces | place: Denmark | collected 2008/2010 | reverse complement strand
GGCAATGCTCAACAGCAGGGCCGCCAGCCGTATCTTCATGCCGGGGAAGACACGTGCGCGCCCGCGGGACAGGGCGCGGAGGCTGTCTTTCACGACGGTTGCAACGGACGTGTCAAAGGCGTTGCGGCCCGGCATCATGTTTCCGGTAAAGCCGGGGCGCCGGGCCGCTTTTCCGAAGCCCGTGGAAACCGGGCCGGGGCAGACGGCCAGCACGCGGATGCCGTGTTCGAGCAGTTCCAGCCGCAGCGCTACCGACAGGCTGGACACATAAGCCTTGGTGGCCGCGTAAACGGCAAAATCCGGAATGGGCAGGAGGGCTCCCAGGGAGCTGAGGTTGATGATGTCCCCGCCGTTCCGCTTCATGGAGGGGATCAGCGCATGGCACAGGCGCGTGAGGCTTTCCACGTTCAGGCGCAGCAGGGCGCGGATTTTTTCCCAGCGGCCGTCCGCGAATTCTCCGTAATCCCCGGCTCCCGCATTGTTGATCAGCAGGGTTCTGCCCGGAGGAAGGCTGTCCAGATGTGAAACGAGCGTGTCCAGGGAAGCTTCATCTGCCAGGTCGCATGGAAAGACGGAGGCGCGCAGGCCGGGATGGCGTTCTTCCAGCGCGGCGGCAAGCTGGAGCAGGGCGTCCCCGTTCCGGGCAATCAGCACCAGTTCCTCCGCATGAGGGGCCAGCGTTCCGGCAAAGGCCTCCCCGAAGCCGGACGATGCGCCCGTGATGATGATCCTGTCGTACTGGAGGCGTGGGGTTTGCATGGTGGGTGGGAGCGGTTCGTATCATGGTCAATCCGGTGTGGAACCGCAATGAAAAAGGGGGCCGGCGAACGCAAAAAGGCGCGCCTCCTTTTCTTTCCAAAGAGAAAAGAGGGCTGGGCCAACCGTGCTGTTCCCCCACCCGGCTAATGCCTGCCTGCGCTCTTCCGGGAATGAGGGGCTCCCGGCCTTCATCGTCATTAAAAGAGAAAAATGAATCTAGGCTTTGCTTCGAAAAGCTTTTCAGTATGAAGGTCGGGAAGATTCCCCTCCCAGGGGGAGGCTTGGCGAGCGAACCGCCTTTCATGGGAGCATGGACCCGGTGGTTTTCATCTCCCCTCCCTCCGGACGGACGGGGCTTCCATCCGCCCCCAATAAAAAACCGCCTGCCGGGTGAACGGGAGGCGGTTTGATGAAAAAGAAGGTTATTCTTAGGCCTGGGGGGCTTCTTCCTGTACCTGCACCACGCGGAAAGGCACGCGGGAGGCCAGTTCGCCGTCAACCGTCAGGTCGATGGAGTAGTTGCCGGGCTTTTCAAAGCGCAGGCCCTGGAAGTTCATGATCAGGTTGCGGGTGAAGAAGGAGGCTCCTTCCGGGAAAGCGGGCACCGGGAAGTTGATCTTGATGGGCATGCGTTCCTTGTCCAGCGGCGTGCCGTCGGCGTCAACGATGCTCAGTCCCAGTTCGTGGGTGCCTTCGTCTTCAGGAGTGAGGCAGATGCGCAGGGCAACGGCGCAGACGGGGTGCACGACGGGGAACTGACGGGCGACCAGGGAGTCAAAACCGCCCTGGATGCAAAGCTTGCCCTGGTAGTCGGCGGCGAAGTCACAAAGAGTAGAAACTAAAATATCCATGTTGTGATAATGTTGATGTATTTGGCTCGCTTTCGCATGGAAAGCATGAACATTGGACAGAACTATACTTCCTCCAGACCTATTGCAAGATAAAGCTGTAGAAAATATTGTCATTTCCCCGTGAAATTCCGGTTGCGCTTGAGGTAGGCCGGGAATCCCTGTACTACTGGTTCCGGCAACGCGTTCCCTGGCATGATCCGATGGTTTTTTGACATACCCTCCAAGCTGATTCACTGGAGGCTGAATGTGGTCAGGACGCTGGGCGCCTACGTGCCGTGGCTGCGCCGGGACGACGGTTCCATGAAGGTGCATGCCGGCACGCTGGTGGACCTGTTTGCCACTATTCTGAGCGGACGCCGCCATTTGAGCGCGCGCGACGCTGATGCCGCGCTGGACATTCTGCGCTACACCTTCCCGGAAGTGGAGCACCGCTGGCTTTCCAACCGTTTCGAGCGTTCCATGCGGGCCAATCTGACGGTGGCGGACGTGCTGGCTTCCGCCGCCTCCGGCAGGGATGAGACGGAGCGCATGGCGATTGCTCTGGAAGTGCTCTCCCTGCTGATCAATACGGGGGACCGCCGCATGACCGGGGAGCTGTTTGACCAGGTGACGTACGGGCTGGAGCTGCCGGGTACGGCAAACCACTTGAGGCAGCTTCTGATGACGCCGGACGTGGAGGCGCAGGAGCCGGCGTACAGCGTCGGTTTTTCCTCCGGCATTGGTGCGGAGGTATCCCTGCCGGAGGAGGACAAGGGCATTTCCTTCCGCCTGATCCGGTGCTCGCGCCTGGTGCTGGTGGTGAATGACGGCTCCAGGCCTATTGTGGTGCGCGGCCGCCATCTGCCGCCCGGCGGGGTGATGCCGCTGACCAACGGTCAGGTGGTGCTGCTGCCGTCCGGTCCGCTGAGCTTTGAAGACTTCGCGTTCTTCCTGGATTGCAAGCGCTCCGGCAAGCAGGAAGTGTGCTATATTTCCCTGGACAACGGCGCCCTGCAAATCAGCCGGGTCCGTTCACGGGCCAGCGAGGTGCGCGTGAACATGGGGCTGGCGTGCAGGGTGGAGGTTCTGAGGCCGGAAGTGGAATTCGTAGTGGACGGGCGGCGTCTGTACCCCGGTGAGAACGTGCGCATGGCCTACTATTCCTCCTTCACGCTGGATGGGGAGGGGCCTTTCTCCATGGGGGAAGTGCAGAACTCCATGTCGGACATCGGGCGCCGCTTCCGCCTGGACCCCGGCACCCGTAAGCTGCGCGTAACCAACCTGCCGGAAAAGGCGCGCAAGGGGGACATGCTGCTGACGCCGGGTCTGGCCGCCGGAGTGGTGCTGGAGGTTTCCTTTTCCAGCGCCACCAATTCCGGCTGGCTGGAAGTGGTGGAGGCCTCCATGCCCCTGCTGCTCAACGGCAGGCCCGTGCGGGGAAGGGTTTCCCTGCGCGACGGGGACGTGGTGCACCTGAACGCCTACCACGCCTTGCGCTGCCGTTTTTCCGCCGGGGTGCTGGATGAAGAATACCACGCCATCAGAACCCTCAGCGTGGAGGGCGTGACCAAGGAATTCATGCGTTCCGGCCGTGTGCTGGACAACATTGACCTGACCGTGAAGCGCGGAGAGATGGTCTGCATCCTGGGCCCCAGCGGGTCCGGAAAAAGCACGCTGCTCTCCATGCTGGCCGGGCAGCTTCCGCCCACACGGGGCTGCATCCGTTACAACAACCAGCTTCTGTACAGCGCCCCGGACCTCATCCGGCCTTACATCGCCTTTATTCCGCGGGAGGACATTCTGGACGCGGCCATGAGCGTTTCCGAGCACATCGCCCAGGCAACCATCATACGCCGTCCGCGCCTGACCCGGTCGGAGCGCGTCAGGCGCGTGAACGCCATTCTGAAATTCCTGGGGCTGACGCACATCGCCTCCCGCCGCGTGGGGGAAATGAATGCGCGCACCATTTCCGACGGGGAACGCACGCGCCTGAACCTGGGGCTTGACCTGGCGGGCATTGCGGACGTTTTCCTGCTGGACGAACCCATCAGCGGCCTTTCCACCTCCGACGCCAAGCTGGTCATGCAGACCATGCTGAACATGAGCCGCGACAAGATGGTGATCGCCACCATGCACCGGCCCAGCACGGCCATCCTGAACCAGTTCCAGAAGGTGCTGGTGCTGGACCACGGCGGCCAGATGGCCTACTGGGGGGACGTGCCGGGCATGATGCGCTATTTCCGCAAGGCGGCCGTGGACATGGCCATTGACGTTTCCGAGGAGGCGCGGACGGCCGGCGGCGCGGACTACGTGTTTGAAGTGCTGGAAGCCCCCCTTCCCTGGCATGCCCGCCGCAGGCGGCAGCACCCCCGGCTGTGGCAGGAGCGCTTTGAAGGCTACCGGTTCCGCAATGTAATGGGGCACCACCATGAAGGTGGAGCCCCCAGAACGTTATATGAAGGCACGCTGGAATTCCCGCCTGCCCCCCGGCGCAGCGTGATGCAGCTCTGGCGGCTTTTCCGCATCTGGGCCGTGCGCACCTTCCTGGGACGCGTGCGGAGCCGCATGGGGCTGTACACCATGCTGCTGGAAGGGCCGGTGCTGGCCCTGCTGATTTCCCTGACCCTGCGCGCCTCTTCCAGCCCGGAATACACGTTTGCCACCGCCCTTCACATACCTTCCTATTTGTTCCTGGCTGCCATCGTGGCCATGTTCTTCGGCCTGACCGGGGCGGCCAGCGAAGTGCTCAAGGACCGCGCCCTGCTCAAGCGGGAGAGCAACGCCAAGGTGTTCGTGACCGGTTACGTGCTCGCCAAGGCGCTGGTGCTGACGGGGCTTTCCGCCGTGCAGTCCGCCCTCTTCCTGTGGGTGGGGAACGCCATTCTGGAAATCCATGAAATGTTCCTGATTTACCTGGGGACGATGACCCTGACGGCCTTCATCGGCGTAAGCCTGTCCCTGCTGGTCTCCGTCTTCGCGAAAACGGAGCGCGCGGCGCTCAACATGGTGCCCCTGCTGCTGATTCCCCAGATACTGATGGCCGGGGCCATCGTCCACTTTGATGAAATGAACCAGTTCATCCCGTGGTCCGCCCACCGCACGGATGAACACGGGCGCCTCAAGCCGGGCCGCGTACCGCTGGTGGCGGAATTCTGCCCCCTGCGCTACTCCTTTGAAACGATGGTGGTGGACCAGGCCTCCAAAAACGTCTGGGAAAGGGAGCGTGAAACCATTCAGGAGAAAGTGGACGAGCTCAAGGAGCGGCCCCAATTGGACAACAGGGAATTTGAAGAATTCAAGCTGCTCAAGATGGCGCTCCTGCACATAGCCGCCATCGGGGCGGACGATCCGGAACAGGCCAAGGCCGCGGTCCGGCGCGTACGGAGGGCGGCGGTCAACGGCTATGAGAAAAACTACAGGCAGGCGATTGCGGAACTGGAACAGCAGGGGAAGGGCAAGCCCTCCGTTAAATCCTTTTACGTCAATGACCGCATTGTGATGCTGGATGAATCCGCGGAAATCCAGCGCGTCAGCCGTGATACGCTGGACCGCCCGGAAATTTTCCTGGCGCGCCGCCAGCCCCTGCCGTGGGGCAACACGGGGAAGGCTCCGGACGATCCCGGCTACAGCGCGGACGAAGGAACGGTGCCTACCCCCTGGAAGGACTCCCTGTTGCTGTTCCTGATGGGGGCGGCCCCCCTCTTCATCACGGGGCGCGTGCTCAAGCGGCGTCTGGAGAAGGTCCGGTAGCAAGTTGCGGCTGCCGGAGAAGGAGCTCCGTGCCGTGGCTTGCAGAATTGAAGGGGGAATCTTTTGGGAGGATTTTTGTTGACGGTAGCTATAGCATTGTTAAACTCTGCCCAATACTTCTTTTTATGGAAACCAAACATCTTTTCTTTTCCAGTGTTTCTGTTCTTGGCGCTGCTCTCTCCCTGGCGTTGTCCGGTTGTGGAGGTGGAGGCGATTCCGAAACCATGGTAACGTTGCCTTCCGATCTTGATATTGCTTTTTCTTTGACGGGAACGCGTGACCTGGTTTTCAAGGTGAACGATTTTTCCAACAATTTTTTCTGTGTTATTTATGATAACGGATGGCGGGAAGACTCAGGTACCGGCGATAGCGACACTGCCGCGAACCTGACTAGCCAGTATCAGGTGTACGGGTATAATTCCGATGCAAAAACCATCAAGAGCCTCACCCTGATCTGGAAGGAAGTCATTCCCAATACCATTTACAATTACAAGAACAACCTTACGATGACCGAGATTACTCTGCCGTCCGCCGGTCAAAGCCAGGGTGTTGTAGGTCCGTGGAACGGGTCCATGTACAACTGGGCCGCAGATGATGGCAATATGTCTGCCGTGAGCGGTGCTTCCGGCGTTGTGACTTATGCCAACTGAGTAAATTGGTAATAACCTGCCTGTAACGTAGGCAGTGATGATGGCGGGAACGTTCATGGAATGTTCCCGCTTTTTTATCCCGGGAGTCTCCGGTTGGGAGGGTGGCGGTGTTCCCCGCCAAGAGAATGGAGGATGGAAGGAAAACCTGTTTCCGGTTGGGAAAGAAAAAGCACTGTCCGAATGTGTCCGGAACAGTGCCTTTCAGGGGTGTTAAACTATTGGAATGGGATTTCTTTTCCTAGTTGGAAGAAACGGAATTAGAGTCGCTGATCGTGATTGTGGAGGGAGCCACGGCGGCATTGTTGGCAAAGGGATTGGCCTGAGCAGCATTTCCGAAATTCCTGGGCTGCCTGGGGAATATTGATGATGCAGTTTCCTTCCGCATGCGTTCCCTTGTTGCCGTATTTCAATTCGTTCCAGGTCAGATGAATGTTATAGGAGTTTTGAACAAGGCCTCCATTACCCAAAAGGTCCGTGCGTTTTTTGACCGTGTAATAGATTTTCAAGGATGCGGTGTCCGTTCCCGTTTTCTGGTAGACATAGGATGTATAACCGCCGTTGCTGATGCTGCCCGTGGAGCTTGTCAGAGTGCCTGTCATCACGGAGGCGGGAGTCATCACAAAACCGCCGACACCAGTTTCCGCAAGCGCAGTCTGGGCTGCGTTAGACAGGTTGCCTGTTTGAATGATGACGTTGTAGACTTTGCCGACCAGGGATTCTCCGGTCTCTCCGTTGCCGCTGCTGCTGCCGCCGCAGGAGGAAAGCCCTGCGCCGATAAGCATGGAAAAGACGGAAGCGCGGAAAATGGGAAAAGATTTGGGTTCCATAGAAGAATGATTATGACAGATGCTAGCAGACTCCCTGCGTGCGTCAACAGAAAACCTCCCCTCCGGTGGTTTTTTACTATTTAAGCACCTTGCCGATTTGCCTGTTGGCGGAAATAATGATGGGAATGGAGGAGACCAGTACGCAAATGAAGAGGGAGATGCCCAGAAGAGTGAGGTCCGGCATGATGTCCTGGAGGGAAAGGGAGGTGTTCTGAAGTTTGAAGAATTCCCCCAGCACGATCTTCTGCGTTTTCATGAAGCAAAACACGGCTGCAATGAACGCTCCGCCCACCAGGAAGACGTTTTCCATAATGAAGTTGAGGACCAGGAACACCGGACGAACGCCGAAGCTCTTCATCAGGGTGTAAACGTATTCGTTCTGCTGGAATTCCATGGAGGCCAGGGCCGTGAGCAGAATGCCCACAATCACGGCGATGCCGATGGAGAAGGCGGCGCGGCATTCCGCCTGGTTGCCCATCAGGATATCCAGCCTGCGCAGGATGGGGGCAGTGCTGCGGATGGAGGTAAAGCGCTGGTCCAGGCGTACCAGGTTGGCCAGGGTGTTTTCAATGCCGGAAATCAGGGCGGAAGTCATTTCAGCGGCCTGGATGATGTAAATGGTGGTTCCGCTGCCGCTCCGCAGCCCCTGGGAGGAAAATGTTCCGGCCGGAACGAGGATGAGGCCTTGCGGGAAGACTTTCCCCAGAACATGGTGTTCCGGCAGATGGCAGGCGTGGATGGGAAAGGAGAACTGGTTCATTTGGACGGTGCGGGGCCCCTCCTGTTCCAGTTCCTGCTTGAGCCCGAAAAGCAGGAGTCTGGGATGGCGGTCAATGGGCAGTTCCTTCAACTGGTCATACGCGGCAATGCCGTACTCTACAATTTGGTAATTCCCCTTTCCCTGCGTGGCGGAGGCAACTTGTTTCAATGCCAGCACGTTGCAGGGATGAAGGCTGGGGAGATGCTGCTGAATGAGGGTTTCCAAAGGCGGTTTTCCGTCCGGATTAACGTCATAGGCGATAATGAGGTCACCCCCGCTTTGCCTGATTTCATCCTGGAGCAGTTTGGTGGAAAGCACGTAGTTGGCCAGAAAGGACAGAGCGCACAGGGAAAGGAAAAAAGAAACCAGAACGCGGGAAAGCGGGCTGGCCGGCCGTTCCTTCCAGCGGTGCAGCGTATCCTTAAAGAGATACAGGAGCGTTAAAATCAATGATTTCATGGGCTATATCCAGCAGCCGGGAATCGTGCGTGCTGACAATGCAGATTTTATCAGCCGTTTGGGTGGCGATGAGGTCCTTGATAATGCCTGTGTTGGTGTCATCAAGTCCTGAGGTGGGTTCGTCCAGTAGAAGGATGGAGGAGTTTTTCATCAAGGTTCTGGCAAGGGCCGCGCGCTGGGCCTGTCCTCCGGAAAGGGTTCCTGCCTTTTTGTGGCGCAGGCTGTCCAGGCCGAGCTGTTCGATGAGCCGGGAGGCCCGGTCCTTCCATTCTTTTTTGGGAAGCATGGCCATTTCAGCACACAGTTGGAGATTGCGCTCCACGCTGGCGAGGGGCAGCAGATTGATTCCCTGGAACATATAACTGACTTCCTTCCTGCGGTATTTCGTGTTGGAAAGGGGAACGCCGTGGGGGGTGGCGATGTGGCCCGAACGGATGCGGAGATAGCCGGCCAGGATTTTGAGCAGCGTGGTTTTCCCGCAGCCGGAATATCCTTTCAGGATAGTGATGCCGGAACGGAAGGTGCGCGAATAATTGTCAAAAATCAGGCTTCCCTTCGTGTAACCGAAACAGACAGCCTCACAAACGAGTTTCATTTCTTGCGGGCGATCAGTTGACTTTCCCCTTCCAGGATGAGCTCATATTCCGGATGAACCGCTTCCAGAAGTTCCTGCCAGGAGGAGCTGGTTTTGGCCGCGGGACAGGATGCAAGAGCCATTTTGTCCAGAAGGATGACCGGTGTGTTGGGAACGTAGTACAGCCGGGCGGTGCAGTTGGAGCCGATCATGCCGTGAGCGGCGTCATGCTGTGCGGGGGGGAGTTTGAAGAAATAGGCCAGAATGTTGCCCCCGGTGGACGGGTTTTTCTCCACCCTCTTGTGGGAAAAGACTCCGGCCATGGAACCTCCGCTGGCCAAGGGAATGTCTACGCGCAGGGTTGCGGGGTCCAGTCTCGTCAGGTCCGGATTGGAGATGGAGACGGTGATGTAGTAGGCGGAATCGTCACAGACAGTTGCGATGGGGGTGGATGGTTCCAGATAAACGGCCTGTGCTTCGTCCGCCGGCAGGGTGAACTGGTATTGCAGCCTGCCGTCAAAGGGCATGCGCAGCACGTAATTCTCTTCCTCCTTCTCAAAGTCCCGCCGCGGTTTGATGTCGATGAGTTCCAGTTCTTTTTCCGCCAGGGAGATTTTTTCCTTGAGGGATTGGACGGCTTCCTTGTCGGAGGGATTTTTTTTGTCGTGCCAGCGTTTTTCCTCCGGTGTCAGCCCCGAGTAAAAGTTGATTTCCTCAAGCTGTTTCCGGAGTCCCACGATTTCATCCCGCTTGGCCGTCTTATCCTTCAGAATCTGGATTTCAAGCTCCTTGCGCTTGAGCTCCATATCCTCCTCATTGACAGTGGCGATAATGGCCCCTTTTTGTTCCCGGTCCCGGTCCGGCAGCCAGTTGTTGACATGTCCGGCGGCGGGCATAACGAAGGTTCGGATGCGTTCGGGAGTGATCTGGGCCTGCATCTGCATGATGAAGACGCGAACATCCGGCACGGCCTCCTGTGGAGCCGCTTCCTGGGCTGGGGCTGCAAGGGAAGTCTCCTCAGCCTGAACGAAGGCTGGAATACAAAGAAAGGCCGCTGTTCCCGCAATCCATCCGGCCACGGCGGGGAATCCGAAAGGAACGCGGCCCGTTGAACGGTGGATTTTCAATCTCACAGGTTATTTGCCGACGTAGTCCGCAGACGGATAAATGGTCACCTTGCCTCCATCCAGAAGGGTTTCCCCCGTATCGAATACGCCGGGATTGGAAGAACTTTCGTTGCCCTGGAGCCTGATACGGTATTTGGCGGAACCGGTGATGATTTTGTTGTAGGCATCGTCTCCGGTGTCAAAAGTCAGTGTGCTGCTGAAGGACATCTGTACGATGCCATAGCTCTGAATCGGGCCGGGAAGCGTAATGACGTTGGTGGAAAGCGTGGCGCTGGTGGAAAGAGAGCCGGACGTGCCGTTTCTGCGGAAGATGACTACCGTGGGATTGCCGTTCCCGGCCCCGCCTCCGGAAGTTGGGATGCTGGTGGTCGTGTTGTTGAACAGGAGCGGCATCGTATCGGTGCCGGTGCCGGTGGCAAAGAGGGTGAAGGCGTGATGGAGGGGGTCTGCATCAGGCGAGGTTTCATATTCCGGATTGGAGGAAAGCACAAGAACCTGACCGACGCCCAACTGGGTGGAACCGTCGGTTCCGCCGCCGCCGCAGGAAATGAAGCCGATGGCTACAGCAGTAAGGGAGAGAAAGGCAATAGTACGGTTGCGGGACGAAGTGGTCATAAGAATATTGAACTTTGAAACAAGCTATCTGTTTTTGCCGTACCCGTCAATCATGAAATTCTTCCGACCTTTTGAGGCTGTGCGGTGAGGCGGCGGGAACGCTTTATGGCTTGACTTTTGGAAGGGCGCCGTAAAAATCCCCGGAAGATTTATGGCTCCTCTGTTATACCCGGCCGGCACGGTTCCGTTGCCGATGACTGCCGTCCGGCAGTGGCTGAGCGTAAGTTTCCTGTGCCTCCTTTTTTTGCTGCCGGCGTCATGTTCCGTGAACCGTCACATGGAGGAGAAGACGAGGGAAATGATGAAGCAGATTGATGCCGAGCCGTACTGGGAACAGTTGCCGGAGCGTACCATCTCCTGGAATGCCGCCATCAAGATGATGATGGACAATAATTTGGAGCTGAAGGAATCCCAATTGAACCTCCAGCAAGCGGAATGGTCGGTAAACAGGGTGTTTACCCAGATCATTCCCGGCGTGAATCTGGACCTGATGATGACTCGGGATATCAGCGGTCTGTCCAGCATGAGCGCGCGGGATGTGGAATACCATACCAATATTCTGTTCAACATGCCCTCCCTCACTCAGGTTCCCTTTGACTATTATTCCGCCAAGGCGTCCGTATATGCCTCCAGGAATATGCTGGAAATGAAAAAAAGGGAACTGGTTTCCCAGCTTTACCGGCAGGTTCTTTTATATGATAACGCCTTGCGTTCCCGCCAGAATTCCCTGGACAGCATCCCTTTTGACGACGACGGCACCCAGCGGGCCAAGGTGGATCGGGAATGGGAGAAAACCAGGAAGGATATTTCCAAGGCGTTCATCTCCCTGTTCGGGGACATGAACGCCCGTTGGTTCGTGGAACCCTCCACGGTGCCGCGCATCAGTTGGGCGGCGTACCGCAAGGCAAGCCGCAAGCTGGATTTCCTGGTGGTGTCCATCATGGCGATGGAGCTGGAGGCGTCCCGTCTAAGCGTGCTGAACGTCAAGATGCGCTTCTTTCCGTCCATGGACATCAACTTTTACAGTCCCTCCCTTTTCTCCGGATCGGGCGGCACTTATTCCGGTTTCTTCGCCGGGGCTGGTGACATGCAGGTGAATATGAGCTTGAGGGAACAGCTGGATACGCGTCTGGATGTTTGGAACCAGTACCGTAATGCGCGGGAGAATCATAAAATTCTGGAGAAGAAGATGCGCATGCGCCTGGTGGAGCGCCGGGAGAAGGTGGAGGCTCTCATCAAGAGCCGTGATGAATTTGAAAGCTGGCAGTCCTACTACAGGAAGAAGGCCGCATTTTTGAAAAAACGCCTGGCGCTTTCCGGGGAGGAATATTTGCAGCAGCGCAAGGATCTTCAGGCGATCTATCACGATCTTGATGCGGAAGCCGCCAAGAATGCGGAAGTGGAAGCGGCGCTCATCATGGAGTACGGCTGGCTGAAATAAGGGGAAGGCGGCGCGGGGGTGCGGCCCTGTGTGACTGCGGGGCCTTCCTTTCTTGATGCCTTCAAAGGCTTGTGTTACGGTCCGGACATGCAAAAAGTTCGGCAACCCGTAGGCGTGGCGTTGATGATTCTGGCTTTTCCGGCCGCCATTTACGGGGCGTTCCCGTGGGGAATCGTCCTGGGGGCCTTTTTGTTCCTGCTGGGGGTGGCCGTGGCGGTCAGCCGTTTTTCCGCCATTGTCTGGTCATGGTGCCTGTTTTCCCTGGGGATTTATCTGGCCGCGCCTTTTATCTGGATGTGGAATCCGGACTATTTTTTCAGCCGCCCGTTTGACGTTCTGTTCGTGAGCGGCTGCCTGGTGGGCAGTCTGGTTTTGCTGACGATCCGGTTTGCGGTGGTTCCCGTGCTATGGCCTAAAATCTTCCGCCATTTTGTAGAGGGAGGCCCCACGCTGGAGGACCTGGCCCCGGAGAAGGGAAGGACGGTGGCGGAACTGCGGAACGGCATTAAACGCAGGGAGGTGAATTTCCTGTTCGGGCATGCGGATGAGGAACTGGTGGAAAAATGGGGGAAAATAGCCCAGGGCATCGCGGCGCTTTCCAGGAGCCGTAAACGGCTGACGGCTTGGGTAGTAGGTATTCTTCTGGTCTGGCCCGCAGCCGTGTTTTTCCTTTCCGGAGGAATGGGCGGCGCGCTGGATCGTGACATTGACCGCATGTGGGAAACCCGTCCGTTCCGGAACGGCATGGTGGTTTCCACCCCTGCGGCCATGAATGCGGCGCGGCGCGTTTTCAAGGATGCCCGCGCCCTGCGGGGAATGACGATGGAACAGGCGCGCACGTGGCTGAAAACGGACCGCAGGAATGCCGCCTTCAAGCTGGGCAAGCCCCGCTACGATTTTGAAAAGGATGAAACCGTGCTGGTGCTTTCGGACGGGAGGGACTCCATTCGCCTGGTGGCGGTCTTTAATAACGCCGGGCAGATTACCCATTCCTGGCCGGAAGAATACATGACCCTGATGGTCAGGGATTTGGAGAAAGACTAAGCGCCGGACACAAAGGTTTGAATAGAACCTTTGAGCTTTGGTATTTGGTCATTGCGGAAGCCCTGCGGATTTCCGTTACAGCGTGCGTTTTTGCGGAGGCGTCAGGTTCAGCCTGCCTTCACTGATGTGGATGCCCATGCCGCTTTCCTCAATCATGTGAATGAGTGGCAGATAGGCCTGGAGCAGGTTTTCAAACGCGGGAAGGAGAAAGATCATGTAGCCCTGGGGGACGGAAAGGCTTCCGATGGTGCCTCCCACGTGGATTCCTCCCGGCAACGTCTCGTCATTGTAGAATTCAAAGCGGGTCTGCACCGCCATGTAGTTGTGCGGGTCCATGGATTGGAAGGGCGTCAGGAACAGGGAAATCGTCTGGCGGGAGTCAATGCCCGTATAGCGTTCAATGATTATTTCCATGCAGCCTTCCCCGATGGAGCCGTCCGGCTGTTCCTTGCCGCCGTGCAGCCGGATGCCTACCGCCGGATTGGTGGCGAAGATCGCCAGGGCCCCGTGCTGCTGGGGATGGACGGAGGAGGCCAGATAGCGGTTGATGTCTTCTTCCGAAAAGGAAACGGAGGAGTCCCTGTTGATGGCCTGTTTCAGGATTTTTGGGATGTCCGGAGCGTTTTCCTTTTGGCGGAAGCCGGGCAGGTCAGCCGTGTTCTGCGGGCTCCAGGAGGAATAAATCAGCCAGGAAATAGCCGCCAGAATGGCTATGGTGAACAGGAAGATGAGATTGCCGATCAGGGAGAAGGGCGTTTTTTCACGGACGGGCTTTTCCTGGCCGGCCTGTTCCTCCGGATCGTAGAAATGTTCCACGATGTTTTCATGTTCCGGCAGGTCGTGCAGGGGTTCCCTGCCGGCGGAGCCGTTCCGGGGGGTGCCTTCGTTGTCGGGGGTGGGGGACATGGTGCGCAGGGGTTACGGGAGTCTGGGGAATTTGGAGAAGTCCGGGGCGCGTTTTTCGACGAAGGCGTTTTTGCCTTCCTTGGCTTCCTCGCTCATGTAGTAGAGCAGGGTGGCGTTGCCGGCCAGGTCCAGCAGGCCCATCTGCCCGTCGCAGTCGGCGTTCAGGGAGGCTTTCAGGCAGCGGAGGGCCAGGGGGCTGTGCCGGAGCATCTGGCGGCACCAGGAGAGCGTTTCCTCTTCCAGCTTTTCCAGAGGCACCACGGTGTTGACCAGTCCCATGTCCAGCGCTTCCTGCGCGTCGTACTGCCTGCACAGGTACCAGATTTCCCGCGCCTTTTTCTGGCCCACGATGCGCGCCAGGTAGGAGGAGCCGAGACCGCCGTCAAAGGAGCCGACCTTGGGTCCCGTCTGGCCGAATTTGGCGTTGTCCGCGGCGATGGTGAGGTCGCAGACGACATGGAGGACGTGGCCGCCGCCGATGGCGTAGCCGGCCACCATGGCGACGACGGGCTTGGGCATGGTGCGGATGGTGCGCTGCACATCCAGAATATTCAGGCGCGGCACGCCGTCTTCGCCGATGTAGCCGGCATTTCCGCGCACTTTCTGGTCACCGCCGGAGCAGAAGGCGTCCGGGCCTTCCCCGGTTAGGATGACGACTCCCACCTTGGGGTCTTCATGCGCGGCGTTGAGGGCGTTGAGCATTTCATGAACGGTCTGGGGACGGAACGCGTTGCGGACTTGGGGGCGGTTGATCGTGATTTTCGCGATGCTGCCGTCGTCCGTTGTTTCATACTTGATATCCGTATATTCCCTGGCGGTGGTCCATTGTGCGCTCATGCGGACTACTTTAATAAGGCGTCCGTCAATGGGAAGCTTAAAATGCGCCGCCTTCCGGGTGCATGCGGACTTGGGCGGGGGAAAGGCGCCGGAGGGCGGAAGCTGGCGTTTTTGCTGCGTTTTCCGGGAGACAGGCTCTGGAAAAGCGTGGACGGAGCCGGACGACGCCTTTTCCCTTCGTCCCCGTTTTCCGCTGCTTTTCCGGAAGCCGTCCCGGTGACGGAAGCTGGCGGCATTTGTAATTTACGGCGTGCGCTTCTGTGCTACATTGGGAACGGTATGATACATGACCTACTGGTGCGCGGCGTGACGGTGTTTCCCGGGAGCGAACATTTTGAGTTTGTCCCCGGAATCAATGTGGTGGTGGGCGGCAATGATTCCGGCAAGAGCCATCTGCTGAAATTGTGCTACACCGTAGCCAAGTGGAGCGCGGACGGGGGCAGGAAGTCCCTGCCGGAGAAATGGGCGGAGGAACAGCGGCTCCGGAAGGACCTGATGCGGGTGTTCGCGTCCCGGGGACTGGCCGGGCTGACGGCCCGGAACCGCGGGAACGCCCATGCCCATGTGGAGGCTTCCATGGAGGGGGACGGGGTGCCGGAAGGCATGGGGAACCTGGTGTTTGATTTTCAGGCGGGGCATGAGGAGGAGGGGCTGAGCATTCAGGAGATGCCCAGACGCTTCCTGAACGTGCCGGTAGTGTTCCTGGCGGCGCGGGAGGTTCTGACCATTTACCCGAGCTTTGTACAGGTGGGGAGCAGGTTTCCCGAATTCCTGGACGGCGGAAGCTGGGACCTTTGCCGTTACCTGGATGCGGATGCGGCGGCGGAACCTATCAGCACGGACGCCGGGCGCGTGGTCGCCAGGCTGGAGAAGATCATCGGCGGCGGAGGTGGTGAAGCGCGACGGACGGTTTTTTTTGCAGCGTCCCGGACAGCAGCCGATCGAGATGAGCCTGGTGGCGGAGGGGTTCAAAAGGCTGGGCACGCTGAGCTACCTGATCCGGAATGGGTCCGTGAAAAGAGGGTCCGTGCTGTTCTGGGATGAGCCGGAAATGAACCTGAACGCCTCCCATCTGCCCGTGCTGGTGAAAACCCTGACGGGGCTCGCCAAGACGGGGGTGCAGGTGATTCTGTCCTCCCACAGCCTGTTCCTGCTGCGGGAGCTGATGATTCAGCTTTCCGAACCCCGCAATGCCATGGTGCAGAGGAAGTTTTTCGGGATGAGCGTGCCGCGGGGAGACCGTTCCGGGGTAAGGGTGTCCTGGGGGGAATCCCTGGAGGATGTGGGGCCTATCGAATCTCTTGAAGCGGAAATCGAGCAGGCGGACAGGTATTTGAAGCTGAGCTATGAGTCATAAGCCGTCAGAAGCTCATTACGTGGAGGGAGTCCACCGTTTCTGGATCGATGAAGGCTACGTCGTGTGCCGCATTGAATGCTCGGACTATTATGCCCGGCAGGCGCAGAATTTCTGCGGGGGGTGCAAGGAGATGGACTTCCTGCTCTATCATCCGGAACGCCGGGATTTATGGCTGGTGGAAGTAAAGGATTACCGTTTTGACGCCCGGCCCAAGGTGGGGGAACTGGTCAGCGCCCTGAGCCGCAAGGTCCGGGATACGATGTTTCTTCTCCGGGCCGCTTCCGTGGCCGCCCCGCATGAAGAGCCGGCGGAGGGCATCTCCCTGAGGGATTTTTCCATCCTGGCCTCGGAGGCGGAGACGCTTCATCTGGCTTTTCTGCTGGAAATGGGCATGGGCGGCGTCTGGACGGACGGCGGGCTGCTGGCAAACGTCAAGAACCTGCTGGTGGGCTCCATGCGTTTTCTGGATGCGGAGCTGATCTGCGCGCCCATCACGTATCCACACCGCATCGGCCCGTGGCGCGTGACCTCCGCCCATGGGGAGGTGAGCAAGCGGGTGGAAATCCGGCGCGCCAGGAAACTGGCGGAAATTCAGGAACAGCGGCGGCGGGAACGGCTGGAGGCGCAGGAGGAGAGCGCCTGGCAGGAAAAGAGCCGGAAGGGGAGCGGCTTTCATGCGGCGGAAACGGAGGAAAAGATGCCCCAGTGGAAGCGCCGCCTCCAGCAGCGCATGAACGGGGAAAGCGCGAATCACGAGGGACGACGCAGAAAAAGGAAACGGGACTGAATCCCGCGCTGTCTATTGCCTCATTGCCGGAAGGCGCTTCCCGGCCCGGAACGGTCCGGTTCCCTCCTGCGCCGGCTGTATGGCATGTCTCGGAAAAAAGTTTTATTTTACAAGGACTCGCGTATCATGCCGCCCGATTCATTAACTTCTGTGTGCTAACCACATTATGTCTGACAGAATGCCACCCAGTCCTCCTCGTCCTCCTAAATTTCCCGGCTCCGGAAAGCCCGAATCCCCCAACTGGGGCGTGTGGGTCATGGTTCTTCTCATTGCAGGCGTCCTCGCGTTCGGCTTTTTCACCCCGGAATCCTTTGGACTGGGGCCCCGCAAGGAAAACCTGGAATCCTTTGAGGCCCAGTACAAGGCAGGCCGCGTGGTGCTGAACGATCCGAAGGCCCCCGTGGAAGTGGTGCTGAGCGAGAACGGCTCTGAAGGCGTCATCCATGCGCTGGTGTATAAAAAGGACATCCAGCCGAAGGTGGAAATGAAACCCTTCGTGCTGTCCTATTCCATGTCCCTGCCGGACCGGGACAAGCCCCTGCTGAATGAGCTTTCCGGCTACAGGATAGTGGAAAGCCCGTACCGGACGGAGGCGGGGAAAAATGTTTCCATTATTCCTGAAGAAGCGCAGAAGCTTTCCGTGCCTGAGTTCAACCGCCTGGCCCTGGAAGGCCGCATCGCGGGCGGAAATGAGGGCCTTGTCCTGGCTGAAGACGGGAACCAGAATGTGCTGGTCGGCCAGATTGTCACCCGCATCTGGCCTGCGGCCACGGGGGACGCCTCCGTGGACAAGCAGCGTTTTGAACGGGTGGAAGTTCCTTTTACCCTGGAATTCCAGGGAGACCGCGTCAAGCAGCTGCTGGGGCCGGATACGAAGTTCAAGCGCGAGTCCGGCTCCTGGGGCGGCATTCTGCTGAATCTGCTGCCCATCGTGCTCATTCTGGTGATTCTGTTCTTCATGTTCCGCGCGCAGAGCGGCGGGGCCAGGGGAGCCATGAGCTTCGGCAAGAGCCGGGCGCGCCTCATCGCCCCGGACAAGAACAAGGTGACGTTCAAGGACGTGGCCGGCATCAGCGAGGCGAAGGAGGAGGTATGGGAACTGGTGGAATTCCTGCGCAATCCGGAAAAATTCCGCGACCTGGGAGCTACCATTCCCCGCGGCGTGCTGATGGTGGGCTCTCCCGGTACGGGCAAGACCCTGCTGGCCCGCGCCATTGCCGGAGAATCCAACGCCTCTTTTTATTCCATCAGCGGCTCGGACTTTGTGGAAATGTTCGTGGGCGTGGGAGCGAGCCGCGTGCGCGACATGTTTGAGCAGGCCAAGAGAACGGCTCCCAGCCTGATTTTCATTGATGAAATTGACGCCGTGGGCCGCCAGCGCGGCTATGGCATGGGCGGCGGCAATGACGAACGGGAGCAGACGCTGAACGCCCTGCTGGTGGAGATGGACGGTTTTGAAAACAACTCCAACGTGATCGTAATTGCGGCGACCAACCGCGCGGATATTCTGGACCCGGCGCTGCTGCGTCCGGGCCGTTTTGACCGGCAGGTGGTGGTGAACCTTCCGGATGTCCGGGGGCGTGAACAAATCCTCCAGGTGCACGCCAGGAAGGTGAAAATGGCTCCCGGAGTCGGTTTTGCGCGCATTGCCCGCGGCACGGCCGGCTTCTCCGGCGCCCAGCTGGCCAACCTGATCAATGAAGCCGCCCTGCTGGCCGCCCGCAAGGGATTGAAGGAGATTACGGAAGCGGAACTGGAAGAGGCCCGCGACAAGGTCAGTTGGGGCCGCGAACGCCGCAGCCTGGCGATCAATGAACGCGGACGCCGCATTACCGCCGTGCATGAGGCGGGGCACGCCATCTGCTTGTTGAAGACCCCGCACAGCGAACCTCTGCACCGGGTGACCATCGTTCCCCGCGGGGGAGCCTTGGGCATGACCATGTGGCTTCCTTCGGACGACAAGATGCACCAGCTCCGGTCCGAGATGCTCGACCAGCTCGTCGTGGCGATGGGCGGCCGCTGCGCTGAACAAATCGTCTTTGGCGACGTGACCAGCGGAGCTACCGGAGACATCAAGAGCGCCACCAGCCTGGCGCGCCGCATGGTGTGCGAGTTCGGCATGAGCGAGAAACTGGGGCTGATCGAATACGGCGAACACCAGGGGGAAGTGTACATTGCCCGCGATCTGGGAACGCGTTCCCGCAATTATTCCGAATCCACGGCGGAACTGATTGACTCGGAAGTCCGCTTCCTGGTGGACAGCGCCTATGAACGCGCCATGACCATCCTGACGGAAAACCGGGACAAGCTGGACATGCTGACGGAAGCCCTGATGGAATTTGAAACGCTGGAAGGTTCCCAGGTCATGGATATTCTGGAATACGGGGAAATGAAGAATCCCCCCGCCAAGGTGACCCCGCCGCCCATGCCTTCGGAAGTGGAAGATCAGCCCGGGAAGGGTGATTCCGGTTCTTCCGTGAAGAAGGATGCCGAAGAAGCCCGCACGAAGGACGCGGAGGAACGGAAGAAGGAAAACGCCCGGACAGAGCAGGACCCCTTCTCCTACAATCCCGTGGAGGAGTACGGAAAGGACGGCGAAGAGAAGAAATAATCCAATAGAAACGAATTAATTATGGTAGCCAACGATGCGATGGAACTGGCCAGGATGTGCGCCCGCGCCGCGGATGACGCCAAGGCTGAAAATGTGCGGGTGTACGACCTGCGCGGCATGTCTTCCCTGACGGATTTCATGGTAGTGTGCACGGGCTTGTCCGTCCCCCACCTGCGCGCCGTCATCCGGGAGCTGGAAGAATCCGTCCGGGAAAAGACGGGTGCCCTCCCCACCTATGTGGAAGATACGCCCGTGGCGCTGTGGTCCGTGGTGGACTATATTGACGTGATGGTCCATATCATGGGGCAGGAAACGCGCGAGTTCTACGGCATGGACACTCTGTGGAAGGATGCCCCCGTGGTGGAGTACTGAACTTCGGTAATCTGATTTTTTCCGCCGTGCCTCTGTCTGACAGCGGCACGGCTTTTTTATCTTTCCGGAGGAGGGGCGGCTTGTTGTCCGTCCGCCGGAGCAAAGAAATTGGTGGCGGCATGTCTGGGCTCCTCCGCATGATGAGGGCCTGATCCGGGCCGGAAGAAAAAAGGCGCCATGATGTTGCGGCGGCGTATTTTCTTTACCAGGGATTTGGGAGCGCACTCCCAGGTTTTTCCTTGGAAAAGCGGCATGGCAGCCCGGCTCTAACAAGATTCCAATCTTGCCTTGCAGCCGTAATCAGATTACTCTTCCACCGTTATTTATGAGTAATTCCGGACCTACCTCCACCCCGATGATGGATCAGTACCTTCGCATGAAGAAGGGCTTGCCGGAAGACGTCCTGCTGTTTTTCCGGCTGGGAGATTTTTATGAGATGTTCTTTGAGGACGCCAAGGAGGCTTCCTCCATTCTGGGCCTGACGCTGACCAAGCGCCACGGCATTCCGATGTGCGGGGTGCCTCACCACAGCGCGGAAGGGTATATCGGCCGCCTGGTGAAGGGAGGGAAGCGCGTGGCGATTGCGGAGCAGACCACCATTCCGCAGCCGGGCAAGCTGGTGGAGCGGGAGCTTACCCGCGTGATTTCCGCCGGAACCCTGGCGGACATGAATCTGCTGGATTCCTCCCGCCACAATTACATCGTGGCTCTTTATAAGGATAAAAAGCATTTCGGGCTGGCATGCGTGGACCACACCACGGGGGAATTTTCCGTGGCCCAGTTTGAGCACATGGACCTGCTTCTGGACGAGCTGTCCCGCATCAATCCCTCCGAACTCCTGGTCAGCGACGAGCAGACGGACTGCTTCCCCGGCGCCCGTCCCACGCTTTATTACGACGGATATACCTTTCTGCCTTCCACGGCCATTCCCAATCTGCTGAGCCACTTCCGGGTGCATTCCTTGGACGGCTTCGGCTGCGGAGAGATGACCGCCGCTTTAGGAGCGTCCGGCGCGGTGCTTCATTACCTGGGCTACCAGCTCCGCCGCCCCACGGACCATTTGCGCCGCATTTCCGTGCGCGCCACGGAGAACGCCGTGCTGATTGACCAGGCCAGCCAGAGGAACCTGGACCTGGTGGATTCCCGCGGCGGCGTGAAGCTTTCCCTGCTGGGAACCCTGGACAGGACGAGCACCCCGATGGGTGCGCGCAAGCTCCGGGACTGGCTGCTCCACCCCCTGTGCGACCTGGAAAAGCTCCAGGCGCGGCAGGAGATGATCGCCGTTCTTTTGCAGGAGCCCTACCTGATGAGCAAGCTGCGGGAGAGCCTGAAGAACGTCCGGGACATGGAGCGGCTGACGGGCCGCATTTCCCAGGGCGCCGGGAACGCCCGTGACCTCCAGGCGCTGGCTTCCTCCCTGGGGCGCATTCCCGCGCTCAGGGATGATCTGGAATCCCTGCCCGGCGGCGGGGAGATGCTGGAAAGCATCCGTTCCCGCATGGGCTGCTTTGACGAGCTGGTGGACCTGCTCCAGCGCGCCCTGGTGGATGAGCCGCCCGTGACGATCAAGGAGGGCGGCATCATCCGGGAAGGGTACCACGCCGGGCTGGATGAGTTGCGCCTGGCTTCCCGCGACGGGAAGGAGTGGCTGGCCCAGCTCCAGGAGAAGGAGCGCAGGCGCACGGGCATTGATTCCCTGAAAATCCGCTTCAACAACGTTTTCGGCTACTACATTGAAGTAACCAAGAGCCATTACGACAAGGTGCCTCCCGACTACCAGCGCAAGCAGACGCTGGTGAATGCGGAGCGCTTTGTCACCCCGGAGCTCAAGCAGATGGAGAATACCATCCTGGGGGCGGACGAACGTTCCCGCCAGGTGGAGTATGAACAGTTCCTGCTGCTGCGGGAGGAGGTGGGGCGCCACATTGACGATATCCAGATTACGGCGGACGCCATGGCGGACCTGGACGTGCTGCTGGGGCTGGCGGAAGGCGCGCAGCAGTACCAGTATTGCCGCCCCGTGCTGGATAATTCCATGACCCTGCGCATTGTCAACGGCCGCCATCCCGTCATTGAGCAGAATGTTTCCGGCGACGTGTTCGTGCCCAATGATGCCTTTCTGGAACCGGAGGAAAACCGCCTCATCCTGCTGACCGGGCCCAACATGGCGGGCAAGAGCACCTATATCCGCCAGGTGGCCCTGATTACGCTGATGGCCCAGATCGGGGCGTACGTTCCGGCGGAGTCCGCCCACATCGGCCTGGTGGACCGCATTTTCTGCCGCGTGGGAGCCAGCGACGACCTGGCGCGCGGGCAGTCCACCTTCATGGTGGAGATGAGTGAGACGTCCCTGATTCTGAACAACGCCACGGAGCGCTCCCTGATTATTCTGGATGAAATCGGGCGCGGAACCGCCACCTTTGACGGCCTTTCCATCGCGTGGGCCGTTGCGGAGTACCTGCATGACGAGTTGAAGTCCCGCACCCTGTTCGCCACGCATTACCATGAACTGACGGATCTTGCCCGTTCCAGGGCCGGCGTGCAGAATTACAATGTGGCCGTGCGGGAATGGAAGGAGGAGATCGTGTTCCTGCGCAAGATCGTGCAGGGGGCGGCGGACAAGTCCTACGGCATCCAGGTGGCCCGCCTGGCGGGCATGCCCGCCGCCATCGTGGACCGCGCCAAGGCCATCCTGTCCCATCTGGAAATGAATTCCACAAGGCCCCGGAAGAAGGAACGCTCCCGGCTGGCGGAACCCAGGGCCAAGAATACGGACATGGACGACGATATGCCCACAGGAGAATACGCCCAGCTGGAGTTGTTCTGATATGCCTCTGCCCGCAGACATGATCGGCGGCCTGCGCTTCGCCGCCATTGATTTTGAATCCGCCGGCGCGGCGCGGGGGGAGACGGACCAGCCCGTGCAGATAGGCATTGCCGCCTGTCCGTCCCTGGAAGGGGAGCCGGAGCTGTGGACGTCCTACATTGCCACGGACAAGCCCGTTTTATGGTCCGCCTCCCAGGTGCACGGCATCACCACGGAGATGCTGGCGGAGGCGCCTTCCTTTCCTTCCCTGTGGCCGGCTATCCTTTCCCGCCTGGGGGGCGCCGTGGTGGTGGGCCATAATCCCGCCACGGAGCGGAAGTTCCTGAGGCGTTTTCCGGGGCACGGCTTCGGGCCGTGGCTGGATACGCTGGCGCTGGGGAAGATGTGCGTTCCGGGCCTGCCGGATTATTCCCTGTCAACCCTGTGTGATTCCCTGGGGCTGACTCCCTCCGTGGATGCGCTGCTTCCCGGCCGCCGGTGGCATGACGCCCTGTATGATGCGCTGGGCAGCCTGCTCGTCGTCCGGTTCCTGGTGCGGGAGCTGAAGTTGTCCTCCCAGCCCCTGGAGGTGCTGGGCAAGGCGGTGGGAAGGTGATTTTTTATTTTTTCCGGAAAGATTGGCCTGTGATGCGTGTGTATTACGGGAAAGATGAGAACTTACGTTTTTTTTACCGCTCTTTTGTTCCTGTCCCTTTCTTCCGTTTTTGCGGAGAAGTCCCCGGAAAAGGTTGTTCCCGACCCTCCGGACGTACCCAGGATGAATACGCAGCACTGGGTTCCCCGCCGGTATAAGGTGGTCCGGGAGCAGTTGATGGGGAAGGAGTGCGGTATTCTGTTCGTGGGCGATTCCATCACGGAAGGATGGGAAAAGGATGGAGCGAAATGGTGGCGGGAGTTGTTCCTGCCGATGAAGGCGGTCAACTTCGGCGTCGGCGGTGACAGGACGGAAAGCATCCTGTGGCGCATGGAGGATACGGGACTGGCGGTCAAGACTCCTCCCCGTTACTGCGTTCTTCTGGCCGGGACTAATAACATCGGCCTGTGGGAGGGTAGGCAGCCTGCGGAAAAAACGGTGAAAGGCATCCGGGAGGTGGCCGTGCGCCTGCTGAAGAAGTTCCCGAAGACTCATTTGATCCTGATGGAGGTGACTCCCTATGGCCCCGATCCGTCCGCCCCCCTGCGCAAGCGGCAGGAGGAGATCAATGAACTTCTGCGCCGGCTGAAGCTGCCCAGGACCACCGTTCTTTCCATTAATGACCGTCTGTTGAAGCCGGACGGGACATTCCGGGAAGGGATGTTTAAGGACAAGGTTCACCTGACGGCGAAAGGCTATCAGGCCTGGGCGGAAGCGCTGCGGCCCCTTCTGCAGAAAAAAGGCTGAGCCGTTCCCGGCTCGGCATGGGCCGCAGAGCCTCACTTTCTGCCGGGAGGCCCTGTGGAGGCGTTTTCAGCGGTTCATTTCCGTTTCCAGGAATTCCAGCAGGTAGGAGGGTGACAGGAGTTCCCGGGTGACGACCGGCTTTTTGCCCGGCAGGTAGAGGGCATTGACGGGGACCGCCGTGCGGCCCAGGTTTTTGAGTTCCTGGTCAATGGCGGGGTTCGTGCGGGTTTTGTCCGCCTTCATCATGACAATGCCGTATTTCCTGAAGGCGGCCAGCACTTCATCCGTGTAGGACGCCTTGTTGACCTGGCAGGTGGAGCACCACCGGGCCGTGAAGTCCACGTAAACGGGCTTTCCCTCGTTCAGGGCGGCCTGCATGGCTTCCGGGCTCCACGGGGTCCACACATTCCCTTCCGCCTGATGGGCGGGAGCCGCAGCTGCGGGGGAACCCGCGGGTCCGGAATCCGCTCCGCGGCCGAACCAAGCGGCTCCTTCCGGGGGGAGCATGTAGTACAGGCCGGCCAGCAGGAAAATCACGGAGAAAATGCCTCCCGTGACGCGGGACTTCCTGCTGCGGTACATGGGGCACCATCTGCCGTACACCCAGAAGGCCATGGAGAACAGCACGAGCCCGAAGAACAGGAACAGGATGTCCTGCGGGTGGTTGTCCGCGTCAAAGAACGCAATGTAAATCCAGAGGAAGTAGGCGGCGGTGCCGAACATCAGGAAGGACATGGACTGCTTGAAGGATTCCATCCACGCGCCGGGTTTGGGCAGGTATTTGGTCAGGACGGGGAAGGCTCCCAGAATGATGTAGGGCAGGGACATCCCGAGGCCCATCATGGTCAGGCAGAGCACGATGCCCAGCGGCGGCTGGAGCATGGC
>OGQK01000503.1_pt1 | contig 25122 bp, 23 predicted proteins | sample 1553221 | NCBI WGS metagenome assembly OGQK01 (sample SAMEA2579996, study PRJEB22360) | human gut metagenome | biome: human gut; feature: human-associated habitat; material: faeces | place: Denmark | collected 2008/2010 | reverse complement strand
CCCAAAAGGATTTTCGCTTTTTGCGCTCCCACGGTGTTGAAATCGTAAAGGTAAACACAAAAGCGGAGGATTACATTTACTACATCACCAAGGAAATTACCAATTACACTGGTAAGGTAATCCCCAAAGTTTATCCCATCTGGGTCAACCATGAATATGTAAAAGAACTATTTGCAATGAAATGCAGCCGGCCTAAAGACGGTTTTGCCGTTGTAAAAAGCTTTGCATCAAAACGTAACCTATATCCGTACCACATCTATATTAACCTTTCTACCAAAACTGCCAGTATAGCCTTAACAAATGATAAGGCATTTACCGACTGTATTTATGCTGCACATGGAAAAAGCTTTAATGATTCCTCTAAGGTAATAAACAGATCTGCTAATTTTTCAGTTGGATTTGAACGCTTTTTTGAGGCAGCAGGTGATATTTACATTCTGGTAGACTGTGAAAACACAAATGTCTACAAGCTCTATTGTATGCTTCTTGGCATAAAGGAAAAATTCAAGGATGGCTTCAGTAAAATCAGAAAAATCTGTCTATATGACGATATCCACACAACCAATGCCTGGAAGTTGCTGCACCGATTTACAGAAATAAAAATCGAGCATAATTTGATTGAACGTGTGGTCGAAAACAAATCGCTTGTCGATATTCAGCTCTCCACTGGCGCTTGCAAAGCATATTATGAAGATAAAATCAAAGATTTTATTCTGGTATCTTCAGATTCGGACTTTTTCGGCCTGATCAATTCTTTACCACTCTGCAATTTTCAGGTTGCTGTCGAGAAAGACAATGTGTCCGACCAGGTACTTGATGCTATGGATGATATTGAAACAGCTTACTGTTATATGGATGACTTTTATTCCGGAAGCTTAGAGCCACTGTATGAAGCTGCGCTAAAGCTGGAGATCAACGATTTTCTCAGCACCAAAACCACAATCCAGCTACATAAACTGTTTGCGTCCGCTGCCAAGAATGCCAGAATTGATATTTCAGATAAAGAACTGGAAGTATATCTGTCAAAATATGCAAAATCAATCCATATTGAACGAAATGCTGATAATCTTTATCTTGCAATCTAACCCAAATTTCTCTACATGATGTACCACTTTGCGGCAAAAACCGCATGAAAAAAGGATCCATACGGATCCTTTTTAAATTCCAAGTTCTTTATAAATGCGTTGAACCAAATGGCTGTTTCTTTTTACTGTCCGACCAGTTGTAATGGCCTTTTGTAAAGTATCATTTTCATATAAGATCCTCACTTCCTTCTTTCCCCTGGTAACCGCAGTATACAACAGGTTCTGATCCAGCATTCCCATAGCTTCCTGTTGCAGTACAATAATAAGATAGTCATACTCGCTTCCTTGACTTTTATGGACTGTAGAATCATATGCCAGATCCATATCGCCATATTTCTCTGTTGGAAGCTTTATTTTTTCCTCTCCAATCTGGATTTCCATATAATTATCCCGTATTTCAGTTATGTAACCAACATCTCCATTAAAATATGAGAGAGCATAATTATTTGACATCATCATCACACGGTCCTTCAATTTATAATTCCGGTATCCAAACCAGATCCCGCCTTTCCCAGGATTAAATATATTCTGGATGGTTGTATTTCCATCTTTTACTCCGCAACTTCCCTTTCTTACCGGGGAAAGCACTTGTATCCTGGAGGCATCATAATGCCTGAGTAAATCACATACATTATTTTTTAGAGCTTTTTGGATATTTTCCGGACTGCATTTCTGAATTTTGAAGTCATTTCCAACATCCAGATTTGTTTCCCCAGAAATTATCTTCTTTGCGTTCCTGTTGATTAGAGATTCCTCTGCCTGGCGGAATACCTCTGATAAGTGACACCGATCTACAAGGCCAGAGTCGATGATATCCTGAAGTACATTTCCTGCCTCCACACTTTGAAGCTGGTTGACATCTCCAACAAGCAGAATCAGGCTTCCATTTTTGATCGCCCCGATCAGTTTTCGGAATGTCGATATTCCAAGCATTGAAACTTCATCAACCACAATGATATCTGCGTCAATAGGATCTTTCTCCGATTTGAAATATTCTCCGTCATCATTTGGCTGATATTCAATGGTTTTATGGATTGTCATTGCATTTCTTGCTGTGGTCTCCTTCATTCTCTGGGCGGCCCGTCCTGCCGGCGCACAAAGCGCAAATTTAGGCAGTTCACCAAATTCCTCAACCCATATCATTTCCATATACCTTAAAAGTCCATTAACAGTTGTAGTTTTTCCGGTTCCCGGATCGCCTGTCAATAATTTAAAACCAGTGGTTCTTAAAAGCTGGAACGCCTGACGTTGTTGGTTTCCAAATGCGAACCCTCTCTCCTTTTCAATCTGCTCAATAAATTCCGGATGGAAACTGAGATTTTTTCTTGTTTTCATGAGTCTTGCAAAATTCTCTGCTGCAAGAGTTTCATCTTCCAATAAATACGGTTCGTAGTAATCATTTGGAAATGCCCTGTCACAGCATATAGCATTTGTTTTCTTTAAAACTTCCGTGATAACTGATTTGGGAATCTCGCCAAACGCCCGTGTTACTGCCTGGTATAATTTTGCAATATCCGTAAATGTATTTCCAGCGGCTGATTCCCGAGAAATACACCACGCCAAAATTGCTTCTATTCGCTGTACCGAATATTCTCCGGTACCTGTTGTCAAAGCAATCTGGTCTGCAAGTTTAAGGGGAATTGCTGCATTTTTAGAAACCAGATAAGGATTTTCCATAAAAACCTCCACTGTATTTTCAGGGTACCTGGCAAGAATTTTTTTACATTGCTCATAAGTGCCATTATAGCTTAGTAAAAAATAGAACAATGACAGTTCGTTATAAAGTGCCCGTAATTTAACCATTAGCCGCCTGGCATGGTCTTCATTAACAGATGTTACCTGATAAAACCGTTCATCTGGATCATAGGCCAGCATGAATACTTTACAACAGGAATAGCTGCAGATTGCTTTTGCATCCGCTTCCGAAAGCTCCGGTTCGACCTTCATCAAAAATTCTACAGTTCTCGCAGTATCCACAATCGCAACATCAATAGTTGATATGTGAAATTCAGGACCATATTCTGTATTTTTAAAAGTTCCGTCAATAGCCAATGGGAATCCTTCCTGCTGCAAACAGTATTTTCCAACAACTTTCATACATTTATTGGTATCAGTACGAAATAAAAATGCTGTCTGGCCGGTTTCTGCATTGAAATATAATCTTCTTATATAGGTTCCAATAATCATGTCGTTCCTTCCTCAGAGATTTTAGAAATCATTTCCCTGAAATTGGTATTTTGTAAAATAATTCTAAGGTTTATATGCCATTTAGTTTTCCTCCCTTTTTCTAAATGATAATTTCATTCTTAATATGTCATCCAATTTAAACAGAATTTTCCTGTACGTAAACGTTTTCTTGTATAAAAGTGGTTCATTTTGGGATCCCATCGTACATATTATATATGAAACCTAATAACAGGCATTGGAATATTCCACAAGACATGGGAAAGAAAATATGGTAAAATAAGTTTTAGTAATCCCGGGGACATATATTATTCTTTTTCATGTTCTAAAGCCGTTTTGCTGTTTTTTTGCGAAACTTACATATTTTATGTATAATACTTATAATTTATGTTCACGGTAATACTTTATAAGAACTTATACTATGAAATGTTTTATTTTTCAGAAATAACATATTTCATTTCTCGAATATGTGAGCCGGAGCGAACAAACATATACTACTCACACACCAATGATATAACTAAAAGGAGATGTTTCAATGGCACTTAATTTATCATTCATGTGCAGCTGCAAAAAGCAGGATGGCTATGACTATGTCACAATAGACGAATACACTGGAAAACTTGTCTTTATAAAAGAAGCCGATTTAACCCGTTGGCAGCAGGCAGAATATTTTCGCTATCGTAACGATTTAACAGACTATGCTGTTTTATTATCCTTTAAAGAATTTTGCGAACAGAATATGCCAGATAAAATTGTTTTAGAAGATATTCCAGAAGATTCAGCTATTGACCACAAATCTGTTATTATTCCTGCTTCAAAAAAAGGTACAAAAGGCAAAGAAATACCAACTGAATAATATTATTCAAAACTTATGAGTAAAGGAGACGCCGTTAATTTTACCGGCACAAGATCTATGAACTTAAAAGATATTGCAAAAAGCACCCTGGAACTATCAAATTTGTTATGCATCTCTGTTCCTGAAACATGGGAAAAACACACAGATGCAAGTATAAAAAAGCACTTTTCGCTTAAACAGATTGAAACTGAGATCTCAAAAATCAAAAAAAGCAATTGATTCAAAAGGGCTGTCTAGTATTTGTGCATTCAATAGACAGCCCCTTCAAAATGTACTTGGTCTGGAGGAAAGCTATGCTATTCACTTGTGAAAAATGTCATTATATTTATGATAACATTCTCAATATAGATTATTGCCCTGATTGTGGGAGTAAAAAGATTCATCCTGCAACAGCTTCTGAAACAGTAAAATTCATTGAAGGAAATTCCGAAGAAAACAATAACCAATTAAACGATAAATTATTAAACGCATTTCTCGATCAGCGCTTAAAGCTGGTTGAAAAGGAAGTACTTAGGCAGGAGTCAGACAGCGCTGCAAAACAGATAAACAGCATTTATCAAAAACTGCGCAGTGCAGGTATACCACAGGAACTGATACAGGAACTTTCTTCCAGCATTGCTCAAAAAGAAAGGCTTTCCATTCGGAACGCATATAGGTCTGCATTAATGGATTGTCAAAATATCAGAAATGACACTGTTTTTTCTGCTGAAAAAAGATGATATTCTTTCAGGAATTCAAAAAGGCTACCGTTTAACGATTTTATAACCGTTAAGCAGCAGCCTTTTTGCTACGTTTATTCAAATATTGAGAAAGTACCGGAAAATTCAAATGTTTCGCCAGGTGCCATTCCCGCCATACTATTCATACTGCTAAGGCAGGAAATGCACTGCGCTTTCGCACTTTTCTCAGTCTCCGTGATTGGTGTTTCATACTGCATCATTTCACTTTCTGCTTCGCTCATCATATCCGAATAAGCCTTTTTCAGATTTTTATCTTTTCTAAGCTGTCTGATGCCATTTGTCAATGCTGTTTTTACTTTTCCTACAGAAATATCCATATTTTTAGAAATCTGTTCATATGTATAGCCATCAGTGCTTAAAACAATGACTGTACGTGTCATTTCGTCCAGATTAAGCAGACTGGCATACAGGCTCCTGTTCTTCTCATTCATTTCCGCAATAGCACTAGGCGTACTATTATATGGACATGGAACATCAATATTGGTGTCTGGATCATCCAGGTACTGGAAATTCGTTCTCTGCATATAATTAAGCTCTCTTCTAACAATTTCCGGTTTAATATCGGTTAAAAGAGAAATTTTCTGGGCCGTAACCGCATAACCTTCCTCATTTAATTGGTCTACAGCAGTCTTGATCTTTTTCTGAATCGCATTATAATGTACGCTGATTCCGTTATTATAGAAATTCACCAGGTTAGACAGTTCATGTTGAATGTACGGCTTTGCGTATGTGATAAAGGCGTGTGATGCAGGATCATATCTCTCCATTGCCTTAAGGATACCAATAACACCACACTGATACAATTCTGTAAGGTGATATGTAGCATATGTTGAGTAATACTTATGGATACACTCATATACATAATCCCCGTAATTGATAACCGCATATTCTTTTGACATTTTTACAAGAAATTCGTCTTCTGAATGATACAGTTCCATCATACACTCTGCCGGCATCGGAACCTTTTCTTCTCTCATGGCCTTATTCAGGGAATCCACTAATTCCCTGGTGATTTGGACTTCTCCATTATCTGCCATCTGCAGCAGACTTTCTACAACCTCGTCACCACCCTGAAGATATTTTTTGAATACAGAACCTGCCTCGTCTTTATATATCTGCCTTAATACAGTTTCAATTCCAGACATTCGGAGCAGATCTTCCTCAGCTCCTGCTTCTCCCCGGAGGTATTTCTGGAACACCTTTACTGCATTGTCGCTGTATTTCTGAGACAATGTCTTTTTCGCCCAATTCTGTAATTCTCTTTTTTCCTTTAATTTCAGAGAAACCATCACTGTATACAAACTAATATCCTTCATAAAGCGTCCTCCTTTTTTCTCTCTTCCTTATATATGTTGAATCCCTGTTATTTTCAATTAAATTTTTCTTTATTTTCTCGTTTTCGGAATTTCATTCCACGTTCAATCAGGTCACGTACCATAGCACTTTGAGACTGTGAATAATAGCGTTCCCGTTTTTCTCTGTCCAGTTCTGCCATCATTTCACTGGTAACTGAAACCGTAACTCTTTTTCCTTCATTGTTCATTTTTTAGTCCTTCCATGGTGTTTCTTCACTGCTAATTTTGTCGTTAGTGAACCACCATGTATATATCTATATTTTGGTGAACCACCACATTGATTTTTCATTGTATTTTAGGCATTTTAGGTGAACCACCTTTAATATTTTTTGGTGAACCACCTGTGTATTTTATTATAGTGGTGTAATGGTTCAGTGTCAATACTTTTCCAGTAAATCCAAGTAAAAAAAGATTTTAAAATAATTAATCTGGTGCTTTACACCGGTGGTTCACCAGTGTATAATAAGTTCAAAGGAGGAGATCAGTATGGCAGTAGTAAATAAAAAAAGATATAACATTTCTGTTTCCTATGATGTGTTAGCAGATATTGAGACTTTCCAAAAGGATCAACATTATAAGTATCTTTCAGAAGCAACCGTTGAGCTAATAAAATTAGGGCTTTCAACCGTAAAGCAGGAAAAGTTAAAAGCATTCTACCGAGAACAGGTAAGAGACAAATTAACTGTGGTCAAATAAAAGCCAATGCCCCATCGGATTCTTTTTCTTCTATATGACATATTAATCAGGTAAATCAACAGAAAGGACGATTAATATGATCATACTAAAAGGCTTTTTAGTTCCCGATGTGAATTGTATTTCGGATCTGGAAATGCTACTATTTGAAATGCAGCGTGTTATCGAAGAAAGGGCTTCCCTGGCATACGAAGGGCTTGTACAGTGGCAAACGGAAAGAATCGTTGATGAAATAGCTCTTAACCAAATAAAGCGGCCTGAGGATATATCCATATTAGATATGGCTGCTAATGAAGTGAAGCGGAGAGTTCTCTATGCCGAACGGAGTATGCAGTGTACAGAATTTAATTTATATATAGGTTCTCAGATTCTAATTGGCCGATTAGATAATAAACCAGCTATATATATCAAACTTCTGTGTCCAAATGACATATATTCGAAGAAGCTTGCCACGATTTCCGGACTTATCCCATACATCATCACGGAAGATGATCTCAAAAATAATAAAAGTGCCAAAAAACAGTTTTGGGATTCTCTTGAAGCAAAATACCAGAAAGACATCCCGCTAACTGCAACACTGATTAATTATGATGATATCGTTATCAATCCGGAATCATTCACTTTTCGCTCTCCTGCCGAACGTGCTGCGGACCTTGCAGAAGAAAAAGTTATGAATCTTCTTTTATCAGATTATTCATGCGGGCAGCAGACGCCGCCGAACAAATTAATGGAATATCTGCTTCAATCCAGGGTACGGATGAATAATCCCGAATTAAAAAGCAGGTTGGAATATGAAACAGATAGGCTGACCGACATATTGCCTGAAATAACTCTTGAACTTGTAACCAAACTTTCTTAAAAGCAGAGCCAGATTCACGATTGTGGATCCGGCTCTTTTAATATTACTTATAAACTCATATCGGAATAGTCCCATCATGCAGCAAGCAGCGAACAGAACATACACATTTCCAAAAGATGCAACACATAATTTGCGGCTTCCTTCTCCTGGCATATAATAAAAGCCTTATCTTCTTCAATAGAAACCCCTAACTTACCGGCTATTTTTTCAACATTGATGGAACCATCATTTTTATCAAAATCACTTGTATACATCTTCACATAGCCCTCTTTCTGGTCCCGGCAGGTTGCCATTATAGTAATAATACTATTTCCTGGCAATTCAATTTTTATTTCGGATTCGATTATTGATTGTCTGGTTTTTACGGTACTATTTTTTATAGCTGTCACAATCCAGTTATCCGGTTCCGGTCCATGGTAAAAATTATCATCATATCGTAGCTGTAACCTTTTTGCCATTCCAACGCAAGCGTTCCTGCTTCTTCCAGGTAATCTTTTGCACACATCACCACCCTCGCAGTGATAATATCTTTTTAATATCTGTTTTTCTTTCTTCGTCCATCTTATTTCTTCCCGTTTCGCACAGATATCAAGCTGCAAGGCTTTATGTCTACACGCCTGTTCTGATCTATTTGGCAACAGTTCATGCACATATCCAAAGCCTTTTGATGGATAATATTTCTTTAAAATTTCAATCTCTTTTTCGGTCCATCTTCCAGTTTGCTTTTCCGAAGCAACATTCATATTTTTTGCTTTTTTTAAGCACGCTTCTATCGAACGCCCAGGTAATCTTTCAAATGCTTTTATACCTTCGGCTGGATAAAACTTACTTATGATATCTTCTTCCTCTTTTGTCCATTTTTGCTTAACCTGAATGTTCAGTCTTCTTGCCCTGTTAATGCAAGCTGCAGGCGTTCTATCGGATAGTCTTTCCGCTACACTACTCCCCTCACTTGGATAATACTTTTTTAAAATCTCATCTTCTTGCACAGACCATTTCCTGTCACCATCCAAATATGAAAGCCCAAGTTTACTGGCACGTCCTCTACACGCCCCAGCATCCCTGTCAGGCAGCCTTTTACATACATTGCCACCTTCATATGGATAATATTGCTTCAATATCTCATCTTCGCTTTTAGACGATAATTTTATATAAAGAGCTTCTTCTCCCAAAATAGGTTGTACTTCTACAGGCTCATCCACTATTTTCTTTTTAGCTATGTCCAATTTCGAGGCCTGTATTCTACAGCTCTTTTTTGTTCTGCCTGGAAGCCTTTTAAAAACAGCCTCCCCCTCATATGGGTAATATTCTCGCAAGACAGCAATTTCATCCGTTGTCCATCTTTTTCGTTCCACACTTACATCTCCTTTTCAAACATATACCTTCACTTATACAATGTTGAGTATTACCAGAAAAATATGGAAATAACTACTATTTAATATGTTTTTTAGTGACATTTGTGTGATGTGATAATCCTAATTTCAATCATATAAAATAAGTTTTTCCGGAACTATTATATGCATCATATTCGAATGTTCGTTCTCTGTTTTTGCTCTGTATATTGTTTATAAGAGGTGCCCATATATAGTATTGTAGTTTTACCAATATCACAAAATTCATAATAGCACCAGACCAACCCTGCGAGGAATTTTCGCAATAGCCGCTAGGAAAATGAGTTTTCAAAACAGTAAGAGACAAATTAGAGACAAGATGTCTCTTTTAAAATCTCTATTTTTTAGTGATATTAACTTAATTCTGACACTGTTTTCAGAAAATGTCTTTAAGGTTGTTCAGGTACTATTTTGAAAAAGATGATCGAGGCGCAGGAAAGATCCATGTCTGCAGGACAGAGCGGCCAGAGTGGTCAGTACTAATTCAAAAAACGCCTGATTAAGTAAAAAAATACAGGGTATTACTTACTCCTCAACGAGAAGCAGGTAATGCCCTGTTTTGAAATAGATCTTTTCTGATCCTGTGTTTTTTATTATACGCTTAGCTTCTTCTCCATGATCCAGCCGCTGATTACATACAGCACTGCCGCAATGGCAAATGATGCTGCAATATACAGGACAAAAGTAAGTTCCATACTTTTCAGAACCGGAATGAGATCCAGCAGCTTTCCAATAACAGAAGATATTACCAGGAAGATAAGGAAGCCGGCGATGCCGCTGCCTTTTTTGCCTGCAAGGACACTGGCGGATAAGATCACGGACAGGTCAGCATTCACAATGAAGACGATCCAGCTTGCCAGAAGACCAAAGAAATAGAAAGCTGCTTCTGCCGGAGTAAAAGTCACGGACCAGTTTACTTCCATAAAGGAACTCACCAGATTGATCATCTCTTTCAGACCGCCAATGTAAAGAGTTGCAACTGTCACATCAATGGCTGCCAGCGCTGCAAAAAAAGCGCCTGCCATGATAATGGAAATTCCATTTTCCAGGATCTTGGCTCCCAGAATCTGATAGCTGCTCTTTGGTGTGAGAAATAACATATAACTCTGTTTGGTATTCAGGTCACGATGGAGAACATTTACACTCTCTATACCAATGTAGATAACACCAAATATTGTACACATGACCAGGAAAATAATTCCCATTGCCAGAATATTATCCTTTTTCCAAAATACACCTATTAAAAATGCAATTTCTGCAACTGCTGTGATCACTAACAGAACCAGTTTGGAAAATGCGGTTTTCCGAAGCTCATATTTCATCAACTTTAACATACTTCTTCTCCTCCATGTCCATAGATTTCACGGTACAGATCCACTACGGATTTGTGTTGATTAATCCGAAGCTCCTCTACCATGCACTGATTTGCCAAAATACCATCTTTCATAAAAATGGCTGCATCTGCTACACGTTCCAGTTCGTCTACGAGATGACTGGAAACTACCAGTGTCACATCTGGATCTATGGCTTCCAGAATGCTCTTCATGATCTGGTCTCTTGCAAGAAGGTCAATGCCGTTCAACGGTTCGTCAAGCAAGTACAGCCTAGCCTCCCTTGCCATGGTAACTGCAATTTTCAGCTTGGCCATCATACCAGAGGACAGCTTCTTCGCTTTCATGTCCTCTGTAAGCTCCATTCGGGAAATCATCTGTCTGTATTTCTCCATGGAAAAATCTTCGAAAAAGTCCTCATAATATTTTCCCACATCTGAAACTGTCATCCAGTTGTAGAAATAAGGCTCCGTGGACATATAAGCAATTTCTTTTTTACTCTCTTTTCCAATGGGAGTTCCCTGATAAAGGATCTCACCGTTGGTAGGCTTTACAAGTCCTGCCACCATTTTCATCCAAGTGGTCTTGCCGCTTCCATTGGGGCCAAGCATGGCGTATACAAGGCCTGGCTCCAATTGTAAAGATACCTGATTCACAGCAGTCTTACTGCCGTATTTCTTCGTTACTTCTCTGCTCTCTAAGATCATTTTTATACACTCCTCGTCATTCCGACTGTTCTTTCTCCAGAAGTCCGATTGCCTGAGCTCTGGAAAAACCAAGCTGCTCCATTCCTTCCAGGAATTCCCGGATCAGGGCTCCTGCCATCTCTTCCTTCAGCTGATGCACCCGTTCCGGATCTTCTGTCACGAAGGTTCCCATCCCGCGTCTGGTAAAGCAGACGCCTTCCATCTCCAATCCTTTATATACGCGGCTGACCGTATTGGGATTAATGGTATATTCTACCGCCAGATCCCGCACAGATGGAAGCTTCGCACCAGGAGACAGCTTACCTGTTACAATATCCCGCTTTATAGAATTTGCTGCCTGGAGATAAATTGGCAGCGATGAATTATATTCCATGTTTACCTCTCTTTCTGCATTACTGTCATAGTTGTATAGTACACTAGAATTGTGTTTTCGTCAAGTGTTTTTTTATATTTTTTCACATAAGGAACAAAACCGTGTTCCCTGTGCAAAAAAAAGAACATTGCACTTCCCTGCAAAGGAAATGACAATGTTCTCTTTTCTATTTCTTTTAGAATCTTTTTCCATTTTCTTCGTTTTCCATCTGCGCCTTGGCTTTTCGCCCGATTCCTGCATTGCTGTTCATAATGCTGGCCCGGGTGATCTTGTCGTTTCCAAATTTCATGCGGATGGCATCCATCGCTGCATCCAGCTTCTGGCGCTGTTCCTTTTTCGCACAGTCCTCAAACAGGGACATCTGTTCGAATCCGTCCTCAGTAAGTCCGGTGAGTGCCACACCGATCAGACGTAATGGCTGCCCTTTCCAGAACTCTGCGAACAGTTTTCTGGCATTTGCGTAGACTTCATCGGTTACATCCGTAGCACTTCCAAGCTTCATCTGATGGGAACGATTCTTAAAATCCAGAGTGCGGAAGGTGACAGAAATACAGGTACATTTCTTTCCTTTCCGCCTCATTCTGGTGGCTACCACATCGCATTGCTCCAATAAAATAGGCTGGATCTGCTCCATAGATACAATATCATCATTGAAAGTCTTCTCCACGCTGAAGCCTTTACTCTCCTCAGGCACTTCCAAAACCGGAGAATTGTCAATGCCTCTGGCGTACTGGAAGAGCTGATGTCCGGTCTTTTCTCCCAGAAGTGTCTGAATAGTGGACTCCCTTTCCCGAGCCAGTTCCCCTATGGTGCGGATACCGAAATCAACCAGCTTCTTTTCCGAAGCTTTTCCCAGAAATAACAGATCTCTGATGGGAAGAGGCCACATTTTTGCCGGAATTTCTTCCGGGAAAAGGGTGTGCACTTTATTTGGCTTCTCGAAGTCCGAGGCCATTTTCGCCAGCAGCTTATTGGTGGAAATTCCCACATTTACTGTAAATCCAAGCTCCTGATAAATCTTATCCTTTATCTCACAGGCTGTTGCTATGGGATCCGGGTAGATCAGGGAAGTTCCAGTCATGTCCAGAAATACCTCATCAATAGAAAAGGATTCCATTGCAGGAGCATAAGATTTACAAATTGCTTTAAATGCCTGGGAATTCTTCGTGTAAAGGCGAAAATCACTAGGTACCACTACCAGATTCGGGCATTTTCGAAGGGCCATTGCCACGGGCTCACCAGTCTGTACTCCGTATTTCTTGGCAGGAATGGATTTCGCAACTATGATTCCGGTACGTGTCCTGGGATCACCGCCTACTGCAGACGGAATTTCCCGCAGATCCGGCTCACCTGCCTTTACTCTGCTCGCTGCCTCCCAGGAAAGAAAAGCGCTGTTCACATCAACATGAAAAATCAATCTTTCCATCTGATTCTCCTTCTTTCGTATTTTCCTTTATTTCCGAAAATTCTGTGATAGACTCAATATAGCACGTCAGAAGGAAATATGTCCAGATTCTTTATGTATATATTACGCAAATACGGTAACACAAAAAGACTGTAAAAGTTCTAAACTGGCTGTCATAGCGAAAAGCTGCTGCGAAAAAGGTCACCTTTAGTTCAGATAACTCAGAATATTGTCATTATCCAATGTGAACAGCTCCAATTGCGCGGATATCCATTGGATAAACGTTCTCTCTGCCAACATACTGGGAAATGTATTCTACATAATTCTCCATTTCATTTTCCGGTACAACAGCTGCAATAACACCGGCAAATCCGCCGCCATGTACTCGGCAGATACCGCCGCCGATCTTGTTCAGGAACAGCTGGGTAAGAGCAAGAACCAACGGGATCTTCTGCTCGTGGCAGTCTTTCATGCAGTAGCAGTTCTGAAGCAGTTCCCAGGACGATCTTCCGGATTCATCCATCAGCTTCAAAAATTCCTCGTAATCTGCCTTACCAATTGCCTCTGCTGCCCGTTCTACACGGGAAGTCTCTTCAAAGAAGTGAATGGAACGGAGAATTGCTCTGTCGTCCTGAATCTCGTTTACATGTGCAAGCAGATTTTCAAGAGTAGTCTCATGAAGAAGCTCTGCACCAAGTACCTTGGCTGCTGCTTTCATCTCACCTGGAATCTCAGAGTACTCCTGGCTGAGATCTGCATGGCCTTTTCCGGTGTTTACAATAACCAGTTTGTGATCAAATTTTCCATAGGAGAAGTCCAGCTTGCTGTATTTCAGATCATTTCTGTCTGCAAAGTCGAAGAGAACCGGACCACCAACTGCACATGCCATCTGATCCATCATTCCGGAAGCTTTATCCCAGTATACGTTCTCTGCGTACTGACCAATCTTTGCATAGTCTGTGTAAGTCATCTTGCTGTCGTTAAAGAAGTAATCGATGATTACGCAGATCAGCATTTCAAAGGATGCAGAGGAACTTACTCCTGCTGCTGCGATCACGTTGGTGCTTACATAGGCATCAAAACCAGCTGTCTGAAAGCCATTCTTCTTCGCACCTTCCATCATACCGGCAACCAGGGCAAAGGTTCCTTTCGGATAGTTGGCTCTGCTGATCTTGTCAAGATCAACTACGATCTCATCTCTGTAGCCTTCACTTGTAATGTGGATCACGTTGGTTCCATTCGGTGCAGCTGCGCCGATGGTATCCAGATTGATACTTCCTGCGATTACCTTGCCGCCGTTGTGGTCAACATGGTTTCCGATGATTTCTGTTCTTCCAGGGGAAGTAAAGAAATCTGCATGGTCATGTTTGTAGATTCTGGCAAAGTTGTCTGCTAGATTCTGGAAACGAGCTGCGCAGGCACTGTTCTCTCCATAGATTTTCTCAAGGTTTGCTTTTTCTGGTAAATTCATGGTCTCATTCTCCTATTTTTGTTAATATTGTTATAATTTTACATTCTGTACTCCAGCTGCCTCAGTGCATATTTTCCGCTTCATCTGTGCTTATCCGGATCTCTCATCAAGTTAATTTCATTTTACATGCATTTCCTTTGCATTACCTTAAATAACTTGCGAAAAACAAGTAATATATTGCGTTTTTATCTTTAACAGATGTATAATACAGGTAAATTTATGCGTTTTATTGTAGTTCTCTATTTTTGAACATATGGAATTCTATACAGTCCACAGGATATGAAATTTTTTCTCGGGAGGTTTGGCATGCAGATCATAACCAATCAGTTTCAAAAAGAATTAAAACAGCACGGCAATGAACAGTTTCCATTCCTGGTCAGCTACCAGAAACTTTCAGAATATGAGTCTGGTTCCTTTATGTGGCACTGGCACCCGGAAATAGAGATTACTTATGTGCAAAAAGGCACTATGTGCTACAAGGTCAACCATATGGTTTACCACTTAAAAGAAGGAGATATTGTATTTAACAACTCCGGTGCCCTTCACTCTGGCACAATGGAAAATCAGAAGGACTGCGCTTATATTCCTGTAACTTTTGATTCCAGGCTGATTTATGGATTTTTCCAAAGCACTGTCAACAGCAAATATGTAGATCCTGTCATTCAGGATTCTATGCTCCCTGCCATCTGTATCGACCAGAGTGAGCCCTGGCACAAGCCTTTTCGCGAATATCTTCTCCGCATTATTGATCTGGATGAAAAGAAACCGGATTTTTATGAGCTGGACATTACCATCTGCCTGCAATCCATGTTGGCGGCTTCTTCTGGAGCATATTACCTACGAACCCCAGGCTTCCAGGGAAAACTCTCTGGAATACGACCGAATCAAGAAGATTCTGTCCTACATAGAAGAAAATTATCAAAATAAGATCACCTTAAATGACATCGCCGGACACATCCACCTGTGTGAAAGCGAATGTACCCGGCTTTTTAAACGTCATATGAATACTACCTTGTTTGCCTTTTTGCAGGAATATCGGATCGAGCGCAGCCTGGAGTTTTTGCAGGATGACCAGCCTGTCAGCGCGGTGGCTGACAAGGCTGGATTTTCAGACCCCAATTATTATTCCAAAGTTTTTGCCAAAATAAAGGGATGCAGTCCCCGGGAATATCGAAATCATAGATTTTAATTTGAACTGGTGGTTGCTAACTTATTTTCCAATTATTGCACCAATATCTGATATAATATGATCGGTGAACCGTCGGTGGGGATTCCTGCTACCCAGGCGGTTCCGGATTTAACCCTCTGTCTGTTAAAGCAGTACATTTCTTTAATACCGTAATTTACATAAGCAACATACCATATAAAAATTCCCATCCAGATAACAGGAAAATCTGAATGGGAATTTTTTATAGCATATTCTCTTTTTCTTCCGGATAAGCCACTCCCTCTGGAAGAGGATCCCACTCGTTCAGACCAAGGCTCTGTTTGAATTTCGCCTGTTCCAATGTAAGCTTCGGGGTATCCTCCTGCAGATATTCCATCAACTCATCAATTCCCTCTCTGGTCACATTATTCACCATAAAAATGCGTTCACATCCAGCGTTGATCCGCCATTGTCACACCATAGGGATATTGGCATATGGTGAATCAATTTTTGTGATAATGCCAATAAGAGGACGAAGGATAAAAGAGCGGCAGCTTGCACCAAACAGATTAAATGGCTCATCTGCAGCCTGCACAATTGCCACCACATCTGCCTCAAAGGAAAAACATGCAAGTCCTACACTGAATCTTTTTGACTCTGCATACTCCCCCGGAGAGTCAATGGTATCGTCATTGGAATTGGTATATTGTGTTTTTATATAATGAAGCTCCTCGCCTTTTAGTGCCTGCGTCAGTGAGGTCTTGCCGGCCTCACTTCTTCCCATCAAAAAAATTTTCTTCATCGAATTGTATTTCCCCTGTTTTCAATAAACCTTACTTGTAAAAATACAGCAGTGCAGTATTTTTACATTTGCATATCATAATATCGTATCCATAAGCTGCTGTTCCCGCAGCCATAAGGTATCTGTCAGCTTCTGTGAACCGCACATGTTTTAAAGCCTAACTCTCTGTCAAAGAAACGTACGACCTCTTCCACAGCAGTCTGCACCTGGGACAATCCTCCTGTAATGATCAGAGAACCGCAAAAACGATCCATAAACCCGATCTGTACATCTGCACTCTTCATGGCAACATCTGCAGCTACCACAACCGCTTCCCAGGGAGTAAAACGGATCAGACCAATGGATTCTCCTGTGTGGTCTTCCCCCTCATGAACTCCAATATGCAGTCCCAGATTTTCATAAATACAAGATTGGGAAGGACTGATCACATGGGCAAGACAAACTTCCTTTCCCGGTACACGCACACGAGTCATACGAAGCTTCTTCCCCTTCAGATGTTCATAATCGTCATGGAATAGCATTTCCAGCAGCTCTTCCTTCGTTATTCGCTCCATGCTTCTACTTCCTATCGTTTCGTAATATTGCAGACCACATATCCCAGAGAATCCCGGAAATAATTTACGATCTCAGTCATTGCAGACATTACATCAGAAATCTCTCCTGTAATGATCAAAGTCCCTGTAAACCGGTCTGCAAATCCAAGATAAACATTACCGCTCTTCACCGCAATATCAGAAGCGATAACAGCGGATTCCGGAGGTGTCATATTCATGATTCCAATTGCAGAGGAACGATAATCCAGCTGCGGATTCAACCCAAGCTTCTGATAAATGATCGGTGCCGGTCCTCCCATTACATGGGCAAAAGTAATCTCCTTACCAGCCACAGTCTCCTGCACGATTCTGATCTGTTCTCCATGTTCATTTGCCATTTATATGAATGCCTCTCTTTCGAAAAAAATATCTTCACGTTATATTTGATTTTACCATTTATGTGAGCAAATAGCAAGCAAAACCAACATATCAGTCAAAATTCCTAAACATTTTTTGAGAAAAAGTGTGGTTTCTTGAACATTATGGCATCAAATGCCTTTAAAATAGTCAAAAATAAAATAGTGACAGATAATCCGCAGTGTGATAAAATAATTTTCGCTTCCAGAGTATGTTAAAAAATGCAATCTGCAAAATGTGCGTTATATTTTGTGGGAATGATTTTTCAAACAGACTCTGACACACTCTAATATGTAAGTAATTTAGTAACACTTTTTATTTACGATTTCTATATTTCTCAATAAGGAGTTTTTTATGGAAAAAGATATGACAAAAGGCCGGCCTTTGCCGGTAATCCTGAAATTTATGCTTCCTCTTATTATTGGAAACATTTTTCAGCAGCTCTATAATATGGCAGATACGATCATTGTAGGACGCTATGTAGGCGCGGATGCCCTTGCGGCAGTTGGATCCACCGGAACGATCATGTTTCTTACTGTGGGCTTCTCGCAGGGAATCACAGCTGGTTTCTCCGTACTCACCGCTCAGCGCTTCGGTGCCAAAGATACCGAAGGGGTAAAGATCAGTGTAGCTAACGGAATTCTTCTTTCCCTGATTTTTACCGTGATCATCAGTTCTTTAAGTTTGCTGGGCATGCGCCCTCTTCTGAAGCTGATGAACACACCTGACAACATTTTTCAGGATGCATATACCTACATTATGATCATCAGCGCCGGAATCATCGCCACTATTTTTTACAACCTGTTTTCCTCTTACCTGCGTGCAGTTGGAAACAGTAAGATTCCGCTGGTATTTCTTGTATTTTCCGCAGCTTTAAATGTAATTCTGGATCTGGTACTGATTATCAATTTTAAAATGGGCGTTGCCGGAGCAGCATGGGCAACCATTATTTCTCAGGGCGTTTCCGCAATACTCTGTTTGGTCTACATCTATATACGTATGCCTTCTCTTGCCCCAAACAGAAGACATTGGAGGCTTCACGGCCAGGAGAGCCGTAACCAGCTGGCTATGGGAATTCCTATGGCATTGCAGTTTGCAATTACAGCTTCCGGTACTATGGTCATGCAATCTGCCATCAATCTTTTCGGTTCCGATGCCGTTGCCTCTTTTACGGCAGCCAGCAAGGTGCAGAACCTGGTAACCCAGGGAATGATGGCTATGGGACAGACTATGGCGACATATAGTGGACAGAACTTCGGAAAGGGTGATATCAAGAGAATCCGCCAGGGTGTTAAAGCGTCTCTGGAAGCTTCTGTTGTATATGCTCTTGCAGCAGCCGTGCTGGTTTGTATTCTTCTGAAACCAGCTCTTGGACTTTTCTTCACTGGAAATGTGGATATGAACAGCATGCTTCCATGGGCAAAAACTTACATTTATATGAGTGTGATCTTTTACATTCCTTTAAGCAGTATTTTCGTATTCCGAAATACCATGCAGGGCTGCGGATATGGATTCCTGCCTATGATGGGTGGTGTTTCTGAATTGGTTGCACGTCTGGTTGTAGCAATGATTTCCATGGCGGTAGGAAGTTATGCACTTGCATGCTTCTGTGACCCGGCAGCGTGGGTTACAGCAGCAGTATTTACCGGTGTTTCCTATCTTTTTGTCATGAAAGATATCCGCAGGAAATACGAAAGACCGGAAACTGCTACTTCCGAAAAATAATCATTTCGGATGCGCATGGCAATCTTCTATGCGTTTCGTAAACGCCAAAAAACAAATCATATACTAAAAGGAGATGTTTCGATTATTTCGGACATCTCCTTTTATGGTTACCGGCCAGCTTTCTCCGGTAATTATTTTACAAAAGCTCACCTGCAAACAATAACATTTAATTGTCTAATGAAAATATATATTCCAATGGAAGCAAATGTATTTCCTCATATACTGCCTTTTTATCCTCTTCAACGCCTCTTCCATTTCCGCTTTGAGCTGGTACTTTAATACGAAATGCCGGCTGTTTTTTCGTTTGAATATAGTATTGTTCCGGGGTTCCCATTCCCTTAAATTTTTCCCTGGCCGATTCGGTCATCTGTTCCCTTTCCAGATGATAGGAAGAAGATTTCTGCATATGTCTTGCCAGCCGGTAGGATTTCGGAAGACTTCCCACTCCCTGCTGACAGTGATAATAAATGATTTCCCTTCCGGATTGAGCAAACGTCAAAAGTCCTCTTCCATCATATTCCTGAATGATCCGGATCAATGCCTTTGTCTCATTCTCGCTGGCTGGTTCCTCTCCCATACGTGAACGGATATAATGAACCGTTGGAAAATTATGTGAAATATCCATTCCACGGGCATTATATCCAAAATCCTCAGCAGGAATGCTTTGCATACGAAGCATTTGACGGTAAACTGGATTTCGAATAGCACCAAAGCCATTCTGGCGGATTTCATAACCATCCGGGTTTAGAATCGGAATCAGACAGATCCTTATTTTATCAAGGAGTTTTTTCACTTCATAAAATTCATCCAGCTTCCAGCCGCATTCGTAGGCCCTGCAGTATTCTCCTGCCATTTTCAGAAGAAGTTCCGGCAAAAGAGCCTGAGTTCCATTAATTCCAGCCACACAGAAGATCATCTGTGCCCCGGTGCCAACTTCCAGCATTGGGATCATTCTCTCGTCATGACTGTTTCCAATCACGCGAAACTGGCAAAAGCTGCTGTAGCGTCCAGCTATTTCCCATAAAGAATAATATATGTTTTCAAATGACAGCGATGTTTGTACCATATCTGCATCTGTCGGTTGTACTTTCTTTTGTATATTTACTTTCGGCATGTCACTGACAGCCGTTTTATTCTGTGGGAACAATTCTTTTCTGACTGACAATACGCTTTCTGACAACATATTTTACCTCCTGCAGCAGGAAAAAACTCAGGCGGCATTTCATCTCTAGAGCGTGTTTGAAAAATCATTCCAACAAAGTGTAACGTACATCTTGCAGAAGGCCTTTTTTTACACGCTATAGCCTGTCCCCCCGCTGCCTGTATTATTATATGCAAAAAGGCAGGTCAAAAGACCTGCCTAATGTATGTTTCTTATTATTTTGCTGTCAGAAAAACTTCTGATCAAAATGCATGGTTATTCATATGCCATAGATTTTCTTAGATTTCTTTTTTTCTCTTTCTGACGATAACATAACCTCCAGCTACCAGAGAAAGACTTGCAAGCATCATCATAGTGGCAATCGGGGAGTTATCGGCTGTTCTCGCGTTTGTTGCAGATGTAGAACCGGTATCGCTGTCTGTTCCGTCATGGTTCTCTGCATCATCGCCATCTGTTCCATCTCCATCGCCGCTACCTGTTCCGTTATAATCATAACCGCCGGAACCAGAACCGGCTGTTGCAGTTGGCGTGATTGTGCCGGATGGAGTTACTGTGAAGTCGATTGCCTTGGACTTAAATTCTGTAGGGAGAGCTTCCTTCACGCCGGTAGCTTCCCATTCGGATCCATTGTATATGTACTTCTGGAAGAAGATATACATTCTAAAGGTCTTCGCCTGCTTGATACCATTTACATTTCCGATAGACCAGCTCTTCTGATATCCGGTGTCAATGTTCTTCGCGGACATGCTCCAGCCATACGGGATCCACTTGGTATCACCTTTGATCGGGTTTGTATTGTCAGTTCCAGCGCCAATTACTGTGAAATTGTACATCTGTTTCGGGTAGAATTCCAGTGCTTTCTCAAGACCTGTTACCTTGCTTTCGCTGACAGACGGGTTAATGGTTGCACGAGTGGTTGGCGTCGGTGTAGTAGTAACCGGAGCTTCTGTGGGAGTACTTGCTTTCGCCTTTAATGTGAGTACAAGTGGTGCAACTGCTTCAAGTCCCTTGGAATCCTCAGCATATACAACTACTTTAATGGCTGTATCATAAGCTACATCTGTCAACTGTACGCTTGCAGAGCTAGCAATATCTCCAGAGCTCTTATAATTGCTCTTTACTGCTTCAAATCCAGGTGTAGAATCAGATTTCTTCACCCAGGTCACATAATATCTGCCTCCAACACCTGCATCATTGGTATGGAAAGTCAGATCAACAGTATGCTCATACGCCTTGTTCCAGGAAATAGAATCTGCGGTCAGCGTCATAGTACTAACAGGAGCTGTAACAGACTCAAGTGCTCCAGTCTGGTTGTTAATGGTATACTCTGTAGTGTCCAGATAATGAACATGTGCCAGAATATTCTCCATAGTAGTAAGTGCAGTACCATTCGCATCCGTACCGACCTTTACAATAATCTTTCCGGCAGCTGCGTCACTTCTTCTTACCTGAAGGTCTGCTGTTTCAGCAAGCTGGCCAATTGCTGCGATACATGCGTTATCACCGCCTAAAACAATACTGTTATCATTAAGACCATCGTCCTTGTTATCCTTTACAATTACGGCGCCGGAAACACGGATCTCGCCCAGACTGTAAATAGCTCCACCTGTAATTTCAGCAGCTTCATTTACAATACCTTCAGACTGGTTTCCTGTGATAGTACCACCTGCCAGTCCGATGCTTCCGCCAGAATTACAGATTGCAGCTCCCGGCGCACTGGTTCTGTTTCCTGTCAGGGTTACACCATCGGACAATCCGAAGTAACCGCCCTCCACAGAAATAATGGAGCCTGTTGCATCCCCCTGGTCAAGTGCTCCTGTTACAGTCAGACTTAAAACAGTCTCACCCTCCTTGCCTGTACCAAACTGGAAAGAAGTGGACTCATCTTTTACTTTAAACATATCTCCTAAAAATCCGGCTGCACGTTTAATAGTAGTTCCATCCGCAGCTGCTGCAATAGAGATATTCTTATTCTGATCGATCACAACAGTCTCACTGATCTCTACAGTTCCGGTTACAAGGATCTGGGTAACTTCACCATCCTTGCCAATATTAACCGGTGCTGCCGCAATTGCCTCTGCTAATGTGGAATAGGATGTCTGGGTTCCATCTGCTGCCTTCAGGATAATCTGACCAGTGGTCTCAGGAGTAGGGGTAGCACTCTCCTCTTCCTCCAAAGTCAGCTCAGCAGTATCTCCGCTGTTAAAGCCATCATCCACAACCGCATCCGCTGCCTGAGCTGGTTCTGCTGCCGGTGTATCTGCAGCTGCCTGGGTTGGTTCTGCAGTCGGCGTATCTGCTGCCTGTGCAGGTTCTTCCACAGGTGTATCTGCTGCGGCATCTGAAATATCCTGCACTGGTTCAGCTGCTGCTTCTCCTTCTTCTGACTCTGCGGCAACAGCTACTATGTCCTCTATTGTCACGGTCTGGGTATCTGCCTCTGCAAATGCCATTGTCACCGGAGACATTCCGGCTGCAAGGCTTCCCGCCATAATGAATACCAAAAGTTGCTTTTTCTTCATTTTAAAAAGTCCTCCTTATAAATGAGTCCCCCATATTAAATATTAACATCGAAGTCTAGTATAACATATCTCGGTTCAAAAATCAAACCTAAGGACGAATCTGTCCGTTTCCATAAATGATATATTTTGTGGAAGTAAGTGCCAGAAGTCCCATGGGGCCACGGGCATGAAGCTTCTGGGTGCTGATTCCGATCTCGGCACCAAAACCAAACTCAAAACCATCCGTAAATCTTGTAGAAGCATTCACATATACAGCAGCTGCATCTACTTCATCCAGGAATTTCTGGGCATTGTTGTAATCTCTGGTAATAATTGCCTCTGAATGGCCTGTATTGTAGCGATTGATGTGGCGAATCGCTTCATCTGCAGATCCAACTACTTTTATAGAAAGTATATAGTCCAGATATTCTGTACCCCAGTCTTCCTCAGTGGCAGTGACTGCGTCTGGGATCAAAGCCTTCGCTTCCTCGTCAGCACGCATCTCCACATTCTTTGTCCGAAGGCGCTCTGCAAGAACCGGAAGGAAAGCATCCTTCACTTTCTCATGCACCAGAAGAGACTCACAGGCATTGCAGACACCCACCCGCTGTGTCTTGGCATTCATCACAATGTCTGCCGCCATCTGAAGATCTGCGCTCTCATCCACATAAATATGGCAGTTTCCGGTACCAGTTTCGATTACAGGAATCGTGCTGTTATTTACTACTGCTTTAATAAGACCTTTGCCTCCTCGTGGAATCAGTACATCCACATATTCATTCATCTTCATGAATTCTCCGGCAGTCTCTCTTGAAGTATCAGAGATCAGCTGGATCGCATCTTTCGTAATTCCATTCTCATCCAGGGTTCTGCGGATGCAATCCACAATAGCAGTATTGGAATGGATGGCATCACTACCACCCTTTAAGATCACCACGTTGCCAGTTTTAAAGCAAAGGGCAAAAGCATCTGCTGTCACATTTGGTCTTGCCTCGTAGATGATTCCGATCACTCCAAGAGGGACTCTCTTCTGTCCAATGAGAAGTCCGTTGGGACGTTTTTTCATCCCGGTCACTTCCCCGATAGGATCTTCCAGTGCCGCAACCTGACGAAGCCCCTCTGCCATGCTTGCAATTCTGGCTTCTGTCAACATCAGACGGTCCACCAGTCCTTCTGGCATCTGATTCTTCCTGCCATTCTCTACATCAATGGCATTTGCTGTAAGAAGTGCTTTCGAATCTGCAACAAGGCTGTCTGCAACAGCCTCCAGAACCTGATTTTTCTTAGCTGTATCAAGGTTTCGAAGAACGATTTCTGCCTCTTTGGCATTCCTGCCAAGAGTTTCCAGCATTTCATTCATTTATAAGTCCTCCCTCCGGTAAACTTTACTCTGTGTCACAATGATCTGAGGACAAATGTCCGTAGGTTCTGTGGGCACCAGATCAAGGATCTGAAAATCAAAAGCCACTGCCAGTCTGGTAATATCAGGATGTTTTTCTAAAAAGCGGTCATAAAAGCCGCCGCCATATCCCACTCTGTTGTTCTCAGGATCAAAAGCTACACCAGGCATGACCATAAGAGCATCCTCCCACTTCACGATCTCGCCTCTGACAGGCTCCGGAATTCCAAAATATCCAGGCTCTAGCTGAGAAAAATCAGTAAGGCGGTAAAAAACCATATCCTTTCCCACAACCTTCGGGACTGCCACTTCTTTTCCTGCTTTCCAGGCTTCCTCAATGATATATCTGGTCATTACTTCATGATTGTAATCTGCATAAGCCAGAATATGCTTAGCCTTCACAAACTCTGAGAGTTTCAGCACCTGATCTGTAATCTGATGGCTCCATTCTTCTACCTGCGCATCGCTGCACTGCTTTCTGGCTGCAAAAATCTGCTTTCTAATGAGTCTTTTTTCTTCCATATCTTTCTCCAAGATTCACAACCGTACCATCGGCTTCCTTTACATCAATATTATCCAGCTGATTTCTAAGGTTCATCTTAATGGTGGCAATATACTCCTTGCGCAGCTCTGCCTGTTCTTTTTTCTCTTCTTCTGTAAGGCCTACACTCTGTGCCTTATGGTGAAGGGTGTTGATTCTGTCGATTTTTGTGCTGTCCATAATATACTCCTCCTGAGAATGTTCTGTGTAATTTTAATTTATACAAAAACTTAAAGCAATTGTAACTGTGAAGATACTGAACAGTTACAGCAATTTTTCAATATAATCGATCAGGAAAAACTCTTCCTTTTTCTTTCCAACAAACAATGTACCGCAGGGGTCGCCCTCCACAATGCGGTGAATATTATGAAAATCGCCGCCATTGGCAATTACCATGTCGGTACCGGCAGGGGGGGGAACTCTGGCAGCCGGAAATATGAGCTTC
>OGQK01000492.1_pt1 | contig 25589 bp, 23 predicted proteins | sample 1553221 | NCBI WGS metagenome assembly OGQK01 (sample SAMEA2579996, study PRJEB22360) | human gut metagenome | biome: human gut; feature: human-associated habitat; material: faeces | place: Denmark | collected 2008/2010 | reverse complement strand
ATTTCTTTTTATATAAGTGAAAAGACGGAAATAAATAGAAGGGATATGAATAATATACAAAAGAGTTTTGGGAAAAATAAAATACTAATATTGCCGGCTTATGAAAATAATCGTTATAATATGATGCTTTTAAAAAATAAATTGAGTAATTTTAGATTCACAAATATATCCGAGGAATTTCTGGAGTTTCCAAGTAGCCGAACAACAGGATTGAGTCAACGATTTTTTGCATATGTAAATAACCAGGGGCGAATGACCTCATTTTATTTTCCTAGTAAAAATCAACAGGATATAACACGATTATATTTAAATCATTTGAAGGAAAAAATACAAAAGAATAACAAGAATAAGATTGTCGGGCATAAATAAAGTCTGAGTCCAATAGAGGGATTAATTTATAATGCATAATCGATAGCAATAAATATATTATGAGAAAATACAGTTATATATGGATGCTGCTATGTTGTTTAGCTTATGGTGGAATGACATCTTGCTCTGGCAAGAAAAGTGATGCAGACGAGCAGGATAAAGGTGTTTCTACCGTTCTTCCGGATTCAAAGAATGAAGTCACCGTTCAAATTCTAAAGAGGTGTGATTTTCATCACGAACTAGTCAGTAACGGCAAGGTAAGTGCCCGTGGGCAGGCTGATCTTCGTTTTGAAACGAATGAGGTTATTGCTCATGTCTATGTGAAAAACGGTGATCGTGTTCGTAAGGGGCAGAAGTTGGCCGAGCTGGATAAATTCCGTCTGGAACAGAAATTATCACAGGCGGAAGATGCTTTGTTGAAAGCGGAGCTTGAACTGAAAGATGTACTTATCGGGCAGGGATATACGCCGGATGATTTTAGCAAGGTGCCTGAAGAAACCATGAAACTTGCGAAAGTAAAGAGCGGCTATGAACAGTCGAAGTCCCAGTATGAACTTACGAAAAGAGAAACGGAGCATGCTACACTTGTTGCCCCCTTTGACGGGATAGTAGCTAATCTGTTTTCAAAACCTTATAATCTCGCTAATACGTCCGAGGCATTTTGTACTGTCATTGACACTCGTGGGATGGAAACTGATTTCACCGTGTTGGAGAACGAATTGGCTTTTATTAAAACCGGTGACAAAGTAATGATTACTCCTTATGCCGGCGGAGGTTCTTATGAAGGTAGTGTATCTGAAATCAATCCGCTGGTGGATGCGAACGGAATGGTAAAAGTAAAAGCTGCGGTAAACGGACAGGGGAAGTTGTTTAGCGGCATGAACGTAAGGGTAAGCGTCAAGCGGAGTTTAGGGGAGCAGTTGGTCATTCCTAAAACGGCTGTGGTGCTGCGTTCCGGTAAACAGGTTGTGTTTACCTTAAAAGAAGGCAAGGCAATGTGGAATTATGTACATACGGGATTGGAGAATGCTACGGAATATGTTGTCTCGGATAAATCTCAGGGAGGTGTTGAAGATGGCCTCTTGGAAGGAGATACGGTTATTGTCACCGGGAACTTGAATTTAGCGCATGAAACGGAGGTGACTATAAGCGGTGAATGATTGACTGCAAACGATAAATACAGAGAAAAGCATGATAAAATTTTTAATCCAGCGTCCTATTGCCGTGCTGATGGCTTTCACCGCCTGTTTTATAATCGGGCTGGTGACTTATTCTACACTTCCGATATCTCTGCTTCCGAATATCGCTATTCCGGAGATCACTATACAGGTGTCTGCTGCCAATACATCTGCCCGCGAACTGGAAAATACGATTGTGAAACCTTTGCGCAGCCAGTTGATACAGGTTTCTACATTGAAAGATATTCACAGTGAGTCTAGAGACGGCGCCGGTATTATCCGCTTGTCTTTTGATTTCGGTACTAATACGGACCTGGCCTTTATCGAGGTCAATGAAAAGATAGACGCTGCAATGAACTATCTCCCGAAGGAAACGGAACGTCCGAAAGTCATTAAGGCGAGCGCAACGGATATACCTGTTTTTTACCTGAATCTGACTTTGAAGAATGACAGTGCTTATAGCATTACGGGACAACAGTCCTTTCTGGATCTGTGTGAATTTGCGGAATCGGTCATTAAACGTAGGATAGAGCAGCTTGAAGAAGTGGCTATGGTAGATGTGACCGGATTGGTGGAACGTCAGGTGCAGATTGTGCCCGATGAGGATATGCTCTCCATGTTGGGAATTTCTATTGAGGATATAGAATCGACTCTGGCTGCCAATAATGTGGAACCGGGTAGTATGACGGTACGTGACGGATATTATGAATATAACATAAAGTTTTCCACCCTCCTGCGTACTGCAGAAGATGTAGAAAATATTTATCTGCGTAAAGGAGACCGGATTGTGCAGTTAAAGGATTTCTGCCGGGTGAATATTGTGCCCGTAAAAGAAAAAGGGGTATCTGTATCTAACGGGAAAAGGGCAGTGACGCTGGCTGTTATCAAGCAGGCGGATGAGAATATGGATAAGATGAAGAAATCTCTGGTAGAGACGATGGAGTACTTCCAACGGGTATATCCGGATATTGATTTCAGTATCAGCCGTAATCAGACGGAATTGCTGGACTACACAATTTCGAATCTGCAACAGAATCTGTCTTTAGGTTTTCTCTTTATCTGCCTGGTAGCGGTCTTGTTTCTGGGGGATGTAAAATCTCCGTTGGTTATCGGACTTAGCATGGTGGTTTCTATCGTAATCAGTTTCGTTTTCTTCTATCTGTGCAATATGTCCCTGAATATCATTTCACTCGCCGGATTGATTCTGGCATTGGGTATGATGATTGACAGTTCGATTATTGTAACTGAGAATATATCGCAATACCGGGAACGGGGATATTCGTTGCGCCGTGCCTGTATCACGGGAACAAGCGAAGTGGTGACTCCCATGTTGAGTTCCTCCTTAACGACCATTGCCGTGTTTGCACCGTTGATTTTTATGAGTGGTATTGCCGGAGCTATCTTTTACGATCAGGCTTTTTCAGTTACAGTGGGACTTATGGTTTCTTATTTTACGGGTATCATGTTGCTTCCCGTACTTTATCTGCTGGTCTACCGGACCGGTATCCATACCCGGAAATGGAAGTGGCTTTCCTTTAAATTCAATAACCCGATAAAAGATCATACATTAGATCGTTTTTATGATGCGGGGGTGGACTGGGTATTCAGTCATAAAACGTTCAGTGTTTTGTTCTGTGCTATTTCCATTCCGCTTTGTGTATTTTTCTTTTTCTTTATCGACAAGCAGCGCATGCCCGATATTGAGGAGAATGAATTGATTGCCAGGATTGAGTGGAATGAGAATATTCATGTGGATGAAAACAGGAGGCGTGTGGACGAACTTTTTAAAGAACTGGAAGAACCGGTAGCCGAGCACACGGCGTCCATTGGCAGGCAGGATTTCCTTCTGAACCGTGAAAGGGAGCTTTCTTCTTCCGAGGCTGAACTTTACTTCCGTACGGAGACGCCCGAAACTATTTCTCCTTTACAGCAAGAAATTTATCGCAGACTGAAAGAGCGTTATCCGCTTTCCGTCATTTCTTTCTCTCCGCCGGAGACTGTGTTTGAGAAACTCTTTGTCACAGGCGAACCGGATATCATAGCCGAGTTTTATACCCGTAATAAGGCAAAGGCACCGGAAGCGGAAACCATCCGGCGCGTGGAGAAGGACTTGGCACGGAAGACGGGAATCGCCCCTACGGGTATCGCTTTCGAGAATCAACTGAATCTAAGTATTAGCAAAGAGAAACTGTTGCTTTACCGTGTTTCCTATAATGAGCTCTACCGTATCTTGAAAACTGCTTTTCGTGAGAATAGTGTGACAATGTTGCATTCTTACCAACAATATCTTCCGATCAGCGTTGCCGGCAGCGAAAAGACTGTGAATGAAATATTGCAGGAGACGTTGATACAGACTGAACCGGATAATAAAGGAAACATAGAATATATCCCTCTTCGGGAGCTGGTTACGATAGCTCCTGCTGAGGATCTGAAAAGTATTACTTCGGGGCGTAATGGTGAATATGTCCCCTTTAATTTTTATGACGTGCAGAACGGGGACAAGTTGATGCGGGAAGTGAAGCAGGTAGCGGAGGAAACGAAAGAATGGGATACAGGCTTCTCCGGAAGTTTCTTTTCCAACAGGGAGATGTTGGACGAGCTGGTGGTAATCCTGTTTATTTCGTTGTTGCTGATGTATTTTATTCTTGCCTCGCAGTTTGAAAGTTTCCTGCAACCTTTGCTTGTTCTGGCGGAGATACCGATAGATGTGGCCTTTGCGTTATTACTGCTTTGGCTTTGCGGGCATACACTGAATCTGATGTCTGCTATCGGACTTATTGTCACCTGTGGTATTGTAATCAATGACTCTATCCTGAAACTGGACGCTATCAATGAACTGCGCAAAGCGGGTGTTCCGTTGTTGGAGGCTATCCATGAAGCAGGACGCAGGCGTTTGCGCCCGATTATCATGACTTCGCTGACTACTATCTTTGCAATGGTGCCGTTACTGTTTTCATCGGATATGGGTTCGGAATTACAGAAACCATTGTCTATCGCCATGATAGGGACAATGTCGGTCGGTACGGCAGTGAGTCTGTTCATCATACCATTGCTTTACTGGTTTATTTACAGAAAGAAAGAAGAAATAAGTAGCAAGTAATAACGAATAGTTCAAATATGAGAGTTATGAATGGATTATTAAATTTTACCACGGAGGAGACAAAGTTATTCTTTTCAGCAAAGAAAAGGATATGGGCATTTCTCTGTATTCTTGGTGTCCTCTGTGGTGAATCCCTGCTTCATGCACAGAAACGTCTGGTACTGGATTTGAACCGGACAATCGCTCTTGCCAATGACAGTTCATTGGAGTCATTCCGTACACAGAATATGTACTTGTCCGGTTATTGGGAGTACAGGACATATAAGGCAAACCGCCTGCCCAGCCTGACGCTGGATCTTACTCCGGCGCAATATAACCGGGATATTACGAAACGTTACGATTCGGGACAGGATTTGGATGTGTACCGTACGCAACAGTCTTATTATGCTTATGGAGGGTTAAGTGTCCGGCAGAATCTTGACCTGACCGGAGGTACATTTTATCTGGAATCGAATCTTGCCTATATGCGTAATTTCGGAGATAATAGTGCGACACAGCTGACCAGTGTCCCGATAAGGATTGGATATTCGCAAAGTTTGGTGGGGTATAATCCATTCAAATGGGAACGGAAGATAGAGCCTTTAAAATATGAACGTGTGAAAAAGGAATTTCTTTATAATGTGGAGAAAGTTTCGGAAACGGCAACGAGTTATTTCTTCTCTCTGGCTATGGCACAAGCGGAATATAACCTGGCAAAAGAAAATCTGGCTTCTACGGATACGTTGTACCGCATCGGGCAACAACGGCACCGGATCGCAGCTATCTCGCAAGCCGACCTGTTGACTCTGAAGCTGGATCGGGTGAATGCGCAGAACACATTGCAGAATAAAGCAAGCGATTTGAAGCGGGCTATGTTCTCATTGGCTTCTTTTCTCAATCTGGATAAGAATACGCAGATCGAGCTGGAACTTCCTTCCCGTCCGGGAATGCTGGAGATTCCGATAGATGAGGCTTTGAGGTGGGGAAGGAGCAACAACCCGCAATTGTTGGAATTGAAACAGAATGTGCTGGAAGCGGAGCGTAATGTGGATAAGACTAAAAAGGAGTCGCGCTTTAATGCAAGTGTGAATGCCAGTATCGGTTTTAATCAGGTGGCGGACAATTTCGGGGATGTCTATCATAAGCCCATGCAGCAGGATTTGGTGGCGGTCAGTGTCTCTATTCCGTTGCTGGACTGGGGCGTCCGCAAAGGAAAGTATAATATGGCACGGAATAACCTGAATGTGGTGAAGATTTCGGCACGCCAGGACGAGATAAGTATTGAGGAGGAAGTGATAATGACAGTGAGTGATTTTAATATCCAGCAACAATTGATTGCCAGTGCGGAAGAAGCTTTGGATTTGTCCATACTCGCTTATAATGAGACAAAGCAGCGTTTTATCATCGGCAAAGCGGATATAAACAGCCTGACTCTTTCTCTGAACAGGCAGCAGCAGGCACAGCGTAACTTTATCTCTGCTTTGCAGAATTACTGGTTGAATTATTACAAGATACGACGGCTTACGTTGTTTGATTTTGCTACAAAACTTTCACTTTCGGACAGGTTCGATTTTAACGGAGGCAAGCTGATCAAATGATAATTGCGGCGTTTATTCTCGGTAGTATCTCCATTAAGTCTGTCATAAACAGAGATGTTGTCGCTTATATGACAGAGATTTCTATTTACATAAATAATGGTAATGCAAAATATAAGTCTTGAAATAAAAAAGTCCTCGAAGGCTTCCGCTTTCACCCTGATTGTGGCTTTTGTCTGCGTGGCATTGGTCGGGCTGGCGCTTGTGCCGTTGCTTCCGGTCAAACTGAACCCCTCACGGACATTACCCGGCTTCACGGTGCGTTTCAGTATGCCCGGCACTTCGGCACGCGTGGTGGAAATGACAGCTACCAGCAAACTGGAGGCGATGCTTGCCCGCGTGAAAGGGATTCGGGGTATCTATTCTACTTCAGGAAACGGGTGGGGCAGTATCAGCGTGAATCTGGATAAACATGTGGATGTTGCAGTTGCACGTTTTGAAGCGTCCACCATCATTCGTCAGACATGGCCGGAACTGCCGGACGGGGTGAGCTATCCGTATATTCAGATGCAGAGTCCGGGGCAGAACAACCAGGGCCCTTTTATGGCATTTACGATTAATGCGCCTGCTATTCCCATTCTGATACAACAGTATGCGGAAGAACATATTAAGACACGTTTGGCACAACTTCCGGGAATTTATAAGATTAATCTTGGCGGGGCTACTCCAATGGAATGGCGGTTGGAATATGACTCCGAACAGTTACATACGCTTGGGATAAGTACGGATGATATCCGTCAGGCTGTCCGGTTGCATTACCAAAAAGAGTTTCTGGGTACATACGATATGGAACAGGGGAGTTCGGGCAGGCAATGGATCCGTCTGGCGCTGGTTCCCGAATATAATAACCGGGACTTTGATGCGGAACGGATACAGGTGAAGATGAAAGATGGCAAAATCATTGGTCTGAATGAATTGGTAAAAGTTTCCCGTGTGGAGGAACAGCCGCAAAGTTACTACCGAATTAACGGTCTGAACTCTATCTATCTGTCTGTCGTGGCGGAGGAAACGGCCAATCAGTTGGCATTGAGCAAGGAAGTGAAAGCATATATGGATGATATCCGGTTACTTCTTCCGGCGGGATACGAGATTCATACCAGCTATGATGCAACGGAGTTTATTCAGGAAGAACTGGGGAAGATTTATCTGCGAACGGGGGTGACGGTAGCGATTCTGCTTCTGTTTGTGCTATTGATTACCTTTAGTCCGAAGTATTTGTTTCTGATTGTAACCAGTCTGGCAGTTAATGTAGCGATAGCCGTTATCTTCTATTATGCATTCGGACTTGAAATGCAGCTGTATTCTCTGGCAGGTATCACGGTTTCTCTAAACCTGGTGATTGACAATACGATTGTGATGAGCGACCATTATCTGCGGCGTGGAAACCGGAAGGCTTTTATGTCCGTACTGGCAGCTACGTTGACTACAATGGGGGCTTTGGTCATTATCTTTTTCCTCGATGAGAAGATACGCCTGAACTTGCAGGATTTTGCTGCGGTAGTGATTATTAATCTTGGGGTATCACTGCTGGTTGCCCTGTTTTTTGTTCCTTCCCTGATCGACAAAACCGGATTGAAGCGGAGGAAAAAATTTTCGCTTTCAGATGCGAAGTGGAAGTCGGGAAATATACGTTTCTTTATGTGGATACGTTCTAAAATGCATCGTTTTCCAGTATATTTCAGCCGTTTTTACAGTTGGCTGATACGGATTCTTTGCCGGTGGAGGGTGGCGGTCTGCATTTTATTGTTGCTGGCTTTCGGATTACCGGTATTTCTGTTGCCGGAAAAGATGAAGGGGGAAGATAAATGGGCGGAATTTTATAATAAGACACTGGGTACTTCTACGTATAAAGAGAAGGTAAAACCGGTAGTGGATAAAGCATTGGGAGGAGCTTTAAGACTTTTTGTACAGAAAGTATATGAAGGAAGTTATTTTACGCGTAATGAAGAAGTGGTGCTTCATGCCAATGCCAATTTGCCGAATGGGAGTACGCTGGAGCAGATGAATACGTTGATTAAGCGAATGGAAACTTACTTGAGCGAATTTAAAGAAATCAAGCAGTTCCAGACGTCTGTGGAAAGTGCACGCAGGGCATCTATTCATATTTATTTCACGAAAGAGCACCAAAAGAGCGGTTTCCCGTATACGCTGAAAGCTAATATGATAAACAAGGCACTTCAATTGGGTGGAGGAGATTGGAGTATTTACGGATTGCAGGACCAAGGATTCAGTAATAATGTGCGTGAGAGTGCGGGTTCATTCCGGGTGAAAATGTATGGGTATAATTATGACGAACTGTATGACCGGGCGGAACAACTGAAAGAGAAGTTCTTGTCTCACCGCCGCATCAAGGAAGTAACGATCGGTTCCGACTTCTCGTGGTGGAAGGATGATTATATGGAATTTTATTTCAGTCTGGACAAGCTCCGAATGGCAGAGGAAAATATCGGAGCCGGAAGATTGTTTTCCGCTATCCGACCGATATATGGACGGAATATGGAGATTGGTTCGGTGACGACGGAAGAAGGTACGGAAAAAATAAAATTGTCTTCCCGCCAGTCGGAAGAAAGGGATGTGTGGGCAATGCAGTATTATCCTTTTTCGGCAGGCGGAAAAGAATATAAACTGTCGGAACTGGCAACAGTGGAAAAAGGGCAGATGCCGCAGGAAGTAGCCAAGGAAAACCAGCAGTACCGGCTGTGCCTGCAATATGAGTATATCGGTTCTTCGGAACAGGGGCATAAGCTGTTGAAGAAAGATCTGGAGGAATTTAATGAGATTCTTCCAATGGGATATACTGCCAAATCGGAGGACAATAACTGGTCGTGGGGAGGAAAGGACAATAAGCAATATCGTCTGTTGCTTATTGTGATTGCTATCATTTTCTTTATTACGAGTATTCTGTTCAATTCTTTGAAACAGCCGTTAGCGATTATTTTTGTGATTCCGGTGTCTTATATCGGAGTGTTTCTTACATTCTACTGGTTCAAACTGAATTTTGATCAGGGAGGTTTTGCTTCTTTTGTTCTGCTTTGCGGTATCACAGTAAATGCAAGTATCTATATCCTGAACGAATATAATTCTATTCGTAAACGTTACCCGTGTCTCTCGCCGCTCCGGGCATACGTGAAAGCCTGGAACACGAAAGTGATTCCTATTTTCCTGACGGTGGTTTCCACTATTCTGGGATTTATTCCTTTCATGATAGGTGCGGAGAAAGAAGGTTTCTGGTTTCCGTTGGCGGCAGGTACGATTGGGGGATTGGTTATGTCGGGAATTGGAGGTTTTATTTTCCTGCCGGTATTGACGCTGAAGAAGAAGTGGTTTACGAGGTCTAAAGCAGTGCTTTAGGGATGCTAAAGCGTAGCTTTAGGACGGATAAAGCTACGCAACTAATCCTTGAAAATGAAGAAAAATCGAAGTTGGTGCAAACTGACTGACAATGAGCACGAAACAGAACGATTTGCATAAAATTGCCCTGTTCGCAAAGGGTAGCAATATGCAGATTCAGGCAAAAGTTCAGTTACTAAACCGTTACCCTATTTTGCCATAGGTAACGACGGAGCAATGTCAGGTAACTGAATTATTTTCGCCCCGTGTGGCTGTTGCTTCGGTCGGCGGTTTTCTGCATAAGTGAAGAACGCTTTAATTCGGGTAACTTTGCCCATAAAAATTAAGGCGTATGAAAATAGAGAAAATGAAGGTGCTGCTCTACCTCAAAAAGAGCGGTCTGGACAAGTCGGGTAAGGCTCCGATTATGGGGCGCATTACTATCGGTCGTTCCATTGCGCAGTTCAGCTGCAAGCTGTCCTGTAACCCCGATTTGTGGAATCCCCGTGAAAGTAGAATGGACGGCAAGAGCCGTGAGGCGGTGGAGGTGAACGGCAGGCTGGAGAACTTGCTTGTTTCCATTCAGGTTGCCTATCAGTCTCTGCTATCCAAAGGTTGCCCATTTGACGCAACCGATGTGAAGGGGCTGTTTCAAGGCAGCGTACAGGCACGCTGCATGCTCACCGAAAGGCTGGACATGCTCATCAAGGAGAAGGAAAGTCATGTTGGCATAGACATCAAGGAAGGAGCCATACACGGCTACCATTCCACCCGAATCCATTTACAGAGATTTATACAAAGGAAGTACAAGGTATCGGACTTGGCTTTCTCACAACTCACGGAGCAGTTTATCTACGATTTCAGACAGTACTTTGTGGGTGAGTGTGGCTTTCAGGAATGTACGTTCTATAATGCCGCCACCTTCTTGAAAACGGTATGCAGGCTGGCATACCGTGAGGGGTTGGCAGACACGCTCCTTTTTGACAAGGCGAAAATATCAAAGGGAGACAACAAACTGCCAAAGGCTCTTGACAGGGAAGCATTGGACAAGTTGAAGGTCCTCCGCTTCGAGGACTTGGAGGAGGAAATGGAAACGGCAAGGGATATTTTCCTTTTTGCCTGTTATGTCGGTGCAGCCTATTGCGATCTGATGGAACTGAGCAAGTCCCATCTTGTCCGTGATGACGAGGGCAGCTTCTGGCTGAAGTTCAACCGTCAGAAGACAGGAGTTCTCTGTCGCGTCAAGCTACTGCCCGAAGCCATACGGCTGATAGAAAGGTTTCACAGCGATGAAAGGAAAACGCTGCTTCCCTTCATCAAGTACAAGAACTATCAGAGTTGCCTGAAAGCCCTCAGGCTGCGTGCAGGCATATCCTTTCCCTTTACCACGCATACCGCAAGACACACCTTTGCCACGCTCATCACGCTTGAACAGGGAGTACCCATAGAGACGGTGAGCAAGATGCTGGGACATTCCAACATAAGCATGACGGAACGCTACGCAAAGGTAACACCCCAGAAACTCTTTGAGGAATTTGAACGTTTCCTTTCTTTCACCGAAGACATGCAGCTGGCTATCTAATCCTTATCACAATTATTTTATTTATTATCCTTTCTTTCAAAACATCAAGACAATGAGAAGTACATTCAAGATACTGTTCTATATCAACAGACAGAAGACAAAGGCAGACGGGCGGACAGTCATCCTCTGCCGTATCACCATAGACGGAAAGAGTACCGCCATTACCACAGGCGAGGAATGCAATCCCTCCGAGTGGAACTCTAAGCAGGGCTTGACAACCGACAGGAAGACCAGCCAAAGGCTCCATGAGTTCAGGGAACTTGTGGAAAAGACCTATCGGGATATTCTCGTAAGGGACGGAGTGGTAAGCGTGGAACTCATCAAGAACCATTTACAGGGCATAGCCACCCATCCGACAACCCTCCTTGCCATGAGCAGGGCGGAACTGCAAATGGTCAGAGAGAGCGTAGGCAAGTCAAGGACAGAGGGAACGTACCTGAACCTATCTCATGCAGACAGGAATCTCCATGAGTTTGTCAAAGACAAAGGAGTGCAGGACATCCTTATTGGGGCAATCACGGAGGACTTGTTTGAGGAATACCGTTTCTACCTCAAAAAGCGTGGACTGAAAGGAACGACCATCAACAACTATCTCTGCTGGCTGAGTCGGCTGATGTACCGTGCGGTCAGTCAGAACATCATACGCTGTAATCCCTTTGAGAATGCCAAGTATGAGAAAGAGGATAAGAATATACGATACTTACAAAAATACGACGTGGCAAGGCTCATGGCTATGAGGATGAATGACAGCGAGGCGGAACAGGCAAGGCTGATGTTCATTTTCTCCTGTTTCACGGGACTGGCTATTGCGGATATGGAAACCCTGCAATACAAGCATATCCAAACCGCAGCGGACGGTCAGAAGTATATACGCAAGGAGCGACAGAAGACCAAGGTGGAGTTTGTCGTACCGCTGCACCCAATAGCGGAAACTATCATCAGCCATTGCAGGAAAGCAAATCACAACGACTTGACAATAGGACAGGACGATCAGACGATGAAAGAAAAAGGCGATGGCTTTGTCTTTCATCCTGATAGCAGCCGTAGCGTGATGAATAGCAAATTGTACATTGTGGGCAAGGCTTGCGGTATCAGCCAAAGGCTTTCCTTCCACATGGCACGACACACCTTCGGCACGATGAGCCTTAGTGCAGGAATACCCATCGAAAGCATAGCCAAGATGATGGGGCATGCTTCCATATCAAGCACGCAGATTTATGCACAGGTGACGGACTGCAAGATTTCGGAAGACATGGACAGGCTCATCGCCAAACTTTCCTCAAAGGAAAAGAAAAGCAAAGAGCTGGTGGGAAATGAACCCTTGAACATATTAGCATATAAGAAGGAGGAAACGGCATGAATACAACAAACAGACCAAAGACTGGCATGGAGCGTAGTCGCCTTGATTGGAGCGGCAATATGCAGGTAATCCGCAAGGGAGGCGGCGAGATAGCCATGACGGAGGGAGAACTTGCGAGGTTTTTCGGTGTGACATGGAAGAAACTTAACGGCAAGCTACAAGTGATACAGAAATCTTCCAACCTGCACCTTGATGAAATGTGTGCAGGTGAGAAGGCAATGGTCAGAGATAATGAATTGACAGGTTATGCACCGCTTTATCCGCTCTCGGCAATCATCGCCCTCGCCTTTCTGCTGGACAGCATGGAAGCTCACTTGTTCAGAAAGTATGTCTGCCATAAGGTACAGCAACCCGCAACTTCCATAACACCGATATTCCTGTTCGGAGGTACACACCATTGATTTATTCCTATCTTTTTCTTTCACCGATATTATCCTACTACATTACTACAATAAGGGGTAATACGGTGAAAGAGAAAGGATTAGGATGTAGTCAGAGGCAGCGGATAGAAATCACTACTTCTTGACTACATTCTACATTAGTCAGTTCAAAATGCATGATTGTAGGCTAATAACTCGCGAAATGAACTTTCTATAGGGAAAGCAATGCCTTATTTGAGTTTGTCGTAGATGTCATCAGTGACAGGTTCCAACCATTCGTTCGATGAGCTATCCTCAACGTGAGTATTGTAAGTCAGGTGCTGCATCCAACTGTCTTTGGCGGCTCCGTGCCAGTGTTTCACGCCCTCGGGGATGGCGATGACGGTGCCGGGCTTCATCTCCACAGCCTCCTTGCCCCACTCCTGATACCAGCCGCGACCGGCGACGCAGATAAGCACTTGCACGGCTTTGTGATGAATGTGCCAGTTGTTGCGGCAACGGGGTTCAAACGTTACATTTACCACGCCCCCCTTGTCAGCCTCCATCGGAGCGAGATAACTCAGCCCTATGAAGTATTTGGCATAGCCCGTGTTAGGCTCGCCAATGGGATAGGGTGTGCTTGCCTGAAATTCTTCTTTGGTCTGTATGTCTGAAGTCCACACCTCCTTGGCCATGTTGAACACCGCCCATGCCTTAGGCCAGCCTACATAGAAAGCGGCGTGAGTGATCATCTCCGAAAATTCCTGTCGGGTCACGCCATTGGCTTTGGCCGTATTCAGGTGATATTTGAGCGATGAGTCGGTGATGCCTTGCGCCACGAGTGAGAGAATTGTGGTAAGCGAGCGGTCATGCAGGCTCATCTCTTCCTGACGGTTCCACACTTCACCGAAAAGAATGTCATCGTTGAGATGAGCAAATTCCGATGCGAACTCTCCGAGGGCGATACGTCCTGCGGTCTGCTTGATTTCTTTCCTTTCCATCTTTGTCTGTCCGTTTGCGATGACTGCCGTGAGCAGAAGCATCAGGGTATTACTTTTGTTCTCATTATTTCATCTGATGTTCCCACAAGGACTGTGGGGCTTCAATTTGGGAACAATAAACCCTCTGACCTTTGGCAGAAATGCTAAAAATCAGAGGGCTATTCTATGGCAGTTGTCAATCTATGTAGGATGTATTAGAATACTTTGACCACAATTAGTTTAGGTGATATTTCTTTTTCCGCCAAAACACCAACACCATTTTGGCTTATAACAACTTTTCTTTTTCTTAGTTGAAAAACAACTCTGTTTTTGCCGTCAAGTGATTTTGACTTGAGAAATTGTTTTAGATCTTTTTCTATTAAAGACTGACCATCCAAATTATTTTGACTGCAAAAATTACTAAAATGATACTCGTCACCGATTCCTTTAATAACTTTTATTGTATTCTTTTTAAGATTAAATTTAACTTTCAAGGTGAATCTATCAAAATCGTCACATTCATACCTTGGAGCGTCCCAATCTTCATCATGTGTAATGCTCTTACGAGATTCCCTTATGTTGATTGTTTCTATTGACGGCATATCAATTGCAGAATTAATATTTTGAAAATATGCTTTTGCAGGTTCTGCTTCTAGCTCGTCAAATGAGAAAAGACTAAGGAGGACAAGGGTGTCCGACAACTCTTCATTATCTGAAGATACACTATAAAGAGAACCATTGTTCTTAAGACTTAATTCAAACGAATAATGTACAGGATCATTGCTGGCAACAGAGTCTATAAAAGCAGCTGTTTTATCAATCCCTGAATAAGATAATTTTGCTCTTACATTAGGCTCTACATCATCAGGAACACCTTCCTCTTTCCATTTTTCATATAGCTTCCTTTCATTATTCTTAATCTTATTAAGTTCTTGTGCTCTCATTGTAAGAATTGCCCTTTCGCATTCCTTACATTCTTGTATGGATAGACCAATGGCATGTAGGTTTTCCTTGAACAAGTCTGGCTGGATTTCATATAAAGCATTAAGAAGTTTGTAGGCATCTTCTTTATTGTGTGACCTTATCGAAGAAATTTTATTTTGTACCTCGTTTTCTAACATCAATCCCCAAGTTCCAGCTATAAGATATTTCATATTCTTATAATTCTTACAGCCACTGGCTAACCCAGAATAAACAGATAGTGATAAATCAGGAAGATTGTCATTGCTAGTTTGTGCTGTTGCAAATTGACACGCTAAAGCGAGTGTTAAAAATAGTATTATTCTGCTATGTGCCATAATTAAAAATATTAAGTTATGTGTTATTCTACAATCGTCCATGTGGTGCAATTCAGAAGTCCACCCTCTACAGCGACATCGTTGTAATTAACAGTCTCTATGATTCTGTCCGGGAAAATTTTCTTGAATAATTCAACCGTTTCCTGGTCTCGGTTTCCTTCTACGCCAAATTTGGGCAATACTATCAAGTTGTCAACTTCAAGGTAATTCACGTAAATTCCAATAGCATTCAATTCATGTTGTTTGTCAGCCTTAGGAGTAAAATACGGAACGTCTATAAATGTAAGTTTTGCCTCATTGCAGACCTTCTCCAATCCCTTAATCATATATTGATAATCATTGGTACGCTCATTGCCTAGAATTGTATTCTCATCAACAAAACGAACCATGCCATCAGCGTGTCCGGTTAGGTCTTCGTTTACAGAGTATGCTGGTATTATATAAACTCTCGCTTTCAGCAAACGCTCAATCTCTGCGACCAATACTTTTCTGTCATATTCAGGGTTTTCATCAAAAATTCGGCTGGTAAGAATTGCCTTCTCGCCATAAATTAAGACATTACCTCCATCTATTTTTATATCTGAAAAGATTGGATTAATACCATTAGCCTTACATACCTCATGAACATCACTCTTTGATTCTTCCCATTCTTGCTTGCCTTTGAGATAAGAAGGGTCATAGTTGAATTGAATAAGTTCACCTTGACTATTCTGAACCGGCATATAGTCACGACACCATATATCTTTGGTGTTTTTTAGAACTCTAACAGTTACATTGTGCTTTTTCAGAACAGCAAGCAATTCACCTGCGGCATGAGGAAATTTTTCCTCAAGAAGGCCTGAGATATAAACTACGTTTGGGCATTTTATGCTGTGATGCGCTTTATTAAGGTCTTCGTTATCCTGCGCTTCATTCATTTGATGTTGTTCTCCATTTATAGCATGATGATATTCTTGTCTTAGGGAAGGAGAGTTGTAGCCTAAAAGAGCCTTACATAAGTCTGGTGTAGGTTCAATGTTATTCTGAACACATATATCAAGAAATATAGCACTTTTGGAGCAGTTGATGGGTGAGAAATCGGTTATGTACCCGGAAGAGACTTTCCCCATACCCCAAAATGCCATCTTGTGACTAATCTTCTTAAGTAGAATCTTTTGTTTGGTCGATGATATATTCGCAGAAGCAAGTTGATTAAACAAGTCTTGCATGTTCGGTTTGAAGTAGCTTTTGATTTGTTCCTTACTACAAATCCAAGTCAAAGCCAGTCCCGCTATGCCTATTAGCGTACCTATTATAAATTCATAGCTCATTTTGATGATTGCTTGTATTTAATTACCTAAATAATATATACACAAAGAGGGCGTAAACCCTTCTATGTCTTGTCTTTTCTTTAGGCTACCGCCAAGTGGCCTTATCCGTAACAAGCAAGAATGAGTCCACGCCCTATGACGTGAACTTCCTTAACTGCTTGTTCTCACGGTTGAATTTTGGCGGTATTCAAAGAAAAGAGAACAAGAGCAATGAAGCTCTATAATATGTTTTAGATACTAATCTTTACTTAAGTTGTAATTCCGTTTGTTATTTTAGTGTAACTACTGTATTCTATCTAACCTTTTGGCTCGTAGGAGTGAATACGTGTTCCTACAAATAATCCTCTGTCAACGACATTAAGTCTGTACGTTGTCAAACAAAAGTGCACAACTGCAAATGTAGTTATTTACTCTGATATTTTCTTGTTTTATTATCAAAAATTCTTTTGTAGATTGAATTTTTCTTTATTAGGTCTCGTATTTTCTTGATTTTCTCCCCTTGCCCTAAATATATGTCTCTAGGTGTAAGATTATCTAACGATTCATGAAATATTTTCTCATTATAATATTTCACCCATCCATCGATAGCCTTTTCCTATTCAGAGGGACAGAAATAATGATTTAGCTTAATTGCATTTTTCATCGATCTGTGATATCGTTCTATCTTTCCTTGCGTCTGCGGATGCAAGGGTTTGCCATGGATATGTCTGATATTATATTCCTTACAGAGATACTGTTTGAGAGAGGAAGCAATATAACATGATCCATTATCTGATAACAGACAAGGAGAATTCTTTTTTGTTGTCATAGTGCAAATATACTTTTTATTAATAATTATAACTAAAACCCCAAACTTAATTGGAGGTCAAGTTGTGCACTTTTGTTTGACAACGTACAGTCATCCGAAGAAGCTAATGGAGAGGTTTAGAATCCACATGCAACCACCTAAGAGTTTTCATGTTCTTAGGTGGTCGCATTATGCTCTATACCCTATAACAATCCTCCAGTAATCTCTCCAAGTCCGAAGCCTTGTAGAGAATCTTTCCTGCAAACTGCGTGTAGGGAATAATCTTTCTGTCTCGATAGTCTTGCAAGGTGCGAGGGCTTATATACAGCCGCTCACACACCTCCTTGCCCGTTAGGAAATGCTCACCTCCAAACAGGGGCTTGTGCGTCTGTGCCACTTCCTTAATTCTCCTGCTTACACTGCTGATAGCGGACAGCACCACCTGCATCTCGTCCGCATCCATGCTTAAATCTCTAACTGTTTCCATCTTTTCATTGTTTATTTGTTGTTCTTGGTTTTCTCTGACTTTGTCTGTAACAACCGTTCCACGTCTTCACGCTTGTAATAGCACTTGTGTCCGATTTGTGTAAACGGAAGCATGCCCGTATCACGGTAATGCTGCAAGGTGCGCTTGCTGATGCCCAGTAGCTGACATACATCTCCGTTGTGCAGCCAATCAGTGTGCTTACTCGATTCTCCAAATGCCTTGTGGCAGGTCTGGGCAAGAGCGACAATTTCGTCCCTCAGCATCGTCCATTGCTTGTCGGTAATGATAAAATATCCCATAGCGTTATATTGTTTTGTTTATATTTTCCTTTTGCGATTTGCTTTCCATCGCATGTTTCTGCGTGCAAAAGTATGCGCTTCTTTCCATTCCACAAAGCGGTAAGGAACAGCAGGGAAGAATAGGGAAACAGAAGGAAATGAGGTTATCTTTCTTACTCTTCTTCCGGTCCTTATCTTCCTTTCTTTTAGGTTTGTTTTAGTCAAAGCAATACAGTGCAGATTGGAGCAAATAAGTACATACTTTTTTTGTAGCATTTCTATACTTGCTCCCTTATATTAGCCTGAAATCCTTATTTTCCTGCTTCTTCCTGTCAGAAATCCGTGAGAAATTCATTGCCAATGAGTGCAACATTATGCAAGCATGCTCAGATTGCTTGGAACATTAACATTCTCGCCGTAACTTCACTCTTGGAAACCAAAACGGGTAAACAATGAAAAATGAAGCAGATAAAAGCAGAATGAAAACAACTGGCAATTCTACCGAACGCAGGGGAAACACCTCCAAGAACAGCGAGATAGAAACCTATCTCCGTACGCACCATGCGTTCAGGTACAACACCGTGCTGGGCAGAACAGAATACCGTAGCTATAAAGATGCAGGCAGTCGTTTCACAAAAGTAGGTCGCTATGAAATCAACTCTCTCCGTAGGGAACTTGACTTCGACGTGGGTATCGTTACATCGTCCGACAACCTCTATTCCATCATTGAAAGCAGCTTTTCACCACGCATCAATCCCATACAGGAATACTTCAAGGCTTTGCCAACGGTTGATGCTTCGGAAGTACTGCGCAAGATAGAGATAGGTCAAGGCGCAATCGCCAATCTCGCTTCGTGTGTTACCGTCCGCAACGCTGAAAAATGGCTGGCGTACCTCACCAAGTGGCTCGTGGCAGTGGTTGCCAACACCATGGACGACCGAGAGTGTCGTAACCACACCTGCCTTGTACTGACAGGAGAACAGGGAAAGTTCAAGACAACGTTCCTTGACCTGCTCTGTCCTTCTGCCCTTCACGGTTACAGTTACACGGGTAAGATATACCCGCAGGAGAAGGACACGCTCACCTATATCGGGCAGAACCTCATCGTAAACATTGACGACCAGCTCAAAGCCCTCAACAAGCGGGACGAGAATGAACTGAAGAACCTTATCACCTGCCCGATGGTCAAATACCGTATGCCCTACGACAAGTATGTGGAGGAACATCCACACCTGGCGAGCTTCGTGGCTTCGGTGAACGGCAACGATTTCCTGACTGATCCCACGGGCAGCCGACGATTCCTGCCCTTTGAGGTGCTATCCATTGATATAGAACGAGCTAAAGCTATTTCTATGGATGCCGTCTATACCGAAGCGAAAGCCCTTTTAAAATCAGGCTTCCGCTATTGGTTCAATGATGACGAGATAGCGGAGCTATACAGGGAGAGTGAGGACTTCCAAGTACAGACCGCAGAAATGGAACTACTATTACGCTGTTTTGAAAAGCCAACAGAGGACAATCCTCATTGTGCTTATATGACCACTACCGAAATACTCGCTTATTTAGGTGTTTATACGCATCAACCTTTGACACTCAAACGTATGGGCGAGGCACTTAAAAGGGCTGGCTTTGGAAAGGTAAGCAAGAGGCGTGAGGGTTGTAGTCCTGTCTATGTGTATAAGATTAGGAAAATTCATCCTTGCCCATTGGTAAATAGTTGTAGTAGTTTGATGTAGTAGCGTATGTAGTATAGTTGTTTACTACAACTCATACCTGAATGTCAATCACTTACAATCAAAATATATGTAGTAAGAAGAAAGTGAAAAAAGTTTTTAGGGAAAAAACTTTAGGAAACGAAAAAGAATAAATGAAGTTTGCCCTATCAGCATAATCAAAATATAATCCGATATTAAAATCAGAATGGGAAAATGTTCAACCAATAAATATCGCAATAATGAAAGAAGATTTATCACTCATCAAGCGATACCCCATCGTGGAGTATCTTGAAAGGAAAGGCATCAAGCCTGTACGCAGGACACCTGCCTATGCCCTTTATCGCTCACCGCTTAGGGAGGAAACGCATCCGAGCTTCAAGGTGGACACGGAGAAGAACCTCTGGATAGATTATGCCGAGGGACGTGGCGGAAGCATCATCGACCTCTGTATGCGCATGGAGCGATGCAGCCTGTCGGAAGCCATCCGCCTTTTGGGGCGGAACGCTCCCGATACAACGTGCAGTCCTCGTATGGTATGTGTACATGGCACTTCCAATCAGGAAAGTATTGGACAGGCTACATCGGCAAACGGGACAAGGAGACTGACAGGCATATCAGACACCTTGCCGCCACATTTGCAGGACTACCTCATGAAAGAACGCTACATTGATTTGGCAAAGGCAAAGCCATTCCTCAAATGTATCAGCTATGAGGTAAGGGGGCAGCATTATCAAGCCATCGGCTTCGCCAATCAGTCGGGTGGCTATGAGCTTCGGGACAGCGGCTCGTTCAAGGGAACGATTGCCCCGAAGGACATTACCCCTATATTCATGGATAGGTCGAGAAATAAGGTGACTGACAAAATACAACCGGTCTGTGTGTTCGAGGGCTTCATGGACTTCCTTTCTTTCCTTTCAATGAAAGAAGAAGTAACGAGTGCCTGTCTTGTGCTGAACTCCGTAAGCAACGTTGCAAGGGCTATCCGCTATCTGAACGACAGACACCTAACCCATATCCGTGCCTTCCTTGACAATGACGATGCTGGACGGAAAGCAACCAATGATTTCATCAGGGCAGGTTTCAAGGTGGAGGATATGTCCGTGCATTACGGACGGTTCAAAGACCTCAACGAGTACCATATCCACAGGGTGCGTGGACAGCAGAAAAGACAATCACTGAATACATTACAACCGCAAACCAATTCTATCAAGACAAAACAAGTTAAATATAAAATGAGATAAAGACAATGGAAAAGAAGAAAACAACAGACGAGGAGCATGACCTCTTATATTACCTGGGTGGTAACGAAGAAGATACTTCTTCAAAGACAACTGAACAAAAAGACATACTTATCCCTAAATGGGAAGAGGTCAGGAAGCAGGAAAAAAGAGCACCTATAAACCAGTCGGGTATTCCATCGGAGAACTCGGAACATGAGCAGCATGTTGTATCATCACAGGATGCAGTGCCATCACAGCACACAGAGAACACAGCCGTTCAAAGACGCATCAGCGCCAAGATGAGAAAGGAAACGCTTGAAGCCTACAAGCAAGCCTATCTTGTTCCAACCAAATTGATAGGCCGAAAGGCGGTCTATCTGAGCAGGGAGACACAGGAGCGGGCGGACTTCATCGTGCGCAGATTGGGCGACAGGGGCAGCAACCTTTCAAGTTTTGTGGAGAACATCGTGCGCCTTCATCTGGAGGAATATGGTGAGGATATAGAGAAATGGAGAAGATTGTAAACCGACAGAAAGGGACGAGGGGGATAAGAGGAGGAACATCTCTTTCATTTTCACTTCTCCCTCAACCCTTTTTCGGGAGTATGAAAACGGACATTTGTCAAGCATACTGAACGGTGGGAATGCCACGAACGCAGTCAGACACGGAATGCCGTGCATTCACTTTTTGGCAACAAAACGCCTTATGCGTAAACGGTCTGTTAGGGTAGCATTGCAAGACGTCAGTTTGTACCCACAAACTGCGCTTGCTCCCCTCGATAAACAGCCGGGGAGATTAGACCGTAATCACTCCGTTCTCATCGGTCATCATTCAGAAATTAAGCAGCAATGAATCATCTATAATGATTAACTTTCGGAGAAATTTATATGAATAAATACAGAAGAAAAGCTACCCAATGGCAGCAGAAGGACAATGAAGAAAAGCAGATGAACAAGACGGAGTTCATCAAGGTTAGGTGTACTTTGGAGGAGAAGCAGCGCATCAAGGCAAAGGCAGAAAGCACAGGGCGGAAGTTCTCCGAGTACTGCCGTGAGATTCTTTTGAATGGTGAAGTGGTAGCCGTTCCCAAGATGACCGACAATGAAAAGGAAGCCATTGCCGTACTCCACCGAACGGGAATATACTACGCACAGGTTTCCAACCTCATCAGGATAAAGGACGAATCATGGGTGCCGATAACCAAGAACCTTTCCATATGTGCCAAAGAAGCATTTAAGCGTTTTTTCGACCCTCACTTCCGCATTGGTGACGATATATATAAGGTCTTAAATCTGCCGAGGTATGATAGGAAAGTGTAAGGCGATAGCACACGGAAGTACTGCATTGGACTATATCTTCAGAGAGGGCAAGCTGGGTAATCGGCTTGCCTTCCATAACCTTTGTAGCAGAGAATCAAAGGCTATTTACGAGGAAATGAAGGTAGTCGGCGACTACAATACCCGATGCAGGAACAAGTTCCTGCGCATTGAAATCGGCATCGCACCACAGGACGAGAAGAAACTATCAGTTTCTGAACTTGCCCAAATAGCCCATCTGTTTGCCAAGAAAATGGGACTTGACAACCATCAGTGGGTGGCAGTAACGCACAAGGATACAGACAACAGGCATATCCACATTATCGCCAACCGCATCAGCCTATACGGAGAAGTTTATGATACCACCTTTGTAAGCAACAAGGCTGCAAGAATAACAGAGGAAATCAGCAGAGAGAAAGGCTTAACCATTGCAAAGGAAGTCAAAATCAAAAGGAAACATCAGAAAGCAAAAGCCAATCCCACAAGAGAGGAAACAAAGAGAGAACTACAAAGAATATGCTATGCCCTACTTGAAAAGTACAAAAGTACAGGTATCACAGGACATTCTATGTTCCTCTATGAACTGAATAAGCACGGAGTAACCATAGATCGTATGAAGAACAAGCAGAGCAAGGTCTATGGCTTGAAGTTCTCATACGGAGAATATTCGTTCAAGGCATCGGAAGTAGGCAGAGAGTTTGGCTACCGTTCTTTGCAAAAGAACTTCGAGGCAGGTAAGAAAGCCGATACGAATAAATCTGACCAAGTAATACGCAAATCGTCAAAGCATACAGATACTAAGGATGCTGGCTATCAACTCGTACCCCCAAGCCGTTCATACAGTCCACCACCAACTAAGGAAACGCCAAAAATCGCGCAAACTATAAGAGATATGGCAGATGCAGCCATCAGCACAGCCGATGATTTGGTGGAGGGAGTAGACGGAATGATTACGCCAACGACACATGGCGATGACTATGCCGAGACCGCATGGCAGCGCAAGCTCAGAAACCAAGCTAACAGAAAGAAGAAGCGAGGGAGAGGATTATAGCAACTCCAACAGCAACAATCCAAAATGCAGATATGTGAATATTTCTTTGAAAACGCTTGTTATTCGGTAACAAAGTATTATCTTTGCAAACAGAATAACAAGCGTTCTTTGTTAGGCAGAAAACAGCAAAGCCAAGTAGCTCGCTCGTTTCCAAATCGTTACCTATTCAGTTTAACAAACAAGGTAACTTATTTATTTCCAATTAGTTGTATTTTAGAAATCATCTTGAAAAGCTTTTTATTGTTTTACCAATTATTCCCTGCGTTACTGCTATTGATAAGCATTTCTATCCGTTGCTTATATGAATTCGCTCCTTCGGCAATATTTTTTCCTGCATCTGCAGTTCCCATTCCGTAAACGACAATAGGTGTCTGCCACGCCATACCCGAATGAATAGCACTGCCTTGATACGGACGTAGAAGTTCATCGGTTGTGAATCGGTTTCGCCCGCCACTACGATAAGCGTCGTATTCGGAGCCGGTTGTCGTTACTATCATTAACGGTTTGCCCGCGACAGCCGGAGTCTTGGACAAGTGAGTGAACACTTCGTCCTGCCATTTTTTTAGTAATGACGGGGCAGACATCCAGTAGAAAGGAAACTGGTAGATAACGGCCGAAGCGTCGGAGATGATTTTACTCCATTCGTCCACATTGAAAGCAATGTCCTCTGACAGTTCGTAAAGGTTGAACACCGCCACTCCTTCAATGTCACTGACAGCATCGATTAATGCTTTGTTTGCCTGTGATCCTTTGATGTTGGGGTGTGCCAGCAGAATCACTACTTTTCTTAAGTCTTTATTCATAATCAGTCAAGTATTTGGGATGAAACAATTACACGTCTTATATAATAAGGTCTAAAAATAAGAAAAAGTTCTCGAAAAGCAATATCTTAATTAAAAATAAAACAATCCCTCTTTGCTTTTGAATTTGTATTTTTGTACCCACGTTCGTAAAGCGATTAGTCCAGATAATAATTTTATATATGATAGATTTTAACCAGTTCCCTTCTCCTTGCTACATCATGGAAGAAGAACTTTTAAGAAAGAACTTGAGTTTGATAAAAAGCGTAGCCGACAGGGCGGGAGTGGAGATTATTCTTGCTTTCAAGTCGTTTGCTATGTGGCGCTCTTTCCCTATATTCCGTGAATACATAGACCATTCTACAGCAAGCTCGGTCTATGAGGCACGTCTGGCGCTGGAAGAGTTCGGAAGTAAGGCACATACTTATTCACCTGCATATACAGAACAGGATTTCCCGGAAATCATGCGTTGCAGTAGCCATATTACTTTTAATTCTATGGCACAGTTCGAACGTTTCTATCCGATGACCGTAGCAAAAGGAGGTGGTATCTCTTGTGGTATCCGTGTGAACCCTGAATATTCGGAGGTAGAAACGGAACTTTACAATCCTTGCGCTCCCGGTACGCGTTTCGGAATTACTGCCGATTTATTGCCGGATACGTTGCCACAAGGTATCGAAGGCTTTCATTGCCATTGCCATTGCGAGTCTTCTTCTTTTGAGTTGGAACGAACGTTGGAACATCTCGAAGAAAAGTTTTCCCGTTGGTTTCCGCAACTGAAATGGTTGAATCTGGGCGGCGGACATCTGATGACACGTAAAGATTATGATACGGAACATCTGATAAAATTATTGCAGGGACTGAAAGCCCGTTATCCTCATTTACGTATTATTCTTGAACCCGGTTCGGCCTTTACCTGGCAGACGGGTGTGCTGACTTCTGAAGTCGTGGATATTGTAGAAAGCCGTGGTATTAAAACTGCCATATTGAATGTCAGCTTCACCTGCCACATGCCCGACTGTCTGGAAATGCCTTATCAGCCTGCCGTTCGCGGTGCGGAAATGGGAAATGAAGGAAAATATATTTATCGTTTAGGAGGAAACTCCTGTTTGAGCGGTGACTATATGGGGCTGTGGAGTTTCGATCATGAACTGCAAATCGGAGAACGGATCGTGTTTGAAGATATGATTCATTACACCATGGTAAAGACGAATATGTTTAACGGAATTCATCATCCTGCCATTGCTTTGTGGACGAAAGAAGGGAAGGCTGAAATATACAAGCAATTTTCTTATGAAGATTATCGTGACCGAATGAGTTGATAATCAAAAAGATTGTTTGGCGGTGGAGGCAAAGTGCAGAGATTTCTGTGAAAAAAAGTGTGCAGAATGTTTGCAGGTTTACGGAAAATCCCTACCTTTGCAACCGCAAACGAAAAAATGCGGAAATAGCTCAGTTGGTAGAGCATAACCTTGCCAAGGTTAGGGTCGCGAGT
>OGQK01000490.1_pt1 | contig 25604 bp, 22 predicted proteins | sample 1553221 | NCBI WGS metagenome assembly OGQK01 (sample SAMEA2579996, study PRJEB22360) | human gut metagenome | biome: human gut; feature: human-associated habitat; material: faeces | place: Denmark | collected 2008/2010 | reverse complement strand
GGGCACAGTTCAGAGGAGTAAGAGATAAAGCATTTTTCTTGTATAGACTCGCTAAATTATATGCATAAAATGAAAATCCCTCAGATTCTTACGTTGATCCAGAAAGAGACTTTGCCCATTGTTATCTTTCAGTCACAAAAAGAAAGCCAGATAGCTAAAAAATAACTATCTGACTTTTATCGTGAGCGGTAAGCGAGACTCGAACTCGTGACCCTTAGCTTGGGAAGCTAATGCTCTACCAACTGAGCTACTACCGCATTTTTACCAGTTTAAAGGATCTTCCTTTAAATTACACTGCAAAGGTAAATATAATTTTTATATCTCAAATAAAATCCTTGATTTTTTAATAGGGGAAATATTACATAACTTTGAACTAAATCAGAATAATCGATAACTCTTTCATTGAGTTTAAAAAGTTGTTTCTCCATTTGTTGGAGTGAACAAACCTGTTCCTTCATCTGTTAGAAAGTCTCAAATTTAGATTTAACCTAACCAGCATGAAAAAAAATAAATCACTTTTTGTACTACTTGCTTTGTGTTTCTCTGCTATTTGGGCAGATGCACAGGTTTCATTGAGTTTTGAGGAATCATTACGTCTACTCCGACAAGAAAATCAAAGCTTAAAGATAGCCGATAAAAGTATAGAAATAGCTAAGGCAGAGCGAGATAAATTGAATGCTTTTTGGTATCCCAGTCTTCAATCTTCGGGTGCATTTGTACATATGTCGGAGAAGATCGAGGTGAAACAGCCGTTGTCTCAATTTACAGATCCGGCAAAGAATTTTGTACATTCCATAATTCCGGACGATCAAGTTATTTCGGCGATTCTGGATCAGATAGGGGCAAATACTCTTGTTTTCCCCCTGACTCCACGTAATTTAACCTCTATTGATTTATCTGCAGAATGGGTACTCTTTTCCGGAGGAAAACGATTTCATGCAACTAATATCGGTCGGACAATGGTAGACTTGGCACGTGAAAACCGGGCACAGACTGCTGCTACCCAACAAAATCTGTTAACGGAAAGTTATTACGGATTACGGCTGGCACAGCAAATCGTAACCGTTCGGGAAGAAACTTATAAGGGACTGCAAAAACATTATGAGAATGCACTGAAACTGGAAGCTGCCGGAATGATTGACAAAGCAGGACGGCTTTTTGCCCAAGTAAATATGGACGAAGCCAAACGTACACTGGATGCTGCACGAAAAGATGAAACTGTGGTTCAAAATACGCTCAAGGTATTACTGAATAAAAAAGATATGGATGAAAACATTGTTCCCACTTCTCCACTTTTTATGAATGACTCTTTGCCGCCGAAAATGCTTTTCGACCTATCTGTTAACAGTGGGAACTATATGCTTAACCAGTTACAGCTACAAGAACATATTGCCAAACAGGAAGTGAAGATTGCTCAAAGCGGCTATCTGCCGAATATAGCCCTTTTCGGAAAACAGACCTTATATTCGCATGGCATTCAGAGTAATTTACTGCCACGTACAATGATAGGCATTGGCTTTACATGGAATCTATTCGACGGATTAGATCGTGAAAAGAAGATCCGGCAGTCGAAATTAACTCAACAAACATTAGCCCTCGGACAGATGAAAGCCCGTGACGATCTAGCAGTTGGAGTAGATAAACTCTATACGCAATTGCAAAAAGCACAGGATAATGCAAAAGCATTGAATGCTACGATTGCTTTAAGTGAGGAACTTGTACGTATCCGGAAGAAATCATTTGCAGAGGGAATGGCAACTTCCACCGAAGTTATTGATGCCGAAACAATGCTTGCCAATGTAAAAGTAGCTCGCCTAGCAGCCTATTATGAGTATGATGTAGCACTAATGAATTTACTTTCACTTTGTGGTACACCTGAACAATTTATAAACTATCAACCTAAACCGTAACGAACAATGAAACCAACTAGTAGAACCCTTTCATGGGCTTTTGTTATTATTTTGCTAGTCGTCGGTATCTTTACCGCCCTTGGAATGATATTGATGCACAAACAACCACTGGTTCTGCAAGGAGAAGCAGAGGCCACAGAAATCCGTATCAGCGGAAAACTTCCCGGACGCATTGATACGTTTCTCGTTCAAGAGGGAGATTGGGTGCGTCAGGGAGACACTCTTGTAGTAATTAATAGTCCGGAAGTACACGCCAAGTTTCAACAAGTCAATGCATTGGAGCAAGTAGCAGTACTGCAAAACAAAAAAATTGATGCCGGCACCCGACGACAGATTGTAGCCACTGCATTGCAACTCTGGAATAAGACTAAGAGCGACCTGTCACTTGCGAAAATAACTTATAATCGTATACTTACTTTATACAAGGACAGTGTAGTTACTTCTCAACGGAAAGACGAAGTAGAAGCTATGTATAAGGCAGCATTAGCAGCCGAACGCGCTGCTTACGAACAATATCGAAATGGCAGTGGATGGTGCACAGACGGAAGACAAAGCATCTGCCGCCAGTATGGTAGATGCTGCCCGAAGTACTGTTGATGAAGTCTCAGCCTTACTGGTAGATGCCCGGTTGACTGCACCGGAAGACGGACAAATAGCCACAATCTTCCCTAAACGCGGTGAATTGGTCGCACCGGGAACTCCTATTATGAATCTGGTAGTCATGAATGACGTTCATGTTGTACTTAATGTACGCGAAGACTTAATGCCACAATTTAAAATGGGTGAAACGTTTGTTGCAGACGTACCTGCTATCGATAAAAAGAATATAGAATTTAAAATCTATTATATTAGTCCGTTAGGTAGTTTCGCAACCTGGAAATCAACCAAACAGGTTGGTAGTTATGACCTGCGCACGTTTGAGATCCACGCCCGCCCTACTCAAAAGATAAAAGATTTGCGTCCGGGAATGTCTGTATTACTGACGTTAAATTAATAAAAGAATGAGTCCATCACAAACATATTCACCCTTTCGTACCGTACTACTCCGGGAGTGGCGACGAATGACTTCGCGACGCCTTTATTTTGGTGTCTGCATCATCCTGCCATTATTCACACTCTTCTTTATGGCAACTATTTTCGGCAACGGACAAATGGAAAATATTCCTATCGGCATTGTCGATCAGGATAATACCGCTACTTCCCGTAGTATTATTCGAAATATATCTGCCGTACCGACTTTTAAAGTAACAAAGTATTTCGTGAATGAAGCAGCCGCTCGGGAAGCCGTACAAAGAAAAGAAATTTATGGTTATCTTTCTATTCCTCCCAAATTTGAACAAGACGCCATTACAGGACAAGATGCAACTCTTTCCTACTACTATCATTATGCTTTATTGTCTGTAGGTGGCGAGTTAATGGCTGCATTCGAAACAGCATTGGCTCCAGTGTCACTCTCTCCTGTTGTGATGCAAGCTGTTGCTCTGGGAGTGGAACAAGATCAGATTACAACTTTCTTATTGCCAGTACAGGCAAGCAATCATCCAATATATAATCCAAGTCTGGATTACTCCGTTTATTTGAGCCAGCCATTTTTCTTTGTCTTATTTCAAATATTAATTTTATTGACTACAGTATACGCAATCGGCATTGAAATCAAGTTTCGTACAGTAACTGATTGGCTAGTTGCTGCAAAAGGGAATATGGTAACGGCGATATTAGGAAAACTGTTGCCTTATACTATTATATATATCCTGATAGGTTGGCTGGCCAATTATGTGATGTTCGGAATTCTACATATTCCCTTTCAAGGGAGTTGGTGGCTAATGAATATAATGACAATGCTTTTCATTATTGCGACACAATCATTGGGATTGTTCCTATTTTCATTATTTCCTGCCATTTCACTGATTATTAGCATAGTATCTATGGTAGGCTCTTTGGGAGCTACTTTATCCGGGGTAACTTTTCCTGTTCCCAATATGTATCCGTTGGTTCGGGATGCTTCCTATCTTTTCCCAGTCCGGCATTTCACGGAAATGATGCAGAATATGCTTTACGGGAGTGGCGGTTTTACCCAGCTTTGGCCATCGGCCATGTTTCTTTGTATTTTCCCCCTGCTCGCTTTTTCGTTGCTTCCTCATTTAAAAAGAGCCATAGAAAGTCATAAGTATGAAAACATTAAGTAAATTACAACAGTTATCATTCATCATTCAGCGTGAATTTCTGGCTATCAGTACCAGCTATGCAGTATTGTTAGTATTGATAGGAGGTATTTTTGTATACGGGTTACTCTATAATTATATGTATGCCCCTAACATTGTGACAGATGTCCCTATCGCCATAGTCGACAATTCGCACAGTGAGTTGAGCCGTAATTTTATCCGTTGGCTAGATGCTACTCCGCAAGCTGATGTTTACAGTCAGGCAATGGACTATAATGAAGCCAAAGAATGGATGAAACGAGGCAAAGTACAAGGAATACTGTATCTGCCGCACGATTTTGAGGCACGGGTATTTCGTGGAGATGAATCTATTTTTTCCCTTTATGCAACAACTGATGCATTTTTGTACTTTGAAGCCTTACAAGGAGCTTCGTCACGTGTGATGTTGGCGATTAACGATAAATACCGACCCGATGAAGCTGTGTTTCTGCCCCCACAGGGATTATTGGCTGTAACTATGGCAAAACCGATCAATGTAGAAGGGACCGCACTTTATAATTATACGGAAGGATATGGCTCCTACCTGATTCCTGCCGTTATGATGATTATTATATTTCAAACTTTGCTAATGGTTATCGGTATGGTGACCGGAGAAGAATATAGTTCAGACGGAATCCGTACTTACGCTCCTTTCGGCCATACTTGGGCAGCCGCCATACGCATTGTAGCAGGAAAGGCATTTGTATATTGCGGATTGTATGCTATCTTTTCTTTCTTTTTATTAGGATTGCTCCCTTATTTTTTCAGTATTCCCAATATTGGAAATGGCCTGTATATTGTGCTATTAATGATTCCTTACCTGATAGCTACTTCTTTCCTCGGACTAGCTGCTTCCCGTTATTTTACCGATTCGGAAGCACCTTTGTTAATGATAGCTTTCTTTTCAGTCGGATTGATTTTCCTTTCCGGAGTTTCTTACCCAATGGAGTTAATGCCTTGGTATTGGAAAGCGGCACATTATATTCTTCCGGCAGCTCCTGCAACACTTGCTTTTGTACAATTAAATTCAATGGGAGCAAGTATGGCCGATATACGACCAGAATATATTACTTTATGGATTCAAGTACTCGTTTATTTTATATTAAGTATATGGGTATACCAAAAAAAGCTTCAGAAAAGTCAACTTCGTTAAGTAAATAATCAACTTAGGAAACAAAAAATTTCCAAACGAAAGTTTTCTATAAGAATGTGCTACATTTCTTTGTTTTTCTCATCGCTTTTGTATAGTTTCGTAAACTATTATTTTTAAATAGCAGTTAAAAACAATTTAAAAATAAATGATTATATGAAATACATTGTATATATTTTCCTTTTGTTTCCTATTCTGGTCACGGCACAAACTTACAAATATATAGGAATAGAAAATGGATTAAGTAATCGAAGGATATTCAACATTCAGAAAGATGATCAAGGCTATATGTGGTTTCTCACCAATGAAGGAATGGATCGTTATAATGGTAAAGATATAAAGCATTATAAACTGAACAAAGATGATAATTCCGTTGCTTCCCAAATACACCTCGGTTGGTTATATGCTACTCCGGAGGCAGGTTTATGGGTGATTGGCAGAAAAGGACGTCTCTTTCAATATGAAAAGCAATATGATCGTTTTACGATAGGATATAAACTACCGGATATATCGAAAACGATTAGTTATGGTTATGTAGACCACAACAATAATATTTGGTTATGCTGCAATGATTCTATTGTATTATACAATATCAAAAATGCTCATACATTTCAGTTCCCTAATATACTACACAGCAATATTACAGCCATAGAGCAGATAGATGACAATCATTTCTTTATAGCAACAGAAACAGGCGTGAGGTATGCTAAACTGAAAAACGGTGCTTTACAAATTATCCCTACCGAGACGCTTGATTATTTTCATACGCAAGTAAGTGTGTTGTATTTCCAGCAACAGCAAAAAAAATTATATATCGGCTCATTTGAGAGGGGTATTTTTGTATATGATATGCTTTCCCAAGAGATTATCCGGCCTGAAGCAGATCTTAGTGATGTGAATATAACCCGTATCAGACCATTAAATGAAACAGAACTATTAGTGGCAACCGAAGGCATGGGCGTATATAAGCTAGACATGAACAAATGCATATTAGAACGTTACATATCAGCAAATTACCAGAGCTATAATGAAATGAATGGTGACAACATCAATGACGTATTTGTTGATGAATCAAAACGAATATGGCTTGCCAATTATCCCACAGGAATTACAGTTATAGATTATCGTTATGAAAACTATCATTGGATGAAACACTCTATGGGCAACAAGCAGTCCATTGTCAATGACCAGGTGCACGCTGTCATTGAAGACAGTGATGGAGATTTATGGTTTGGTACGAGTAACGGCATTAGTCTTTACAATTCGGGAACGGGAGAATGGCATTCTTTTTTGAGTTCTTTCAATCATCAGCTAAAAGACAAAAATCATATATTCATAACTTTATGTGAGGTTTCACCCGGCATTATCTGGGCAGGAGGCTATACTTCCGGTATATACAAGATAAATAAAGCAGATTTATCCGTGGAATATTTCTCTCCTTATTTACTTTCACACATAAATATGCGCCCGGATAAATATATCCGTGATATGATAAAAGACTCAAAAGGACATATATGGTCGGGAGGATACTATAATTTAAAATGCTTTGATTTGGCAACTAACAGTGTTCGCCTATATCCGGGAGTAAGTTCTATTACAGCTATTGCCGAAAAAGATAGTCATAATATGTGGATCGGAACGGCAATGGGATTGTATTTGCTGAATAGAGACTCCGGGAAATACGAATATATTAAGTTGGAAGCCGGATCGACCTACATCAATACGCTTTATCAAGCAGATAACGGACTGCTATATGTTGGTACGAATGGAGCGGGAGTATTTATATATGATGCACAAAATAAGAAATTTGAGCATTATATAGCTAAAAATTCCGCACTTGTTTCCAACAGCATTTTTACTATTTTGCCTGAAGTTGACGGACGAATCATGATGAGTACGGAAAATGGGGTCACCAGTTTTCATACGAAGGAAAAAATATTCCATAACTGGACCAAAGGAGAAGGATTATTGCCTGCCTATTTCAATGCTTCATCCGGAGTATTACGTAAAAATAAGAACTTTGTATTTGGTAGTACGGACGGAGCTATCGAACTTCCCCAAAATGTAAAGTTCCCCGATTATGTATATACAAAGATGATATTCAGCGATTTGAATATTTCATACCAGCCTGTATATCCGGGAGAAGAAGATTCTCCATTGGAGAAAAGTATCAATGATACGGATGTGTTGGAGCTGAAATATAATCAGAATACATTCTCATTTAGAGTTTCCACTATCAACTATGATTCTCCGGGAAATGCTCTCTATGCATGGAAGTTGGATGGTTTCTTCGAAAAATGGACCGAACCGGGAACAGCCAATCTGATTCGCTATACCAATTTGCCACCGGGAAAATATACTCTTTATGTACGTGCCATTTCAAGGGAAGAACATGATATTGTTTTTGAAGAGCGTACAATGAGAATTGTCGTTACGCACCCTTTTTGGTCTAGTTGGTGGGCAATCACTTGTTACGTGTTATTAGTAATTTTGGGATTCATCTTTATTCTACGGGTTATGAATTTAAGAAAGCAAAAGAAAATTTCAGATGAAAAGACGAGTTTCTTCATTAATACAGCTCATGACATACGTACTCCGCTAACTCTGATTAAAGCTCCTTTAGAGGAACTGCTGGATGAAGAACCTTTATCCGCCAACGGAATAACTCGTGCAAATACTGCATTAAGAAATGTGGGGACTCTTTTACGGTTAACCAACAATCTTATTAATTTTGAGCGTGCGGATGTGTATTCTTCAGAATTGTGTGTTTCCGAATATGAGTTGAACACCTATATGCACGAAGTATATGAAACTTTTTCTTCCTATGCTGCTATCAAACATATTGACTTCACCTATGAGAGTTCTTTCAGTTATTTGAATGTGTGGTTTGATAAGGAGAAAATGGATTCAATTCTAAAAAACATTTTATCAAATTCACTAAAATACACTCCGGAGAATGGTAAAGTAAGTGTTTCAGTATCCGAAAGTAATGATTCTTGGAAAGTAATAATTGAGGATACGGGCATTGGAATTCCATCCAGTGAGCAGAGTAAGTTGTTCAAGCTCCATTTCCGAGCCAGTAATGCTATTAATTCCAAAGTTACGGGTAGTGGCATCGGGCTAATGCTGGTAGGAAAATTAGTTCGTCTTCATGGTGGTAAGATTAATGTGGAAAGTATAGAACATCAAGGAACTACTGTCAGGATTGTTTTCCCGAAAAGTAATAAGCATTTTCAGAATGCCGGTTTGATTCCACCAGCCAAACCGTTGGAACAGACTCCTGAACTGACGGTTCCCAATATTTCTGCCACACCGGTGAATACCGTAGAAACAACAAACTCACAACGTATTCTAATTGTAGAAGACAATGATGAATTGCGTTCCTATCTGGTCAGTTCATTATCTTCGATGTATCACGTACAAGCTTGCGGAAATGGGCGGGAAGCACTAATTATTGCAAAAGAATTCTGGCCCGACCTTATTCTTTCAGATATCATGATGCCGGAGATGAGAGGCGATGAGCTATGTGTCGCTATAAAAAATGATATTGAGACATCACATATTCCGGTACTGCTGCTTACAGCTTTGGGAGATGAAAACAACATTCTTGACGGGATGTCAATCGGTGCAGACGCATATATTGTCAAACCTTTCAACGTGAGAATATTGAAAGCAAGTATTGCAAACTTATTGGCTAACAGGGCGTTGTTACGTAGCAGATATGCTAATCTGGATATTGATTCGGAACCTATGATACCGTCAGCAAACGGAACCACCAGTCTTGATTGGCAGTTTATATCCGCTGTAAAGAAAAGTATTGAGGAAAATATGGATAATACAGGTTTCTCTGTCGATGTACTTTGTGAGTTGCATCACATGAGCCGTACTAGTTTCTATTGTAAACTGAAGGCGTTGACAGGACAGTCTCCGACAGATCTGATTCGAATGACCCGTTTGAAACGTGCTACACAACTATTAAAAGAAGGTGGACATACTATTGCCGAAATCTCAGATATGACCGGCTTCTCTGAAAGCAAATACTTCCGGGAGGTATTCAAGAAACATTATAAGATGAGTCCGACTAAATATGCAAAAGAAGGAAGTAACTCCTCTCCTATTATAACGGAAGACAATTTATCCGATGACTAAAAAGGAGGTAACTTTCTCGTTTTAGGAAAAAGTTACCTCCTTTAATTATTCTTCGAATGAGTTATTTACATATCAGATACTTAATGAAAAGATAACCTCCGAATACTTGCAGACACATCCCGGGAATTCCAATGCGGAAATCCTGGATAGCATTATAAAAATTACCAATGTATATCCATTCTCCTAATGTACCTGCTACCTGATAGGCAAATACTACCCCTATCAGCATTATGACAGAAATACGTCTGAAGTGTTGCGCTGTCCATCCGGCAGCAATAGCCAATAATACGGATTTCAATAAAATTGCAGATAATGTGGCGGGAGCCGGCATACTAAACAGCAGAGAATTTATAGCCGGTGATAAGACGGCAGTCAGTAAACCGACTTTCCAACCATATTTATAAGCCCCAATCAGTGTAAAGAAGTAGATTGGCAGCCAAGTTATTCCTCCTTGTGGAATGAGATGAAAGAGTTGGGGAAAAAGGATGTTACCAATGATGAATAACGAGGCTGCCCAATAGGTCTTTACGTTGCTGTAATCCAACGAATAGAGTTTCACGGTTGTTGTTTCCATATCTTCATTATTTTAAAAATTCACATTAATGCCACCCATAAATGTTGCTTTTGGCATAGGATAGCCTGCATTTATTTCATATCGTTGCGCTAACAAATTCTCTCCTTTGACAAAGATATCTGCAAAATGACATATACGATAGTTGCCTCGAAGATTCCATAGAACAAAATTTTCTTGTTGCTTATGCCCCTTTGTAACGGAGGAATAAAGCCCGCTCACATATTGAAAACCTGTTGAAATATTCCAACGACCGGAGGTATAGTCCATACCTGCATATAGTTTATGTTCAGGAGCGGCCAGAACGGGATTTTCCATGTGCAGCCAACTATAATTGGCATAGATGTTCCAATGAGAGTTAATACGATAGCCGACATTGGTTTCAATGCCCCAGTTTTCAATTTCTCCGGAGTTGATATTCAAAGGAGGCGTCAATCCATTACTCATAATAATATTGTCGCCATTGATGTAGTAAAGGTTCATTCCGTAAGACAATGCTCCTTCCAATAAACATTGAGAGTACGAGAACTCATAATTAATCATCTTTTCAGGCTCCAACTCGGGATTGGCAGGAGCAAACATATACATTTCCCGGATAGTCGGATTGCGATAGCCTTTACTTACCATTGCTTTTACTTCCGTATTTTTCGGAAAATGAAATGCCAGACCTCCTTGTGGAATCCATTCTGTACCGACATGAGAATGATGATCTACACGGACTCCTGCATCCAGAGATAACCAGCTATTTATATCCTGACGAAAGTCAATATACCCTGCAAATTCATCCATTTGCTTATCTACTCCCGATTTGCGTTCGCCCGTAGCCAGAACTTTATTCCAAGATTCCCCTCCGAAATGTTGATAATCAAATCCTGTTGTCACACGGTTACCCGTGAAAAGAGTGGCACTCTGATACCACGATATACCCAGCATCCGGTCTTTGGAATTAAAATGTGACTTTTGTGGTTCTTCTCCAGTTTTATATCCGTCGTTTATCTTATGCCGTCCCCAGTTGTAGAAAAAGCTCAAGGTACCTGAAGTCTTTTCATAATGATTCTCTAAAGCAAACGAAGTCATGCCGCGAGTGATGCGTGAATCATTGTCGAAAAGCGGAGTTTGAACCGTTCCAGGATTGGAAACATTGAAATGCGTTACATTTATATCTTCCCATACTTTCCAGAAAGTACTTAAGTCATAGCCTAGTTTGGCATATCCTCCATATTGCTCGAACTCCATATCGGAACGATGTCCATCCGTCCGGTTGTATGAACCTGTCACGACACTGCTGAAACACCCTTTCTTCACCCGATTTGAAAATTCTGTCTGCAAAGTATTATAAGAACCATAACCTACTTGCATATTGTTCTTCACCCCTTCTTCCTGTTGTTTACGGGTAACAATATTGATAACTCCGCCCATTGCATTCGAACCATAAAGGACAGATGCAGGACCACGTAGAACCTCTACCCTTTCTGCCAGCATGGATTGGTAGGCATCTGCTATCGGATGTCCCATTAGCCCCATATATTGCGGGTGACCATCAATTAAGACTAATAGCCCCGCTGTCGGACTACCACCAATCCCCCGTAAACTCATGCCACCTGCTGCACCTGTAGACACACCATATCCCATAATACCACGACTGGTAGTAAACAACCCCGGTACTTGTTCGGTCAATAATGGCAACAAGGAAGGTTCATACCTTTTTTCTATCTGTTGTCTGTTGACAATGGAAATAGTCATAGGCAAATGGCGTATATCCGTTTCATTGCGTGTTCCGGTAACTACGACCTCATCAATAACATAATTTCGTCCTATTTGCGTACTGTCTTTTCTGTTTTCTGCCATTCCCGAAATGGACAACAGACTACTGAATAGAAATAAACAAACTGTATTCTTTCTCATACTTTAGTCTGTATTTTTACTCTTTATTTTTGATTCTTTCGAGAAAGCCACGAATCAGCTGCAAAATAGCTTCGGCCGATTCCTCTTCACTGGCACATAGTTTCTACGGGACACCAGCCTGTATGGTCGCGATTCCATATAAAGGGCACTTCCTGTACAAAGTCTACTTTTACATCTGATGTCCGAAACAAGTCCATAGCGTTTGAACTGACAACATCTGTATATAACTCTTTTATACCACCTAAAATCATGAGGGCGGCAGCTCCTTTCCCAACTACTTTATCAGCAATCAGAGCTCCTTTCAGGAACTCCGGCTCCCGGGTCAGCAAATCGTATAAATCGGCTACTCCGCGTTGGGTAAAAGTGCGAATCTTTCCTTCGTTGGCTATCACACAGGAATATCCTCCTGTATGTAGTAGATTGATTAATTCTTCCATTATAAAGTCCCTTGTTTCAGTTGTTCTACAAATTGGTCTATCCGATGCAATTCTTTCGGTATATCAATATTCTGCGGACAATGTGACACACACTGATTACATCCGATACAATGACTGGCCTGTCGGAGTTTGGGCACGCTGCGATCATAACCGACAAGAAATGCCCGGCGTGCTTTCGCATAATTTTCATCTTGCCCGTTTTCAGGAACATTGCCCTCGTTGACACAACGATTATAATGTAACAGTATAGCCGGAATATCCAACCCATACGGACAGGGCATACAATATTTACAGTCATTGCAAGGAATGGTAGGGTATTTCAACATTAATTGCGCCGTTTCTTCAAGAAATTCTTTTTCTTCATCAGTAAGTGGTTCCAATGGTGAATAGGTACGGAGATTATCTTGTAAATGTTCCATATAAGTCATACCGCTTAGTACGGTCAATATATCCGGAAAAGAACCGGCAAAACGGAATGCCCACGATGCAACACTGTTTTCAGGACGGCGCTGTTTGAGTCGTGCTACTAAATTATCATTCAACTTAGACAGACGTCCGCCCAACAACGGCTCCATAATAATAGAAGGGATTCCTCTTTTAGCCAATTCACCGTACAGATATTCTGCGTCGGTATTTCGGGTATTTGTCTCTTTGGCATGTTTCCAGTCAACATAGTTTAGCTGTATCTGCACAAAGTCCCACTTTATTTCATCATGCCGGGAGAGGAGATAATCATAAACTTCAATATCCCCATGATAAGAAAATCCGAGATTCCGGATACGTCCCGCTTCACGCTCTTTAATCAGGAAGTCGAGCATACCATTGTCCAGATACCGTCCTTTAAGGGCATCCATTCCTCCCATACCGATACCATGAAGCAACATATAGTCAATATAATCTACTTGAAGCTCTGTAAATGATTTATGATACATTCTAAGTGAAGCCTCACGAGACCATGTGTCCGGCGAGAAATTGGACAGTTTGGTGGCAATAAAATATTTGTCACGTGGGTGGCGGCTTAATGCAATGCCTGTTGCCTTCTCAGAAAAACCTTGCACATAAGCCGGAGATGTATCGAAATAGTTTACTCCGTGAGCAATAGCATAATCTACTAATCCATTCACCGCGTCTTGGTCGATTACCTCACCGTTACCGTCGGGAGATGGCTTAAGAGGCCAACGCATACAACCGTATCCCAAAAGTGAAACACGGTCACCTGTTGTTGGCGAAGTACGGTAGGTCATTTTATCAGTAGGTATTTCCCCTTCTCCCGATACACTATTTGATGAGGAAGTACCTTTAGAAGAACATCCGTATAATATGGCTGTTGATGTAGCTGCACTGATACCTACAATTTTAATAAAATCTCTTCTGTTTATGTTTTTTTTATTCTTTTCTTCCATAATCTCATCTCAATTTAGATTATATAATTCTATGCATCTGATGTCCTGTTACATAAATAGCACTGAAAGGACGGGACGGACATAGATTCTCACAAGCTCCGCAGCCAATACATTTTTCCGCATTCACAACCGGAATTTTGGGCGAATCCGCCATATCCGGATCGGAAACTACCATTTGGATAGCACCGGTCGGACAATGACGCGCACAGTTGCCACATTCAACTCCATCGGTCAACGGTACGCAGTTTTCTTTAATCCATACGGCATGGCCGATTTGAATGGCAGACTTATCAGCAAGGCTAGTCAGATGAATAGCGTCCGTAGGACAGACCTCCGCGCATTTTGCACATTCAGGACGACAATAGCCACGTTCATAAGACATTTCCGGCTGCATCAAAGTCAACAAATTGCCAGAAGGGCGGAGTACCTGATTAGGACAAACCGAAACACATAATTGACAGGCTGTGCAATGCTGTGCAAAATTGCGCGCACTTAATGAACCGGGAGGTAAAATGGGATTTTCCCGATGGGGAATCTTCTTGTCTTCAATGGTTGCCAGTCCGCCGTCCACTTTCTTTTCCTGTGCTTTTAGTGCGGCGGTGGTTGCGAAGATAGCCGATGCAGAAAGAAAACTGCGGCGAGCATTGTCTACTTGCTCCGTAGTAACGGATTTAGCTTTGGAGGTAGTTATCATCTCAGGTTCCGCTTCTATTTCGGGGATACGTCTTGTGTATTTAATAGCCCCTTTCTTACATTTTCCCAAGCAGTTCATACAAACGACGCAACGGCTATAATCTATTTTATGCGCTTTCGCATCAATACAGGACGCCTTACAATTACGCGCACATAATCCGCATCCGTTACATTTGGAAGTATCAATCACCGGTTTGAAGATAGAATATCGGGATATGAATCCTAATACCGTACCTACCGGACAAATCGTATTACAGTAAGTCCGTCCATTACGCCATGCCAATATAATAAGTACAATTAGAGTAACCACGGCAATAACCAAAGTAGAAAAACTTTTTATCCATACGTCCACTTCATAAAAAGCATAACTGCCGGCCCGTTCGGCAAAGTATGCCAGAAGGTTGTTTCCCCACTGCCAAACCGGAGCGAACAAAGCAGAGACCATTCGCCCATACGCGCTATAAGGTGCTATCAGAATTGCCAAAGCATTCAAGCCTACAATCATTGCAATAATAAACACTGCTAAAACGCCATAGCGGAGCCATTTCATAGCCGGAGAATAACGGAAACGATTCTTTTTACGTTTGCCGGATACCCACGAAATAGCATCCTGAAATACTCCCAAAGGACAAATGACCGAACAATAAATACGCCCGAACAAGATTGTAAGTATGATAAGGAATAATACCACACCTATATTCAAGGCTAATACAGCCGGCAGGAATTGAATTTTTGCCAGCCATCCGAACCAAGTATGCAATGTCCCTGTAAAGTCGAGAAATAACAGGGTGACAAGTGTAAAACACACAATCGCGGCTGTAAGTCTGATAGTACGTAACATAATTAAATTGTTTTCTTTTTATAGTAGTTTATATCTATATTACAGATTAATCAAGCACTCATTACTTTTTTAGCATCATATACTTTATTTATACTAATAATTTATGCAGCAAATATACTCGATTTTAAATATTCGCAAAGTAGATAGATTACAGATTATTATACCAATATTACAGAATCACTGTTTATAGACGGGCTAAATCTTTTTTTGTTACCTATTATTCTTTTTTGTAAAAGCGATATCATGATATGAACATCTTATCGTCATTTTGCCTATCTTTGTGCCCCGAAGGCAAAGAACGCTCTTTTTTAATAAACTCACTATGCAGAAATTAGTCAAGAAGGAATATCAGATTCCTTTTATTCTGGTCACTTCCCTTTTCTTTCTATGGGGATTTGCACATGCTATTTTAGATGTGTTAAACAAGCATTTTCAGGATGTGATGAATATAAGCCGTGCTCATTCGGCATGGGTACAAGTCATGTTTTATCTGGGATATTTCGTCATGGCTATCCCAGCAGGACTGTTTATCAATAAATATGGCTATCGCAAAGGAGTAGTATTCGGTTTGTTGCTCTATGGTATCGGTTCGCTGCTTTTTATTCCCGGTGAATACTGGATGTCGTTTCAGTTCTTCCTTTTCTCCCTGTTTGTCATTGCCTGCGGTTTGGTATTTTTGGAAACAGCCGCCAATCCTTATATGACGGAATTGGGTGAACGGGAAACTGCCGCCAGCCGATTAAATCTGGCACAATCATTTAACGGATTGGGTTGTATCTGCGGGCCGCTTATAGGAGGTTTATTATTGTTTTCGGAAGAAGGTAGTTCGAATATCTCATTGCCATATACATTAATGGGAATCATTGTACTGGCAGTTGCTTTAGTATTTAACAAAGTCCGTTTGCCGGAGATTACCCATGAAGAAGACACGGATAAACAGGGGCAGGCACAGGAACTCTGGTCACACAAGCTTTTTATTTTTGGTATCGCAGCTTTATTCTGTTATGAAATTGCAGAAATCTCTATTAATAGTTTTTTTATTAATTATGTGGTAGATGACGGCTGGATGAACGCCCGCGATGCTTCTGTGATTCTTTCGTTCGGTGGTCTGGGACTATTTATGTGCGGACGATTTGCCGGTAGTTGGGTGATGCGGCAGATACGGGCAGAGAAAGTATTGTTCTTTTGTGCTGTCGGTACAGTCGTAACAAGTTCTTTAATTGTACTGAATCTGGGGATCATATCACTGATAGCTCTTTTCTTGGGTTACGCTTTTGAAGCAATTATGTTTCCTACTATTTTTGCACTTTCATTACGGGGACTGGGCAATCATACCAAACGTGCATCCTCTTATTTAATGATGTCTCCCATTGGAGGGGCTGTCGGCCCCTTGCTCATGGGATATGTAGCAGACCAGACTACAATGTCCTTCTCATTCATCGTTCCGTTGTTTTCATTCATAGTGGTGATGATGTATGCATGGAAAACATTGAGATAATTAACTCCGCCTGGGGCGGTATAGAATACCGAATATATTTATCAAATATCCTGTCAGACATACTACGGGTGCTACCTTTATACGCAATCCGCTGAATATATCAGGGTTATAGGCGGCAGGGGTACTCCCCTCACCGCTCATGAATAGATAACCTACTATTATTACTACCGAACCAATTAGCAGAATTATATAATTTCTTCTGCTAAATACTGTTTCTGTCTCTTTCTGTTTCATTATTTTTGATTTCATATTCTTCTTCCGTTTTAGTTTTTGTAACTCATAGTTGGAGCGAATAGCGCATATTTTTCCTCAAACTGCCGGTTGCTCTCTTTATATTTTTCTCCGTCTATCTTCTTCAAGAGTTCATTATATTGGTTCCATTGCCAGAATTTATAGATACAATCATTGCGAACCATTTCTATACGGTTTCCTTTTAATGAAAAAGCCCAGTTTATATAATCTTCCGCTTCAGCTATCAAATGTACAGCCAGAGTCACTGCTTTCGTTTTTTCACCCAAAGTAGCATAGGCCGTCGCTATATCATAAGAACCGCTTTCATGTGTTTCGGGAACATTATATCCCGGAATAACCTGTTCCGCATAAGCGAGTACTTTCTTTGCACGCTCATTATCTCCTTGCGCTATCAGTTCTTTGGCAAGTTGCGCAAAAAGCCTGCGATGATACCAACACGTGCGTAGTGTTGTTTCATCCAGATAGAGCCCCGGAGTATCCAGTCCACCATATTTATATCTATTCATAACGTTGTCATAAAGCCTTTCCACATCTACTGCATAAAGTCTGTTTTCACCGACATCTCCCCACTTCTTATAGTCAAAAGGTGTAAAGCGGAATGCTAATCCTTCCTGTACAAAGTAATTGTCAAACTTCAGCTTACTGACACTTCCTACGGAAATTGCAAGATAAAGCGGACGTTCCCAATTACAGTTGGCAAGCATTTCCAGCATAAGTAAATCGACTTTAGTCAACATACGTATATCCGTTAAAGGAATATACAGTTTGTCCGGTATGGCATCCTTCAAGTCCTCCCCTTTCAAATGTCGGATTGTTTTGGGGAACATGATTCCCGAACGGAGCAGCGCGTCCTTATCAATGTGGATATTTATCGTATCCGTAGGGATTACGTGAAACTCCGGTTTCTCTGAGAACACCCAATATTTCAAGATATTTTTTACCTCAAACGGGTCTTCTCCGAAGCTGTCACGGGCTTCCTCCGGGTGCTTCCGGTACAGTTCCTCAATTTGTTTTTTCAGTTCCGGACGTACGGCCACATATTCGTTGGTTCCTTCCTGATATTGATTTTTATTCCAGCTTATAGGCAGTCCGGGAGCATTATACAACGGGCATTGCTGTTGATAAATATACCAATCGGTCTGCGCATAACTTAGGTTACAAACACGTGCATCCCTGCGTACTTCTTCCGTATCCTGATTATACCATAGCGGGAACGTATCGTTATCTCCGTTACAAAAAATAATCGGATTTCCTTCATCGGGAAGAGTCATCAGATAGTTAGCCCCAAAGTCGCGACAAGTAAAACGGGCGCTCCGGTCATGGTCATCCCAGGTCTGGCTCGCCATTTGCACCGGAATCAATAAACAGATTGTCATTAACACACTGACCTGCACCGTCGAAGTTGTTTTCCGGCGAAGCATATCACATAATCCTGCCGCTCCTATCCCTATCCAGATAGCAAAAGCATAGAACGAACCGGCGTATGCGTAATCCCGTTCACGCGGCTGACCGGGAGTTTGATTCAGATAAAGCACAATAGCCAGTCCCGTCATAAAGAAAAGGAAGAACAGTACACTAAACTGCTGTTTGCCTTTCTTACTGCGGTTCCATTGCCAATAGATTCCGAACAGTCCTAATAATAGCGGCAGTCCGTAAAACACATTGTGCCCTTTGTTCTGACGTAAAGATTCCGGTAACAAACTTTGGTCACCTAATCTTAAATTATCTAACCAGGAAATTCCCGTTATCCAGTTCCCATGTTCCGGTTCGCCACTCCCTTGCACATCGTTCTGCCGTCCTACAAAGTTCCATAAGAAATAGCGCCAATACATATAATTGAGCTGATAGGTAATGAAATAAGTGAGGTTTTCTTTTTGCGTGGGAGCCGCTTCGCTTCCTCCCGTCCAGTTTTTGTATGAAGCAGCCATTCGCTCATTCCACATTCGGGGAAACAACATATTCTGAGTATAGCACACATCTTCTTTATACCGGATTATTTTATATTTACCTTTTTCCTTATCCGGACGATATACAGCACTTCCCTTTGTCGTTTTTACTCTGTAATAGTCACCTTCAGGCACATATTCCGGTTCGGATGCATAAGTTTTTCCATAAAGCAGAGGAGCACTTTCATACTGCTCGCGATTCAGATAACTTTTAAGTGTAAAAATGTTGTCCGGCGCATTCTCATTAAGCGGAGTATTAGCGTTGGCACGAATCAGTATCACCGCATAGGTGGTATAGCCTACGGTGAGCATAAGCAAGCACCATAAAGAAGTATGCAACATACGTTTTCGGAAACGATAAATGGCTCCGACCAGTACGAGAAATGTTAAAGCTAAAAAGACGATCAGCCCCGTATGGAAAGGAAGTCCGAACACATTGACAAAGAGCAGCTCGAACCACCCTCCCATATCAGCTATGCCAGGAATATAAACAAAAAGGATAAATACGATAAGAAGACCGGATATGACAATTGCAGCAGCTACTCCTTTAAACGATATTGCATGATACTTCTGATAATAGAAAACCAGCACAATGGCCGGGATGCAGAGCAGATTAAGCAAATGCACTCCAATTGACAGCCCGATAATATAAGCTATCAGGATAATCCAACGGTCACCATATACCGAATCCGATTCATCTTGCCAGCGAAGAATCATCCAGAAGACCAATGCCGTAAGAAAAGAAGAGAAAGCATAAACTTCACCTTCTACCGCACTGAACCAAAATGTATCACTGAATGTATATGCCAAGGCTCCGACAAATCCCGACCCCAGAATGACGATAACATCTATCGTTGATAAATTCTGCTCTTCATTTACTATCAGGGATCTTACTAACCGGGTGATGCTCCAAAAAAGAAACAGGATGCAACCGGCACTCAACAACGCATTCAGAAAATTCACCAGCCAAGACACTTGCGATGCCTCGGAAGCAAACTGGGTAAACAGGTTTCCTACGAGCATATAGAAAGGTGCACCCGGTGGATGCCCTACTTGTAACTTTTCGGCACACGAAATAAATTCGGGACAATCCCAAAAACTAGCAGTAGGTTCAATCGTCATTCCATATACAAAAGCTGCTATTAGAAAAACAATCCACCCACTAAAATCATTCCATTTTTTAAATAATAAGTTATTCATTGCTCTGTAACTTTTTTGTTTGCAAAGTTATAGAACAAGCATATAAAAGAGAAGATTCTTATCGGACGAATACGGACACTTTATACTTATAATCAGTTGATATTCAACAACGTCACATAAACAAGCACAGACAAATGCAGACTATAATGATTTCACAATATCTTCCAACGATTCTTTAGAGTTTGCCAGCATTAATTTCTCCGTTTTTATCCTGGAGATTCTCCGGGTCAGAGTCTCAACAGTCAGTTTCATTAAATCTGCAAAACAAGTAGGCTGAACACCTTCGCGTAAAAAAGCACATACCCTCAAATCTTCTTCTGTAAGTTTCGGACTTATCTCTTTCAATTTGGATACAAGGCCGTAAACGTTTTCCTGAAGTCGTAAAAGTTCCGTCCAGTCTCTTTCTGAAAAAGACGGTATTTTGGGAGACAAAGCAGTTCGTTCCTTCAACTGACGGACTTTCGAGATAACCGGAGAATTTTCATAAATATGCTGTTGAAGGGATTGATACTTTTCTTCGAGATAATTACATTGCATCGCCAGTTTGTCAGATTCAACCTCTTTCATCTGCATTTCTTCCTTAAAGGTGTCCAGTTGCGAGTGTACAGACAGATGTTTCTTCCATAGCAATCCAAGCAAGAGGGACATGGCACCGAACACTCCCAAAGCGGAAGACAGAATCACGGTAGAACGGTCTTTACTGTCAATCAACATCAATTGGCTGGCATACGCTTTTCTTTCCATTTCCAGCGCTTCGTCAAAGTTGCCATATTTCTGATAATAAAGACTACATCTCCTGCAAATCTTAGTCATTTGTTCATATTCTTCTGTTTGCGCAGCTAGTCTTATTGCTTCTTTGAAATGAGTTTCAGCGTCTTTCTCCTGATTCAAATCACTTTCTACACATGCCAGATAATAATAGGCTTTTGACTTCTGAATTTCATTTCCGTATTGCTCATAATAAGACACGGCCTGACGAATCTGATGATCAGAAGAGTGAGGTATATTCTTATCTTCATTGAATTGAGTACAAAGCAAATTGTATTCTGCAAGTTGCGCCTCATTCATTTGGTTCATTTGAATAGTTTCAAGAATAACGGATGCCGTATCCGGATCTTGCTCCATTAATTGAGCAGCTTTATCTAATCCTTGTTTCACATTAGTCCCCTCCGGATGACATGCGGCCAAAGAGAGGACAAATACATACAATAAAATTCGAAGATTACTCATAGTCTCAATTTTTAATCTCTACATACAAATATGCGACAAATTTATAAGATTATTGTTAGAGTAGCGAATATTTCTTTCTTCTTTTAGTAAACTCTAAACTTGATATAGTATAAAATTAATCGTTTGATAACTGTTATTCTTTCGTCTAAATTTACTTTCTATACTTTTCTTGATAAATATCAAGGAACAGCAAGCAGTTAATTAGGAAGATAAGCTGTATCTTTGTAGCAATAAAAAATATATCATGATTAAGAACATTGTATTCGATTTTGGTGGAGTTATTGTAGACATTGACCGTGATAAAGCCGTTCAGGCATTTATCAAACTGGGATTGACGGATGCAGACAGTCGGTTGGATAAATATCATCAAACCGGAATATTTCAGGAATTGGAGGAAGGTAAACTTAGCGCTGATGAATTTAGAAAACAACTGGGAGATTTATGCGGACGAGAGCTTACTATGGAAGAAACCAAACAGGCATGGCTGGGCTTCTTCAACGAAGTAGATTTGCGCAAACTTGATTATATGTTGGAATTACGGAAGTCTTATCATGTATATATTCTTAGTAATACCAATCCTTTTGTCATGTCATGGGCTTGTAGCCCCGAATTTTCCTCAAGGAAGAAGCCATTGAATGATTATTGTGACAAGCTGTATCTATCTTATCAGGTAGGACATACAAAACCTGCACCGGAAATATTCGACTTTATGATAAAGGATTGTAATATAATTCCTTCCGAAACTTTATTTGTAGATGACGGAACTTCAAATATCCACATGGGCAAAGAGCTGGGATTCGAAACTTTCCAACCCCGGAACGGAACTGATTGGAGAGCAGAACTGACTGCTATATTAGAGGAGTAATAATTGGCCCTTATATCACTTTCTGAAAAAACATGCAACCACAAGTCATACTTATCACCGGAGCATCTTCCGGGTTCGGGAAAATCACAGCGCAAATGTTATCTGAACAGGGGCACATTGTTTACGGAACAAGTAGAAAGCCTTCCGGAAACATGAACAATGTAAAAATGCTTGTTGCCGATGTCACTAATATTCTTTCTATCCACGAAGCTGTCGGACAGATTATATCAGAACAAGGACGGATTGACGTATTGATTAATAATGCCGGAATGGGTATCGGCGGCGCTTTGGAACTCGCAACAGAAGATGAAATATCCGGGCAGATGAATACTAATTTCTTCGGCGTAGTGAACATGTGCAAAGTGGTGCTGCCTTATATGCGCAAGGCACGAAGAGGAAAAATCATCAATATCAGTTCTATCGGTGGAGTAATGGGTATCCCCTATCAGGGATTTTATTCCGCTTCTAAATTTGCGGTCGAAGGATATAGTGAGGCTTTAGCCTTGGAAGTTCATCCGTTTCATATAAAAGTTTGTATTGTAGAACCGGGAGATTTCAATACCGGATTTACAGATAACCGGAATATTTCGGAAGCAACAAGAGTAAATACCGATTACAAGGAGAGTTTCCTGAAATCATTGGAAATTATAGAAAAGGAAGAACGTAACGGATGTCACCCGAAGAAGTTGGGGCATGCAATCTGTAAAATAGTAGCACGCAAAAATCCTCCCTTCCGTACGAAAGTCGGACCATGGATACAAGTCACATTCGCTAAGAGTAAGAAATGGCTGCCTGACGTTGTCATGCAATATGCTCTTCGAATATTCTATGCCATTCAATAGGCAGGTATGTGAAAATCGCCTTCTATAACTTTAATAGTTATAAAAAGCGATTTTTTATTTCTAGAAAAAACTATTCTCTCTGTTTCAGATTAGTTTTTGGGTACTAATTCCAGAAACATTGTAGTGGTCAGTAATATAGCCAATCCGATACAGACAGTTATTAATAACCAATTAATATATTTTGCTTTCGGCTTCGTATCGGCATGCAGGTTATTCAGGAAATACTCTCTGAAGAAAAGATACAAGCCGGGAATGGTTGCACTTGCCAACAAAAAGTCTTCCGGAATCTGGAAGAAATAAGTTTTGGATAATCCTATCAATGACCAGTGGCAAAGAAAAAGCACCAGAAACATATTCACTTTATGAGCAAACAGCAATAGTAGTCCGATTGTAAATACCACCACGGAACAGGGCATTACCGGAGAGGTCATTTCCGGGAAACTAAGTCCGCGGGCCAACGAAACCAGTGGGTATATAAAAGGCATTGCCAACAAGATATACGATAAGATATCATACTTATGTGTACGTTCAAAAGTTGTATATCCCGTAATAGTATCCCAAATCCAGATAATAGCCATTACTCCCCAAAACATAGCCATTACTCCATTATAGCTGCGTTCCTCACAATAAATATAATAATAGATAACTGAAATCCATGAATACAGCCCTATCATGTAGAACTTCATTCCCATTTTCACACACGGACGTGGCCGGCAGATGAGCAATGCTGTCAGCACGATACCAATAAGAATAATAACTATCTGCAAAAGCCAGGTGGCTGAATTATAATATGCGATTGTTCTCCAAAAAATCTCCATAAACGTTCGTTTTAGTGTCTTGTTAATGAAAAGGCTCTATGTGGGAACAGGAACATCGGGAACGTAGCTCCTACCGCCAACATGAATATTACAGTACTGGCTATCAAGCTATTGGAGAAAAACATACCCATGAATTTATCCAGTTGCTCCGGGTCATTCATATTCTGTAAACACATAATCAGTGAAAATACCATATTATAGGCAAACTTGCCCGGAATCATCGGAAGCAATGCCGGAATATAGAGTACCGTCATTGGGCAATAGACCCTTTTTCCCAGCCATAGACTACCAAAACCTATTACCAAACCGGCAAATAAAGAAGCGGTAGCAATATCTACCCCTAAATAAGTCATCAGGCAAAAACGACATGCGTGTCCTAATGCCGCTAAAATCGCAATCATTTTAAATGCGCGCAAAGGTGGGTCGGAAATAGCTCCGAAGCCTATACCCGCCACTGCTGCAAAAAATCCATCGGAAAGAATATCGAGTGCTACCATATCAAATTAAGCTGTTTTTTACCATTAATAATGTAAAGGAAAGGCCGATCGCAATGCTGACAATCAGCAAGGACGCCTCCGTCAAGCGGGCAAATCCGGTCAGGACATATCCTTCTACCACATCAATCACACCATTAATCAAAGGCACTCCCGGAACGAGATACAGTACGCTGGTTGCCAGTGCTATTTCGGAAGTCGTATCAAATATCAAAGCTGTGGATGCACATAGGGAAGCCACGAACGCCGAAACAATAAATGTTATATAATGATTGATTTTCTTTTTCTGCATCTGTTGTTTCAGGTAAAATCCTGTAATTGTGGCTGAGAAAACAATGCCCATAGAAATCAAATCCCCTCCGAACAGTTTACAGAAAGAAGCATTGGCAAATCCTACCAGCAATAATACAAAAAGAGGATGTATCATCGGAGCAGAAACTATTTCCCTGTATTTTTCCGTCAGTTCTTCCAACGAGAGGCGATTGTCCACGGCTTCCCAACTCAATGCACTTAATTCCGAGTTATGTTCAAAACTAATAGGATGTGCAGGAATGTCTATAACCTCGTTGCAAGCCTCATTGGTTTGTTTGTCAATAATCGTAAGAATGATGTTTTTATGAAATACTCCTAATTTTACGTCTAGCCCGAAAGCCTCACCGATACGTTTGGAATTACGGACAACCCGCGAAGTATGTACTCCGGCTCCCATTAGGTGGGCAGAATATTCGGCAATGAATTTTCCTTTTGATAATAAAGATTCGCTTGTCTTCATGCATGTGGTATTTTTAAATCGGCTGCAAAAGTACAAAAAAGAGTCATAGCAGAAACCTTATTCTTGAATATTTTCTCATTAAATATCCGAAAACAAAAACACAGCCTTTCACAGAGCTAAAAAATAAGCTACTGTGAAAGACTGTATCAATCCTTTGATTAGCAATAAAAATAAATCGTCTTCCTTAGATGGAATAACGGGAACCAACACGCCTGCCTCTTTTAATTCATTAATCTTCTGTTTCACTTCCGGTGAAAGTTCCACCGGATCGGGATTCATCGGACGGATTCAAGAATTGTTCGTGAAGCGAATGTGTTTGTTGAGTACCGGAAGGACATATAACAGTCCATACCAATAAAGAAAATACAAATATTCGATGTTTCAGTCGGCTTTCCATTCCAATCTATATTTTTACTAAAATAAAGAC
>OGQK01000484.1_pt1 | contig 25756 bp, 18 predicted proteins | sample 1553221 | NCBI WGS metagenome assembly OGQK01 (sample SAMEA2579996, study PRJEB22360) | human gut metagenome | biome: human gut; feature: human-associated habitat; material: faeces | place: Denmark | collected 2008/2010 | reverse complement strand
AATTCCGCTTGCGGTGCCGGACCCACCGCCACGTCGACGGCGCCCGGCACCGTCCTGAGCGTTTGTTCGATCCGCTCGGCGATGCGGCGGGTTTCGTGCAGGCCTTCGCCGTAGATTTTTACGGCAAGGTCGCTGTGCGCTCCGGCCACCTGATCCATCACCATGTCGATGATCGGCTGCGAAAAACCGACCGAATATCCCGGCATCTTCTGCAGCTCGACCGCCATCGCATCGATCAGTTCGCTCTTGCTGCGCCCGCTTTTCCAGGTATTATAGGGCTTCAGCCCGACGCCGCATTCGACGTGCGACAGCGAGAACGCCTCCGCTCCCTCGTCGTCGCGTCCTACCTGGGTCATCACGTACGAGACCTCGTCGAATCGTTTCAGCGTCCTGCGCAGTTCGGCTCCCATCTCTTTCGACTTTTCGATCGAAATGCCCGGCGGAAGCTGCACCTGTATCCAGATCGCCCCTTCGTCCATCGGCGGCAAGAAGTCCTTGCCGACCGTAACGGAAAGCACGACGGCCCCGGCCAGAATCGCAGCCAGCGGAGCGAAAATGCGCTTCGGACGCTTCATAATGTTCCTTATCCGGCGGTCGTAAGCTTCGGTCAGCCTTTCGAGCCACCGGTTCCGGTAGGTTTTGCGCGGCATCCGGTAAGCGAGGAACGCCAAGCCGGGAGTCAACAACAACGCGACGGCCAACGCTCCCAGCAGCGCATATCCCACCGTATAGGCCATCGGGGTAAACATCTTCTGCTCGATATGTTCGAAAGCGAACAGGGGCAGGTAAGCCGTAATGATAATCAGCGTCGAGAACAGGATCGGACGCGCCACTTCGGTGGCACGCCGGACCACGCCGTCCTTGGAAAGCTCAACGTCGGGACGACTTTCACGTCCTTTGAGAATCGTCTCCATCATCACGATCGCCCCGTCGACCAGTATCCCGAAGTCGATCGCCCCGAGCGACAGCAGGTTGGCGGGAATATCCGTAATCTTCATCAGGATAAAAGCGATCAACAGCGACAACGGGATCGTTACGGCCACCAGCAGCGCGCCCCGCCAGCTACCCAGGAACAGGATCAACACCAGCACGACCAGCAGCATCCCTTCGAACAGCGTATGCGACACGGTATGCAGCGTCGTATTGACCAGGTCGGTGCGGTCCATGAACGGATGGATCGAAACCCCTTCGGGCAATATATCGCCGTTCAGTTCGTCGACCGCTTCGTGCACTCCTTGCAGCACCTGCGAAGGAGTCTGTCCGCGCAGCATCTGCACGATCCCTTCCACGCCGTCCTGATAGTCCCGCGTATCGTCCGTAAATCCCAGCACCCCCTTGCGCTCAAGGTTGCCGTATTTCAACCGGCCGATGTCGCTCAGGTAGACCGGGACGCCGTTCTCGGTCTTGACCACGATGTTCCCGAGGTCTTCGAGCCCTTTGACCAGTCCGATTCCACGGATCACATAGCTCAGATCGCCGTGCGAAATCATGCTGCCTCCCGCATTGACGTTGTTCTTTTCCACCTTTTCGACCACGTCGGCGAGCGAAATTCCGTACTGTTCGAGTTTGTGCGGGTCGATCTCGATCTGGTACTGCGTCGTGATCCCGCCGTAATTGCTGACGTCCGCCACGCCGGTCACCTGTTTCAGGCGCGGAATGATCACCCATTTATGCAGGTCGGTCAGCTCTCGCAGATCGTGCCGGTCGCTTTCGACCACGTAACGGAATATCTCACCGGTAGGCGAAGTCAGCGGATTCAGGCCCGGAACGGCATTGTAGGGAAGTTCCACGTCCACCAACCGCTCCTGCACGCGCTGCCGGGCCCAATAATCGTCCACCCCGTCCTGAAACACGAGGATCACGGTCGATAGGCCGAACGTATTTTTGCTCCGCATCACATGCAGGCCGGGCAGGCCGTTCATCGCCCGCTCGATCGGAATGCTAATCTGTTGCTCGATCTCTTCGGCCGCCAGTCCAGGAACCTGCGTAACGACCTGCACCGTTACGTCGGCGATATCCGGATAAGCGTCGATAGCCAGCCGAGTCCACGCGTAGTAGCCAATCACGGCCAACAGGCCGAACAGCACAAACATCAGCGCCCGCCGATGAATGGCCTCATAAATCAACTTTTTCATAAGCTACCGCGCGTCGATCAGGTAAAACGCCCCCTCGGTAACGACCTCGTCGCCATCGCCGAGGCCGGAAGACACGACCGTCTGCCGCTCGTCGGAAGACGATACGGAGATCCGGACTTTACGGTAACGATCCTCGGACTCGCGTACCAGCACGTAACAATCGTCCTCCCGCTGCAGGACGGCCGAGGTCGGAATCACCAGCGCGCGCGACGGCGTATCGGTTAGCTGTACGGTCCCGTACATGAACGGTTTCAGCCGCCGGTCACGGTTGTCGCACTCGATAATGACCTCCACCGAACGGGTTTCCTCGTCGAGCAATTCGCTGACATGATAAACGGTACCGCTGAAAACGGTATCCGGAACCGCCATCAGACGAATATCCGCCCGATTCAACCGACGGATCAGAGGGATGTCCTTTTCTTTCACATGGGCTACCACCCAAACCTTGTTCAGATCCGCCACCAGAGCCAGCGGACCGGCGTCCTCTTTGATATATTGCCCGATAACGATATTGTTTTTCACGATTTCGCCGGCGATCGGCGAAGTAATGACCAACGGCTGTCCCAACGTCATCTTTTCAGGTTCGATCTGGAACACGCTCAATGCGGCGAGAGCGTTCTCGTAATCTTTCTTCCGGAGTTCGTAGTTTACCTCCGCCTCCTCGACCTCCTTGGCGACGCCGACATTGTTACGGAGCAGGTCTTTCTCTCGGTTCAGGCTTTTCAGGGCCAGTTCCATCTCCTGTTTGGCCTGGTAATAAGCCTTTCCTGTCTCGAAAAACGACGGAGAACTGATCGAAAAAACGGGACTTCCCGGCACAACCTGCTGGCCGAGACGGACGAACGACTTGACGATACGCCCGGCAAACGGCGAGGCGATCTCGGCATAACCGGTCGGAATAGCCTGCACGACCCCGGAGGTCGTAAACGCAGCCTGGTAATCGGAAAAATGAATCGATTGGGTTTTAATGCGCTCCCGGATCGGAGAATCCGCCGCCAGCACGACGCACTCTTCCTCCACCCGGACTCCCCGGTCGTCTGCATGCCGCTGCCCCTGCGACCTGTCCGCGCAGGCATACAGCAATACAAGACCAATGGAAAAAATTATTTTTTTCATTTGCTCGAATTATAAAAAACATACGCTTTTTCCTCTCCGGAACGAATTTCCGGAGAAACCGTGACTTACGAAAACCTGTCGGTAAATCACCCGCAAATGAAAACAGGAGGAGCCCTGAGCAAAATGCCAGGCAAACGAAGGTGCGAAACGTACCGCGAAAAGAAAACATAAATCGGCGTAACGATCGTCCTTGCGAAAAGAAGAGCCGGAGCGACAGCGATCCACAAAACGATTGCCGACAACAAACCGATCGTCGCGCACTGTTCGGCCGTATGGGAATGCGAAGGCATCCCGCCTTCGAACGGAATGTAAGGATGGGAGTGCGTAACGGTTCCCCACTGGAAATGATGGGTATGGTAAAAAAGCGTAGTACTGAAGTAGTAACTCATAAAGAGCACCACCATCAGCCATTTCGCTATTTTCACCAGTCCCTGCTTCATACGCTCGACGTCCGGTACAAAGATAATCGTTTATTTTATATATCACCGTTTCCGGCAAGAACTGTCGGCACAATCCCGCCGGATTCATTCCCGCGCCGGCCGTTCGGTACGTCCGACGAAAGCCGGCAGGCTGCGGACGTCGCCTCCCCGACAAATATAAAACTAAGGGGTTCGGCAAATTTCCGAACCCCTTAGTTTTATAGACAGGATTTAAAAACCCTTTAAATCCTTATTACAAAGGCATCGCGATAAGTCCCCGAGAGTACTGATAGCCGACCCACGTCTTAGCTTCGTCCGGAACGATACCGGCTTCATTCGTGAAGTAACCTACCTGGGTCGCCCCCGCTCTGGTTCCGTCCACAACGATGTCGCCCGCTTCGAATTTATCGGTACCGGCATCGGCTACGTAAGAAGAGATCACGTCGCTCTGCGAATAGAGAATCTGGTATTTACTGATGTTCGCATTGTACACGACCGAAACGCCGCCTACACCGCTGGGAACCGTCAGTACCGATCCGTTATCTTTCAGCGTCGTGTACCAATCACTGCTGCCGGCGCTCGTCGTTGCGACGTGAATGTCGCTGCCGACCTGGAAGTAGAGGTAAATCATCGCGTCGTTGATGAACATCGAAACTACCTTACCGCTTTCAAGGATACTCTTGTCGCCCAGAATCTCCCAGTTATCTTTTCCGTTGGCGGATTTAGCCATCCAGATTCCGTTTTCATCGTGAGACAACGCCATGAAATAATCCGAACCGACTTTGGCTATCGCCATATTGTTAGCATATCCCAGGTTATCTCGCTGCGACAGCATCGCATTGTTCGCAGTGAAGACAAATTCGGGTTCATCCCACGACTGACCGTCAGCCGAATGCGCCTTAACCATCGCCGAGAAGTCGTATGCGTTGAAATTATCGAACTCTACGCCAGGATTCTGGAAGTACACTTCGTAAGACAGCGCCAGGAATTTCTTGGTCGAAGCGCCGTTGGCGTAAGCCCAAACTTCGTCGTCCGGTTCGTTCGTCGTTACCATTACCGAGTTGCCCGCGCTTCCTTCGACAACAGCCAGATAATTTCCGGCAGGCAGGTATTCGCCCGCTCCGGTAGGATAAGCCCATCCGCCGTCATAAGTCATAGTCTTCTGGAAGACCGGCGTTTTGGCCATACTCGTCGCATAATCCGTATCCCACGGATACAAGGTAAAGGTGCAAGAACCGCTGCCCATGTAGCACAACTGATTGAATGCCGTGGAAGCGTAGAATTTCAATGCAATGGGGCCGCTGCCCAGATCGTACGCGTCTTTACCCCAATGTGCGTTGTTGGTATTATCGGTAACAGCATACCACCAGCCCGTCTTATTATACATATGCGGTTCGCTCTGGAACTTCATCGGAGTCGAACGCAGGAACCACGCATCCATCGATCCGTCGCTGTTCTTCACGAACGAAACGTTTCCGCGGAGATCGGTCTCTTCGTAGATCGGGTACTCGATCAGTTCCGAAGCGCCGGCCTGCGTAACCGTAACCGGTACGGCTTCGCCTCCTTCCGGATAGATCGTGATCGTCCCGACGCGTTCGCGGCTCCGGTTGCTGGCCAGAATCTGGAACTGAAGCGTCACGTTGTCCACCGCTTTACCCAACACAGGGATAATCCACTTCTGCGCGTTGTCGCTGATCGAATAGTCGTACGGCACGTTCACCGTGAATTCGACTTTGATCACCGTATCGCCCGCTTCCACGTTATAGGTGTCCTGTTTAACCACGGCTCCGATCGGGGTCGGCTGGTAAATCCTCATGGTTTCGGTCTGTTCTCCGCTGGAGAAAACCAAAGAAGCCTCGCGGGCAAACTCGTAGGAAGTGTTCGCGCCGGCGACAAGAGTCAGTTTATATTTACCGAAACTACCCGTGGTATCGCTGATCTTCACCCACTTGTCAGTGGTTCCTTCCGGATATTGGATCTTTACAGTCCAATCGCCCGGCGCCTCGATCACCCGGTAATCCCGTCCACCGTCGACGGGAACTTTCCAGGTGGTCGTATCGAGCATGAATGAGAAGTCGCCCAACTTCATAGACGACTGGAAATCATCCTCGCACCGCCAGAATATTACCGAAGACAGCAATAATAAACTGCATAAAGTAAATTTTTTCATAGTTTGAGCATTTAGAGATTTTAGATTGAACAAATATAAAGAATTTTTTCATAATTAATCAAATAAATACGATAAATTGACTCGAAATTTGTCGGGAAAAATTATTTTGCACCCTTTCGCAGCGTCGCGCCGGACGGAAACAGCGAACATTCTCACCCCCTTACAATCCCGCGCCGCGCCGAACGGCCGTTCCGTCCCGTTCCGAAAAACGAACCCTTTTTCGAAATTTTCAGGCCGGTTTTATAGGAAAATAAGACATTCCGGTCAATGGTTGGTGCCCTCGAACAGGTCATGACTCTCCTTCGCCGGATCCGTTTTTGCCTTAAAACTGTTGAAAACATACCCCAACGTCAGGGCGATCAGCGGATATTTGGGACGGATGCGCGTCAACGACTGCAGGTCGGCCGTACGGATATCGCTGACATAACGCGCGCTGCCGAACAGATCCCGGCAGGAGAGCGTCGCGGAAAGCTTCCGTTTGAAGAACTGCTGCCGGACGGCGAGATTGACGTACCAGAAGGCATCGGTACGCCCCTGGGTCGTGACCGAAGGCCCTACGAAGTTGGCGTCCAACTGAATCCGCGTATTTTTGCCGGCATCGAAGGCATTGTTCCACATGATGTCGTAATTCGTACTCGATTCGCGTCCGCCCCCGGCGGCCAACTCGTTGCGTATCTTATAATAATACAGATTGCCGTTCAGCGAGGTATTCCACCAGCGCGCGACGCGAACGACGGCGGTCAGCTCCACGCCGGTCGAATAGTCGTGCCCCACGTTGGCCATCGAGTCGAGCGTGACGCCCGCCTCGTAAGGCACCCGGAGCCGTTCGATCTTGTCCCTGCGCGAACGGTGGAAAAAAGTCGCCGAAACGTTGTTGTCCCGGAAACTTTTCCGGTAGGTCAGTTCGTACGAATGGATGTATTCGGGACGGATATCGGGATTGCCGATCTCGGCCGTATAGTAATCGCGGAAAGTAATATAGGGCTCCATGTAAAAAAGCTGCGGGCGGGTGGTCCGCCGCGAATAGGAAACCAGCAGCCGGTGCCCGCGCGGAAACGTATATCCCAAGTGCATCGACGGAAACCCCTCGAAACGCCGCTTGTCGCGGCTGGCCCCGGCGATCGAACTGCGCAGGCGGGTGTGGGTATATTCGCCCCGGACGCCGGCCTGGATCTCCAGCGCGCGCAGGTTCTCGGACAGAATCGCGTAGACCGAATTGACGTTCTCGCGGAAATAAGAAGTATTGTAAATGTCGTCGCGCCAGTAAAACGTTTTCGTCTCGGGATTCCAGAACTGCATTTCGTACTTGCTGTCCTCCAGGTAAGAGTAATACTGGTAACCGGCCTCGATCTTCCCGGTCTTGCTGTACGGCAGCACGTAGTCCAGGTTTCCGCGGGCCGTGATGCGGTACTCGGATTCCCAGGCGCGGTGCCCTTGCTCGCGTTCGCCCTGCAGATTGAAGAGATCGCTCTGGAAATATTCGACCGCGCCTCCGCCGTATTTATAATAAAAACTGGCCGAAAGCTCGTGTCCTTTGTCGTTGAACCTGTGTCCGACGGCCACGGTTCCCAGGCCGATGGTTTCGCGGTTGTCGTAATCGTCCAGGCTTCGGTAGTCGCCGATCTCGCCGTCGCCCGTTCCCTGCGAAAAGCGGCTCTCCCGGTAATCCAGTCGGCCGTTGCGCTTGTTGCCCCGGTATCCGCCTTCGACGTCCACCGAGAACGACGTGCGCAGAAGCGCGTACGCCCATCCCGCCTTCAGCGTATAATTGTAATTATCCCCGACGCGCGGCCCTTTCGAACGCGACGTGGTGGTAAGGTCGTCCACGACCGTCGTCTTCTGCTGCTCGAAATCGCTTTTGCGCAATTTGTCGAACCACACGCCGCCGGCATACCAACGGGAAGCCTCGTTCTGACGGGTCAACAGGAAATCGACGTTGCGCGACAACGCCGTGCTGCCGGACAGGTTCACCGTGCCGCTGAGCCCGCGCTGCGTATGCTTTTTGGTAATGACGTTGATAATGCCCACATCGCCCTCCGCGTCGTGCCTCGCCGACGGAGTCGTAATGATTTCGATGTTCTCGATATGCCCGGCGGGAATCTGTTCGAGCGCCTGCGAACCGGAAAACACGCTGGGCTTGCCGTCCACGTAGACCGTAAACCCGCTGCTGCCGCGAAACGACAGGTTTCCCTCCGCATCCACGCGCACCGAAGGGGTATTCTCCAGAATATCCACGGCCGACCCGCCGCCGCCCATGATGTTGGACGAAGCGTCCACCACTTTTTTGTCGAGCTTGTAAACGAGCTGTTTTCTCGCGGCGACGACCTCCACTTCGGCGATCCCGTTCTCCAGCGGGGTAAGGTACAGCACGCCCAAATCGACCGTGCCGGCCGAATGTTCCAGCGCGACCTCGCGGGTCAGCACGTCGTATCCTATCAGGCGGATCATCAGCGTATAAGCGCCCGGATCGACGGAATCCAGCCGGAAACCGCCCTGCTCGTCCGGCAGCGTCTGACGCGCCGGCCGGACATTCCCGCCGGTAAAAAGGTAGATTTCGGCGAAATCGATCGCCTTTCCGGAGCCGGTTTCAGCCAGTCTTCCCGCCACGCAGATCGGAGAAGCGGCCGCGGGCGCCGCGAAAAAAGTCAACAGCAACAGGCAAAGCAGTCTCATGCAGTTCGGTTAATCGGGTTAGGTCAGGGTTAGGTATTCGAAACGACAAATGTAAAATAAAATATCCGAATTCGGGAAACGCGGCCGGAGTCGGCTCCTCTCCCCGGCGGAATCCGCCGCACTTTTTTTTGGGAGAATGCACAGTTTTTCGTACCTTAGTCCACGAATATAACCCGATCTAAAACCGACTCAAAATGAAAATCTTTACCACGATCGCCTGCTCCGCGCTGGCTGTTGCATTCGCATCCTGCGGCTCCTCTCCGAAAAAGACGGAAGACCCCGACCGGATCACGGTAGCCTGCTACTATTTCCCGAATTACCACACCCACGACCGACGTAACGACAGCCTCAAGGGCGACGGCTGGGCCGAATGGGAACTGGTCAAGAAAGCCCGTCCCTGTTTCGACGGCCAGCAGCAGCCCAAAGTGCCGGCCTGGGGATATACCGACGAAAAAGACCCGGCGGAGATGGCCCGTAAGATCGACGCGGCAGCCGACAACGGGGTCGACGTTTTCATTTTCGACTGGTATTACTACGACGACGGGCCGTTCCTGAACCGCGCGCTGGACGAAGGCTTCCTGAAAGCGCCGAATACCGAAAAACTGAAATTCGCGCTGATGTGGGCCAATCACGACTGGCTCGACATCCACCCCTACACGAAAGGCGACGAACAGAAAATCCTCTATCCGGGACGGGTGACGCCCGAAACGTTCGACAAGATCGGCGACCTGATTATCAAAGAATATTTTACGAAACCGAATTATTGGACGGTGGACGGCAAGCCCTACTTTTCGGTCTACGACGTGCAGAAATTCGTCGAGAACTTCGGTTCCGTCGAAGCGGCCCGCGCAGCTATGGACAAACTGCGCGAAAAAGCCGTGGCGGCCGGCCTGCCGGGAGTTCACTGGAACCTGGTAACGTGGGGCAATCCGGTGCTGCCGGGCGAAAAAGCCGCCGAGAACACGCCCGAACTGCTAAAAAAACTCGGATTCGACTCGGGAACTTCGTACGTCTGGATCCACCACACGCCGCTGCCCGATCTGCAAACGGACTACATCAAAGCCATGGACGACTATTTCGCGTTCTGGGACAAGGCGCGGGCGGAATACGGCGTGCCGTACTACCCGAATGTAACGATGGGCTGGGACCCGTCTCCGCGCTATGTGGAACAAACGCCCGAGGGCATTAAAAACTACCTGGTAACCTATACGATCGGCAACAACACCCCCGAAAATTTCCGGGAAGCGCTGCAGCGGACCAAGGACAGACTGCTCGCCGACCCGAACGGGCCGCGCATCCTGAACATCAACAGTTGGAACGAATGGACCGAAGGCAGCTACATCGAACCGGACTCGATCCACGGGACGGGATATCTCGAAGCGATCAAAGCCGTCTTCGGACAGGCCGCGCCGACAGCAGCCGAGTAACATAACACACGACAGAAAAACGATGATCAGATTCAAACTCGCCGTAGCGCTGTTGCTGGGAAGCACGGTCGCCTGCGCACAGAACGAAAAGAAACTGCAAGCCGATTTCCTGAAACCCACGCTCGAATACCGGATGAACGTCAACCGACACAGTATGCCGCGCGACGACCGGGAGCAGGACTCGATGATCCAGTGGATCATCTCCAACGGGTACGGCGGCATGGCGACCAACGTCAACCCGAACGAATACCTCAAAAGCGACGAAGAGCTGAAAGTATTCAATCGGTTCGTCCACGCATCGAAAGCGCGCGGACTGGACCTGTGGCTGTACGACGAAAGAAGCTATCCGTCCGGAATGGCCGACACCTACGTGCTCGACGAACATCCGGAGTGGGAGGCGGAAGGCCTTCTTTTTAAAGATACGACCGTCAACGGCGGAATCGCCGTCGACCTGCCGCTGCTGCCGGGACAGCCGATCCTGGTCAAAGCGGTGCCTTCGGTCGACGGGCAGTTGGAATACGACCGGGCGCGGAGCCTGCTGTCGTCGATTCGCGACGGTCGGATCCGGTGGACGGCTCCCGACGGCACGTGGACGATCGCCCAGATTTCGCACGCGCCGCTTTACACCGGATTCCAGGCCGGCACCGACCGGGGCGGAACGACGCCGCGCTACCCGAGTCTGCTGATGCCCGAAGTAACCAAACGGTTCATCGAACTGACGCACCGGCGCTACGCGCAGGCTTTTACAGAGAAACTCGGAACCCTTTTCACCTCCACGTTTACCGACGAACCGTCGTCGATGGCTCTGCCGTTCCCGAACCTCGGATACGGCGTCTACCCGTGGAAAGAAAACGTATCGACCGAATTCATGACCCGTTACAGCGCCGACCTGAAAGACGTGCTGCTGCCGATGATGCTGGATCGGGGGCCGGAAGGGGAGAAACTCCGCTACCGGTATTTCCGGATCATCGCGGATTTCATGAGCCGGAACTATTTTCGTCAGATACGGGAATATTGTTCCACGCAAAAGCTCAAATCGGGCGGACACCTGCTCGTCGAAGAGACGATGATGGCGCAGGTTCCGCTGTACGGCAGCATCATGGCCTGCTACCGCGAGATGGACGTACCGGGCATCGACGTGCTGACCGGTATGCCGAGCTTTACGCGCCGCTACCTGTACTCTTCGCGATTGGCGTCGTCGGCCGCCGAACTGCAAGGCAATTCGATGGTCATGTGCGAATCGTGCCCGATCTCGGACTATAATTTCTATGACGGCAAAGAGGCTCCCACGATCGAAATCAAAGGATCGCTGAACCGCCAGATCGTCGGCGGAGTGACCGACTTCAACAACTACCTGCAACTTCAGCACGAAGATTCGAACGGTCGCAAAGCGTTCAACGACTACATCGCCCGCGTCGAAATGATGCTGGCGGGAGGCGTGCGGGCTTCGCGCATCGCCGTCTACTACCCGGTCGAAACGCTGTGGTCGAAATACCGTCCGCTGCCGACCTGCCTGCAAAGCTGGGACAACGTCGCCGGAGGAGCCCCCGAAGCGCAGCGGCTGTCGCAGTTGTTCGACCGCGTCAGCGACTGCCTGTACGACAACGGCTGGGAATTTTCGTACGTCGACGCGGCCGGGATCGAACAATCCAAGGTAGAGAACAAAAGTCTCGCGCACGGCGAACTGCGCTGGGATGTGCTGATCCTGCCGGGCGTCGAGACGATTACGCCGCAGATGTTGACCCGCATCACGGAGTTCGCCCGGGCCGGAGGTTGCGTGATCCTGCTCGAAGCGCTGCCGAAAAATACGCCGGACGCGTTCCCGTCCGAAGCGGTCGAAAGCGCCGTCGCCCAGATGGTCGGGGACAAGACCCTCACCCCTGCGGTCTACTACGAACCGACGTTCAACGCGCGGCTGCTGAACTACCTGCTCGAAGGGGTGCTCGACCGCGATATCGTATTGGACTCCTACGCCGGGGTGTTGCACAGCCACAAACGGATCGGCGGACGGAACGTCTATTTCATCGTCAACGATACGAACGCCCCGAAAACGGTCAAGGCAAACTTTCCCGGCGCCAAATCGCTCGAAGGATGGAATCCGCAGACAGGCGAAGTCAAACCGCTGGAAAACGGCGCGCCGCTACCCTTCGGCCCGTACGACGGCATGATCATACGACAAACCAAATAACTTAAAACCAACAGACAACTATGAAATTCAAACTGTTTTTCGCAGGAATCCTGCTGTCGGTATTGCCGGCGCTGAACTCTTGCAACGGATCCGGCGGAGCGAAACGCGCCGGAGGCGACACGGAAGTGACCGAACTGCGCTGCCGCGACCTGGACGATCCGGAAGGCGTCGATCGGGCCGTATTCAGTTGGCAGATCGAATCGGAAGCCGACAGCGTCGTGCAAACGGCCTGGGAGATCGAAATCGCTTCCGACGAAAAGGCTTTGAAGAATGGAAAAGCCGACGTATGGTCGTCCGGCAAACAACTTTCCGACCAGCAACTGAACGTCCGTCCGCAGGGCGCCGACCTGAAACCGGGCGAGCGTTACTGGTGGCGCGTCCGCATCTGGGACGGCGCCGACCGACCGACTTCGTGGAGCGATCCCGCATCGTTCTCGCTGGGTCCCGCAGCCGACCAATGGCAAGCGAAATGGATCACCGCCCAATGGGAGGAAGGCAGTCCGCTGCCCTATTTCCGCACCGTTTTCAACGCGGATCAACCGGGTACGAAACCGGTGCGCGCCGTGATCTACCTCTCCGGTCTCGGGTGCAGCGACCTGTTTTTCAACGGCCGCCGCGTAGACTCGACCCGGATACTCGACCCGGCTCAGAGCAATTACGAACTGTATGCGCTGTACAGCACGTTCGACGTGACCGACCGGCTGAAAAAAGGGGACAACTGCATCGGCGTGATGCTCGGCGACGGCTGGTACAACCAGGGCAAGGTATGGGGCCCCGGGTTCAGCTACGGCAAACCGATCCTGCTGGCGCAAATGGAAATTACTTATAAGGACGGTTCGAAAAAGATCATCGGCACGGACGAAACCTGGAAATGGGCGCCCGGGCCGGTACTCAGCTCGAACCTCTACGCCGGCGAGGTATACGACGCGAACAAGGAGATCGCCGGCTGGGCCGATGCGAAAACTCCGTGCGCGGACTGGCAGTCCGCACTGCCGGCCGGAGGCGTTATTCCGAAAGAATTGAAACCGCAACTGATAGAACCGATCCGAATGAAACAGGAGATCGCTCCGGTAGCGTTGTGGCAGGATCCGCAGGGCAACTGGATCTACGATTTCGGCGTCAACGTGGCAGCCATCCCGCTGCTGACCGTCGAACAGCCGGCCGGCACCCGGATCAAAATGCGGATGGGCGAAACGCTGGCCGCCGACAAGTCTATCGAATACAACACGACCGGCGTAGCCGCGACCGGCGTCGTACAGACCGACGAATACGTCTGCACCGGAAAAGGCAAGGAAAAATGGACGCCCCGGTTCACGTACCACGGATTCCGCTACCTCGAACTATCGGGCGCGGCGACCCAGCCCGAAAAAGACTGGCTGAAAGCGGTGGTCGTACACACCGACGTCGAACGAATCGGTACGTTCGAATGCGCCGACCCGCAAATCAATCGCCTGCACGAACTGGCCGTCCGGACGATGTTGAGCAACATTCACGGCCTGCCGACCGACTGCCCGCACCGCGAACGCTGCGGCTGGCTCGGCGACGCCCATGCGGTAGCGCCGTTCGAAAGTATGAATTACGGCATGAATAACTTCTGGATGAAATACATGGGCGACGTCAGCTCTTCGTCGTCGGTATTCCTCGAAAACACGCTGCATCAGAAGCTGCACAACAGCGAATTTTATTTTGCAGACAAGCAACCGGGCATTCCGTTCATGATCTCCCCGGGACGCCGCCTGTGCGGCGTGGCATCGCCGGACTGGGGCACCGCCGTCGTCCAGATCCCGTGGGATATCTACCTCTATTTCGGCAACAAGGAAGCGCTCGAAATCTACTACGGCGAAATGAAACAATGGGTCGATCACATCGCGGCGCTGACCGAGAACGACATCGTTCCCTACGGTCTGGGCGACTGGTGTCCGCCGAACGGAAACGCGGCGATCGACTGCCCGATCCCGGTCAGCTCGACAGCGTTCCACTATCACGACGCGGACCTCGTTTCGCAAGCGGCGGCCGTACTCGGCAAAACGGAAGACGCGGCGCATTATGCCGCCCTGCGCGACCGGATCGGCAAGGCTTTCGTCGATAAATTCTACGACAAAACGAACAAAACGTTCGGCAGCCAGACCGCAAACGCGATGGCGCTGGCTTACGGCATGGTGCCGGCCGGCGACGAAAAAGCGGTCTCCGACGCCACCGTCCGCAACATGAAGGAGAAGTACGACAACTTCATGCACACCGGCATCTTCGGATTGGGCCACATCGGCCAGGCATTGTCGCGCTACGGCAACAGCCAGGCAGCCTGGGACATGTTCACCAAAACCGGCGAAAACAGTTTCGCCTACATGTGGACCGACGCCGACGCCACGACGCTGTGGGAAACGCTGCCGGTCAATGCAGCCAGCAAGGAACTCTGCCTGAGAGGAAGTTCGCTGAGCCACCCGATGCAGGGCGTCTACGACACGTGGTTCTATGAAGACATCGCCGGCATCCGTCCGGACGCTTCGGGCCCCGGTTTCAAAGTGACCCGTTTCGAACCGATGATGACGGCCTACCTGCCGTGGGCGAAAGCGACGCTGGAAACCCCGTACGGCGAAGTCGAAAGCGACTGGAAACAGGAAGGCGGCAAAATGGACTGGAAGATCGAAATTCCGGCGAACGCCTCCGGACTGGTAGCCCTGCCGGACGGCAAAACCGTTACGGTCAACGCCGCTGGACAAAAACCGTTATCCGGCCGCCGGACAAGGCGCGGAAAATCCGCTGTACCGCTTCCCGTCGGGACACTACGCGATTGTTATCGAATAGCACGCGTCCATCAAAAAGCAAGGCGGATACCGATCGGTATCCGCCTTGCTTTTATTATGAAACCGAGGTTTACGATTCGATATACCCGAACCGGCGCAGTTGACGTTCGTCGTTCCGCCAGTTGTCGTTCACTTTGACGTACAATTTCAGAAAAACCTTTTTATCGAGAAACTGTTCAAGCTCCTCGCGGGCCTCGGTGCCCACCTTTTTGAGCTTACCGCCCTGATGGCCGATAACGATTCCCTTCTGGCTTTCCCGGGCCACGTAGATCGTCGCCGCAATCCGATCCATATCCGCGTCCTCTTTGTATTCGTCGATCACGACCTCGGTGCAGTACGGAATCTCTTTCTGGTAATTCAACAAGATTTTCTCGCGGATGATCTCCGACGCGAAAAAGCGCAGCGTTTTGTCGGTCAGCGTATCTTTCGGGTAATAGGGCTCGCCCTCGGGCAGGGCCGCCAGGATACGGTCGAACAGCCCGCCGATGTTGAAATTGTTCAGCGCGGACACCGGCACGATCTCGGCGTCGGGCAGCACTTTCCGCCACCGTTCCACCAGGGTGTCGAGCGTCTCCTGCGTAGTCAGGTCGATCTTGTTGATCACCAGGATCGTTTTGGTCCCGCCGCCGGCGATCTTCGAAACGATCCCGTTGTCGTCTTCCGGTTTTTCGAACACGTCGGTCACATACAGCAGCACGTCGGCATCGGAGAGCGCGCTCCGTACGAAACGCATCATCGACTCCTGCAACTTATAATTCGGATTGAGTATCCCCGGCGTATCGGAATAGACGATCTGGAAATCGTCGCCGTTGACGATCCCCATGATCCGGTGGCGGGTCGTCTGCGCCTTCGACGTGATAATCGACAGGCGTTCCCCGACCAGCGCGTTCATCAGGGTCGATTTTCCCATGTTCGGGTTCCCGATGATGTTGACAAATCCTGATTTATGCATAATCGATGTGTTTCGGACAAAGATACGGCTTTATTTCCGGAAACGATAAAAACATCCGGCGCAATGTGCACGCAAAAGGAGGACGGCGATCGATCGTCGTCCTCCCGTTCATCCTGCTTTCCACCGGACGCCCTATTCGTCCTGAGGCTGCTCTTCCGGACGCGGACGATTTCGGTCCTGCATTTTGGCGCGTTGTTCCGTCCATTTTTCATACTGTTCTTCGGTCAGCACCTTTTTGATCGATTCGTCCATTTTGGCCATCCGTTCGGCATGCGGACCGCCCTGCCCCTTACGGCCGTCGGATTTGTCTCCCTGTTTCGGACGGTCGGATTTCTTCGGACGGTCGGATTTCATCTTCGCAGAGTCGGCCCGCGCCGCACGATCCGCTTTCATCTCTTCGAAATTGGAGAGGAATATCCGGCGGATCTGCTCGGCCTGGTCGGTCGACAGCGAAAGCTGTTCGGTCATGCGCTGCGTCATCCGGTCGGCCCGCTGCTCGGGAGTCATTTGTTCGCGGTGCTGCGGCTGAGCCGTCGCACCGATCGCGGCAAACAGCATTGCGAATGCCGATACAAAAAAATGTTTCGCTTTCATAATTTCAAAATTTAATGTTTACAAGAATCCTGTTCCGCAAAAATAATTCCAACGGCGCAGAGCGATTCCGAGAAATCGGCGAAACGCCGAATCGGCGCGGCGAAACGACCGGACGGAACGGCAAAACGCCCTGCCGGACGCGGAACTAACGCCAGAAAGAACGGTCGAAGGAGGCCTCGACGCGCATTTCGACGCTGTCGGGCAGCGCTGAATAGAAATCCATGCCGAGCACCCGTTCGAGACTGTCGACGCTGATCGCATAGCGAAAACAATCCCCGGCCGGACGCTCCGTATTCGGGATCAGGAAAGCGATCGCCCGGAAAGTACCGCCGTCCCGCGCCAGAATCGTTTTAAAAAACCGCTGCGGAATCCCGACGCCGCCCCGGATGCGTCGCAGCGACGGGGTCAGTTCGCCGCCGGTCACGATGTAGAGCGAATCGTAACGCGCCGCCCAGCGCCGCACCCGTTCTTCCAGCCTGCGCCACGTCCCGCGGTTCAGTCCCGGCCGCTGCGGCGAAACGTTCGACAAACGGAACGTAGCCCCGTTCTCCTGCGGGGTATCGTTCCGGTCGGCCGACGGCAGCAGGTGTCCCCGATCGAAACCGCTACCCGTATAATCCCGGTCTGCGGCCGAAGGCCACCCGCGGGCGATCACTTCCGGATCGCTCTTGAAAACCCCGCTGCGCTTCACCCCCTTGCCGGATACATCCCTGCGCGTCAGCAGGTAAGCTACCCAGGCAGCCTGACGATAAGCCGTATCGTACAGCATCGTATAGCGTCCCTCCGGACAACGGACGACAAACTCGTCGTTCGCGAAAAAAGGACAGGCGAGAATCTCGGGATCGGTTTCCGGCGATCCGCCGGAGCGCGCGCCGCGTTCCGCTTGCCGTCCACCCGTCCAGGGACGCACCGCAACGACCTGTGAAACGATCGCCAACACGACGATCGCCAACACCAGCAACAACACGATTTTCCAATGGGTCTGCCTCGATATTTTTATGGGGGTTCGTTTTTTCATGGCCGCGTAAACCGCACCAAAGGTAAAAAAATATTATCTTTGACGCATCAGACATCCGATAAATCAGAATCTATGCCATCGTCCAACTTCGTCGACTACGTGAAAATATTCGGCCGCTCCGGTAAAGGCGGCCCCGGCTCCCGCCATTTCCGCCGCGAGAAATTCATCGAATTCGGCGGCCCGGACGGCGGAGACGGAGGCAACGGAGGCAGCATCGTCCTGCGCGGCAACAGCCAGTACTGGACGCTGATCCACCTCAAGTACAAGCGTCACATCTTCGGCGAGGACGGCGAAGCGGGCAGCGGGGCGCGCTGCTCGGGGAAGAACGGGACGGACGTCGTCATCAACGTGCCGCTAGGCACCGTCGCACGCGATGCGGAAACCGGGGAAATCGTCTGCGAAGTCACCGAAGACGGACAGGAGGCTGTCCTGCTGAAAGGAGGCCGCGGAGGACTCGGCAACTGGCACTTCAAAACGGCGACCAACCAGGCTCCGCGGTATGCGCAACCGGGCGAGGATTGCGTCGAAGGATGGTTCATCCTCGAACTGAAAGTGCTTGCCGACGTCGGGCTGGTCGGATTCCCGAACGCCGGGAAATCGACACTGCTGGCAGCCGTTTCGGCGGCGAAGCCCAAAATCGCGAATTACGCTTTCACGACCCTCGAACCGAATCTGGGCATCGTCGAATGCCGCGACCACAAGTCGTTCGTGATGGCCGACATCCCCGGCATCATCGAAGGGGCGCATACCGGCAAAGGGCTCGGAACGCGCTTCCTGCGTCACATCGAACGCAACTCGATCCTGCTGTTCATGATCCCGGCCGACACGAAAGACGTGCGCGAAGAATACCGCATCCTGCTGAACGAACTGGAACAATACAACCCCGAACTGCTCGACAAGCAGCGCCTGCTGGCGATCACCAAAAGCGACCTGCTGGACGAAGAACTGCAAGAAGCCATCGCCGCCGATCTGCCGGACATTCCGTCGATCTTTATCTCGTCGGTCAGCGGGTACCACATCCGACAACTCAAAGACATGCTCTGGGAAGCCCTGCAACGCGACAATCAGTAACCGAAAACATACGCGGGCCGGAAACGGGGCAATTCCATCACCGCATTTTTCGGCGATACGACTTTCAACTGATAATTCCGGTTGAACCAACTCAGAATCCCTTCGATATAACCGCTGCCCGAAGGAAGCGGCCAATTTGCGAAGTCGGCCTTCGCAGAAGTTCTCACGATCAGCGTATCCCCCGCGGGATCGACCAGATGCCGATCGGTATCCGACATGGTGTCGCACCAGTTCTCCGAGCACTCCGCATCGACGAACTGCACCCGTTCGAAAGCCACGTAACGGCTTATCCAGGCGGCCGCCAGATCGGAAAAAACGAGGGTATCGGGACGAATATCGGTCACGCCGCCCTGCTTTTTCAGAAATTGAGGCCAGACCGACTGCGGAATGAACCCGTTTTCGTAAGCGGAATCGTCCGACGCCGCGCCCAGCGACACCACGCCTCCGTAGTCGCCCAGCACCAGCCCCTGGCAACGGATCCGTACGCTCTGCCCGACCGGAAATACGGTAAAGAGATCGCGTCCGCCGACTTTGACCTCGATTCCTCCGGTGGCATCCTGCACGACCAGCGTATTGCGGAACGCCCCGTAAGCATCGTTCGCCGTTACGACGACGCGCAGTTCGACGTCATCGGTCACACGAAGCGGATAACCGCGATACAGCGATTTCAGGTAAGCGACCGACACCGGATCGCCCCCGGGACTCTCTCCGTCGTCCCGATCGAAACCGTTTTTGGACACGCAGCCGGCCAACAGCAACAGCAGACAGCAGCTAATCAACCTGTACATCATTCAAATCACGCATTTTAAGTTCATACACCCGGCGTCCGCCCACTTTTCCGGGCAGCAGAATACCGGTCACCGAAACCGGCCCGTGCGGAACCCGTTCGCCGGCAAACGAAGCGTAACCGCTCGTATAGACATAAACAGAATCCGCTCCGCACCGGAATTTCAACAAGGCGCTGCGCGGCGTACCGTCGGCCGATACCGCCGCAGGGACGGCCCAGGTCGTATCCGACGGCGTATCGAGGCACAGCCGGGCGATCCGCACCAAACAGCCGATCCGGTCGTCGTTCAACCCGGCGATCGTCGTCGGCAGCGCTGTCGGCAGGATCGTTTCGCCGGTTCGCAACAGATGACGCCGCACGATCGCCGGACTCTCCATCGGGGCGACGGGTTCCGTCGCCGAACCGCCCCGCAAACCGATCCGCAACAACCCGTCGTCCAGCGCCGCGGTCAGGCCGTCGGCGGACAACGTCAACCGGCAACCGACCGGATAATCGTTGTGCAGATCGTACAGTCCGGCGCAGACCTCGACCGCGCCGGAATTGTCCTCGAGCATCAGCGTCCGGTAGAAATTATCGGCCCGGTCGGATGTGGTCACATACCCCGACAACACAACCCCGGAGCCGGAAAACGCAACCGGGCCCACCGCACACCGTTCGCGGAGCATGGCGACCGACATGTTGGGCAACGGCGCGGTTTCATCCGCAGGATGCGGTTCGCCGAAATCGTCATAACCGCACCCGGCGGCCAACAGCGCCGCAGCGCATCCGATCCATATTTTTATAAATCCATTCATTTTCGACCTCGTCAAATCTAAAAACGAAAATTCACAGTCAGGTAATAGGTGCGCGGATAGGCGTACAGGTACTTCGATCCGAAAGCCGTGATGCTCTGGTTCAACCCCGTCCCGCTTTTGCGCAGCCGCATCTGTTCGTAACCGCTGTAAACGATCTCCTTGCGGTTGGCCAGGTTGTTCACCGCCGCGCTTACCGACAGGTAACGACTGCCGAGTCGAAACGATTTCGACACGAACAGATCGATCGTAAAAGCCTCCGGAAAACGCTCCTGCTCCGTCAGCGCTCGCAAGTCTTCCGGCGAAGCGGCATAATCGTACACCCGGCCCATCCGGTTCAGCGGACTGACCGTCGTGTAATGGTCGGCCGCATAATTGACCGACAGCGAAGCCATCCACAGTTTCGCCCCCCGGTAGCTCAATTCAGCCGAAGCGATCCGCTGCGGCGACCCGCCCAGGCGATACCCTTTCAACAACGAACGGGCGCGGTCGGCGATCACACTGCCATCCTTGTCGGACAGGATGCGTACCGACGGATCGTTCCGGTAACTGTTACGGGCCTGCGATGCGGCGACACGCAGAGCGAACCGCCGCGTAAGCAGCACCTCGGCCCCGAACTCGACTCCTGCATACAGTTTCCCGATCCCCGAAAGTTCCATGTCGGAATAGACCGACGCGATATCGTCGTAGTAGCGGCGCACTTCGGATTCGCCGCGCGAAACCGTCGCATACGCGCACAGTTCGAGTCGAACGGTCCGGCCCGCGTACCGGTAGTGTGATCGCGGGCCCGGCCCGCGCCCCGGTAGCCCCGCTCGCCGCCGAACCGGTTCGCCGTACGCGGATCGCCAACCGTACGGTTCCGATAATCGATCGACACGAACACATCGCGCGCGGCCGGAGCGACGTCCTCGTACAGCAGGTCGAGGCGCAACGTATGCGCCGGCGTGAACAGGCAATCGATCCCGCCCTTAAGCGTATATTCGGTAAAATGCAGCCGGGAGGAGCGCCCGTAGGAGTCGCTTCCCGGAAACAATTCCTTCTCATAACGCCCGTTGCGGGAATATCCGACCTGGGCTACCCGCAACGCGACATATCCGCCGAAACGCTCGTCGGAGCGGTTCCTCAGATCGGCCGTAAGCCACCCTTCGCCGCAGACGTAATCCAGGTCGTAGTCGTACCCGTACCGCTCCCCGACGGCCACCCGGCGGTCAGGCGCGCGCAGGTTATTCTGCAATTTGTCGCCGAAATAGCGATCGTCGATCAGGTACGGGTCGATGTCGAACAGAAAAGCGGCGCCGAGCAAGTCGTCCAGCCGGTTGTAAGCGGTCGTCCGGTCGATCCGCACGCGCACCCCTCCCCGCAATCGCAGCGTCCGGGAAGGATGGTAATCGAAACAAGAAACGAACTGCCAGTTCCGGAACCGATCTACGGCGCTGCCCAGCACATAGGCGGCCGGCAGCGTATCGCGATTTCCGTTGGCGAGGTACAACTCCTCCCAATCGATCTGCGTAACCCGGACGTCGCGCTGCCTCCATGCCGCGGAGACGGCCCCGGACACCTCCGGATTCTCGTAGGAACCGGGCAGGTAGCGGTAATAGTCGGGCAACGGATTGCGCGCGTCGTACCAGTCGAGCGCCGAACGCGAAGAGGTGCCCCACAGAGCCGAAACGGTCGTAGTAAGGTTCCAGCGGGTGTCCGCTCCGCAACGCCAGGTAATCAGCGCCATCGGCGTCCGTTCGCAGCGGACGCGGGACGGGCGGACGCGTCCCTGCTGGTATCCCCAGGCCGGATTGTAAAGACGATCTCCGGACGCTTCGAATGCTTCGCCGGTCGAAGCGCTGCGCAATCCCCGCTCGGACGGGGCCATCAGGAACACGGCGGAAAGGGAATTTTTCGCGCCGAGCCGGCGCCCGAGCGAAAGACACAGCGACCACTCGTCGGCGTAGACGCCCCGGATATGCCGGTCACGCCCCCAGCGCCGGGTTCCGGCCGCTGCGAAAGCCCAGCCGCCGCCCAAGGTTCCGGTCGCGATTCCCGCACGCAAACCCTGCCGGAAACGGCGGTCGGTAAACATCCAGCCTGCACGGCCGCCGGGCGGCTCGTGCAAAACGTCGAGATCGTATTCGCAAATGTTACCGGCATTGCCGACCGTCGAAACGGACGGCGCGATCCCCGGCTGTTCATCCAGCCGGACGGGAGCCTGGCGAACGGCCGTTAGCACATTCCAGAACGGCTCCCCCGCGGCCCGTGTCGCTCCCGTTCAGCAACCGGCGGCTGCAATTCCACGCATAACCGCGCCTCGCATAACGGACGAACGAAAAACGATACCGCGACAGCGAAGCGAACGGCCCGTCGTAAGCCGAAAGCGGCACGGACAACCACAAGGAAACGGTATCGCCGTCCGGTTCGTAGCGGTCGACGGCATCGAAACGCTGCTGTTCGTCGAAAACCACAACGCTGCCTTGCCCGTGCAGCGACACGGAAAAAACAAGCATCCCGAAAATAGGCAACCACCGTTTGTTCATGGCAGACAGTTTTAACCCGCACGGGCGCACGACCCCTCCGCTTCCGGCAAAACACCTCCGCCACCGCTCTCTCCGATCGAGAAAGCATGCAAAAAACCGTTCGGGCTATGAAGTTACGCAAATCGAACAATTTATACAACTTTTTAGAATATTATTTTGCTTTATAGCAATATTTCACACGATTCCGCAAGAATACGAAACAAACGTGGGAATGCCTTTTACAGACATTCCCACGCCGTTCGATCGGTTTATTACGCTGTGAGCGCTACTGCAATAATTTTTTGACCGCCTCGGAAATCGCGCGGCCGTCGGCCTGCCCGGCAAGCTGTTTGGTAGCCACTCCCATCACCTTTCCCATATCCGCCGGCGAAGCGGCTCCCACCTGCGCGATAATCGCTTTCAGGACGGTCTCCAGTTCTTCTCCGCTCAATTGCTTCGGCATGAACACTTCCAGAACGGCCGCCTCGGCCAATTCGTTTTCGGCCAATTCCGGCCGGTTGTTCTGCGTATAAACGGCTGCCGATTCTTTGCGCTGCTTTACCAGCTTCTGAATAATTTTTAGCACGGCGTCGTCGCTGATCTCATCCGACCCGTCGGCCGTTTTGGCCAGCAGGATCTCCGCCTTCACGGCCCGCAAGCCGGCCAGACGCACCTTCTCTTTGGCAAGCATCGCCGCTTTGATTCCGTCGTTAATCTCTTTTTCCAGACTCATATCGGTATTTTTTTAATTTCTGTGTTCAACGATTTGTCCGGCTCCGACCGCACGCCGCTAAATATCGATGTTGGCATACTTGGCATGCCTTTCGATGAATTCCCGGCGCGGCGGCACGTCGTCGCCCATCAGCATCGAGAAGATACGATCCGCTTCGGCGGCGCTCTCGATATTCACCTGACGCAGGATACGCGTTTCGGGCGACATGGTCGTTTCCCACAACTGTTCGGGATTCATTTCCCCCAGACCTTTGTAACGCTGTACATGGGCCCCTTTCGACCCGAATTCCGCCAAAGCCGCCTCGCGCTCCTCTTCCGTCCAACAATAGCGACTATTCTTACCCTTTTTGACCTGATAGAGCGGCGGCGTCGCGATATAGACGTGTCCGTTTTTGATCAGGTTGTTCATGTAGCGGAAGAAGAACGTTAGCATCAACGTCGCGATGTGGCTGCCGTCGACGTCGGCATCGGTCATAATAATCACGCGGCCGTAACGCAACTTATCGAGGTTCAGCGCCTTGCTGTCGTCTTCGGTTCCGATCGTCACGCCGAGCGCAGTGAAGATATTGCGGATCTCCTCGTTCTCGAAGATCCGGTGCTCCATCGCCTTCTCGACATTCAGTATCTTACCCCTCAACGGCATGATAGCCTGAAAATTCCGGTCGCGGCCCTGTTTGGCCGAACCGCCTGCGGAATCGCCCTCGACGAAGAAAATCTCGGCCTGATCGCGATCGCGCGACGCGCAGTCGGCCAGCTTGCCGGGCAGCCCCGATCCGGACAGCACCGTTTTGCGCTGTACGAGTTCGCGCGCCTTGCGGGCCGCATGCCGGGCCGTGGCAGCCAGGATCACCTTCGACACGATGGCGCGGGCGTCTTTCGGGTTCTCTTCCAGATAGTGCGTCAACGCGCCGGAAATCGCCTGATCGACGACGCCGGCGACTTCGCCGTTGCCGAGTTTGGTCTTGGTCTGTCCTTCGAACTGCGGCTCCTGCACCTTGACCGAGACGATCGCGGTAAGCCCTTCGCGGAAGTCGTCGCCGTTGATCTCGAATTTCAGCTTGGCCAGCATACCCGAATCTTCGGCGTATTTCTTCAGCGTCCGGGTCAGCGCCCGGCGGAAACCGGTCAGGTGCGTACCGCCCTCGATCGTATTGATATTGTTGACGTACGAATGCACGTTCTCGGAGAAACTCGTATTGTACTGCATTGCCACCTCGACCGGAACGCCGTCTTTTTCGGTATCGATATAGATCGTGTTTTCGATCAGCGATTCGCGGCTGGCGTCGAGGAACTTGACGAATTCTTTCAACCCTTCGGTCGAGTAATATTCGTCGTGAACGGACTCCCCGTTTTCGTTCTTCGTGCGCAGGTCGGTGATATTGAGCTTAATTCCCTTGTTCAGGTAAGCCAATTCGCGCAGGCGCGAGGCCAGCGTCTCATAATCGTATTCGGTGACCGTAAAGATCGAACTGTCGGGTTTGAAGGTGATGATCGTTCCGTGATCGTCCTCGGTCGTCTCGCCGATGATTTCCATGGTTCCCTGCGGAACGCCCTTGCTGAAGTTTTCCCGGAAGATTTTTCCTCCGCGGTGCACTTCGGCGACCAGCAGCGTGGAGAGCGCATTCACGCAGGACACGCCGACGCCGTGCAGACCGCCCGACACCTTGTAACTGTCCTTGTTGAACTTACCGCCGGCATGCAGCACCGTAAGCACCACTTCGAGGGCGGGACGCCCTTCCTTCTCGTGCATATCGGTCGGAATACCGCGCCCGTCGTCCTTAACGGTGATCGAGTTGTCCTCGTTGACGAAAACGTCGATGCGGGAACAGTACCCGGCCAACGCCTCGTCGATCGAGTTGTCGACCACTTCGTACACCAAATGGTGCAACCCCCGGACTCCGACGTCCCCGATATACATCGCGGGGCGCTTGCGCACCGCCTCGAGGCCCTCGAGCACCTGAATGCTGGAAGCGGAATACGCCTCCCCGGTTTGTTGGATCTGATCTTTTTCCTCTACGCTCATATATTTTTCCTTTCTATTAATTTACTCTGCCAAAAAGTTGCCGGCCAGAACCGTTCCGGCCGAACGGATCCCGCCCCGGCGCACGGCATTCCGGCCCACCGAAACGCCCGGAACGATTCGAACAAAGATAGTCATTTTTCCGCTAAATTCCAAGGATCGAATGGAGATCAATCTCGGCCACTTTTCCCTGATGAAAACGCAGCGTACGGGACGGATACTGCTGGATATTGCTGATGTTATGCGTCGACATCAGCACGGCGCACCCGCGTGCGACGATCGACGCGAACAACTGCATGATCCCGTCTGCGGCGGCGGGATCGAGGTTGCCGGTAGGTTCGTCGGCGAGAATCAC
>OGQK01000475.1_pt1 | contig 26136 bp, 25 predicted proteins | sample 1553221 | NCBI WGS metagenome assembly OGQK01 (sample SAMEA2579996, study PRJEB22360) | human gut metagenome | biome: human gut; feature: human-associated habitat; material: faeces | place: Denmark | collected 2008/2010 | reverse complement strand
GGACAACGGACAGACCTCGGCCTGGTTCGTGTTCTCGGCCCTCGGGTTCTATCCCGTCTGTCCCGCATCGGACGAATATGCGGTGGGTTCGCCGCTCTTCAAAAAAGCGCTCATCCACCTCGAAAACGGCAAGACCGTGGAGATCGAAGCTCCCGGGAACGGCCCCGAGAACCGTTATGTCGGAAAGATGACACTCGACGGAAAGACTCTCGAACGAACTTTCCTGAAATACGGCGAGCTGCTGAACGGAGCGAAGATCGCTTTCGAGATGCGGCCGGAACCGAACGACAGCCGCGGCGCGAAATCCGAAGACGCTCCCTATTCGATGAGCGATAGGGAATAAGGTCTTCAAAAGGCATATTCTTTTTCCGAGCCGGCCGTCCTGTCGAAGGACGGCTGGCTTTTTATAAACCGGACGACGATTATAATAAGCTGTGGGTATGCAGTACAGTCCCAACGGAAGAGAACGGTTGCATTTTCCGGATATGTTTTCTGCATTTGCAGTGGCATACTGAAAACACGGAACGTGTAAGTTTATTCTCGGTGTTCGATCGGGAAAATTCAACGGGAGAAGAGAATAAGCCGATATCTTCTCGCGTCGTATCCATCCGTGGATATGGGCGTGGGCTGTTGTTTGTTTTATCCCGAGACTGTTCCGGATTCCAGTACTTAAAATAAGCTTTCGGCGCCATCGCTTCTCTATTTTTTTTCGGGCCGTCGGGATATGGACGGAACTTTTTCGAAGCTTATGGAAAAATTGGTTTTGCCGGCGTGCATTGTGCTGTGTGCAGGGAGTGTGTCGGCGCGGAATACAGGGATCTATTGCTTCTTCGCCGACGGAGCGAACCCCGTCTATGAGGTCGAAAATCTCAGGGTCGCCATCGGTGTCGACGGCGGAAATCCTTGTCGGGAGGTGGCGAACAAGTTCTGTGACCGGACGTCGGACGCCTCCGATTTCATGGGAATCGGTTTCAGGTCTTGGAAGTTTGCCCGAGGGGCGACCTTCTTCAAGTAGAAGAAAATTTTGAATGTACTTTTCGTAGGTAACCGATTGGGTTGTAAAACTACTGACTCCGCTGTTTGTCTTACTGGATCTTTATATTTAGTAAGAGAATTACGGATAAATCGTTGCCTGTCGGGATCGGAGGTTTTCAGGTTCAGCTACCTGTTCCGGAACCGGTTTTAGGCTGTTTTCAGCCATACCCTGAAAAAGAAAAAATCCTGCAAGTATTTGTCTTGCAGGATTTGTCGTTTTGTTGCCGCCTGTCGGCTCCGAACTTGGCGGAGAGGAGGGGTTATGAACCTAATTTTCCGAAATGTCCTGTAATCAGATACTTGCTATATTTTTCTCGTGTCAGGTAACGATTTGGATACTAACCTTATGATCTACTGTCCGGAATCGTCTTTGAAGAACCTGCTAACGGTACAAATGTACGTAGTTTGCTGTAGATATGCAAGTTCAGAAAACTTGTTTTTCAAGGGTTATACTTTCTTGTCGTGTAATTGGTTGTATTTGGCTGATAGAAACTTTTTATTTGGCGATAGAAGAGAATGACTGAAAGGATTCGGTATAAAAATTCATTTTTCGACTTTTAACTTTTATGTTTTGGACAGGGGTTATATATGTATACATATATAACCCCTGTCACAACTTAAATCTTTTGATAACATCAAAAAAGGTGTGACTTTGTTTTGATGAAAAAGAACAAGGTTGCTTGCCTAGTTAAAGTTTGTGCATAAGTAACTGATGAGAATTTCGACTGGGAGTATAATGGTTCAGTAGAAATCATAAACGTATTAGGGCTAACGGAAGGGACGATAGTCGCCATGGATCAGAGGGACCGGTTTGAGAAGACCGGAAAGGTCGTCTGGATGATTCCTCCCCACGAGTATCTGTCAGAATCGTAATCTCATAGCTTACTTCACGATAACAGAGAAACGTCGCGATATCTGCCTTTGTTGTTGCTGGAACCCGTACGAGAAAGGTATTCGGAAATAGCCTGCAAAATAAATCTGCATAATGCTAATAATTTTGAGCAATAATACTTATCTTTGCACAGAATCGTTAATGTTATTGTATGAAACGGGCATTGTTGCCGAGCCAGCGTAAGACACTTACGGCTCTGGGCGAAAATATAAAGCTGGCACGCCTGCGCCGGGAGTTATCCTCGGAGCAGGTGGCCGAGCGTGCCGGAATCTCCCGTAACACCCTGACCAAGATCGAGCGGGGCGAGGAAGGAGTTGCGATGGGATACTATTTCCGGGTGCTGGCTATCCTCGGGCTGGAAAAAGATTTGCTGCTCGTAGCTAAAGACGACGAACTGGGGCGTGCCCTTCAGGATGCCAAACTCGTGGTCGGGGAAAGGGTTTCTAAAAAGCGATGAATATGATAACGCAGTGCGATATATACGTATATATGGACTGGCCCGAGGATGCGGAGCCGGTCTATATGGGTGTGCTTCACAGCGAAACGATCCGGGGTAAAGAGGTCTTTTCCTATGAGAACGATCCCGCATGGCTGGCCCATCCCCGTTTCCGTGCGCTGGATCCCGACCTGTCGGCATTTACCGGGAAGCAATACCAACCTTCGGATAAGAGCAATTTCGGATTATTCCTCGACTCTGCACCGGACCGCTGGGGGCGTACGCTTATGCGCAGGCGGGAAGCCATCAACGCCCGGTTGCAGGACCGAAAACCGCGAACGCTTACCGAGGCGGATTACTTGATGGGCGTGTATGACGGAAACCGCATGGGAGCCCTGCGCTTCAAGTTCTCGAAAGAAGGGGACTTCATGGACAACGACCGGTCGTTGGCGACACCGCCCTGGGCATCGATCCGGGAACTGGAACATGCCAGCCTGCAAATAGAGCGGGAAGATCATGTCGATACGCCGGAGCATACGCGATGGATCGATATGCTCGTCGCACCCGGTTCGTCATTGGGCGGGGCAAGGCCGAAAGCCAACGTAGTGGATGAGAACGGACGCTTATGGATCGTCAAGTTCCCGAGTGCCGGAGATACGAAAGATTCCGGGGCATGGGAGATGGTCACGGCTGAGTTGGCCCGTTCGTGTGGTATCGAGATATCCGAATGCCGGGCACAACGGTTCGGAAGCCGGCACCACAGCTTTATGACCGAGCGTTTCGACCGGAGCGATACGGGCCGGCGAATACACTTTGCCTCGGCCATGACATTGCTCGGTTATACGGACGGTACGAGCCATACGGAGGGAGCCAGCTACCTCGAACTGGCCGAATGGATCATCGCCAACTGCGACGATACGGACCGGAACTTGGAGCAGCTCTGGCGCAGGATTGTGTTCAATATCGCGGTTTCGAACTGCGACGACCATCTGCGGAATCATGGTTTCCTGCTTACGCCGCAGGGGTGGCGGCTGTCACCAGCTTACGATATGAACCCTGACGAGTACGGCACTGGACTAAAGCTCAATATATCGGAGAATGATAATTCTTTGGATTTCGATCTGTCTATGAGTATCACGCCGTATTTCGGATTGGAACCCGCCCGTGCGGAATCGATACTTGCAGAGGTTAAGCGTGCTGTTTCAGGTTGGAGAAAACTTGCTACGAAATACGGTATTCCCAAGTCCGAGCAGGATACTATGGAGAGGGCGTTCAGATATTGAAAATCAAAAAAATATCAGCCATATTAAATATACAATTGCACTTGATGCCTTGGGGTGATTTTCTAAGTAGGAAATTTTATAACCTAAACTATCGTATTTTTTGTGTGTTTAATATATAGTAACACTCGTTATTTTAATCGGTGTTAAATAAATTTTAGTTTGATGATGTGAAACCGATTTTTGTTCTATATTTGTAATAGACATTAATTTAATGTGTATTACAAATAATCGAATATGAAATTTTATAACCGGACACAGGAACTGAATATACTCGGACGCACTTGGGAACAATCGAAACAAAGTGCGTGCTTTACGGTAATGGTCGGTCGTCGTCGTATTGGGAAGACCTCGTTATTGCTGGAATCTGTAAAGGGGACGAAATATCTCTACTTATTCGTATCTCGCACCAGCGAGTCGCTTTTATGCCAACAATTTCAGAAAGATGCGGCGGAAGCACTGGGAATACAGATATTCGGAACGATTACCCGATTCAGGGATCTGTTTGAACAACTTCTGATTTTTAGCACCAAGAAACATTATACGCTTATCATCGATGAATTTCAGGAGTTCGCCAATGTGAATTCGTCCATATTCAGCGAGATTCAGAACCTGTGGGATCAGTATAAAGGTAAAGCAAAAATCAATTTTATTGCTTCCGGCTCCATCTATTCGATGATGATGAAAATTTTCGAGAACCGGAAGGAACCTCTGTTCGGTCGCCTTACCTCCAAAATCACGCTTCAGCCTTTTGCTGTCAGCGTCTTCAAGGAAATCCTGAACGATTATAATCCCAGATACACTCCCGAAGATCTGCTTTGTCTCTATATGCTTACAGGGGGAGTTCCTAAGTATATCGACCTGTTGATGGAGGCAGGGGCAACAAAGAAAAGCAAGATGCTGGATATGGTTACGAGTCCCGACTCGCCGTTTATCAGCGAAGGGAAAGACTTGCTAGTATCGGAATTCGGTAAAGAGTATGGAACATATTTTTCAATCCTCCAACTGATTGCTTCCGGAAAAACCATTCAAAGTGAACTAGACTCCGTTATCGGTAAAAATACCGGAGCCTATCTGGCTAATTTGGAGAGGGAATATTCGCTGACTACCAAAAATAGACCCATGTTTTCGAGGCCGGAGAGTCGGAAAAACCGCTGGAGCTTGAACGACAACTACCTTCAGTTCTGGTTTCGGTTTATATTTCCGAACCAATCATTAATCGAAATGGGTAAATACGACTTGCTGCGGGAAGTTATCGATCGGGGCTACGAACAATACAGCGGTTTGGTTCTGGAGAAATACTTCCGAAGCAAAATCGCCGAAGAGGAACGGATAACAGGCATCGGCAGTTACTGGAATAACAAGGGTGAAAACGAGATCGATGTTATTGCCATAAACGACTTGGATAAAACGGCCATCGTCGCTGAAGTAAAACGCAATCCTAAAAAGATAGATATGAATATCCTTCAATCAAAAGTACATTCGGTCAAAGAATTGGCCAAATACAAGGTCGAATTGCAGGGATTATCATTAGAAAATATGTAAATTAGTATATGGTATCTTCAATAATCAACTATGTATAGCATCCAATAGAATAGATAGTAAACAGTTATTCAGGAATAGCAAAGTAGTCTAATAAACAGCTATTTAGCGTCTTGTCAAAGTTCATATCGAACAACCGACCGACAATAGAACCGGTCGAATTTGATGCATATTTAATGCACGAACCTTGACAAACGATTTATCAGTCCACCATAGTCCATCTTCGATTGTTGAGTAAAAAAGCATGTTGGACTTCTATGGACTCCCATAGACCGATATGGACCACGGTGGACATCATCCAATGTCTAAGTTTTTACCGTCAAAAGCCTTTAAACTGCGACAAATCTTTAGACACTCCGACAAGTCCATGACGGTCCACGACAGTCTACCATCGTCCATCTCAGTCCAGCATAGTCGAAGTCTAACCTGTTAGACAAGGGAAAGTCTAACTTAACATTGGAGAGTCTATGCAAAACAGACGAGCGAACATCCCTATGCGGGAAGAGAAACAAAGAGGCCCTGTATCGGGATCGGACGTGCAGATTCACGCGGTCAAACGGTTCTGCGCCGCATCCGATTGCAGCAATGAAATTAGCGGACACACGGGACAGTATTGCTGCCACGCATGCTACCAACGCGATTATTACAGGCGGCATAAAAAGAAGATCGCCAAACAGCGCGCTGCCCGTAGCGTCAAACGGATGCTGTCACCGAAGTCGGTCGAAATCATGTCTGCCACTCCCGTATCCTCGAAAAAGAAGCCCGTTCCGGCAACCATTCCCGAGACAAAGAAGCAAAACAACGAAGAACCGTTATCGACGGATATGTTGTCCGTCTCCGAAGCCGCCAAACGCATGAAAGTATGCCGGCAAACGCTCTATAACATGGAAGCCGCCGGGACCATCCGTATCTTGCACCTTACTTCGCGGCTGTCATTCATCCGCTGGAGCGATCTGCTCGCCCTATTCGACGCCCCCGAGATGTGCGGCAAACCGGTCGCCCGGCCAAATAAAACGCTTAAAACGAAGCGTCCGGCAGCCGAACGCATCAAAACGGAGCCCGGCGAATGGTGCGATATCGGACAAGCATGCCTGCGGTACAATGCACAGGCCAATGCCATCTATACTACCATTTCCCGGCATAAAATTCCAAAGAAAAAAAACGGCAAAACGACGTTTTATTCTACCGAACACTTGGACCGAGCACGAGGTTATACCAAAACCAAGCACTTGCAAGGATACATTACGGTTAATGAAGCCTCGGAAAAGTATCATATCCCCATATCGACGGTTTATTATAAAATAAACCGGTTCGGTCTGAAAATCATAAAGCATCATTCCAAAACCATGTTCGAGGAGGCCGCTTTCAGACGCCATTTGAAGTCCGTTTGAACGTCCTGTATATCAATTAAATATAAAACGCGAATTTTTGTTCATTTATTTGACAATCAATACTTTTACATTTCAAAACCACACATTATGGGAAGAACGAAAGTATCGCTCCGGAGCCGTCCTATCAGCGGAGGGAGGCGGACCCTATATTTAGAATTCTACCCACCCGTACGGGTTCGGGAGACCATGAAGATGCAGCGGTACGAAACGCTGGGCATGTATGTATGGGACAAACCCAAGACCCTTACCCAGAAACAGTATAACGAAGCGATCTTCGCGCAGGCGGAAGCCATCCGTGCCCTGCGGGTACAGGCCGTCATCAACGAAGAGTTCGACTTTCTGGACAAGGAGAAGATGAAGGGGGATTTTTTGGCTTATTTCCATAAGGAAGCTACGCAGCGGAACAATAGCTGGATGAGCTGCTACAAACATTTCTACCAATTCGTAGACGGCCGTTGCACATTTCGGCAGCTTACCGTGGATTTGTGCGTCCGGTTCCGCGAATACCTGATGAACGCGATGCAACTGGACGATCCGACGAAGCCACTGTCGGTCAACAGCGCATCGAATTATTACCGCAAGTTCCGGGGCATGCTCGCCATCACGTTGAGGGACGACTATATCCGGGAGAACATCAACGAACATCTGGAACGTATCGAAGCGAAACGAAACCGCATCGAGTTCTTGAATTTCCAAGAGCTTTACAACCTGTCGAAAACCCCCTGCGAAATTCCCGTGCTGAAGCGGGCCTCGCTGTACGCCTGCTTGTCGGGATTGCGGATCAGCGATATCATGCAACTGACATGGAACAATATCGTCCCAAACATCAAAGGGACCGGTTATAATATGCGCATCCGGACAGAAAAGACGGAAACGGAAGCCACCCTGCCGATCAGTCCCGATGCGCTGGAACTGTGCGGACCGAGGGGACGCGGCCTTGTATTCAAAGGCCTGACACGCAGTATGCTGAATAAGCCGCTGAAAAAATGGCTTGCCGCTGCCGGGATCACCAAGCATATTACGTTCCACTGCTTGAGGCACACGTACGCCGTGCTGCAACTGGCCAGCGGAACCGATATCTATACGGTAAGCAAGATGCTGACGCATAAGCACGTTACCACGACGGAGATCTACCTCGACCTACTGGACGAGATGAAAGAGGATACGCTCGGCCGCATCCAAATATATAAAGACCCCGAACCTATGGTGGCTTGAAAGCATACCGGATACCGACCACAAAACCTATTGTATAACCAATCATAACAGCCATGGACGACGACAAGAAGCTATGTTTTGAAGACATCCCGGCCGCGATCGGGCAAATCCTCGCCAAATTGGAGCAAATTCAGTGAACGATAGATCAGCTCCAGCCCCAGCGAAAAGGGCGGCGGCCGATATCCATCGACGAAGCCTGCCGGATCATCGGCAAGAAGAAACAGACCGTATACGCGCTTTCCCGTCTGGGCGAAATACCGAGCTGCCGACAGGGACGCAAGGTCTATTTCTATGAGGACGAACTGCTCGAATGGATCAACAACGGCAAGGTAAAAACCGCCGCCGAAATCAAAGCCGACGCGACCAGAGCGATCTATAAAGGAACGCGTAGAAAGCCATAAACGCAAGACCGATTCCGAAGACGGAGTCGGTCTTGTTCATTATAGGCTGTCGTCCGAAGCTATGTTTGGCCGAACTGTCAGCCTGCAGGCGGTTGATTCCATAATCGGCAATTTTTTCGATTGAAGTTCAATTCAAGTATAACGATAAGCCTTGTCGCTTTTTTCACTTTTGCACTCGACGACAAAAATGAAATGACGATATGGACCTCGTAAAACTTTACCAGCAGATCAAGGAGTCCTGCCAGTCCATCGATCAAAAGATGGACCTGTTGCGTGAAGACATCCGCAAGCTCTCGAACGCAGAAAATTCTCCGGCTTCCAAACTCGAAGACACCGTACTGGATTATCTGGACGTGGCTCAGGTGCTGCACATCAGTACCAGGCAGTTGCGCCGGTTGCACAACTCGGGCGAACTCGTCGGGTTCAAGGCCGGCAGACGGCGCTACTACTTCGTCACCGAGGTGCAGGCCTATCTGCGTAAACTTCGATCGAACGAACAATTTTAACACCGAACGATTATGGCAAAACAGAACAAGTACAAACTGATCCGGGACGAGTCGCTCCGCGACCTGATGATCGTCCATTACCAGCAGAGCTATGCGATCCAACTGCTGAGCTACATCTGTTACAAACACAACCTCGACACGGCGCTCAGCGTTGCCGAAGCCTGCGGCGTGCTCGGCATTACGCCCCGGCAACTGGAAGAGGCCGTCAAAAAGAACGAACTGCGTTCCATCGGTCGAGGTCCTATAAAAGTATACAGTGCTTTCGACTTGGTCACGCTCGTGACCCGGCTGCACCGCAAACGCACTATGAGCGGACTGAAAGAGATACCGAATCTTTTAGTCCGAGTAGAAGATTATCCCTGTAAAGATTAAGCGCTCTTTCCGAAACAAGCCGCCCGATAGGCGGCTTGTTTCTTTTTATCGGTTCGGTTCCCGTATGCCAATGTAGCTACGCTTCCGTACAAAGTCGTAGAGAGTGTATTTCCATGAGGAAATCCGACCGTCGGATTTCTTTTTTGTTTTATAACCTTTTAAAACGATAAGCCTATGATTATTCGCCTCGAAGGGGTGTTGTACAAAACCGACCCTTGGATAGCGGAGCTGTTCACCGACATCCTGAACGCTCTGGGCGGAGCCGCCACGCCTGCCGAATTACACCATGCATTGCTGCGCCTGTGCATGCCGGGCCACGGTCCCGACCCGCGCCGGTATTTCCGGTGGGGATTCGACCGGGACAGTTTCTGGCTGCAACAGCGCACGGACCAACGCATGGATCCCAATACGAACGGGCTCTATCCACACAAGCTGCTGACGGTCATGGCCTACAGCGACACGAATTCATTACCGCAAACCAACTGACAAAATGGACGTACAAAAAAGAGAAAGCCGGACAAAATGCTCCGGTTTGCCGCCGCCCATGAGGCGGACACAACCTACCTCCCGGACGTGCAGAGCACGTCCGCTTTTGTTTCATATAAAACCATTTCAAATCATTAAAAACACAACATCATGAAAAAGAACCAGAAAACCGCAACCGCTAAAAAACAGAACGTAAACGCCACTCCGGCAACAACCTCGAACGCCCTCGTACCGTTCCGGTCGGTGTCGATGAACATCCCGCTCGATAAGATCGACCCCAGCCCGTTCAACCGCGACCGCACGATCTCAGAAAAGGAGCTCCGCGACTTGGCCGACAGCATCGCCCTGCACGGGGTTCAGACCGACATCAAGGTGCGTCCCATGGAGAACGGACGCTACGAGATCGTCTACGGCGAACGCCGCTTCCGTGCCTCGCTGCTGGCCGGTAAGACGACCATTCCGGCCAAGGTGGAACAGATGACCGACGAGCAGGCCGAGACGTGCCTCATCATCGAGAACCTGCAACGCGAGAACTACTCGGCCGTCGAAGAGGGGCGCATCTTCCGCCGCAAGCAGGAGGAAGGCTTGAGCGTCGCGGCCATCTGCGAACGCTTCGGCAAGAAGGAGGACTACGTGCGCTCGCGTATCAGCCTGACCACGCTGATCCCCGAAGTGGCCGGTATGCTCGACCGGGAAGACATCACCCTCGAAGTGGCCAAAGAGTTCGCCAAGTACGATGCCGACATTCAGAAAGAGGTCTACGAGGAGCACTTCCGGAGCGAGGGTTTCTGGTCGTGGAGAGGCATTCCCGCCAAGGATTTCGCAAAAAGGCTCTACGACAAGTATATGACCAAGCTGAGCAATTACCGCTTCGACAAGACGGAGTGTACATCCTGCGGCCACAACACCCTGAACCAGGTACTTTTTACCGACTGCGGCGACTGCGGCGCATGCCGGAACATGGCCTGCCTGCAACAGAAAAACGTGAATTACCTCGTGGATAAGGCCGTTTCGCTGCTCAGAAACGACGCACGCCTGCACCTGGCCGTCACGGGTAACAGCGACCGTACCGTCGTGCAACGGCTCGAAGCGATGGGGCACGAGGTCGTAACGCTCGAAAGGGGGCTTTGGGGGTATATCGACGAGCCGGAGATGCCCAAGGTCCCCGTTCCGGAAGATTACGAGAGCGAGGACGACCTCCGGAGCGCGCAGGACAACTACGAAGAAGAATTGAAAGAGTTCAAAGAAACCTGTTCGGAGCTCGACTGCGGGGTGTCGGAAGGCACCGTGCTCAAATACGCCGTGATCGGCACTTCGGATGTCAGTGTCTATTACGAGCGCGTCAGGGCACAGACCGATGAAAACGGATTGCTCCGCGGCTCGGCGCCGGAAAGCCCGGCCGCGAAACTGCGCGCCAAGGATGCCCGCAACCTGGAGATCTGTTACGAGCACATCAACAAGGACCTCAAGAAGGTGCTGAAAAAGGCCACGGAGCAGTTCCTCGCCTCGGCCATGACCGAGCGCGAACACCAGATGCTCAACTATGTGCTGCTCGACCGCATCCCGAGTGCGAACCGTGAACTGCTCGGCGTGACCGGTTACGGATCGTGCCGTACCGAACGTCTGAAAGCGGCCGAGACGATGACCGAAGAGCAGCGCGCGATGCTCTTCCGCATGGCCTTCATGCGCTACTGCGACGATATCAGCGAGTATAACTGCCAGGCCGACGATATCGACATCCAGTTGATGATCGAGTTCGGGCAGATGCACTTCCCCGAAGAGACCGCGGCTGTCGTCGGACGCCACAAGGCCATCTACGACAAGCGCCACGCCAACCTCGAAAAGCGCATCGAGGCTATCGAGGAAGAGGACAAGCAGGCCTCTGTCGTACAGGTCAGCGGCGAACTGGTCGACACCGCGACCGGCGAGGTACTGGCCCTTGCCGCTTCGGAAGCCGAACCTGCCGACTATCCGGAACCGATGTTCCCGCAGGAGCCCGAACCGGACTACATCCCTTACGAAGGGCCGGCTCCGGACGAGTTCCTGCCCAAAGAGAGATTGACTCCGTTCATACCGCTCGCGGACAACGAAACCGTTACCGCCGCTAAGGCGGCATAACCCGCAAACCGTTTACCGGAGGGGACGTCACGAGGGCGTCCCCTCTATTATCTTTCATGTACGGGAAAAACAGTCCCGCCGTACACGGGCACCGAGCTATGAAACAAAACATCAACCCTTACGCCGAACAGTTCGCACACACCGTAGGAGGAGTCCTTTTGTTCCATCACGGACTGAACCTCGTGCTGTACGATTACGGATCGTCCCCCTCGCTGGCCTACTGGATCGGCCGACAAAGGAAGCGGACCAAAGACCTGCATTTCCTCTCGCTTCAGGCCCGCGAGAGCCGTATCGAAGAGCTGAGGCGCGAACGAACTTCACATCTACTTTACAGGGCAGCCCGACGTATCGAAAGACGGCAGAAACGGATCGCGACATAAATCGCGATTCTTATCAGTTTTTTAAGAATTATCATTTTATAATTATTATCTTTACGTGATGGGATCGATGTAAACTATGAAGACACTTCAAAATCCTTTCGTAACGAGCGGTTACGTTTCTGAGGAGTATTTCTGCGACCGGCAACGGGAGAGCGCCGATTTTGTCCGGGAGTTGACGGGCGGCAATAATCTGGCGCTGATCTCCACGCGGCGGATGGGCAAAACGGGGCTGATACAGCACTGCTTTTAGGATAAACGCATCAAAGACAGCTACTATACGTTCTTCGTGGACATATACGCCACCAAATCGCTGCGCGATTTCGTATATTCCCTGAGCCGTGTCATCCTAGACGGATTGAAACCGGCGGGCCGCAAAGCGCTCGAAACATTCTGGAACAGCGTGAAATCCTTGCAGGCCGGTATCTCGTTCGACCCTGCGGGCAATCCCAGCTTCAACCTGCAACTGGGCGACATCCACGCAGAGGAAACGACGCTCGACGAGATATTCCGCTACCTCGAAAAGGCCGACCGTCGGGTTCTCGTAGCCATCGACGAGTTCCAGCAGATCGCCTCGTATCCGGAGAAGAACGTGGAAGCCCTCCTGAGGACCCATGTCCAACACTGTACGAACGCCCGCTTCGTGTTCGCCGGAAGCCAGCGGCACGTCATGGGCAATATGTTCACCAGTGCGTCGCGTCCTTTCTACCAAAGCGTTTCGATGATGTACCTTGAACCTATCGGACTGTCCGAATACGAGGCTTTCGCCGAGAGACATTTCAGGCAAAAGGGCAAACGTATCGCCCCGGGTGTGGTAAACGAGATCTATACCCGCTTCGACGGGATCACCTGGTACGTTCAGAAGATGCTCAACATGCTTTTCAGCCTGACGCCGGAGGGCGGCGAATGCATCTCCGGCATGATCCGGGAGGCTCTCCGTAACATACTCGATTCCTACAAATATACTTTCCGGGAGATTCTGTTCCGGCTTCCGGAACGGCAAAAAGAGGTGCTCATCGCCATCAATAAGGAGGGCGATGCCCGCGCCATTCAATCCGCGGAATTCATCAAAAAGTACAGCCTGCCCGGAGCGAGTTCCGTACAGGCCGCCGTCAAGGGATTGCTGGAAAAGGATTTCATCACGCACGAACAAGGCGTTTACCGTATCTACGACCGTTTTTTCGGCCTTTGGCTGAACGAAAACTATTGACATACCGCATCGAAAACAGGCCTGGCCGGAGCGTATCGACAGGCAGGGACTGACGGCGACGTGTCCCGGATCGGTATATGAAAATTATCGTTAATTTACGGAAGCAATAATATTGTCATAACCGATGGCTCTGCATGTCGAAATAACGCCGGGCAGCCGCACGGGCGACCGGGGAAAGGAGCTCCTGCAACGGATCGAAGACACTTTCCCTACGGACGGAGAGTCCGTATGCCGGATCGTGGAGTCTTCATTGACCTTGGCTGCGACCTACGACGTGTATAACCGGATCCGGCCGCTTCTTGCCAGCCGAGATTGGCTTCAAACGGATTGCGGCGGTTCCATGATCTCCATGAAAAGGGTATCCGCATATTCCATGGCCTACTCCCATGGACGCAACTCGACTGCTGGGTCTTCAATACGGAAACGCCGGCCTGGAGGAGATGGTACAAAGGGGCGGTAAAGCGCGAACTGAACCGTATCGGCGGCGGTGTGGTAATACCCGTGCCGATACGGTTCAAACACCGTTACCAGCTGTTGAGCGACAAGAGTCTCAACCGTTACGACTGCTATGCCCTGGACGATTATACGCCCACGCGGGGGTACGGCACGCGACCTGGTTCGACCGGTTCATCTACCGTTTCAAACAGGGGCGTCCGTTACTGGGCCGCCTCGAACCCGTGCGATTGATAGAGCATACACTGATGCGGGAGAAGTCGCTCGCCGCCCGGCTGCCCGGGGACATTCTGGCCGTGATCCCCGCCTCGAACAGACAAGATAACCGCTGCCGTTTCGAGAGCTTCTGCAAGCTACTGTGCGGGGTTACGGGCATGGAGAACGGTTTCGAAGCCATCGAGATAGAACACCCCAGACCCTTCATGCGCGGCCTGATCTACCAGAATAAAATGCTCACCTGCGCATTCATTCCGACCGCTCAGAGGGCGTGACGTCATTCTTTTCGACGGCGAGTATAATACGGGTACAGCGTTCCGGCAACTGGCCGACGCCCTTTCCGGTTACAGCAATGACATTGCCGCCTCGATAACGGGCGTATTCTTGGGTTTGAGTATCGATCCGGACAGCCCCGGAACGATAGTGGTCTCAAGATAAACTTTTCCCGAACCGATCCCTCATCCCGGCCGTTCGCGGGACGGCCGGGACCGATCTCTATAACCCGCAGCGAGGGCGCATGCCGTTCACGGCCCGTCCTGCCACCGAGTTTCATCTTAATCCATACAGATTTTCCGACACGATCTTCCGCCTGCAGGACAGCTATGTTTTGTCTTGCGGCTACACGTAAGATCGACGTCATTCACCTTCTAAACACCATTTACTATGCAAACATCTACGATACGACGGCTTCCCGACCGAGTTGCAGGGCCGTCCCTGAAAATGAGTTTACCGAAATCGCACGCCGACCTGTCCGACAGGCAGATCGTCCCTCTCGAGCGGACCCCAAAAGCCATCAAGTTACCCTACGGAGGTTACCGGGGCGCCGAGTTTTGGCCGGACGGCGAGCTGCGGATCAACGACCCGGTGCATTATCTGGACGCCGACCGGGAGCTGATAGCGATCCTCGAAGCTCTCGCTACGCTGAACCGCACGGGACTCTACTCGGCCTTTTACGACTATGCCCCACATGTGGGAACACTGACGGTCGAGATCTACGAGGGGCGCTGGACCTGGTTCAAAAAACCGGTATTGAAGACCGTCATCGACTGCCGCCGTTTCCCTCTGCGCGACAACGATACGGAAGAGGCCGTGACAGCCGAGGACTTTATGAACTGGCTGATCTTGATGGCGCAATAGACCATATCGATGGCCAGCAAAGGCTTTAAGCCGTAAACCACAGCGTCTAATCATGCAGGATATTATCGTCATACCATTGCAAGAGGTTGCCGGCAATCGTGCTTTCGATATCCTGAATATCGAATTCCTTATAGATGCGGCCGATAATATCCGTATGCAGACATCCGAGACTTCGCTCTTTCAGCAGACAAACCTCCTTGTTGATTCCGAACATGTAACCGACCTCGAAAGCCACATTCGGGTTATAATCGTCGTTATTTATCCTTTCGAATACGGCGATCCCGAAGTCAGAGGCATAAATGTATGAGAGGATGTTATAGTACAAATCCGAATGATATTGCTTTTCATCGGCCCGCAGAACGACGATGCCGCGATCGGCAAGCGTCTGCTTTACCGCTTTTACGATTGCGTCGTAATGCTTCCCCGCTCCGAATCTCATGATCAGGAAAGCTATCTTTTGTCCCCGATAATCCGCTCTGATTCTGCCTACGCTTTTGGCAATATGGACGGGTATTTCCCGCTCTATCCTGTAGTCGCTCGGAACGGACAACTTCTGCAGGTTCTGTTTGAAAACGCCTGCGAATACGACTTCGATGATTATTTCATCTTTCAACTTGCCGTCCTGTCGGGCGCCCCATATCATATGTGCGGTCCTGCCATACATGTCCTGCAAAGTATTCAATATCAATGTTGCTTCTTCCATGGTAATTTCGTCATTCCCGCATTTTATTTGCGTTAATATGGCCGTAGTGGTACTCGTATCGACATCGTCCATATAGGGCGAGAGCATGATATTGTCGATTGCATCTTGAATCCGGTTTTCGCCACGGCCGACTCCGTAAGTTACGGCCGACAGCCCGGCATTTTTCAGTACGTGTTGAACGTCGGCCAAATCGACGTTCAACATTCCGGTTTCTGCAATGGCGTCATATATGATCCTGACCGGCAGTTCGAACAGCGAATCCGATTTTCGGAAAGCTTCCAGCAGGTTCAGACTCGGATAATTATTTATGATATAGTCGTTCGAGAAAAGGAATACGCTGTCCGATTCGCTTTGGATGTTCCCGATGGCCTTTTCTGCACGTCTGCATCTTTTAGCGCCTTCAACAGAAAAAGGCAGCGATATGACAGCGAGTGTCAGGCATCCCTGCTCTTTGGCGATTTTAGCCACGATCGGGGCAAGTCCGGTCCCTGTATTGCCGCCGAAGGCGGCAATGATTATGACAATGCGATATTTAACCGTGGATAGGCGCTGTCGTATGGCGCCGAAACTTCCGAGAGGAATATCGATGCCATATTCATCCTCTGTGGTTCTGTCGATACATTTGACCAATAACCGGTCTTTCTGAGGAATCGGCAATCGGTTCAATAGTTCCTGTTCGGTATGGATCGCTAAAAAATCCACTTTCCGGTTATTATGTTCGTAGATATACGACAAGGCATTGCACCCGCCGCCACCTGCGCCGACCAACAGAATTCCTGTATCCGTAGATAAATCGAAGCCTTCCATTCGCATGATAGTATTTATTAAATATAATGTTTGAACGGCAATACCCCTGTTTTGATATCTTTTCCGGCGGTGAGGATTTCACCGATGGAATCAGCGAACTTCAATGTGACAGGAATACCGTCTCCATATATACAAGCATTGTAATTTAACTTCGTCAAACCTAATATATCCTTACAAACCACTTCAATATCTGCTTCTCCTCTAGTTATGGCTATGTCAATTGGATTTGGCGTCTCTAAACCAATTTGAGTTTTGAATCTGGGGATAAATCCTTTTGTCCAAAGAAACGCTTTTCTATCATCATACTGTAGCATCATTCCTCTGGGGACGCAATACGAATATTGCCGATACAGTTTAAAAGTACTATTTTCTTTTATTCTTACTCCGATGATTTTTGACTTACCCACAACAGCGTCTTCAAATCCAGCCCACTCCGGATCATCAAAGAATGTTTTTGCATGGATAAAAATTTCATTGGGATAACATTCAAAGCGATTGTAGTATGCTTCTAAAGATTGAGATACGACTTCAAAAGCATCTTGCTGTGAAAGATGAAATTCACCGGTAGTAGGATTCCACCAAGGACCAACATTTCCTCTGAAAACCATTCCATCGCCTGAATCAAGAAACATCTGAGCTGCACAACAAGCATTTTTGTTCTTTGTATCGCTTTCTGTTTTCTTATATACTAATCCCAAATAACAAACTCCATCTCTAATCTCTCCAAGTTTCCACGGAAGGCCTCCTAATTTATAATAGAGGGTATTAGATATGTTCCATGCTTTAGCTGTATCAAACTTCTTTTCTTCCTCAATTTGTTTATCGGTTAACAAATTCTCATATGCTATTTTACTTTCCCGAATTATCTGAGTGACGATCTTTGCAGATAATATTTTAGCTTTTAGTTGATTATGAAAATTAACCTCAAACTCATAAGCCTCTCGAAGTGCATCTTTTTCCTCTTGGAAAAATAAGTCTAATTGGGTTGAATTCCGTTCACTTTTCTTTAACCCGATATTAATACTATCCTCCGATTTGGGAATTTTTGAATTTGGCCTGCCGAATTTATAAATATCTTCTGGTATTACGACAAACCACACATCCACAGGCATTTCCTCATGTTCAGTATACTTTATTAAGGGCAGAACATATAGGTTTACCAAGTTATGAACTCGTTGATGGGAATCCGTATATTTTAGGTATTCGTCAATATCCTTTTGCTTAACATCCAGTTGAATAATATTATCAAAATTGATCGATATGCCGAATGTAGATTCTAATCCCGGGAAATTTGGCCGGGCAATGGATAAATCTCCATTAACAATTGGGCCATGAATTTTTTTCAGGTAATCAATCATCTTTTCCCTTAAGTTAGACGGACCGATGATACCGATATTTTTAGCGCCTTTAATCCTCTTATGATCGAAAGGTCCAAAAAGCATTAAACCATCCCGGGGGTCAATTGCCGTTTGTCCACTGCCGAATGTCAATGATGGTTCACTGATGTATTTGAGAGTAGGCTCAATCATTTATTTCCTCCGCAGTTAAATCTTCGTAATAATCTTCTATTTTATCAACACTCATTTTAGCGTTCGGGTCAATATATCCCTTTTCACTAATAAACATTTCCGGCCATTCTTTCATTGTGAATTGCTCGCCCCGCATTGTCACCTGAATGCTTATTTCCCCATTTTTATTCTTCAGACGTTGAATAAATGCAAGAAACAAATCCCTCCATGCTTCATTAAAAAGACCTTTCCCTTTTTTTCTTCTAAAGGAATGCTGCTTCCTTTCATCTTCAATTAATTGCATTCCGTCTGATGTAAACAGAAGATGTGATTTAAGAGAAAAGCCAATGAAAGGGAATAATGTGGGTTGGAGGGAAACTCCATAATGCCAAAATCCGGCTCCCCGCATTTCTCCCAATAGAGCTTTTGCCTTTTTCCTTGTACTTGCAGGATAGGTAAATTTTACTTTGGTAATTTTATCATATTTCGGGAGGAAATAAGCCAATCTTTTATTCGACATTTCGTGCTTCCATAAGCCAGCACGTCTGAACAGATTTGCAATTACGCAATACATCAATCTCTTAAAGTGATTTTCAACATCCCTATGTTGGGGAAATTTATCAGAACAGAACCCGTCCAAAATATCAGTCAGAGAAAATATAAAAGTGTGTTCCGGCCTAACCTCAATCGTCTCGTTATCTCTCTGAACGAAAAAATTCAGATTTCCATCAAATGAAGAAATGCAGTTGGATAACAAACTAATCGAAATGTCTTTATTCAAGTCCCTGATGGCTTTAGCTTGAACTGCATTTGTAAATTGATAAATGTAGAACCTATCCGGTATTTCTGCAATCGACCACCACGAAGTATAATAACGCTCTTTATGGGTGATAATTGAACAGTTGGAGATATATTCATTTTCATACCATTCTGAAAATGAAGATTTCTGATTGTGTAAATTACATGGGATGTCGTCCTTCTCTAACTTTTTAAGCAATTGTTTCAATCCGTCTGCCCAACTGTTGTTAAAGGGGATATGATTAATATTGGGTAATCCTATCGCTAAGTTATAGTTGGAATTATCTATGTGCAGAGGTATAATAAAATCCTGCAATCTATTTTGCACTGCAATGCTTTTCGCATATTCCAACTCATCTTCCATACCTTGCCTAAGTATGCCATCGGTGGTTACAATGTTTTTTGAATAGACAAACAAAACCTTTATCGAACGATCCAGAGCTTTTTGAATAGTCGCCCAAAAACGCTCTCCACCCAATAACCCTTCTTTATCTATCCAAACCTTATATCCCAACATTTCCAATCGGGAAGCAATCCAGATGGAAAAATCGTTATCTGCTGGTGTCGCATGGCTTATAAATATCGTATCTCTCATAATCTATCCTTTGGGCCAACATCATTAACTTCCGTACATTCGCACTCTTTCCTTGATAAATTTTATAATAATCCCGTCATGTATGCAGGCAGGCAAAAAACATCCTTGTCTTTTCGTAAATCTTTAGTATAGAGAAGATACCTGTGAAGGATTCTCGCAGAAAATTTTTGCTGGAATTTGTCGAGGGATTTATGGGAGTTATAGCCAGAAGATTTCACTTCGATAGGACATATCTTGTCTTGACGCGAAAGCAGGAAATCAATCTCGTAATTTCTGACAGTTTTGCTTTCTTCGTCGTCCTTGAGTATTTCCTCTTTGAATGTGTAGTAAAACAGTTCATTGCCTGCGCTCTTCAACATTTGGGCGATAGCATTCTCGTATACATATCCCAAATCTGTGCTGAGTTTATCGGAAAGGAGTTTCCGGTATATCACATTCTCCGTATAGTCACGGTCCATGAAAACGAGCGTAACGAACAATCCCGTATCGGCAAGAAACATCTTGAAATAGTCGTAGTCGGCATGGAGGGAGAAACCTACACTGGGATCATTCGCATGATAGGCAAAGTTTACAGTCATGGAATCTGCCATATCCATCAATAACTCACTGAGCCGGGCGGCTGTCGCATTTTCAATCACACTTCCTACCTTATAACGTGTCGTGTTGCGGGAGAGTTCTGCCGGAATCGAGGTAAACAGCCGTGAAATACGCCCTGTCGGATCTATTTTTCGGAAATCGTCGATGTAGAGTTCGAGAATGTTCCGTTTTACCATATCTATGACAGCAAAATCATTCGATTTGAGATAGGCATTTATCGCCTGCGGCATACCGCCGATAAGCATATACAGTCGGAAATTACGCATCAGGTCACGATTGATGGCATCTCCCAACGGCTTGAAATTTTGGTACGAGTATTTGATCAAGCCATAGGTCTGAGGTTTATCGATCGCCCACAAAAATTCTTCGTAGTCCAGTGGATACATTGCGATGCGTGTTTCTTCGCTCGGAATCACGATACCTTTCACATTTTTTTTGATGGAAAGAAGCGAACCGGTTTCTATATAGTCATATCGATGGTCTTTTACAAGGCATTTGATTGCCTGCCGGGCAGGAGGATATAATTGTACTTCATCGAAAACGATAACCGATTGCCGTTCATGCAGCGACACGTTGAATAGTGACTGAATTCGCAGGAAAAAGTAATTCAGATCTGAAATATGGGAAAATAGCTCTTTGACAGCTTCATCCGCTATCGAAAAATCGATGATGATGTGGGATTTGTATTCTTGGCGTGCAAACTCCTCTGCAATAGTAGATTTTCCGATTCGACGGGCACCCTTTATCAAAAGCGCCGTTTGTCCATCACTTTCCTCCTTCCATCGTAACATTCTGTCGTAAATCTTACGCTTGAATATTTTCTCGGGCATACTTGACAGTTTTATTTTCCATGCAAAGATACGTGTCTTGCCGGAAATAAGGAAATGTTTTCGCTTTATTTTGTCGGAAAATTGAAAATGTTTTATCGGCAATTTGTAGAAAAACGGAAAGTTTCGTCCGATTGTAAAATTTCGTATATTCGTGAGGCAGAAAACACCGAAACGAAATGAAAAAGAATCTCAGCCTTATTTTATCGCTCCTTGCGCTTGTCGGTGTCGTGGTCCTGGCCGTATTGTGGTGGTGCCGTTCGGTGTCGCTGACGGACGTATCGCTCGATACCTTTATCGGCGTGATGGTCGGCATGGTTGGCATCCTCGTGACCTTTGCCATCGGTTGGCAGATCATCAATGCATTGGAGATCAAAAGCAAGCTGGCCGATATCGAAAGGCTGAAGACCGAGATCGACGCCCAGCATGCGCGGATCGAAAAGATCGCCGCCAGAAGCGCGTTCGATTCAGCCGTAAATAGGAGCTATACGCTTTATAAAACCGGAGAACATGTCAAGGCTTTCGTCTGTACGCTGGAGGCCATCGAGCACTGCCTGAAAATCGAGGAGTACGAGGATCTTGACATATTGCTCAAGAATCTTGTGGCCCATGCCGCCAATTCCCACAGCCAGTATTGTTATAAAAGCGACTGCGAAGAGATGATAAAGATCGACACGGCGATCCGGCAAGCCCCTAAATTCGCTCTGATCAGAGACCGCTACGAAGCTGCCGTCCACGAATACAACAGATGGTTCAAGCCGGTAATCGACGACAAAAAAGAAAAATAATTACGATAATCGCATAATGTCATGACAAAGGATTCCGTATTCGACGCAGCCTTAGACGCCTGTATGGCTTACATGAACGATCAGGGCGCTCATTTGTTCGATCCCCCGACCAAAGAGTATTCCCGCGAGGAAGACGGTTATGTCTATCTGGCGAACGCCGCCAATTCGTTCGGTATCTATGAAATCGAAACCGGAATATTCACTCCGGACGAATTCGACCTATAAATCCCGCTTGGCCGGATATTTCTTTATTGACCCTCTATTTTAAGGCATTGCTACTCGAACGGAATGTTTTTTGCCCATTGTCCTGTAAAAACGGGAAATGGACAAAAACGGACTTTTCAATTTGGAGTGGTATAAACCCGAAATAAATACCCCGACCGACCTGCCGCTGGCCGAAAGCAGCGTGCGGGCAGGTTTCCCGTCGCCGGCCGACGACCATCTCGAGGGACGGCTCGATCTGACGCGTTTGGTGGTCACACACCCCGACGCCACCTTTTATGCCCGTGTCGAGGGCGACTCGATGAAGGACGAATGCGTGGAAGACGGCGACCTGCTGGTGGTCGACAAGTCGCTCGATCCGCAGGACGGCAACCTGGTGGTGTCGTATATCGACGGGGAATTCACCCTCAAACGCATCCGCCTGACGGACGATAAGATCTTGCTCGTGCCTGCCAATAAGAAGTATCCTACCATCGAAATCGATCCGCAGAGCGACTTTCGCGTCTGGGGTATAGTGCGCTACGTGGTCAAAAAGATGTAGAAATAGTAATTTCAAGGTCGTGCATCCGTTATTAAGGCATGTACGGCCTCTGTGACTGCAATAACTTCTACGCTTCCTGCGAGCGGGTCTTCGACCCTTCGCTCGTGGGCCGTCCCGTCGTGGTACTCTCGAACAACGACGGCTGCGTGATCGCCCGCAGCAACGAGGCCAAAGCTCTCGGTATCAAAATGGGCGATCCTTTCTTCAAACTACGCGAACTGATCGACCGCTACGGGGTCGCTGTCCGGTCGTCGAACTTCGTCCTCTACGGGGATATGTCGGCCCGGGTGATGAACATCCTGCGCTCGTTCGTGCCGGCCAACGAGGTCTATTCCATCGACGAATCGTTCCTCGACTTTTCCGGAATGGACACCGACTCGCTCGACGGGCTGGGTCGCCGTATCGTCCGCACGGTCGGACAATATACGGGCATTCCCGTGAGCCTCGGCATCGCCCCGACCAAAACGCTGGCCAAGATCGCCAGCAAACTTTGCAAGCAATACCCGAAGCTCGGCGGCTGCTGTTTCATGCACCGTCCGGAGGATATCGAAAAGGTACTGCGGAAGTTTCCCGTGGGCGACATCTGGGGCGTCGGCCGCCGGTACGAAAGGAAACTGCTCTCGGCGGGTATCGCCACGGCCTACGACCTGACGCAGATGCCGCAGGAGTGGGTGCACAGGAACCTCGGAGGTGTGGTCGGCGTCCGGCTCTGGAAGGAACTGCGCGGGGAGCCGTGCCTGAGCCTCGAAGAGATACCCGCCGACAAGAAACAGATCGCTACGACAAGGAGCTTCGACCATGACCTGACGGCTTTCGGGGAGCTGCATACCCGCGTGGCCCAATATGCCGCCTCATGCGCCGCCAAGCTGCGCAGACAGAAAAGCGTCTGCGGCGAGGTGCGGGTGTTTATCTATACGAACCCGTTCAAGGAGAACCTGCCGCAATATTACGAAAGTCGGATCGTGAAACTCTCCGTATCCACGGACAGCACGCTGGAGTTGGTCAAGACGGCTGCGGATATCCTGCGCTCGATCTACCGGTCCGGCTATGCCTACAAGCGGGCGGGCGTGATCCTTTCGGACATCTCGCCCAAATGCGGTATCCAACGGGACCTGTTCGATCCGACCGACCGTTCCAAGCACGAGCGCCTGATGGCCGCAATGGACAAAATCAACGTCGCATACGGACGCCACAAAGTGATAACTGCCGCCGAAGGCTTCGAGCCGTTCAAAATGAACCGGCAGTACCTTTCCCGGCAGTTCACGACCGACTGGGATCAGATCATCCGGGTAAAGGCAAAATGACGAGCTGTATCGACTGAATTTCAGGGTATTATTCTGCAAAAACCGATACTTCTTTGTATATCTGGAACGGTAGAATCCGCCAAGCCTTTTGGCAATACACATATCGACGGGTCGTTTTTTATACGAATGCTGCACGGATTATGACGAATATAACCGCCATCAAGTTATTCGAGGACAGAAAAGTCCGCTCGGTTTGGAATGCCGAAATTGAGAAATGGTATATCTTGATCGTGGATGTAGTCGGAGTATTGACCGATAGTCCGAATCCTCGCAAGTATTGGAGCGTACTGAAAACCCGCCAGAAAAAAAGAAGGCGGCGAGTTGGCTACATATTGTAGTCAACTGAAAATGCAGTCCTCGGACGGCAAGTTCTATAAGACCGATGTAGCCGATGTAGAGCAGCTTTTCCGGCTCATTCGGTCCATTCCCTCACCGAAAGCAGAGCCATTTAAGCTCTTATTCCTATGTCGGAATAAAAGCTCTGGTTAGCTCAGTTGGGACGTGAACACTTGGAGGAGATCGACGATCCGGAATCGGGTATCGAACGTATGCTCGAATACTACCACCGTAAAGGCTATTCCGACAGTTTGATCAATCAACGACTCAAATCCATCGAAGTTCGCAAGGAACTGACCGACGAATGGGAACGGCGCGGCATTAAAAAAGGACAGGAATATGCCGTTCTGACCGATATCATCACGCAGGGCTGGGCCGGATGACCACCAAACAATATAAGCAGTACAAAGTGCTGAAAACCATTTGGAGCTGGTCCTTAATTGCTTGCGGAAGCCACTACGACCGAAATATCGAAAGAGAAGAAACCGAAGACGATCACCGAAAACAGAATGATCGCCCGGCAGGGAGGAACGATTGCCGGGAACACCCGCAAAGAGATCGAGGCTAAAACAGGAAAGAAGGTCATCTCCCAGTTGAACGCCAAATCCGACAAATCTTTGGAAGAGGCGAAAAAGAAATAGAACCGAATTACCAGCAAGAACGGATGGCCGCAGATCATCCGGGTGAAGACGATAATAATGAGCGGTCGCTGCATAAAAAATCCGGAGCGAAAATACGCTCCGGATTCGTTTTATATCGCGGCTGTTTATTCCTGTAAAAGGGCCGTGTTGGCCATATCCTGCACGATGACGCCGTGTTCTGTCCGTTCGTAGGCCAAGACCCAGTGTTTTTCAAATACGGCACAACGGTAACCCGATGAGCACCATTTCTTGAATCGACACAACGGGTGATCCACTTCGGCTCCGAAAGATTGAATATATGCCAAAAACCTATCCCGGTACGCCAATGCAGCCTCTTCAGACAAATGGAGATCGTTTTTAAGATAGGCGACGAGTTCCCCCAACTTATCCACTACCAAGGCGGAAACGATGATATTACGACTCATTTCCGATATGCTTTGTGAATCTCCTCGGTAAACCGTGTGCCGAATTCGGACAATGATACCGCACCGTCTGCGATGGCCGTTTCCCATGCACTTGCCTTCGCCTGTTTTGCGTCTTTTTCGCCCACAACCGTAACGGACTTGTGATTGCGGATCAGCTCCAGCAGCCACTTCCCTTCGGGAGAATCTTCGATCATGACGTGTGTCATTGCCGTCTTCTATTAAATCGTCTGCTCACAAAGATAACGAAATTTATGCCGAATACGGTATTTACCCGAGAAATAAATCGACCGATGCCATACGGAACTACCGTGTTTAATCGCTCTTCCTTCCGCTATCGAACGCGACCTCCAACTCTCGCTGCGTGCCGAAATTGTCGACCACAACGAACCGGACTTCGGACTGCTTGTCGGATGTCGCCGTGTAAAAGAGCGTGAAGACCTGGCGGCAGGGATCGCTCTCGTCCAAACCGGGCATAGCCCGCAGTTCGTGCAGCTCACGGTTGACGAGCAGTGTTCCCTCGCTGTCCGATACCTCGCCTTTGCCTTCCAATTGTATGTAACCGATGTAATATTCAGCCCCCTTGAAATCCCCCTGCCGGGTAAGCGTGAAACGGATCTCGACCCGTTCTCCCGGTACGATCTCCGAAGGCAGGTGCCAGCAGGAGAGCGCGAAGTCGTACTCCCGGTTCACGTCGATCTTGTCGTTGCAGGAGACCAACAACAACGAGGCTACGGCCACAGCGGCCGTAAGTGCGAAATAGATCATCTTGTTCATAAATTATACATTTAACGTTAGATTACAGCAGTCTTCCGGATTGGGGTTGACATGCTCCTTTCAGTAGGCGTAATGTTCCGTCACGTCCTCGCAGACCGACAGGCTGTCGAATCCCGTGATCCTGCGCAGCGCCCCGAGCTTCTCTTCCAACGGCAGGTGCCGGTACCCGCCCTGCGGGAACACGTATCCCGACGTGTCGATAC
>OGQK01000473.1_pt1 | contig 26197 bp, 24 predicted proteins | sample 1553221 | NCBI WGS metagenome assembly OGQK01 (sample SAMEA2579996, study PRJEB22360) | human gut metagenome | biome: human gut; feature: human-associated habitat; material: faeces | place: Denmark | collected 2008/2010 | reverse complement strand
CTCGGACTAAATTGTCAGGGGAATTGGCGTGCCCGGTACTCATGGATCCTTCGTGTCCGGTACTCATAGCGGATAAAAGCGAAACGACCGCTCCATCTCTTGTTTCCCCCACGATTATTCGATCCGGCCTCATTCTCAAAGAAGATTTTACGAGGGCCGCCATATCAATAGACTCCATCGTAGAACTGGTAATTTCTCTTGTTTCCATGGAACGCACATTCTTTTGTTTCAGTTGAAGCTCCAACGTATCTTCGATAGTGATCAGAAGTTCGTTTTCGGGAATATAGGCTGAAAGCATATTGAGAAAGGTTGTCTTTCCCGTTCCTGTTCCTCCAGAGACAAAAATTGACGTTTTGCCTTGCACACATTTTTTCAGAAATTCCAACATTGGTTCTGAAAGTGAACCCAGTTCCAAATATTTTGAGTCTACCATCATAGAATTATTAAACTTTCGGATGGTGAGGGTTGCACCTTTAGGCGAAATCGGAGGAATTGTTGCACAGATACGTGAGCCATCTTCAAGTCTGGCATCAACCTTAGGGGTGCTAAGGTTTACCGCCCGCCCTACTGGCTGAAGGATGCGGTTTATAACATTCTGCAAAGCCTGTTCATCTGAAAAAACTGTTTTTGTAGAAAAAATCTTTCCATTTTTCTCAACTACGATATTGTCATAACGCTGTACTACAATTTCAGTTATTTCTGGATTATCCAACAGCGGCTGGATTGGACCAAGGCCAATAATATTGGCTATTGCCAATTTTTCTAAACGTCTTTTTTCTTCGTAGGACGCAGGAAATTTTTCAATTTCAGATTGGATACACTTTTTTATTTTTTCGTCAAGTTCTTTCCGGTCAACGGTCGTATCAGTCAATTCCTTTCGGAACTGCGAAGAAATTCTTTGAATCAGTTCATTTATATTTCGTCTTTCATTTTGGGTCCGGGGTTATCTGTTCGGATGATACTTTCTGGTCAATCTGGTTTATTTCCTGTTTTTTGCTCCGTAGCTTATTCTCAATAATTCCCATCAAACTAAGTGCATTCTACCTAAGGCAGAATGCACATCCTCCTTTCAAAAAATTATATGGTTACTTCTTTTTCAAAAATCCGAATAAGGATCCAAATAGAGATTTTTTATGTGAAGTGTTCCCACTGTTGTCAAAATCATTGCTTTGCAGAATGTATGTAACAATACTGCGAAGCTGCTTGGTAAATTCGTGATTAGGGTTTAAGGCCAGAGGTTCACCAAGATTTCCTGCATTAATAACATCCGTGTTAAATTTAATCTTACCAATGCAATCGAATTTGAAGAAATCAACAATTTCCTGGACTGAAATACCTGTGGACTTTTTCGGCATTATTGTATTAATGACCAGTTTAGTGTGGGAAAGGTCAAAATCAATGGCATTCATGGTTTGGATGAATGCTTTATCGCAGTTGGCGGTATTTACGTTCTGTGTCATAATCAATAAAATCAAGTCAGCGTGTTCCAACGCTATCATTGTAGAATCTCTAGTATTGTTTCCTGTGTCGCAGATAATATAATCAAACCCTCCGTTCCGGATAAGATTGTCTAAAATAATGGATAATGCTTCGGACTCAATCCCCATACTGTCTTCGTTCGTATGAGGAGCCGTAAGGACATATAGACCACTCTTTTTGCTTACGGTAAGGAATGATTCGATTTCTTCTCTGGAAAAAGAGATTTCTTCTGGAGCCTTACCTTTTTCCAAGAGTTCCTGTACTTCTTCTGCCCAGTGGGTTAAGTTGAACTTGTCGTTCTCAATATGCAGGGTGGAACGAACATCCCCAAAGTCAATGTTATAATCCACTATACATACCCTAAGCTTCCTGCGTCCAGCGTTCACCAGTGCTAAATAGGTTGCTAATTCAGCAGATATCGTTGTTTTTCCAACACCGCCTTTGGCTGAGTATACTGTAATTACCTTTGTTTTTTTATCAGTACCAATGTCTTTTTTGTATGCTTGAACAACAATATCTTCTTTTTCTACCTTATGGATGGCTGAGGTGACAGGTGGTTTTTCTTCTTTCCTTATTGAATCCTGATCCGGGGTACTGTCTGAATCCGGATAAAGAAATTCATCCAATTCATCGGTGTCATCAAGCGGTTCCAAGGTAGTTTTTTCGGCTGTATATTCTTCCCTTGGATGTGATTCTGGAATTTGCTTCTGTGGCTCTGATTTTCTGATAGGAGCGGCTGTTCTAACAGAGGATCGTACTTCTGGAATTTCCTTTCCATCTACATTTACTTTATATGGATGTTTGTTGAGAATATCCTTAATATCCAAAGGGCTCATCGCAACCCCAACAGTCGGGAAGCCATATCTTGCGCCCTCCTGCAGTTCTTGCCTTGTCCTGGCATGAAAAGCGATAGGTATCGAGCCAAATTGCCATACCTCCTTTTCAATTAATGCATCAAACGATAAAACTATTAAGTCAGGATGAAGTGTTTCTACTTTCTGCTCTATATTTTCGAGGGTATCGAAACAATGAAGTTCATAATCCATATCATAATCCAAACTTGAATAGGTAACTAATTCATCAATAACATCTTTCTGAAGAGATATAAAAACTATTTTTTTCATAAAAAAATCCTTTCAAGAAAACGACTGTTGGATTCTCGGTTCTTCAAGTGCCGAGAGGAAAACAGTCCGGGACATACTTTTTATGTCCCGCCTGTTATCTTTTGCCAACATTCCATTTTAATCCAGTCACCCAGTTTCCTGTATGATGCAGGATCCTGATACTGCTGATATTTACCTGTGTATACTTATCGGTAGCGGCGACATAGTTTCCTTCTGTATCTACGATCCGGCAGGCTTTTCCGGTAAAGCCCGTGATCCAGCCTTTCTTCCCATTCAGTTCCACACGGTCAAACAGACAGGCGGTAACGGATACTTTCTTTCCGTCCCGTCTTTTTGTGACGGTCACTGCCTTTGTGTTCTTACTGTTCCGTGCAGCTGTCCGGTTTGGTTCCTTACGTCCCTTCCTTGGTGTTTCTTCATGAAGGGAGCGTTTCTTTCTCCTTACCTGCTGGATATAAAGGACAGGTTCCTCATCCTGAACTGAAGTGACTCCTGTCCTTACCAGGGCAATGGCTGTGGCATCATTCCCATGGCTCTTTGGGAGCTTCAGCTTCTCCCGGTCCACTTTCGTGATGTTCCCATAGGTAAATACCGCATCCGGAAATGTCTTCATGAGGCGTTTCCTTAAGATGTTCATGAATGTGGCATCCCGGAGGCCCCTGGTGAACTTCTTCTGTTCCTGCATCCACTGGTACAGGATACCTCCCGGCAGGTGGTTCTCCGTGGTATGGCAGCTGCTGCATACCGTGGCCATATATTGCGGAGTATCGGAAGCCCCCTGGCTCCGGTACAGGATATGGTGTACGTGCAGCTTTCTGCCCTTCCTCCTGCATACCTGGCAGGTATACCTGTCACGGTCCAGGACATAGGCACGGACATTTTCATAGTCGTACTGCGGTCCTTTCTGGTACAGGTTCCCATGGATTTCCGGATCTTTCATGCGGGCCGGATCGAAACGTCCCAGCTCGATGGAAAGACGGTACCATTCTGGGAGAAGTCCCTGCAGCTTTTTGATCCACCGGATATGGTGGTCTGTCTTTGACTGCAGGGACGGCGGCAGCCATTCTTCTGGTCGCCCTGATATGAACGTGTTCTTCTGTTTCTGCCAGTGCCGTCCTTTTTTGTCCGGCACCTCACAGTAGACACGTTTTGTTTTCGGCCTCCATTTCGGATGGCGGTACCTGGTCTTCCGGCATCGTCTCCCTCTCCTTAAGGAAGCCTTTGCTTCCAGGAGTTTCCTTTTTGTCATGGAATCCCTGAGGCCGATTTCCTCCTTATGTAAGACCGTACCTCCTTCCCGCACAACGGATACCCCGATGTGCTGGGACCCGGTATCAATGCCAAGATAGCCGGGCTGTGTGGTACTGCCTGTCTTATAGTTCAGTTTTATGGTGAACGGGACCTTCCGGTATACGGAAGCTTTCCCATCATTCAGTATTAAACGGGCTTTCCTTTCAGATACAGGCATCAGCCGGCATCCGTTCAGCCCGACCACGAACACACTCATGGCTGGTTCCTCCTTTTGTGATTGTGGCAGGTACGCAAAAGTCCTGCCCTCCCATACGGGAGTCATCGCCCTTCGACAAAGTTCCGAATACTTCCTGCACCAGGTCAGTGTCTCCTTCTCCGTGGAGACATCCGTTGCCTGAACCCTGCTCCGGCTAGGGCACAGCCGGGACGGGTGTTGATATCCGGGACGTAGTGCTAATGGTATCCCTCACTATAAGTGGGATCCGTTGCACTAAGTCTAGTCAGCACGCCCTTCTGGGTGCTACCGGTAACCTCACACGCTTTTCCTCATGCTCGGTTATTCAATAGCCGAGAAGCTGACGAATATAGTAATTATTTCTTTGTGTTCTATGCTAATATGCAATTTTTTAAAAAAAACAGATATCCCCGCAGGGACGGGGACATCTGTTAAGGGGTAAATACTTCAGGAACTGCTTCGGTTTCTGTTGCCGGTTCAGATTCTGTTTCTGGCTCAGTTTCTGTCTCTAGTTCAGCTTCTGTCTGTACTTCTGTTTCCATTGGTATTTCTGAGTATGATTCAGAATAAGGGGAATATGTCGGGGCTGCACCTTCTGAAGCCTGATAACCGGTGGAATCTACCAAACCAAGATAAATACTGCCATTTGTAACTGCGTAAATTAATTCCATTGATTCCTGGATGTTTTCTTCCACGGCAACCCCTGTAATTACACCGTCATTGCTTTTGAAAACTTCGAGAACTCGTTTATTCTGCTGGATCAATGCAACCGTGGAATCAAGGTTCGCATAGATATTAACACGTGCGCCTTCTTTTAGATCATTAGTTATGCCAGTATACTCATTAACAGGTACCGTAACGGCAATAGCATCTGATTTCATGCTCATTTCAACTTTTGAACCGCCTGAAACAGAAAGCATTCCGGTGGTCAGCGGCATTCCTTCCGTTACGTCCATTCTTAAAGAATCTCCGGATCTGATTATATCCTGGTATTCTGATGGTGTTACGAAAGCGGAGCTTACGCCTGTGGTTTTCCCTGCCATAACAATCTGCGAATCAACCTGTACAGGCGTCAACATATCAGAAGTGACCTGCTCTCCAGATGAATAAGAATCATTGAACATATAGATTGTACTTCTTGCCGGTGCCATATAATGATAAATCAAAAATGCTGCCAGGGACGAGAACAAAATTGCGCCAATGATTAATGATGTGATTAGTTTATTCTTCGACATCATAGCCTCCTTTCCATTTTCTTTAAATATGTTAGATAGCCGAAAAAAAAGCTGTGCCATAACAGACACAGCCTTAGCGACATTAGTGGAAATTAATTTTGAGAAGGAAGTTTAGTCTCCAAGCTTCCAAATACGTTGGCCAAAGAAATTTCTCCATTTACTGTTTTATATTCTTCTGAATTTCTCAATTCATTGAAACGTTCTTCCATAGAACTAGAAGATGTTTCACCGGAGATATTGCCGGATAACTGTCCATCACCGCTGGAAACGGATCCTGTACTTCCGGATATTCCCAAAGATGCTTTTTCAAACGCCTCTCTCATACTTGCGTATTGTACGTTTAATTCCTCTGTATCAATATCTGGCATTCCGGATATGCTAAACAGCTTGGAATTCAGCCCGGAAAAGGATGTTCCAAAAAGGCTTGATAATGTCAGTGTTGCATTTTCTTTCATACTTTCTGTAAGCTGCCCACGTAAAGATTCCATACTTTCAGTTTCCAGAGTAGGAAGGTTACTATTCATGGAGGCCACCATATCGTTAAAGGATGACTCTAACGAAGATGCCATATTGGAGCTAGAAGTCTCAGAGGAAATATTGGTTTCTGATTCTGTAACTCCATTTTCATTTAAGCCTAAAGCAGAATTATCCATATTTTCAAAGCTTTCAGTAGACATCTGAAATGATGTTTCCGAAGAATTATCAGCAGCCTGAACTGCAGAGGCAGAAACCAGTAAGCAAAAAGCTACTGCTAAAATGTACTTTTTTTTCATAAAAATTCCCCTTTCTAAGAAGTGTTCGGAGCCCGTGACTGTAGTCATGGGTTATTGTGCTATTTTTTATGTCGTTGAAAGTGAGGCGTTATTTTGAGGATTAGCAGGATCTGTTTCCTGCGATAATTTACGAATATAAGGAACTCCGTAGATACGTCCACTTACTGTAAAAATATAATATTTTGTCTTTTTATGTCCTGATAAATTATAAAAGCGCTTTTCATTTTTTGCCTTAATAATATCCTGATGCTGGCTTTTGCTTGGATTGGAGGATATTTCACGGATACATGATTTCCGAATAGCATACTTTTTAGCATCCACGATCAGATAATCGGTTAGATCCAGTCTGCTAAAATATATTTCCGGATAATTGGGGCAGAGAAATAAAAAGCCATCATCCATAACAATTAAGCTTTTATAGCCGTGATTTCCTATAAAACTATGAATTACATTATTGGCTCTTGCTATTTGGACTATACGGACCAAGGGCTCCGATCCGTATAGGCAAATAGACTCAATCTTATCTTCATTTATCAGCTGATCTTTTCTTACTTTTAACATATTATCCCGCTGCCGCCCTTCTGATTTTTGCGGTATTTTCTGCCAGGGTTCTCACAATATTTCGCTTAGTAAGAATCTCATCCAGTTCGGCATTGGATATTGTTGCATTATTAAGCGGCTCAATCTGTACCAATACCGGTTCCGCATCACGGAAATCATAGCCCCTGTTTGAGCGGCATATAAACCAGCCGGTAGGCGATTTAGGCAGCCACTTTACGACATCTCTATCATCAATACGACCTTCACGCCCAATCATACGAACCGCCAAATCAACATCCTCTGGCTGTGAAATTTTTCCAAGGAAAAACATACCGCAGTTGGCAACGATTGAAGAAGGCATCATAGAAATTTTCTGGGTGATCGCAATTATAAATAATCCGTAGCCGGCAGACTGATCCAGAATTTCCTCAAACTCAGACTGGCCGGAAAGTGATGCCATTCCACTACTGCCGGTACCCGCAGTGTCGTTTCCGGTAAGAACTTTGTTGGCTTCCTCGATTACGAGAACGGTTTCATACTGGCTTGGATTCAGGTATCCCCTTTCAAATCCCTTGGCAAATTTGTAAAAACCTGAAGTGATGATTCCAAAAATAAAGTTTGCAAAAGTCGATTCAAGACCAAAGCTTTCGAACACAGTTACATCATCAGCTCCAATCAGCTCATCCACAGCCAGCCCCAGGCCAGTTGAGTTAATGTCTTCAAATCTGTCTTCTTGCGAGAACAAGCGATACTCAATAGAATATGCTCTTGCAAAACAGGATAAACGTTCCAAAAGACGGGAATATGCATCAAGAGTATCATTTCCAGCCCGCTTCCCGCCGCCTGAAAACTCTTTGTTTTTGTGATCCATTTTTTTGTACAATTTATGGAAAGTTACCTTTGCAGACCTCTTTGAAATTTCTGCTTTCCAGTCATCGAACTGCGCCATATATTCCTCATCGAAAGATTCACCGTTTGCAGGGAAGACGCCGGCCTCCGTATATAACTCATAAAATACGTCTGACAGCATCTGCTTGCCTCGTTCCAGGAGTCCGTAGGCACGACAATAGATGTTGATGATTCCGTCAATCCAATGCTGAGGCTCTACTCCATATGGTATTTTACATGGATTCAAACTGATTGGATGAAAATGCGTGTTTCCAAGACTGTAAAAACGGAATCTTTCAGGCTCAACAAATCGTGCGATTCCACGCCAGTCCTGTTTCGGATCCATGATTACGATACGTAATCTCTTTCCGGTTGCAGTTCTCCGGGAATTGGCCAGCTCACGAATGAAGCGCATTGCAGCTACTGTCTTTCCAGATCGGGATGCACCTGTGAATACTCCATGCATTAATTCGTCAATGTTGATTCTGTAGTCAAATTGAGTACGATAACCACTTTTAAAGGTATATCTTTCAGAATTAAGCTGTGTTCCCATATAGATATTGCCACGCATAAGCCCTGGTACACGGAATTTCGGGACATCATCAATATTCGTGTCAATTCCGCCTTCTGAAACACGGGGCAGATGTGTATAGGCAACGTATTCGTTTGGTAAAAGAACGGTAGCATATTTATAATCACTGACACCTGCGATATTCTCACGGGTAACATCTGCGGAAAAGGCCCGGAAATGATACAACAGGTGCTGCTGCTCTTCGTCCCTGAGGTCAAGTACCTGAATTGGCTGAGTCAAAGCATATTCATTCTGCCAGGTGGATTTTGCGGCTGCCTGGGCAACGGACAAAGCATCCAGGTCTGGGCAAGCAATATAGGCATATACATAAAAAGCACCGTTTCCCCTTAAGGCTTTTTTCAGACGCTCATTCTGGTATTCAAGCAATTCGAGAATGTCTTTAACGGTCTGATCCAGCCACTGATAGGACTTGCTGTATCCAATGGATGGTCCAAGTCCCATGGAGCCGCTGGTTCCGGTTGTATAAGATCCGGTATTTCCGATACTGGTTCCTGTACTCTTTCCTTCGCTGCTTCCGTAAGATTCACCATTACTCACACTGTTAGAAGAACCCCAGCTCTGTCCTGTACCATTCGATACACTCTGAGTATAGGATTCACTTTCTGACTGTCCTATGGATCTTCCAGTACTTGTTCCTGTTGACTCAGACTGAGACTGACTTACACTCTCACTATTAGATTGGCTATAGGAGCGTGATAAGGATTCGCTCTGGCTGTTGGAACGTGACACCGACTCGCTCTGGCTTACAGATTGCGACATAGAGGAACTTAATGAGGATCCTTTATTCTGGCTAATCGAAGCGGAATAAGACTGGCCTACATTCTGGCTCTGGGAGGTACCGGCATTTTCACCGTAAGTTTTTCCAGTACTGCTTCCATATCCGGAAGATGCACTGTTGCTGGTTCCAATACCGCTGCTATGACTGCTGCTTTGTCCATTGCTGTAAGACAGACCCTGAGTAGTACCGTAAGACGCACCATATCCTTCACTGTAACTGGTTCCCTGTCCGGCAGAATAAGATTCCGATGTTCCGGCGGAATGGCTCTGTGAAGAACCTGTGGATACGCCCCATGAACTTCCATCAGAACTGGAAGTTCCGTTTGAGGTACTTGTTCCATGGCTTGCACTTGTTCCGGAACTTTCTGAATAGCCCTGATTTGTACCGCTATTTAATCCATTTGAGGATCCCATAGTTGTACCGGAACTATTATTGTGTGATATTGGAGTAATTTGAACTCCTTTTATGTTCAAACCAGCAGAAAATCCATTTGATTCTGAATTTGATCCTGAAACAGAATTGCCTGTATTAAAACCTAAGGATGTACTTGTGGAATTCCCCTTATTGTAAGATCTTCCAACACTGTCCGAAGTACCGACAGACTGACTGGTACCGTCTGTATGGCTTCCGCCAACGCTTTGATTTTTGGAGGTTCCATAACTGTCACTGGTATTAACCCCCGTTGAATGACTCACATTGGAAGATTCCCCATAGGATTTATTCATGCTCTGGGATAAACTGCTTCCAAAGCTTTGTCCTATGTTACTGGAGGAGCCGGAGCTATTACTTTCATTGCGGGAAACTCCGGAACTGTATGACTGGTTCATACTCTCACTGCTGCTTTGTCCCAGTGACACCCCTCTGCTGGATCCCACGGATGAGCCAAGGCTGTTTCCGTAAGACTGGGACATAGCAAGTGAAGAAGATTCTCCCCTGGTAATACCTTGCGTATATCCTTTCGTGATACCCTGTGTATACCCGATTGTCTGCCCTATGGTCTGTCCTCTTGTAATTCCTTCCGTGATGCCAACCGTTTGCCCTTTTGTAACGCCTTGGCTGATGGAATGGCTCTGGCTTGTAGAATCTGTAACAGAATTTCCTTTTGATAAACCGAAAGATTCTCCTAAGGATTGTGATATGCTGTTACCAACATTTTCACTATATCCTTTTGTATAAGATTCTCCGTGGGTATAACTGACGGTATTGGAGTCAGTATAATTTTTTGACCACCCTTGTGAATTTCCAGTTGAGGTCATATAGGTCATAGGGATAGATAAATTAAAATTTAATGATTTAGTTCCCTGTAGCTGCCCATACCATTCGGTCATTTGTTTTTGGGTTTGCGCATTCCATGCCATTAGGGTCCGCTGATATACCGGAGTAGACAGAATCTCAATTACATACTCATAATCAGCCATTGCGGTGATGATTTCTTCAAGGGTTCCCTGACTGTCAGGGTTAAGGTTTGTTCCACCAATACCTTTGTTTCCCATATCCTCTCCGGCTGTATTTGCTTTGGGAATTCCCCTCACTGCAGTCATATATTTCATGGCCCTCATTTTTTCAGCAAGCCATGCCCCTTCCTCAGCAGTAATCGCATGGAGCTGCAAAACCCGGAAGGTACCAAGCATACTGCCTACAAAGCCCAAAAAATCAGAATCAGCTCTTCGTTTGGCTTCATCAAGGTCATCGGAAACGCCCTGTACACCATAAAGATACATAAGGCCTTCCGCTGTTGGCCGGATTACATTGGCTATGAGAGTAATCAAATTATACCCTTGTTCATATACGCTCGATAAAACCTGCGTCTGCATATCCATAAAGGAAGTACTTTGTCTTGCAGACTTTGGAAGCCGGTCAATTCTCGCAAATTTTATTGCTTTATAAAGTATGTTCTTTTTACCGGTTTCTGGATCAATAGATGCTATTTTATAGCAAAAATATTTCATTTTTGCTTTTCTGGCATCGACATTATCATCGGTTTCCGTCCAGGATTCCAGAATCCGGAAATCATCTTCTGGAATAGTATTATGCACAGGATTTAGTGCTTTTTTTATACGATGAACAGATAACATCACTACACTCCTTTCTCGTTAAATATATGATTGCCATTGCCTGATACCAATAGGCTTCCTGCTTCACAGACTTTGTAATCTATCATCTCCACAGGCATTAATTCGGGCCGGCATTGCCCTATCTCTTTTCAGAGTTAATATGTCATTCCCACAACACAAAAAAGGCCTTATCTAAAAAAAAGATAAGACCTAGTTTCAGTCATTTCATCTATCAAATCTGTTATAGACGTTTCAACTCACACATCCCATAAGAATATGACATTGCCACAAGGAGGTTGTAAAAAATATGGTAGTGTTTTAATTTACACATTCTTATAGGGTGTGACTTGGTTGCGCTTGATCGCTTTGTACGTATCAATTCCATTTCAACTCACGCACTCCAAGTGGAGTGTGACTTATCCTTTGAAAGAGTTTCCGCTATCGTATATGTTTCAACTCATACACTCCAAGTGGAGTGTGACGTCAAGATTGTATTCGGTACCTAAAGGGATGCTGTTTCAACTCACACACTCCAAGTGGAGTGTGACGCATGGGTATAATAGAATTATCAACGTTGAGAGTTTCAACTCACACACTCCAAGTGGAGTGTGATATTGGAAAAATTGGCAGCGAATATGGTGGCTATGTTTCAACTCACACACTCCAAGTGGAGTGTGATGGCAAATATATCTTCTTTTTCAAGAAGGATTGCATAATTAATATGTAATATTCTTGAAAAGTCAGTCGTTTTCCAGAATTAATGTTAATGTACTAAACGGGAAAGCTAGAAATAGTTTCAATATCATTGAAAATGCTGGTGCGAAACCCCGAGCTTTTTTCTGTGTACTTAGGTTTCGCACCAAACAGCTTAGTTCCTGATAATTTCTGGCTGGACACAGTTGTCCAATTTCCATTCAATTTTATAATCCTCAAAGCGCTTATTGTTAGCTACTTTGGTAATGTTAAAAGCGTTTCTGATTTTTGTCGTATTAGCCGCTGGATTTGCTTCTTTATGTTCCCACCAATACAGGCAACTTACTTCCATGGAACCGTCTGGCCTTGCAGAGGAAGCGTCATTCTGGAACATATTCAAAATGGCTGATTTAAGCGCCTGGACATCGTCCAGTGTGACTCCGTTTTTGCGTGAGAGGGATGGACTAATGGAGCCAAAGACCTGATATACTGCGAAGGGAACAGAATGTCTTGTCCCTAATGTATCAGATTTTCTGCCAGGTTCGGCTGGTTGTATTTTAGAAATCTGCATAGTTTCAATGTCTACAGGAGACAATGATTTTGCATCGGATATGCTAACCGCTTCATGGACCGCTATCCGTAAAACCAGTGAATGCAAAAGTTGCACCAAATAATCTTACGTCAAGCCAAAGTTCGCAGCTTTCCTCTTTGAATTTTTTACGTGAATTGGTTTTCATTAATGCTGCAAGGTTTCCATTGGCTTCAACTCTTTGAAGAAGAGATTCAATATCATCAAAATTCTCCTTATCTGGGTTCTGATAGTAAATTGAATGACCTCCTTCCTGCAAAAAATTTCGTATTTTGCGTAAAATACATTCACGTGATATGCGGCCAAGCCCATCCAAATCTGTACGTGGACGATTTCCATTAAGTGGATCACCATTCGGGTTAGCGTCCCAAACAGTAATGAAAATGACAAATGTGATTGCGTGGTCAAGAAGCTGTTTAGAAAGTTTGGTTTTAATCATAGTTATTCTCCTTTTAAATGAAATTGTATTTATAGTTATAATATCTGAGATTTTTTTGGCAATTTTTTCAGGCTCTGCATTTGACAATCATAACCAAGAAGAAATAATGGTGACAGACGCTCTTCGCTCTGGAACTGCTCTTCAGTCATCATTGCCGAAATTTCGTAGAACAATGAGTTTATGACATTTTCTCGAAATTCAGGAGCAAGTTTTCTTAAATATGGGGTCAAGTTAAGACGAATAATGCTCCACGTTTGCGCCGGCTTTAGTACAAAACGATTCATATACCGCTGCGAATTAGTTATTCTCTTTGGTTCGACTTCTGGTTTAAAAGTTATTTTTTCTGCATAATCAGCAACTGCCAGAAGTCTTCCAAATAAGTAGCTTCTGTCCTTGTTTTCAGTGTCAAGTGCCATTTTTATTACCTCTCCAGTTTTATCGTAAATATGTTTTTTATAGAAAGAACAGGCTAATCTGACTACTCTCTCCCAGTTTTCAGCTTTTTTAAATGCTAATGGATACATTGCCTTGTTAATGATTGTTTTTACCATATCGTATGGAAGTGGATTATTTTGGCCATATAGAAGGAATCAATTTTTCGGCTGTTTTTTTGTAAAAGTAATTCTTATTAGTTTCATCACTAGAACGAAAACCAATAAATACTTTCCCGTTTTCTTCTATTTCCCTTCCATACACCAGATTGGCAATTTCCTGCATACCTGGAACCCCAATATATGTAATAGATTTCCATTTGGAAGTTTGATTATTAGGAATCCACTTTGTTTGACGCCATCCGGCCTGAATGTGCCATTTGGCAATATTGTCCAAAAATATTTTTCCGTCCAGGTTAATGTAGTTTACAATAGAACATCTTCCTTTTGCTGAAGCACTTGAACTATCAAGAGCCATAAGGGTCATAAGAGTTCCTAGTGGCATAATTTGACGGTAGCCATCCAGCATACGTAGGATTTGCTTTTCAGCAAATTGCGGATCGGATCGTAAGGACTGTAAAATTTCTTCATTGGCAGTGTTTTCAGCTTCATATGCAAGTTTATAGTATCCTTATCCCATTCAGGAATTGGATAATCCCCAACGTTCCAAACTGCTACTGCCATAGTCCCGTATAGCTTTCCTGTTGTCTGCAGCAGCCATTTCAAAGTGTTAAATACCTTATAGGCATTTTCTATTCCAATGGAAAGTGCTTCTTCTTTGGTTTGAAATAGTCCGGTAAAAACAAGGGCGTTATTGGCCGATATCAATGTAGTTTGATCTCCTCCAGGGAGGGGACGGAGTTTTCGTGGAAAGCGATTTCCAAGTTTTGTTATCTCACCTGTTAGATAATCCAGTCCTACCTTTGCGTCCAGGCTGTTATGGTAAGAAATAAATTGTTTGTGAAGGGTACGATCCAGCCAGCAATGCGATTCTTTCTTTTCTGGGGACTGGTACAAAATTGTGAACCGTATAAATGAACCGGTTTTTACCAGTTTTTTTTCTTTTTCATTAACGTTATTGTTCTTCCGTTTTTTAGGTTTTTGTGATTCAAAGTATTCCAGATCAGCTTCTACGGTTTCTTTACTCAGATAGGAATAGACCGCATCCACCGTAGGATGGGAATAGTCTGAATCGTGCCAAAGCTTTAGTTTTTCCATATACGCATGATGATATTTGGAAGTGCTTGCAATATATTTCACGTTGTCACATAGAGCATTGGGACAGCAGTCACTTGTGCGGAAAGCAACATATACAGGAACAATCGTTACGGCATCATCAGGTGGAACATCTTTAATTTCAGAAAGCTCGCCGTTTTCAGTAAGGACGATTTCATATACTGCATTTACAGTATCGTGAAATAATGGAAGAAATGGAACTTTTCGATTGTCTACTGTAGTATAAGTACCCGCTTTTTCTTTGTGTTTTTCATAGAGCTTTAATAATTCCAAAGGCCAGTTCATTTTGTATACTCACACTCCTTTTTATTGTTTTGGGGTACATCAAAGCTCTTAGTATTTTTCCAAATTTGTAATTTCGTCTGGATTTTTTATTTCAAATTGGGTCAAAGGCATATTACGAATGAACTTCTTGGACTTGCATTCCTCAGGACGAATGAATTTCACAATTCCTCCAGGCTGAAGGACCGGATTCCAAAAGTTTACAATTAATTTTCCCTTTTCATCTTCTCGGATTGCCTGGTCTGGAAATGTAAAGCTATGGAACATATTTCCATACTCTATTTGCCCTGGAAGATTGTCATAATAACTTTCACCCTCTCCAAACACGCACTCATCAACAAATGCAAAGCATTCGCTGGTACCCAGGAAAGGATTACGTCTACCTCCGCTTTTAACGGACCGTTTGGCGATATTATGATGTTTGTTCTCATTCCAATCATTTGCGAACTCTGGATGATTTACATTCGGAATCATATGGGCTCTTACTTGATACCGGACATCTTTTAAATACATATAGTAAAAAAGATCTACGGTATTTGTATTGTAATCATGGATTTTTACTCCTCTTTTTTCAGTTATGATCGGATTCATAATTCTTACGTAGTCTATTACCCACATAAATGTTGGTTTCCAATAGATGCTGCTGGTAATTCCAACTAATGCGGAATAAGTCGGCAAATGGTAGCTGCATTTTTCTCCGCTGGCTCTTGCTATTGGAACTGAAAATAATGCATAATCTCCAGAAACTTCATAATCGATGGAGTTGCGGTATCGCAATATTTCAGGAACTGCCATATCAGTTTATTTCCTCCTTTGTGTTATTTTTTTGTGCAGTAGTAATATGTAGGATTGAAAAAATATTTGTTGATTTTCATACAAGAGTTTTTGGATAAAATTAAATTATGCGGAAAGCATTAGATAAACGTCTTTTATTTGATGTATATTGCAAATAAACGTCAAATATGTTTAAATAAAAGTATAATTTTTGAAGGAGGTGTGTTATGGAAAATTCCAATTTAAACTTAAAAAAAGCTGATATTATAAGCGCTGAGTCCCATATTGCTGTATATGCAAGATTTTCGACACAAAAGAAATATGAGGAATCTCAGAAAACATTAGAAGAATATAAAAAAGAAAATGCTATGGCCTATTTTGAAAAGAAATATGGAGATAATTGGGAGAATTATAAAAAACGAATTGAAGCATACAAATTTCAGATGCTGAATTGAATTTTTTAACATGATCTCAATGGAAAAATTTTGTAAAATAAAAATAGGAGAACTTTCAGCATTAAGTGTTGTGAGTTCTCCTATTTTAAAATTGTATTTAATTTTCTGACAAATCAAAAACGACGTTTAGAGCCTAAAAAAAATTTTCTGTTCCGGATGCTGGACTAAGATAGGTGTATTTTGCGCAATTGTTCAATGGTTTTATTTTTATTATTGTTTCGCCTAAATTGCAAAATACGCTTTCCTTCCATGCCCAGGAAGCCAAAGGGAATCATGGCAGCAGATATGTATAACATTGATTGCAAATATCCCGGAATGGTATTAGCGGAAGCTGTGGCCAGCGGCTGCCCGAAAGTTGCCATTAACATTTGGGAAGAAACACCTGAAGTTATTGCAATCAGTTCCCGCAATCCTAACAAGGTTGCATTGTAGATGGCAATGAATGTGAGCGTTTCCTTTATAATATCTTTTCTGTGGGACGGCATATATATGGCACAGGCAGCTCCAACAATCCACATAGCTCCAATAAGCGGCGCCATTAGGATCCGTCCAAAATTCTTAAAAATACTGATTGCGACAATAGAAAAGAAAAATATGGCGACAGGAAAGACAACTGCATTTACAAGTCTGCCACGTTCTTTTGCACTGGCTTTTTTTACATATGTGAAATTTTTTCTGTCCTGCATAATTTACTCCTGGCCTTCCAACTAAAGCTAGATAATGTTTTGTTCCTCGGTTACATAGTCTTCTATCTCTTCCCGTACATTCATCACAATAATTGCAGTTGCTCCAATGATCGATAATACAATCCATAAATTGGACTGGATTATATAAAGAAGGTTGTTGAATGCGTTGATGTTGAATGCAAGGAAGGATTCTAAAATCTGCTGATAAGTCATTTTTTCCCTTCTTTCTTATTGCAATACTGCCGGATCCATTCCATCTGCTCTTCATCTTCTATTTTACGGAGCAGGGAATCGTTTGCTTTCTGTACGCTGGCTACTGTTCCCAAAATCCCTACTGCCGCTAAAATTATGATACCGATAGCAAAATTTATCATTTTCGTTCTCTCCTTTTGTTTACCGTTATTGTATCCCATTTAATATCACGAAAGTGTTTTGCATCACTTTGGGTTTTAAGTCCGTAATAGGTAAGCAGCTTCACTTCAATAGAACTGCCCTGTCCAGGCCACTCATCGCTTTTCATGACAGCGTCTTTCCAGTAGTTGATTTTATCTAAAACAGTTGTTTTGATTTCTTCGGAAGGGATAATAATATATATTATGTTTGTGAAAGAAGCAATTTTATTGCATTTTTTCATAAAATCGTCTTTCGTATTCCCTTTACCTGTTTCGTATTCAATATATTCAAGGATATCACGCCCGTTTTTTCCTTTATATTTTATAACGATATCCGGAATATAGGAAGTGTTTTCACCTGTTTTTACGGAAAATTCCTTTCCACGGGTCAAATACTGTACATCAGCGTTCATATTGCCGATATATTTGGAATTAATGATTTCTTTCGCAACATTCACAACTCCGAAACCATGTTCGATTGACGAATGGTTTTTTAATATAATCGTCATTTCTGACTCAACAGGATCTTCTTTAAAAAGGTACTTATATACAGCTGATCCAATCTGGGTAAGCCGGTAAACATTCAGCTTATTATTCCCTGGAACATTTGCACATTTTTTCTCAAAGAGATAATTACCAGTATCGTATTTTTTAGAATCCGGTCCGGTTTCAATACAGGATGTATTAAGCCCTGCTGTTATCCGGCATTCACGGGAATCCGGCATGGCTTTTTTCATGTACTCCTTCATTTGAGGTACCAGGGATAGCCCTGTTTTTCCAAGTATCTCTATGGCAATTTTCTGCTGGATGGTAAGGCTTTCTGCAAGCTCCTGTATTTTGTCGGCTTTATTTGCAGCTGCCCTTTGAACAAACTTTTTACTCTTGTCCTTCGTGGCTTTTGAATTTTTTACCGGAATATTTTGTGGAAACTCCATTACCATTCCACCATCCGCATAAGCATCTATAGATTCTCCAACAAAAGCAGCTATTCCATCACCTTGTTCCTCTTCAATAGAGATTTTAGGCACTGGCGCTGGCTTACTTTCTTCGGGGGTGGCAGGATCCGTAGATTTAGCCGCAGCTTTTTGAATTAGTGTCAGCCTTTTGATTTCTTCATTCTTTTGCTTAAGTTCCTCCTGTAGCTGGATAATTTTTTCTACATACCCGCTATTGCTTGCAATCAGTTTATTGATGGATCCCGTTACAGAGGGGAAATATTCTTCAATGCTGGTTTGAGCCAGCACAATCATTTTAGAGAGCGATAGCTTAAACCATGCCTGTTCCCCTTCTTTTTCCCGCCCTTTTTTTAGAATTGTTTCACAGAGGGTTTTTACACTTTTTTCCAGCTGTATGTGTTCTTCCTGAATGCGGGCTATCTTTTCATCTTTTAATTCATTTTCATGCTGTAGTTCTCGCACTGAAGCGAGGCTTAATTGATATTTTCCTTTTAATGTTTGTAGTGATTCAGACATAATTTTCTCCCTATTGTAGCGAAAAATCTGACTGGAGGCCAGCCGGTACTCCTTCTGTTTGAGAATCCGATTCTGACTCCGATGTTTCTGCGGTTATTTCTGAAGATGTTTCGGTCTGCGCAATACTGGTAGAAGATTCTGTTTTGATACCTTCAATCGTTTCCTGGACATATCCCTCCGGCGACCAGTTTTTTATATCTGCCAGATCATATCCTTTGATATCTTCGCCCAACGTAATAACATTCTGAGTAATAAGCTGAAAATTATCATTCAAAACCTGGCGGGCAGCTATTGCTTCGGCTGCCGCATTACTGTCATTTTGTGTAATGGCTGCACTCATATACTGGCAATAGGCCGCAGCGTGTGTCTGTACCCATGTAAGCAGCATATTTTTGACTTGCGTATACTTGGAATCAATAATAGCTGCATCAATCTGTGTGGTCAAAGACGAAACGGTATCCAGGGTTTTCTCATATTCTGGAGCAATAGCCATGGTATCTTCAGCTCCAGCTGCCATCCGGTAATCCAGAGTAAGTAATGTCTCATACAGACTTCTGGTCTGCAGATACATTCCGATTATATTATTGTATTCGTTCTTGGCAGAAATATCAGATACGGTCATAATAACAGGTGCTATCTTGCCAGAGCCATCATAATAAAATTCTGTAATAAAAGAACCATAAATAAGGATTACCAGATAAGTACAGGCAATAGTAAGGAAAACCGTTGACAGCCTTCGGAATAGTTTTCCTCTCTTTTTTTCAAGCTGAAAGGATTCCTCAGACATCATCTTTTCAATAGCATCTATTTCACGTATATCTTCCTCTGTCATGTAATCTTCGCTTCTACTGTTGGTATCTGGCTCTGGTGGACTGGCTGTTGTCGGTTCGATATCCTGTTCTGTTTTTTCTCCAAGTCTTTGATCCAAGATTCCCGGCATTATTCTTCACCGCCTTCCCAATTTCCTGGCTGGTACAGGGTTTCTTCTGTAAATATGTCATTGATACCGGAAATGTATTCGACATGGTAAGCATATATTTCAGAAACCTGAATGCTTTTATTTATCTCTTTACCAGCTTCTATATCCATCAGGTATGAGGAACACATTTGGCAGCGGCACTCTTCTTTTTTGGTATGGATATATCCGTCTACGAATATACGTGTATTGTTTTCAAGCACTTTCTGATCAAGTGCTGCCTGACGGCCAAAAGTTCTTATTGTAGGATGTCCTGGCTGGCCCGTAGCCCCGTATAGGATTGTCTTTTTCTGTGTATCTATTTGGTAGGTACAAGAAGAATGTTTCTTTTCTGGCAGTTCAAGAACATTGCCAGAAATAAGGATCCTGTTTCCGACTTCATTAACTCTTCTATATTCGGCCAGTATCTCATCTTTTTGCGGTGGTAGCTGCGAACAAGCGATAATTGAATACTGGTTATTTTGGGCGGGTGGAAATGATATTTTAACTAATGGATAGGTACTGATTTTTCTTTCATTGACCAGCTGCTTCCATTGTTCCGGTGTTCTTTTTGTGGCAATATCTTCTGTACTTAATAAAATTCGTTCTGTACATTTCGGATGAATTTCATGCATCATTACAACAGAAGGAATAATATTGTAAATGGACGTATAGATAATATTTTTCCAATTACAGTTCTGACATTTTGCAGTGTCTGCCTGGTCAAGAACAATCAGTCTTCCCCACACTTCCAAAAGATCATTTTTGCAGATATTATTATCATTAAAATATTGGATCAATGTTTGGTCTTTTGAATATATATTGATATCCGTATAATCAGGATGCCCGGTTTTCTGATTAATCAATCGTCCCGGAACTTCTACAACTGCTGCCACAAATTTTGGGGTCAATTCCAGATATTTTATTCTTCCATAGATAAGCGCAATATTTTCCTCTATCCTGCTGTCTTCCATATATTCTGTGGAATCTGCCAGAATTTCCATAACACGATCTTTCGTTGAATAAATTGTTCCGCAGGATTCACATTGTCTTTTTACACCATGACCATTTCCGGTACAGCTTTTTAGTTCCTTATTATATCGGTCACATACAAGGCATTCGGGTTTTTGCCCCCGGTTCTCTCCGGCACATATTTTTCTTTCCTGCACGTAGCCGTCCACAGAAACACGGTCCTTTACATGGATATGTGCGGCATCCTCATCAGCCTGGTTTCCAAGGGAGCGTACCCATAGGCAGTCCGTATCATTCTCAGGATTATCTTCTTCAACGATAAGACGCCGCCGTACACTGACCGGATAGTTGCACACTCTTCCGCCAACCGCTTCAATGGGATTGTATCTGGGCTCCCTGGTGACTTTCCCATGGATCAATACCCAGTTACTATAGCTTCCAGCCCACTCCATCCAGTTTTTGATGTCGGAGTCAGAATAACTTACTTCTTTTGTGATCCTATAATAGTAAATGCCGTTGGCATCATTTATCAATTCTATATCTGTAACTTTTTCTGATGTTTTTGACTGAATGTATTTTTCCGGTTCCTGGGCTTGCGAGTTTGTGAGGGGAATAATTTCCTGGACGATCCGTGATCCAAACAATTCTAAAAAAAGCGGCTTTATAAAAGTCGTGCTGCCCGAAAAACGGTTGATCTGCCCACATTCCGGACATCGTGTAGCCTTTATGACCGGAATACTGGAAACAACAGCGAAAACAGAAAGCATATTTCCTTCACTTGCATTCTCCTTTATAAGATATTGAATCTGTTCTTTTTCACTCACCAGAATTGCAAGGTTTTCAATTTTATCCCATTCCTCCCATCGGTCTTTCTTTTTACGGTAAGTGATCAGGTCTATATCAATTCGGACAACTTCATTTTCCTTCATATATTTTTTTACAGATGATATTTTTCCGGCAAAAAAGCCATAATTTTTCTCTGCCATTGCTTAACCAACCTCACTTTGCATAAATATTTGCTTCTCCGCTTAATGCAATGTAACAATTTTTTATTTCGGTAGCAGATGTTTTTAAAGAAGCTGTTTCTCCTGCTACCAGTTTATTTTCATAATCTTCCAAAGTACTCAGGGAATCTTCCAGAATAGAAAGGATAGCCTCCCTGTCAGAACTCATATTTTCCGCAGGAAGCGTGACAAAAATTTCATCTTTTACATCCTGTATTTTAGAAATAGACTGTTCTGTATTTTCTATTTCGGAAGAAATATCGTAATTTCCTTCTGCTAATTTATCTGCCATAGACATCCTTGTCATAAGTACGTTTTCAGCAATCACTATCTGCTTTGACAGAAAAATGCTGTATTCAGTAGCAGACATAGCAAATTCTGTATTATAGCCATCTTCTGGTGAGGAAGATTGTATTTTTGTACATCCAGATAATGCCAAAGTACCTGCCAGACATATTAATATGGATAACTTCTTCATGAAAAATTTTTCTCCCTTTAAGAATTTGTATACTGCTAATATGCCAGAAATTAGAAAAGTCAGTAATTATGATGGAAAATATCTCTTGTATGAAAATCGCCTAAGTTTTTTCATATCTGACATATTTAATGTGAATAAATTTCTAGGGTGAAATTATTCTGGAGTTAATAATGTCACCATTGACATGAATTGTTCTAAAAGGAGGTAAAGTATGTTGCTGAGTGATTATGCAACCAAAACAGAAATTATGAACCGGGCGATGGCAACTGTCCCGGATTTGTGGCCCATTGGCATTGACTATGGATTTTCCAGCGTTAAAGGTATTTCTCCAAATAAGATTTTTTGTTACCCAAACTGCGCTGTCCCGACCACTTCTTTTTCTACATTACTTGATTGCACAGAACACGATATCCTGCTTAAAGATGCAGAGGGATTGTGGATCATTGGAGAGAAAGCCCATGATATCATTTCTCCAGAAAATGCTATGAATTATGAATCAGAAATGTATGAAAGAAACCGTTACTTCTCTCCTGTTTTTCGTGCCCTTATGAAGGTCGGCCTTGGGATTGCGTTACAGTCTAATTACTGCCGTAAGTATAATGGGGAACCAATTATGATTCAGACAGGGCTTCCCCCGGAATACAAAGAACTGGATTCTGAAGCATTTAAAGAAGCTTTAGCTGGGGACTATGAGTTTGATCTGAAAATTGGAAGTAATCCATTTAGGCGGTTCAAATTTTCTATCAGCATGGAGAACATTTATATTATGGATCAGCCAATGGGTTCCTTATTCTCTGCAATTACGGACAAGGACGGTAAACAGGGACAGGCCGGGGTACGTGTCCTGAAATCAAGCACTCTTGTCTTTGATCCTGGCTTTAAAACTTTTGACATTTACAATATTTCAGGCGGAGTGTTCCAAAATTCCCATACCTTTGATTTCCTTGGAATGCATGAAATCTTCAAGAGAACGATTGCGGATATGAAAAAAAGCCACGTAACAAATATTACGATTCTTGGAATGCAGGATGCACTCAAAAAGGGCTATATTACAACTTTTAACAGGCGCCAGATGTCAAGCCAGAACATTCCATTTGATACGGAACTGGAGAAAAATACCAGAGAAGTATGCATTGAAGCAATACAGAAAGTAACTTCTTTGTATAACTATCTGCAAAACCATGAATACCTTATTGTTACCGGCGGCACTGGAAATGCTTGGTTCCCCATTATCAAGGACTATTTTCGGAATATGAGTAGCCTTACCATTCTGAGTGCAAATTGCAACGATACGCAGTTATCCAACACTTACTCTAATGTACGTGGATATTACTACTATCTGGTAGGGATGCTCAAACGCCGCTTTCGAAAATAATAGGGGGTGATGATTATGCATCAGTTCACCTTACGTTTGTACTACCCCGCAGATGCAGACCTCATTGCAATCCGTCTGAAAAAAGGCCGAGGATTTACTGCCGAAGTAAGAAGGTGTCTTGGCTCCTATGGAAAAAAAGGAGCTGAGGTACCAAAGTTCCCTGTTCCTGAGGATATTGAAAAATATGTCCGGGCTGTGGACCGGCCAATCATTGTAAACTTAAATTTATTGGAAGGCAGAGATGATGATGCGATTGCTTTTATGAAGACTATTAAAGCCAGTGCCAGATGTGATATTGTAAAAACCCTATTACGAGCCGGGTACGATAAATTTCCATACTCAGTTTTTATTGGATCGTCTCCGATTGAAGTGCATATAAAAGAGCCTACAGTTCACATCCCTTCTAAAAGGAAAAGTGAAGATAAAAATATTGTCAAAATTCCAGAAAACGAAAAGCATACAATACTGGAATCTCATCAGGCAGCAGATGTTCCACCTTTTCCACATGAACAATCTGAAAAAACAGATACTGTTCCTGCAATCCCAGATCAGAAAATTAAGGAAGTAGATTCCATTCCTGATTCTTCTGCTTTCGATGGTGATGATGGAGATGATGCATTTGCAATGTTTGCAAACCTAATGGGATGAATTGAGAAAGGGGGAAATTTAAGTGAATGATATTATCCATGTCAATTCTCCTGAAAATGAATTAAATGATTTTGACCATGAGTTTATCCGTGGCTATGATTATTTTGCGGATCAGCTTTTGACAGAATTTTTCAGTCTTCTGTTAAATGAAGAGGGAACAGGGATTGAAAAAATGCTGGGCTTAACCCTTTCCTTGGAAGATAAGGAAAAGTTTCTGGCACTTTTTGATGTTCAGAAGGAAAAACTACTTACATGGATTGTGGATAAAAGAAAAAGTCTGATTGATTCTATGCTGGAGAAGTATAATGAAATCGAAATGCTTGTACGAGATTCCGTAGCATTACAGGAAAACGCAGGAAGCATTATCGAAGAATGCCCGGAGCCTTTGGAGTATTGTAATGATGAGGTTCCTGAAGAGATTATCGATAAATATCTTAGCAAATGTTCACAGGAGGAGTTTCTATGAATTATTCAGAAAAAGAGATATATGAAAATAAAATCCATGATTATGTTCGAAAAATTTTGGTTGTATGTGCGGAACATAGAATTCCGGTTTTTATGACTTTTGCGGTTGCTGATGATGGGGAGAAAACCATCTATAAAAATGAAATGCTAAGTGCAAAAGCTTTGGACCAGGATTTGTCTAATGATCAGATTGTAAAACACGCACTTGTAACAGATGGATTTGATGTGGTACCAGAAGTTAAGGATCCGGTTTATATTGAAGATGAGAAATAGTTAGCAGTATTCTATCAGCTGATATGAAAAGCCCCTGTTTTGGCAGGGGCTTTTTTCACATTAAAAAATTTGCAAACTTAAGCGGCTGGTTCTAATTTAATAAGCTCATCTTCCGGTGCTTCTGAAGAAATATCTTCTTCCAGGCTGCTGAAGGAGGAAATTATGGAATCCAGCCATCCCTCAGGCATACCGGCATCAGTAAGACCTGCTTCAATGGCATCCAGATTTATTGATTCTGTATATGCAGCTGCTTGGTCTGGATCATTAAAGTCATATACATCATTAAGTGATGCCGGATCAACGGATTCAATGCCATTTTCCATATCAGAAGTAAAAAACAGTGTACCAAGATATGCTCCATTATTAACCAAAGAACATCTTACTGAAAGATTCTTATTATCCATTCCATCGGATCCGAAAATAAGCTGCATTTTGTTTAAAGTATCGGTTTCTTCTCCATCCTCTGTTTCATAAGCGGAGCCAGAAATGATATATGTTCCGTTCCATACACCGTCTTTTATTGCTGCAGTGTCATAATCTGCTACATCAATTATGGCGATTTCACTTCCGTCCATGGTAAGGGTATAGGTTCCATTCAACAGATCATCAGCGATCTTCCCGGATCCTTCAAGAAGGATTCCATCTTCATCATCGGCAAGTTTAAGTAAATATCCATTTTCTGTTCCAGCACTGGTTTTTAAATATTTAATGAAATTCTGCTCAATGTTTCCGTCTTTCCACAACAACTGCTGCCCTACCACATTTCCTGCATCATCTGTCCATGCTCTTAATGTTAGACCTGCTGCATCAGTATCATCGTCAACCAAGGCACCTTCCAGCTCTGCAATAGAATCCACGAAAGCATCATATGTATAATCTGGATTATTCATAATGGCTGTCCAGTTTTCTACAATGGATTCTAATTCTGAATCCGTTTTGGCTGTGCTTAAAACAGCCTGGAGCAATGACTTTGCACTCTTTTGAGTAATATGTCCCTCAGATACGGTTAAGTCCTGCTGAACAGCACCTGCTGAAACAGTTTCCGATGTAGAACCCTGATCTTCAATGTTGTCCAAAATTATTTTGCTGTATCGTGTAAGCACGTTCTGTAACGAATTAGCTTCCGGAAGGTTTTCCAAGATGGAAAAATAGTTATTTACGGCATCCGCCAGTTCCATCTGTATATGAAGCCCATCTGTTCCACTTTCTTCAGTACCATCATAAACGTCTGTAAGGTCCATCTGTATATATCCATCATGGAGTTCTGGAATATTCAGATATATTTTGGAACTATCAAAATCTATATAATAATTAAGCGTACAGATTTTGGTTCCGTTTACTCTTAGATCCAGTGACTGGGTCAAATTGTTTTTTTCCATTCCGGTACCAATGCCGATAGTTACATCATTCAGCCAAGAAACATCAACTGGAGAAAAGGAATTTAAAATTTCCTGCCCACCGTCCCCAAGCATCAGCTGAAGTTCTGAACTGCTCTTGATATGGTTGGAAATGTCAGATAAATTGGTTGCATAGTTGGTACAGAAGTTTTCAATCGCCCTTGTGACTGCGACCGCCTCGACATCTGTATAGGAATCAGCCCATGCATTTATTGGTGCTGTACTAATTCCA
>OGQK01000472.1_pt1 | contig 26235 bp, 20 predicted proteins | sample 1553221 | NCBI WGS metagenome assembly OGQK01 (sample SAMEA2579996, study PRJEB22360) | human gut metagenome | biome: human gut; feature: human-associated habitat; material: faeces | place: Denmark | collected 2008/2010 | reverse complement strand
ATCCTCAAGGGGTGGGGGAAGGGGCGGGTTGGCCCGCGGCCCCGCCGTAGCGGACGTCAAACTCGGTTGCCTGCTCAATACGCAGGTGGTCTTTGGGTGAGAGTCTCATCATGATCTCGCCGAAGGTAAGAACCGTTTTACCCATGGTCGCGCAGCTCCTTTTACTCGTGCGTACACCTTTGATATGGCGTTGGCACGCAGGTGCCAAGACGGTAGGGTGCGTCTTTGCACCTGCGTGCCAACGCTCACCGAAATCGATTTGCGAAATCGGTTTCGTTTCGAGTTGTAGTATACTCACCTACAGCGTTTTGCAACCGAGATTTTTAAAAAAATGCCTAAAATGGCTCAGATCGCCGACAATTGGGAAACGGGGTGCGTTATGGCGCAGATGAGAATCAAGGACATTGCCGCCGAGGCGGGCGTGAGTCCGGCCACGGTCTCGCGCTACCTCAACAACCGCCCCGGGCAAATGACCGAGGAGACCCGTGCTCGCATCGCGGCGGTTATCGAGCGCACCGGCTATCGCCCGCGTGCCGCCGCGCGCAATCTGCGCAGCTCGCGCACCAACCTCATTGGCGTGATCCTGGCCGACATCGCCAACCCGTTCTCCAGCGCCATGCTCGAAGGGCTTTCCGCCAGCGCCGCCGCGCGCGGCTGCTCGCTCATGACGGCCATTAGCGGAAACGACCCCGCCAAGGAGGCCGAGTCGCTCACCAGACTTATCGACGCTGGCGTAGATGGCCTGGTCGTCAACACCTGCGGAGGCAATGACGAGGCGATCGCCGCGGCAGCGGGACGTCTGCCTGTTGTGCTGCTCGACCGCGACGTTGCCGACGGCGGTGTTGACCTGGTGACATCTAACAACCGTGAGCTGGTCGCCGGCTTGGTAGACGCCTTGGCAGCTGCGGGCAGCGAGCGTCTGTGCCTGCTCACCGAGGCAAGCGACGATAGCCCCGTGCGTCGAGAGCGCGCCGAGGCCTTTGCCGACGAGCTTTCGCGCCGCGGCCTTGCGGGCGAGGTCGTCACCCTGGCCGACGGTGGCGCCACGGGCGTTGGCCGTTTGGACAAGACCATCCGCGACTACGCGGGCAAAAGGCTCGGCCTTATCGCCGTCAACGGCCTGGTTTTCCTGCGTTTGACCGAGGCGCTGGCGCAGCTTGGTCCCTCGCTGCCGGCGGGGCTCAAGATCGCGACGTTTGACGACTACCCCTGGAACCATGTGCTCTTTGGCGGCGTCACCACGGCCGCGCAGGACACCCTCACCATTGCCGAGCGCGTAGTCGAGCGCCTTTCCGAGCGCATCGACGTCGTTACCACCACCGTGGGCGAGGCCGCAAAGCTGGCGCCCAAACGCATCGAGATCCCCGGCCACATCGAACACCGCGCTTCGACCTCGCGCTAACCACTCGTTCGCAACCGCCTGTTCGCGCACGTTTTTTGAGCGCTTGATACGCTTTAACCCTGCGGAAACATTTTTCTGCGATAGTATCTGCGATATAGACCAGTCGAAACCCGCCCGAAAGAAAGGGGAGCGACATGAACCAGCAGAACATCGATTACGTACTCCGCTCCGTAGAACAGCGTGACATCCGCTTTGTGCGTCTGTGGTTTGTCGACATTCTCGGCCGCCTCAAGAACTTTGCCATTAGCCCCGAGGACCTCGAGGTCGCTTTTGAGGAGGGTATTGGCTTTGACGGCTCCGCCATCGAGGGCTTTGCCACGCCCGAGGAAGCCGACATGCTGGCGTTTCCCGATGCTTCGACCTTCCAGATTTTGCCGTGGCGCCCGAGCCACAACGGCGTCGCCCGCGTGTTCTGCGACGTGTGTACCCCCGACCGCAAGCCCTTCGCCGGCGACCCGCGCGATGCCCTGCGCCGCATGTTCTACAAGGCCGAAAAGGCCGGCTATCTGCTCAACGTGGGTGCCGAGCTGGAGTATTACTATTTCCCCGACGAGCACACCCCCGAGCCGCTCGACAACGTGGGCTACTTCGATCTTTCGGTGAGCGATGCCGCTCGCGACCTGCGTCGCAACACAGTCCTCACGCTCGAGAAGATGTCCGTGCCCGTGGAGTACACCTTCCACGCCGCCGGCCGCTCACAGCACGGCATGAGCCTGCGCCACGCCGAGGCCCTGAGCATGTCCGACGCCATCACCACGGCCAAGCTCATCATTAAGCAGCAGGCCTACGAGAGCGGTTGCCACGCCTCCTTTATGCCCAAGCCGTTGGCGGGCGAGGACGGCAGCGCTATGTTCCTGTGCCAGTCGCTATTCGACCACGACGGCAACAACGTCTTTTGGGGCGAGGACGACGAGAAGTACCATCTTTCCGACGTCGCCAAGCACTACATGGCCGGCATCCTGGCGCATGCCCGCGAGATTAGCGCCATCACCAACCCCACGGTCAACTCGTACAAGCGCATCACCACGGGCGGCGACTCCGTGCCGCAGTACGCCACGTGGGGCCTACGCAACCGCGCGAGCATGGTCCGCATCCCGGTCTACAAGCCCGGCAAGCAGCTGTCCACGCGCATCGAGCTTCGTAGCCCCGACCCCATGGCCAACCCGTACCTGGTCAACGCCGTCACGCTGGCGGCTGGTCTGGACGGCATCGAGCGCAAGCTGGAGCTCCCGCCCGAGGCAACGGCCGAGACGCTCAAGCTCACCGACCGCCAGATGGTCGAGGCCGGCTACACGCCGCTGCCGCGTTCGCTCAAAGAGGCGCTCGACGTGTTTGAGGACTCGCAGTTTATGAAGGATGCCCTCGGCGAGCACATCCATAGCTTCTTCCTCAAAAAGAAGCGCGACGAGTGGCATAAGTTTGAGTCCACGATCACCGAGTGGGAGATCAAGCACTACCTGGCGAACTCCTAATCGCGCTGGCTTGTTCCAGTACGATTGAGCTCATTTCTATGGAGGCCGATATGTCCGAAAAGAGTGCCCTGTTCATGGCGCGCACGACGCGCTTCCACGAGTTTGCCCGCAGTTTGACGACCACCCTGGGTGTCGAGGTGGGCCTGGCCACGCCCGATTCGCCGACTGCGGCGCACGACTTTGACCTGCTGATCCTCGATTCCGACGGCATCCGCAGCGACCGCATCGATCAGATTGCCAAGTGGCTTGACGATCGCGGCGGCGTCCCCATGTTGGTGATCGTCGACGACGAGGCGCTCGGCACCCTGCGCCTGCCCAATCACGCGCATGCCGACTTTGTGTGCCCCACGGCGACGCCCAACGAGCTCAAGGCTCGCGCGCAGCGCTTGATGGGCGAGGAGGAGACCGTCACCGCCGACGATGTGCTCAACATCGATAACCTCGAGATCAACCTGGCTACCTACCAGGTAACGCTCGATAACGAGCCTATTGACCTGACGCTGATGGAGTACTCGCTGCTGAGCTTTTTGGCGACGCATCCCAACCGTGCCTACAGCCGCGAGGTACTGCTGCACCGCGTGTGGGGCTTTGAGTACTGCGGCGGCACGCGCACCGTCGACGTGCACATCCGACGCATCCGCTCCAAGGTGGGCCCGCAGATCGCGGCGCACATCACCACCGTCCGCGGCGTGGGCTATCTGTTTAAGGACTAGCAAGTAAATAGAGGAATGTGAGGGTACCGGAGATTTCTCCAGTACCCTTTTCTCGTTTAGGGCGAAGAGAAGACCTTTCACCGATTTAAAGTGTGTCAGTAAAAACAATATCAAACGTATAGCACTATCTCACGAATATCATTTAGTTACCGTATCTCCCTACTGCACGGATGGAGGAAGAAATGCGTTATTCGAGAAAGGTGATTGTCGGATTCATAGTATTGCTTGCCGCCCTGATGTCTCCAAGGTTGGTTTTTGGAGACGACGACTTGGTTCGTGTCACACCGCAAATAGCTGTGGAGCAAGCGCAAGCTTTCTTTGATGACGTATCGGATGAGCCGGTGACCGCTTGTGACCCAGTAAAAATGGTGAATTCCGATGGGGAATCAATCGGGTATATCGTTCGCGCGAAGCGGGATGACGTTAACTATGGCTACGTCGTATTTGATTCAGAGCGATCTTGGTGGATCAGCGAATACTGCTTGGCTCCGAACGCCCCTATGCCCATTGAGAATACAAGCGATGAAATAGCTCTTCTCGCATCCCAAGATGACATCGTTGCTTTGAAATTTGACGAGCTGTCTTTTGGTATTGCAGATCTGGATAATAACGTTGTTTTAGATGAGAAGGGATGCCGGTCAACAGCGGTGTTTTCTGTGGGAAATAGCCGCAGCGGATCTCCAGGCAGGTTCGAGGATGTTTTCGTATCGCCCAAAGACCTGTATAAGCAAGGATATGTCATTGACGCAAGTAAAACAATTTCAGGGATGATAACGCCTACACAATCAGAGGTTATTAAAGAAACGGGGACCTATGCTTGCGATGTGTCTGCAATGTTTGCGGTAAGCAGCCATTATGTAACGCTAAACCGGCTCAAATTGCCAGACTTATATCATGAGATTTGGCAGTTATCGGGAACATCCGGCGATCCAAATAAGTCATTCGATCAAGCTACGGGCCTTTACTTTACCCAAGGAAGGACTCCATCTCCAAATGCTGCCCCGGCTATTAAGGAGTTCTGTGCTAGGCGCGGGAAAAGGCTTGAGACATCATTTGCTTGGTATCCATCTTGGGATTCTTTCAGGGCAACTGCAGATTCTGGAAATCTCAGTATTTTTTCTGGGACTCTCAGGTCAAGCCATGACGCTCATGCGATGGCTGTTGCGGGATATGTGGCTATGCATAATACATATTCAAATGATAAGAAATATATGCTTGTTGTCTGGGACGGTTGGTTCAATCAGCTGCGTTTTCTTCCATATGACACAACGATTTATATATCGCATGAAGGGACGTATTGTGGAGAGTGACGGCGAAGATGATAGAAAGCGCATACGTAAAACGCTGGGGCTTCTTTGCGCATTTCTTGGGATATTGGTTGTCGCGGCCTATCAACCGAGTCCCTCGGTCGTTGGTGGAAAAGATGACGAACATATTTCAGTTGAAGTACAGACGCTGTCGGATATTCATAACGGGCAATTTGAGGCGCTTATGCCAAGTGGTTGCCGTAAGAAAATCGATATGCGCCGTAAGTCAAGTTCCGGATATGTCTCAGGGTTGAAAGCAGGTGATAAATGGATTCTAGTTTTTGTGGAAGATAAGGAACTTGACGGGACTGTTCTGTATCCCCATTCAGCTGAGAAAGTCAAATAAAGTAGACAAGGGGAATGAAGAATGATTGATAGAAAGCAGTTTTTAGGTCTGATGGCAGGGGCTCCTATTTTGATGCGAGCTGGGATGGCAGAAGCCGTGGAGTTGCCGGACGCTCGGATGCGATTGACGCTCGTGGTCGACACGGTGGTCAGAGATGAAAATGGTAATGAAAAAACGCGAACAAGAAGCAGAGAGACTATTTTCACGCCAGAGAGCGAAATTGTGTCTGCGGACGCTATGGCCGGTGATGTCATAACAATCCAGAGGGAATCAGATGAAACGTTGCCGCTGCTTGCCAAGATTGAGCTCACGGTCGCTTATTTTAACGATAAAACAGAAATTGAGATTCGTTCCGGAAAGTACTCGATAGTCCAAACCGATCCGCTTGTGATGTATGCAAACGCTTGGTACGCGCTCATGCAGAAGGATAAATACGTGATGAATAACTTCACGGAAAGCGAAGCATCATATGAAACGGGGTGGGGGCCAACGCCATACGACGCGGAGAAAGATAAGTGGACGTGCGGATCAGGCATGGGTGCGACGATTACGGACTTTATTAACGATTCAACATATAGTTTTGCTATCGACTGTTATATCGAATAGACATGACGGCATAAAACGAATTAGCTTAATAGCATGTCATTACTTAAGCAAAGCTGAAATCTTGGCATCTAGTGCTCGGGACTGCCCAGCTTGGGGTACAACTCAACGTGAACAATGATGGCCCGCCACATGTTTGGCGGGCCTTTGGTTATTTGACGAAAGGATCGCAGCTATGAGCGAGAACGATTCCCAGCACCCCCAGGATGCGGGCAACGCCGGCGAGACCCAGCAGCAGCCGCGCGTGCAGGTGGAGTCGACGCCTGCCGGCAGCAACATTCCCTACGTGCAGGCCTACGACACGCAGACCGGAAAGCCGCTGGGCAGCCAGCAGGTTGTAAACAAGCACACAGTGGTCAAGACCAAGACCAAAAAGCTGCCGATCTTTATTACGGCACTCGCCGGCTGTGCCTGCGGCGCCCTGCTGGTCATTGCGCTCATTATGAGCGGCACGCTCAATATCGGTGGCGGCAAGAATGCCGTGACGGCGGGCGCTTCGGGTTCGTCGACGCAAAAGATTACGATCGATTCCGAGGACACCACGCTGGCCGAAGCTGTTTCTGCCAAGGACCTGCCCTCCGTGGTTTCCATTACCGCCACTTCGAGCGGCAGCCAGAATGGCTCGCTTTCGCAGTCTGCCGACGAGTCGGACAGCTCGGGCAGCGTTGGTTCGGGCGTGGTGCTCGATACCGAGGGCCACATCCTCACCAACAACCACGTGGTCGATGGCTATGACCAGTACGTGGTTACCATGGACGACGGCACCACCTATGAGGCTGAGTTCGTGGGCAACGATGCTTCGAGCGACCTGGCCGTCATCAAGCTCAAGGACGCCGACGCCTCCAAGCTCACGCCGATCGAGATCGGTGACTCTTCTAAGCTCAACGTGGGCGAGTGGGTTATGGCCATCGGTTCGCCGTTCGGCAACGAGCAGTCCGTCTCCACGGGCATCGTGTCGGCGCTCTATCGCTCCACGGCCATGAGCTCTACCAGCGGCAACACCATCTACGCCAACATGATCCAGACCGATGCCGCCATCAACCCGGGCAACTCCGGCGGCGCGCTCGTCAACGACAACGGCGAGCTCGTGGGTATTAACTCGCTTATCGAGAGCTACTCGGGCTCCAGCTCGGGCGTGGGCTTTGCCATTCCGGTCAACTATGCCAAGAATATTGCCGACCAGATCATCGACGGTAAGACGCCGGTGCACCCGTACCTGGGCGCCACGCTTTCGAGCGTCAACGCGCTCAACGCTCGCACCAACAAGCTGAGCACCGACAGCGGCGCGTATGTGGCGAGCGTCGTCGAGGATGGTCCCGCCGCCAAGGCTGGCATCCAAGAGTGCGATGTCATTACCAAGCTGGGCGACGACGAGATTACGAGCGCCGATGGCCTGATTATCGCGCTGCGCAGCCACGAGGTGGGCGAGAAGGTCGAGATCACGCTCATGCGCGGCAAGGAAGAGAAAAAGGTTACCGTCGAGCTGGGCTCCGACGAGGAGCTGCAGAACCAGCAGCAGGACGACAGCGCGACCGACACCGGCAACGGCGGTATTACCGACGAGCAGCTGCGCCAGTACCTGGAGGAGCTGCTGGGCCAGCAGGGCCAGGGCCAGGGCTACGGCCAGGGTTACTAACGAGCCGTTTCGCACATACCGATGCCAGAGGGGGCTGTCCCACTAATGCGGGACAGCCCCCTCTTTTCCTATTGATCCGTTGGGGACGGAGGAAAACGGGTCATTTGGAGCTGATAAGAGCATGGTTTGATCGTGCGATCAACCCTGGTCCGTCGGCTGCCGATTCGGTGCGGTTTGAGACCGCTATTCGGCCCCGTTGCGGCCGGTGGTACTCTAGTATCCGTTTGAAATCGAGCGAAGGAGTGCCGCTATGGAGCAATCGAGCCTGTTTGGTGACGGCGTGGACATCGATACCGAAACGCCCACGACCGCGGAAGCCACCGCACCGACCGATGCCCGTGCCCAGGCGGCAGCGCGCGCGGCCGAGCTGCGCCACGAGCTCGACTACCACGCCTATCGCTACTACATGCTCGATGCGCCCGAGATCACGGACGCTGCCTTTGATAAAATGCTCGTTGAACTGCAGGAAATCGAGGCTGCCTACCCCGATTTGGTGACGCCCGACAGCTATACCCAGCGCGTGGGCGGCTACGTGAGCGAGCAGTTTACGCCGGTCACGCACATGGCGCGCATGTATTCCATGGACGATGCCATGGATCTGGACGAGCTCGACGCATGGCTCCAGCGCACCGAGGATGCGCTCGGTGCCGGCAGCGTTACCTATACCTGCGAGCTAAAGATCGACGGTCTGGGCGTGGCCCTTACCTACCAAAACGGCACCTTCGTACGCGCCGCCACACGCGGCGATGGCACCACGGGCGAGGATGTGTCGCTCAATGTTCGCACCATCAAGGATGTGCCCATGCACCTGTCCGAGCCGGCGCTCGCCCACATGGGCGCCGACCGCGAGCGCACCATCGAAGTACGCGGCGAGGTCTATATGCCCAAGGGCAGCTTTGTTCGTCTGAATGAAGAGGCCGATGCCGAGGGCCGCGACCCCTTCGCCAACCCGCGCAACGCCGCCGCCGGCAGCCTGCGCCAAAAGGATCCCAAGGTCACGGCGCGCCGCGACCTGGCTACCTTTATCTACGCCATCGCCGATACCGACCCGCTGCACGTCCACAGCCAGCGCGAGTTCCTCGATTGGTTGCGTAGCGCCGGCTTTAGCGTCAACCCCAATGTGACCCGTTGCGCCACGCCGGCCGAGGTCCACGAGTTCTGCGCCCAGGCGCTCGAGCATCGCGGCGACCTGGACTACGACATCGACGGCGTGGTCGTAAAAGTCGACAGCTTTCAGCAGCAGCTCGACCTGGGCTTTACCGCCCGCGCACCGCGCTGGGCCATTGCCTTTAAGTTCCCGCCCGAGGAAAAGCAGACCGTCCTGCGCGAAATTCGCATCCAGGTGGGCCGCACCGGTGTGCTCACGCCGGTCGCCGAGTTCGATCCGGTGACGGTTGCCGGTTCCACCATCGCGCGCGCCACGCTGCACAACATCGACGAGATCCGCCGCAAAAACGTGCGCGAGGGTGACACCATCATCGTGCACAAGGCGGGCGACGTGATCCCCGAGGTCGTGGGCCCGGTGCTCGACAAGCGCCCGGCCGATTCGGTCGACTGGCACATGCCCGAGGTCTGCCCCGTGTGCGGTAGCCCCGTGGTCCACGAGGACGGCGAGGTCGCTTACCGCTGCGTCTCCATCGACTGCCCCGCGCAGCTCAAGGAGCGCCTGCTCCACTGGGTGAGCCGCGGCTGCATGGACGTTGATGGCCTAGGCGACGAGATCGTCGACAAGATGATCGCCGCTGGGCTGATTCACGATGTCGCGGACTTCTACCAGCTCACGGTCGACGACATCGCAGGCCTGGACACGGGCCGCACCTATGCCAGCTCCAACAGCAAAAAGGGCGTCAAGAAGGGCGACCCCATTCCGGTAGGCCTCAAGACGGCTGAGAAAATCATCGCCGAGCTCAACAAGTCCAAGAGCCAGCCGCTCGGTCGTGTGCTGTTTGCCTTAGGCATCCGCCACGTGGGCAAGAGCGTGGGCGAGGTCATCGCCGAGCGATTCCTGTCGATTGACAAGCTCATCTTGGCGAGCGAAGAGGATATTGCCGAGTGTGAGGGCATCGGCCCCAAGATTGCGGCGAGCGTCAAGCAGTTCCTGGCCGTGCCCGAGAACCTTGCCGTGCTGGAGCGTCTGCGCCAGGCAGGTTTGTCGCTCGAGGTCGACCTGGGCGCCGCGCATGCGCAGGCCGCAGCCGACGCTGGCGTGGCGGGCGAGCTCGCCGACGCACAACCACTCGCAGGCCTGACCTTCGTGCTCACCGGTACGCTTGTCAACCGCACGCGCGACGAGGCGGGCGCCGCGCTCAAGGTGCTCGGCGCCAAGGTTTCGGGTAGCGTGTCAAAGAAGACGAGCTACCTGGTCGCCGGCCCCAAAGCGGGCTCCAAGCTCACCAAGGCCGAGCAGCTGGGCGTGCCCGTGCTGGATGAGGATGCCCTCGAGCAGATCTTGGCTACCGGTGAGGTGCCCCAGGCTTAGGACATCGATAATCAAATTAGAAAACCTCCCGGAAAGGTTGATACTTTCCGGGAGGTTTTTATTTGGACGGGGCAACCGGCACCGTGATCTGCGTCACATAGGTCGCGGGGTCGTCGCTGATGATGTCGTCGATAAGGGCGATCTCGCGTTGTTCCGCTACGCTGCCAACTTGTCAAAAGCCCCGCGCCGGTTGAGCACGGTAAACGCGACAACACAGATGACCGCCGACAAAATCGATCCGCACGGCGAGGCGATGCCCATGGGAAACAGCGTGTCGGAATAGGCGTTCGACAGCAGCCACGCGCCCGGCACGCGAATGAGCGCCACGGCCAGCACGTTGTGCGCAAAGCCGATATAGCTCTTGCCGTATGCAGCGAAAAAGCCGCTAAAGCAAATGTGGATGCCGGCAAAAATCGCGTCGAAAATGTAGCTGCGCATATAGCCGGTGCCGGCGGCGACCACCGCGGCGTCCTTGGCAAAAAAGCCGATAAACGCCGGCGCCACCAGCCACATCAGCACCGTGATCAGGCAACCGTACACCACCGAGATCGTCATGGCGTCCTTGAGCACCTGACGCGCACGATCGCCCTTGCCTGCGCCGGCGTTTTGCGCCGTGAGTGCGCTGACGGTGGCGCCCATGGAACTCGGCACAATGAACAAAAAGCTGATCATCTTTTCGACCAGGCCCACGGCGGCGGCGTCGACCAGGCCGCGGTGGTTGGCGATGACGGTGATAAACATAAACGCCACCTGGATGCAGCCGTCCTGCACGGCCACGGGCACGCCGATCTTAAGAATGCTGCCGAGCACCTCGGGCTGGGGGCGCAGGTCGCTACGCTTAACGTGGATGTTCGTGCGGCGGCTCTTAAGCCACACGAGCGCGAGGGCAACGCTGGCCGTCTGGGCGGTTACCGTGCCGAGCGCCGCGCCCACGGGGCCGAGCCCCATGTGGCCGATAAACAAAAAATCGAGCGCGATGTTGATGATGCATGCCACGCCGATCACGTACATAGGCGAGCGCGAATCGCCCAGGCCGCGAAAGATGGCCGAAAGAATGTTGTACGCGGCGATAAAGGGAATGCCGATAAAGCAGATACGCAGGTAGGCGGCGGTTCCTTCGACCGCCTCGGGTGGCGTGCCAATGAGCGCCACAACCTGCGGGCATAGTGCAAGCAAGATGACGGCCAGCACCACCGAGACACCCATAAAGAGCGTGATGGTGTTGCCGATGGCGGTCTCGGCGCGGTCAAACCGGCGCGAACCCACGGCGTGGCCGACGATGACCGTCGTTCCCATGGCCAGACCCACGAGCGTCACGGTAATGATATAGAGCGTCTGCGCGCCATTGCCCACGGCGGTGATGCCGGCGGCGCCGCTAAACTGCCCCATCATGTACAGGTCGGCCATACCATAGAGCATCTGCAAAAAGTACGAGAGCATATAGGGCAGGGCAAAGACCGCGATGGTCTTGAGGACATTGCCGCGTGTGAGGTCGTGTTCCATGGGCGGGGCACTTTCTGGCTGGGTTCGTTTAGCTACCAGTGTAGTGAAAACCCTACAACGATTGTAGAGTCAAGGTTTGTGTTGACGAAGGGGCGAAAAAAGTCACGCTCCAAGCACGATGCTTTGACCCCTCCGTGCCCCTCACCTCGCTTCAAACCATCACAACATTCAACGTTTTTTGCCAAAATCGGGAAAAGCAACGAATGTTGTGATGGTTTTTCTGCCACTCGACCGGGTGGAATCGCTTTCTTGCGCACGAAGGTGTGCGGACCCGTGGGCAGGGGAATAAGGTTGGTTATCCGACTCCATTGGAGGGCTCATGGACCTGCCGATCGTTCTGTCCCATAAGACTGCCTGGCTGTACCACAACGTGGCGCGCCCGTCCGAGCCGCTCTCGCGAGCAAGCAGCCTATACGATGAGGACTCGCTTGCTAACGAGGCGGAGCCGACCGCGAGCCTGCCCAAATTGGGACTCGATGCCAAGGGGCTGAGGGCTTCAACGGCAGTTGGGATCGTTACCGACTATCTGGTTTCGCTCAGTATTCCACGAGAAGAGCTCGATCATATCGACACGCTCGTCAACTTCGATTTTGAGCGCTCGACGCCGGCTGGATTTAGGTGCCACGTGTTTGGAGCGCCGGTACCTTCAGACCATCTTATCGAGGTGGCAGAGGGCCTTCTGGTGGTTGATGAGGTCATGTGCTTTGTCCAAGCGGGTTCGTGGATGAGCGAGCCCGAGCAGCTGGAATATGGGTATGAAATCTGCGCCCGTTACCATTTGAATCATCTGTCGACAGGCGATTATATCGAGATGGGGCAGAGGTATACCGTTGCCGACTTGATTGCCTATTGCAATGAGAACCGATCTCGTCAGGGGGCCATGCGCGCGGCCGCCGTGCTCAAGCGCGTGCACGATGGCGCGCGGTCGCCCATGGAGACGGCCACCGCAATCATGGTCGTAGCAAAACGTTCCCAGGGCGGGCTGGGATACGCCAAGATCGAGCTCAACCATCGGGTCGATGTTCCCAACGAGTTCAAGTATCTCGCAAAGGCCGGGTATTTCGAGATCGACGTATATGCGCCTGCGAGCGGTACGGGGATTGAATACAACGGTTCGGACCATCTTGATAAACAGCGCAGCGCGTCGGATGCGGAGCGCATGACCGTGCTGAGCGCGTTGGGCTTTAGGATGATCGTCCTCACCGGGACTCAGTTTGCCCATCAGCTGCAATTGCACCGGGCGATGAACGCCATTGCGCTCGCGATGGGCCTTAAGTGCGACCGAAGCGAAGCGTTCCAGAAACGTCAGAACGACCTGCGAGAATTCGTGATTCGGCACTGGGACGGCGGCCTTTAGGGGCGCTTTGGTCCTTCTGCGGGGTGCCGTGGGCAGGCAAACCATCACAACATTCGACGTTTTTTGCCAAAAACGGGAAAAGCATCGAATGTTGTGATGGTTTGTATGCTGAGGATGGGCTTGGGAAACCGGTTTTGCTCGAAGTGGCCTGTCCTGTCGTACGGGTGTCGGCATGATTCTCTCGTGGGGTATTATGTTTTCCGAAGAATAAAACGCCGCGTGAGGGGAGGGCTGCGTGGACGGGCACGTGCAACATGACGGCTTTGGCCGCGATATCAACTACCTGCGCATTGCCGTTACCGACAAGTGCAATTTCCGCTGCATCTATTGCATGCCGGCCGATGGCGTGGCGCCCCGCGCGCACGACGAGCTGCTCAGCGCCGAGGAAATCGCCCGTTTTGTGCGTCTGGTGGCGGGAGAGGGCATTCGCCGCGTGCGCCTGACTGGTGGCGAGCCGCTGGTCAGCCGCCGTATTATTCCGCTCATTCGCGACATCCGCGCGATCCCGCAGATCGAGGACATCTCGCTCACCACCAACGGCGCCCTGCTGCCCAAGCTGGCGCCGCAGCTCAAAGACGCCGGGCTTAACCGCGTCAACATTTCGCTCGACACACTCGACCCTACGCTCTTTGGAAAGATCACGCGCCTGGGTCGGCTCGAGCAGACCATGGCCGGTATCGACGCGGCGCTGGCTTGGGGCTTTGAGCCCGTTAAGGTCAACTGCGTTGTAGTGCGCCGGCTCAACCAGGATGTGGCGGCCCTCGCGCGCTTGACCGTCGACCGCCCCATCCACCTGCGCTTTATCGAATACATGCCCATCGGCGACGAGCGCACGAGCTCGCATTGCGCTGTGGATCCGCATGCGCCCGCGCTCAATCCCGAGCTGTGGGACGCGAGCGATACCGTGCCGAGCGACGAGCTGCGGGCGCGCATCAATGCCGGGGCCGCCGCGGCGGGACTGGGCGAGCTCGAGCCGCTTGACATCAACGACGCTCCTGCCGGCGCGGGCCCTGCGCGCTACTGGCACTTTCCGGGCGCGGCGGGAACGGTTGGCTTCATTAGCGCCATGTCCAACCATTTTTGTGCGAATTGCAACCGTCTGCGCCTGACGGCCGATGGCAGCGTGCGTCCGTGCCTGTTCAGCGATGCCGAGTATTCGGTGCGTGAGGCGCTGCGCCGTGGTGATGATATGCAGGTACTTTCGATTTGGCGCGATGCCGTGGCCCACAAACCGCAGGAACACGCGATAATTGAGGGCACGCAACGATTTATGTCCCAAATCGGAGGATGATCATATGGCCAAGAGCAGGTACGCCGATGCCACCAAGGCCGCTCGCAGGGCCGCGATGTCTGCCCACAAAGCCACGGCTGCAGCGAATGCTGGCGACGCCGACACGTCCGCGCAGCCGACTGTCAGCGCCGCCACCGAGCCCGCCCGCGACGCTCGTCGCGACGAGCTGACGCACGTGGACGCCAAGGGTGAGGTGCGCATGGTCGACGTGTCCGACAAGGCCGAGACCCATCGCATTGCCATCGCCGAGGGCACCATCCTCATGCACCCCGAGACGCAGGCTATGGTGCTGCAGGACCGTGCCAAAAAGGGCGACGTGCTTGCCTGCGCGCGCGTGGCGGGCATTATGGCCATCAAGCGCACGAGCGACATTATCCCCATGTGCCATCCGTTGCTCATTACCAAGAGCAAGTGCGACATTGCGCCCATCGCTCCGGCGGGGACGCCGGCTGAGGACGTGCCCGAGGGCTGGGCGCCAGCGCGCGTGGACGGGCAGGTTGGCTTTCACGTGCTGGTCACGGCGGGCGTGACGGGCAAGACGGGTATCGAGATGGAGGCCCTGACCGGCGCGAGTGCCGCATGCCTAACGATCTATGACATGTGCAAGGCCGTCGATCGCGGCATGGAGATCGTCGACGTGCGCCTGCTGCACAAGGAGGGCGGCCGCTCGGGCGTGTGGGATCGTGCGGAGCGTCAGGCCGCTGCTGTTGAGTCCGTGGCCGCTAACGGTTCCGCGCCCGCGAGCGCACCCGTCGCCGTCACGCCCGCAGCTCCCACTCCGGCCGTCCCCGCGATCGCGTTTATCGGCTACCAGAACTCGGGCAAGACCACGCTCGTCGAGAAGGTCATTGCCGAGCTCACCCGCCGCGGCCTGCGCGTGGGTTCGCTCAAGCATCATGGGCATCATGGCTTTGATATCGACGTGCCCGCTAAGGATACGTGGCGCCATCACCAGGCCGGATCCAAGCACGTGGGCCTCATCTGCGCCACGCGCTGGGCGGAGTACGCCGACACGCGCGAGGAGGACGAGATGCCCGCGCGCGAGCTGCTGTCGCGCTACAACGATGTCGACGTGGTGATCATCGAGGGCTACAAGACCGAGGGCTTCGACAACATCGTGGTCGCGCGATCGGGTGTCGACCGTCTGCGCGGCAAGAGCTCGCTCGACCTGGTCGACGGTCACACGCTGGCCCTTGCCTGCAACGAAGCCCTTGCGCGTCAGGCCTTCGACGCCGGCTTTGCGACCCAAGCCATCAACATCAACGACGCCCGAGCCATCTGCGACCTCATCCAAGACCACCTGGCCTAAAACCTGCCAACAAGGGACAGGTTTATTTTGGCAGGTTTTATCTGGGCAAACGTCATTTCCACCACAAAGGGGACAGGTACCTTTGTGGTGGATTTTGCTTTGCAGTAAAAACCATCACAACATTCGATGAAAATCGCGATTTTGCCGAAAAACGTCGAATGTTGTGATGGTTTGCGTTCCGGCCAGGCCACCCTTCGGGTTCGGCCACCACAAAGGGGCCAGGCTCCTTTGTGGTGGTTTTTGCTTTGACAGGCCGCGCCTGTGCCTTGGTATACCATGTACGCCGTTCACGAATACACCCCACACCGCCGCACAACCCAGAAAGGCCCCCATGGACACCACCTTCAGCCACATCAAAGCCGTGTTCTGCGATATCGACGGTACGCTGCTCACGAGCCAGCACACGGTGTCCCCGCGCACCGTGGCGGCGATCCGCGCCCTGCGCGAGCGCGGCGTGCTCTTTGGCCTGTGCACCGGGCGCGACGCCCACGCGACCGAGGCCATGTACGAGCTCTGGGGCATCGAAGGCCTGGTGGACGTGCTCGTGGGCTGCGGTGGTGCCGAGGTCATCGACCGCGCGCACGACATCAACGAGCTGAGCTATCCGCTGCCGGGCGAGACCATCGCGCGCATCTGCAAGCACATGGCGGACCTTCCGGCAACGCCCGTCTGCCCCCGAGACGGCGTGCTCTACGTGCCCGAGAGCAACGCGTGCGTCGAGCACCTGTCGCGCGTCGACGGCGTGCCCTACCAGGTGGTCGATTTTGCCGAGTTTTTGCGTGAGCCGCAGCCCAAGGTGATGTTTACCATGGCACCCGAGGTAATGCCGCAGGTCATCGAGCGGGCGTCGACGTTTGCCGATGACACTGTTAAGGCGGCGTCTCTGCAAACCACGCAGTGGCTCTACGAGTTCATGGACCCGCGCGTGTCCAAGACGCGCGGCCTTGTGCGCGTGGCGGAGCTCAACGACATGGAGCTCCAGGACATCTGCGTGTTTGGCGATGCCGATAACGACACCCGCATGGTGGCTGACGCCGGCGTGGGCGTGGCTATGGTAAACGGCAGCGCCGCCACCCGCGCCGCCGCCGATTTTGTAACCGCGGGCAACGACGAAGACGGCATCGCGATCTTTATCGAGGAACATCTGCTGTAGCGCTGGGGCAGAATCACCACAAAGGGGACAGGCACCTTTGTGGTGGCCTCAGGCGATTTGGGCGAATTGATGCCTAAAATCTGCGCGTAAATTCAAATATGGTTGTCTGAGCATTACGCTTCTAACCGCCGATGGGTTAAATATATTCTCATCAATTTGGTAGGATATTCCTTCCGGTTGATGACCTACTGCTCACGGTCGATTTTCGACCGTGAGCAGGATGTTTGCTCTTTAGCAAAAATTTGTGCAAAAAAATCTAATGCCATTAAAAAATGATGTGCAACTAAATTACCAGTAGAAACAAAAAATAGATAGCGAATAAACGAAGGTAAATCTGAGCAAATTTCAAGAGAATTGAGAATCCGCTACAAAAATGTCGGTTTTGTTGCTCAGATGTCTAAACAATCGTTACAATTTTTACAATAAACGTGCGCAATTACAGATTGCGCAGATACGTTTGATAGTGAAAGAGCAAGATCGCGGTCTCTTGGGGAGGAGACATCGATGAAAGCAAATTCAGACAAATCTAAGCAGAGTAATAAAGCGACGCGCCGTGTACTGGCAGGCGTTTTGTGCGGAGCCTCCGTGTTGAGCCTGGTGCTGTCGCTCGTCATGCCCCCGATCTCGCATGCCATCGCCAACGACACCCAGACAGTTTCTACCGAGGAAACTCGAATGGGGTGCTCAAAGTGAAGAAGTTCGCCGCATGTAGCTTTATGGCAACTGTTCTCGTAGTGAGCACTCTGTTGTCGCCGTTTAGCGCGGTCTCCACCGCAAGCGCGGAAGACGTTGGACCTCTCACTCCGGGCATCCATAAGCCAACTTCCATCGGCATCGGTACGAATATCGATGTCTCTACCCCTGATCCCGGCGTGGCCACCTACGTCGGCCGCGACATGTATATCGGTGGTAAGCCGAGCAACCCGAGCACTCTTGATAAGGAGAACGGTCCCGCTGGTTCATATGCCGCTGAGGCGGAGGGCCTTACCGTGGTCCGTGGCAAGCTTGCCATGAATCCTATCAAGCGGAGTTGGGGCGGCGATGGCTTCCGTTTCGGCACCGTTGGTTTTGGTTCTCAGTTTCGTCCTGTCGACAAAAGCACGGTGCTTGCGGTCGCCGGTATAAACAGCTCGATTGAGAACATGAACACCGGTCTGGGAACGACCTTAAATACTGCGACGGTTGGTGCTTGGACCAGGGGTGCCTGGGTCGGCAGGTCGGAAGAGAATACCGGCTATGACTACACCGCGCAGATCGCCGGTCCCATTACCTATTGGACCTATTGGGATACTAACAACAAGCGCCAGTCTGTGGTGAAGAAGCAGGGCAACTACTATGAAGGGGATAATGCGGACCAAAGTTCGCTGTTCAACAAAGCCAACGTCCTCAAGATCAACGGTAAGGATTACACCGATTACCTGGAGTCCGAAGTAAAAGCGAAAATCTCCGCGCCTCTCGCAAAGCTTGATTCCAAATTGAGCTACACGGTTAGTGTTGCCGAGGAGAATCCCAATTACACCATTAAAAAGTACAACAACAAGGAGCAGTACGGACTCACGTTCAACGGCGATCGCAAGACCTTTACGCGCAAGACGAACTATACCGACGTTAACGGCAACGTCGTTCCCAACCGGGTAACCCTTGTCAACAACGAGAAGCTCATCACGTTTGCCGGCGATGCGGACGATAGCGGCAAGGGTTCTTCGCTTCAAGTCTTTAACCTGAAGGCGTCGGATCTTACCAACTCCATTGGCGACAAGACCTACCGTGGCGTGGACTTCAGCTTCAATAAAATACCCGAGGGCGCTTCCGTGGTCGTCAACATCATCGATGATAAGGGGACTCCGGTTGAGTTCAACACCGGCTGGCGTTTCTGGTGGAACGGTAAGGAAATCTCCCGCGGGTACGAGGAAGGTGACACCGACGAGGCTAAGCGCCTCAGGGCTCTGTACTCCACTGCCGCCCAGAGCATCCTGTGGAATTTCGCAACGGCCAGCCAGGTCACCATCCGCGGTGGTATGGCCCTTAAGGGCAATACTGAGCTTTATCCTGGTGCGGACGGAAAGTGGACCGACGACGACCCGGCAGCCGCTATGTTGGGCAGCATAGTTGTTCCCAATGGCGGCTTCGAGGATCACGTGACCACCAACGGGCGTGTTTATGTTGGTGGGGACTTCCAGATGTATAACCACACGGTCGCGGGGAATTTCACTGAGGGTGAATCGGCTTCCGTCATCGATATGGATCAGGAGCGTCACAACTTCCCGTGGTCTGGTACCTACACGCCCGGCGGCTCCGCCGTTGCGTGGAGCAAGATCGATGCGGCGGACGGCAAACCGCTCGCGGGTTCCGAGTGGGCCATCTACGCGACCGAGGACAATGCGCGGAAGGATGAGAACCGTATCGTCTCCATTTTGGATAACGGCACGAATGACTCCGATCCTGCCGTTGGCACCATTCAGTACAACTACCTGAACCAGAAGGCCAACATCGGCGACACGAGCGATACGAAGTACTTCACGTACTACATTCGCGAGGTCAAGGCGCCGGAGGGCTACGAGCTTTCCAATACGATCTATACCTCGAAGATGTTCCACACGGGCGATGAACTCAACCTTGTGGGCAACGTGGACGCCAACGGCAACGAGATTTCCAATCCGCAGAGCGCCATCGCCAACACCAAGATCACCGGTACGGTATCTTGGACCAAGGTTGAGGACGGAGATGTGAAGTACGCTCCTTTGGCTGGTTCCGAGTGGAAGCTTGCGAAACTGGGTGCCGATGGCTTGACTGGGGAGAAGTCCTGGACCGTGAGCGATCAGTCGGCTTCGAGCGAAACCACTTGGGCCGATACCGACACCAAGGATGGCAAGTTCACGCTCGAGGGTCTGCTGCCGGGTACGTACACGCTTGTTGAGACCCAGGCGCCGTTTGGCTACGAACTGAACAAGAACACCTACGAGTTCACGGTGGACAGCACAAACGGTTCCATTACGTGGAAAGGGAACGAGCGGCCGAGCATCGCTAGTGGCACTACGTACATCTCCGACAAGTGCAGTGCTACGTCCGTAACGATTCCGGTGACCAAATCTGTTCGCAATACGGATTGGCCGAAAGATGCCAAGGGTTATATCCCGTTCAGCTTCGAGATCACGGCGGCGACGTCCGACCCCGCGGCTCCGATGCCTGGCGTAACGACCATTTCCGTTGCACCTACGGACGCGTCCAAGGTCAACGACATCGTTGCGAACTTTGGGGAGATTGCATTCAGCAAGGGCCATCTTGCCAAGATCGACGATTCGAACCCGACTGGCGCCAAGACCTATACCTACACGGTGAAGGAGGTCGCGCCTCCCACCGGTGCCATCGACAAGCTCCGCTACTCCAAGGCCGAGTACCAGGTGGCCGTTACGGTAAAGGCTGCCATGGTCGATGGCAAGTACACCGGCCTCACCACCTCCACCACGGTCACGCAGGTGAAGGACGACATGGGCAATACCGTTAATAACGTCATCGGCACCGCCGGCGCGGACCCAACCGCCATTCCCGCCTCCACCTTCACCAACGTGAAAGTTCTCACGGACCTCCCGCTTACCGGCGCGGGCTGGACCGAAAACTCCATGCTCCTCGTGGGCGCCGGTCTCATGCTTCTGAGCGGCATCGCTGCGGGAGCGTATTGGTTCGCTACAAAGCGCCGCCAGGACGATTCGTCCGATGGCGCTGGTAGATAGATGTTTATGAATGTCGGGCTCATTTCTGAAAGGGGAATCATGAACCGATTCGTACAAAAGCTGATCGCCGGCGCCGCCGCCGTAGCGATCGCCGTAACCGGCCTGGTGGGCGGCGCGCCCACGGCCAAGGCTGCGGATCCCGCACAGCCGACGGAGGGCACCATTACCATCACCAACAACGATTCCGCTACGTATAACCATACGTTCGAGGGCTGGAGGCTTGCTACCCTGAAGAACGTTACCGTTACCGGTGCGGGTGAAGATGCCTCTATTAACTTCGAGATCGATACCACCAACGACTTCGTCGCTGTTATTGAAGATGTCATGGGTGAGATGACCAGCACCGTTAACGGGCAGAGCATCAAGTCTGCTTACGACGCCGATGCTAACTACAACGGCACCGTGAATGGCACCGAAAAGAACCCTATGGGCTTCCTGATCGACAAGGTGTTCAAGACTGGTGATAACGCTACCGTTGAGAGCACCGAGAACCAGTGGAAGGGCAGCGACTCTGCTCTTCGTGAGTTTGCTACTTTGCTTGCCAAGAAGACTCTGACCACCACGTCTACCGATGACTATAAGGCGGATTTCCAGAGCGCTAAAGATGCGGGCTATGAGAACAAGTGCAAGCAGGGCTTCTGGTTCCTGAAGGACGCCACTGAGGCTGCGACCGATACCAACAAGGATAAGATCGAGTCTCAGTCCATCCCGATGCTGCTTGCTACCAAGCTCGTTAACCCGGACGATCAAACTACCCCTGACTACGCCGCCGCGACCTCGAAGCTGGGCACCGTGACCCTTAAGGCCAACGAGCCCTCCATCATCAACAAAGAGATTACCAAAGTTAACGGTGCCGCCGTTGACCCTGCGACCAAGACGGATGCTCGTATTGGCGACACCATCACCTATACCCTTACCACCACGATTCCGGACTACACTGGCTACAACGACGGCTCCCGCGTACTGCAGCTTATCGATACCGCTGCTCACGGCCTGAAGGACGTTACGGTTACCAAGGTCATGGTTGGCGACACCGAGCTTACGGCTGATGCTAGCGATGGTACCGATAACAACGGCTACGTCCTGACGAATCTCGAGAATCAGAACGATCCCCTGGACAACTGCAACAAGCCTGACGCCACCGTCACCACGGTTGACCTCGCCCACTACGTGAACTCGAACGACAATATTGACTCTGGTGCTACGGTTACCGTTACCCTGACCGCTGTTGTCGACTCCGATGCCGTTATCGCTGGTACCGGCAACCCCAATACCGTCGAGCTTAAGTACTCTCGTACCCCGAGCGGTGAGGAGCATAAGGTTCCGGGCCCCACCGTTCGCGTGTACACCTACGACTTCAGCATTTACAAGACCAACATGGCCGGCAAGGAGTCGCTTTCTGGTGCTCAGTTCGCGATTGCCCGCGTGAACGGTAACGTCGAGACGTTCATGGCCCAAGAGACCACGACCAAGGCCTGGAAGGATCTCACTACTGGCAAGCCCGCTGCCGGTGCAGCCAATGATGGCGTGTTCGCTACCGGCAATGACGGCAAGATCGCCATGTCTGGTCTCCCTGCTGGTGAATACCGCGTCTACGAGATTAAGGCCCCTGATGGCTACACCAGCATCGGCTTGCCTGACTTCAAGTTCACCATTAACCGTACGTTTGATACCGATGGTGTGACTGTGAAAACTGTGGAGTACAAGAAGACCACCAACACCGACGGCGACCGCGTCTCCTTCGGTACGGGCGACACCGCTTCTACGGCTACGGTCAAGAACGCCAAGAACCTCACCGAGCTGCCCTTGACCGGTGACCTGGGCATCAAGGTTTTCATCACCGTGGGCGTGCTGCTCATGGCTGCTGGCGCCGCCTTTGCCCTGAGTGCACGTATGCGCTCTTAATTCCCTAGCTTGATGACGCGGCGAGCGGGCGATCGTCGTCTCCTATCAGCGCCCGTGCGCCGCGTTCTCACATTCCCTTTCGCCGTACCCCGTCGCGCTTGGACCCGCGGCGGGGTGTGGTGCATTAACCGTGTCCTCGCACCCACACCCCCGGAGGTGAACCACATGAAGGCAATCAAGCCCGTATCGACGATGCGCACGCCGAGCGTCGGTTCGAACCCGGCTTCCCCCAGCCGACGTAAACCGCCCCTCGCCCTGCGCCTGCTTTCCCTTCTGTGCTTTGTCGCCGGCTTTGTTATCGTGGCCACGCCCCTCGCCCTGCGCGCCATGTCCCAGGCCGAGCAGACGGCCGCAGTTACCGCGGCCGCCAACACGGTTGATGGCTGGCCCTATCCGAAGGCGGAGGAGGCCCTCGCGGCCGCGCGCGCCTACAACGAGCAGTTGGCCGCCGGCGGTCAGGACGTTATCGGCGAGGTCGTGGATCCGTTCGGTAGCACCTCCGGCGCCTCCACCGCCTCTGGCTCTGAGGATTCCATCGCCTCGCAAGATACAACCTACCAGGGGCTTCTTAACGCGGGATCGGGCCTTATGTGCTCGGTGCGCATTCCCAAGATCGACGTGAACCTGCCCGTGTACCACGGCACCTCCACCGAGGTGCTCGCTGCGGGCGCCGGCCACCTATATGGAACATCGCTGCCCGTGGGCGGCGCGAGCACGCACGCCGTGCTTACCGGCCACCGCGGCGTGCCAGGCTCGCTCCTGTTCACGCGCCTGGACGAACTGCAGGTTGGCGACTCGTTTTACATCGAGGTGATGGGCGAGGAACTGGGTTACAAGATCGACCGCATAGACGTGATTACGCCCGACGACGATTCCAAGTTGCGCGTGACCGCCGGCGAGGACCGCGTGACGCTCATGACCTGCACGCCCTACGGCGTGAACTCGCACCGCCTGCTCGTATCGGGCGTGCGTGCGGAGATTCCGAATGAGGTGCCCGTGCCCGAGGACGCGCAGGGCATCAACACCACCGCGGTGGCGCTGGGCGTTTTGGGCGCGCTGCTGGCGATTGTTGTGGGTCTCGTTGCGGCCGGGCACGTGCGCAAGAAGCGGCGCGCGGCGCAGCGTGCTGCCGTTGCCGCCGCGGTGACGCTGGACGCCGGCGCGGCTGCTGGCGAAGGCGGAAACGGGTGGACCGCGGGAGCCTCCAGGCCTGCGGCCCCCTTCGCCTCCTCTGCTTCAGCCTCCTCGGCTTCCCCCGATTCCGATGCTGATTCTCCCGAGTATCGCGGGCGACACCTGCGCTAGCGCCCGCGTTGGTGCTCAATATCGCTCGAAGTGTAGCGCCTTCGCTCGCTTCCTGGTCATTTGCCAGAACCGCGGCGCGATCCCGAACATGCCGTACGACGCGATGGTCGAGCTGCCCGCCTACATCGGCAAGAACGGCCCCGAGGTCATCTCGCGCGACAACATCCAGCTGTTCCAGCAGGGCCTCATGATGCAGCAGCTCAACTCCGAGAAGCTCGTGGTCGAGGCGTTCATCGAGGGTTCGTACTAGAAGGCGCTCAAGGCGTTCACGCTCAACAAGACGGTCCCGTCCATGACGGTTGCCAAGGAGATTCTCGACGACATGATCGAGGCCAACAAGGATTTCTGGCCTGAGCTTAAGTAACGAGGCCTTCGACGGCCCGACTGCGAACGGTTCGCTGCGGCCCCTGAGGTCCATAGGCTCCCCCTGGGGTTCATCCAGGGGGAGCCTCTCAGAAGCGCCCCGAGGGGCGCTTCTTGTGTATATGGAGGCAAAGGGGATATGCAGTCTTCATATACGGCCTCCTTTTAGGAGGGTCGATTTCTCCGGTTGATTTCTGATTTCAGCTGAACACATTGAGCGGATAGGCCGTTCCCGCAGTTAGCCGAAAGCCCCCGGGGTCCCTCCCGGGCCCCGGGGCGGCATTTTCCTAGTTGAAGGAACGATGGAGATATGTTTCGATGGGTCCGGTGGCCATGCTCCGCCCTCCGCCCGGCACCTCTTCCAAGGGAACCGACGAGGGCGCCGGCGCCCAGTATGTCTAAGAGAACGGCTCTTTGGGCAATACTGCTTATGATTTTACGACTGATAATAAGGGCGAAAACAGCGTCAAAGGCCTCGATGCCGGCACCTACACGGTCGAGGAGACCCATACGCTCCCCGGCTATAACACCGTGCTCAAATTCACGTTCACCATTACTGCTACGGGTCTTAATCAGAACGAGGGCGAGAATACGTTGACGGTGATCACATCCAAGAATGGCTCTGGTCTCGTCACCAATTCCTCTTCTGGTGGCGGCACCGTTACCCTTACCGTCAAGAACAAGAAAGGCTCCGACCTCCCGCTGACCGGTCTTAGCGGCGTGACCTTCACTTGGATCGCTGGCAGCGCAGTGCTGTGCATCGGCGTGGCACACCTCATCCGCAGCCGTAAGCAGGCTGAGGAGTCCGAGCAGGAGTAACGCTCGCTCACCCATCACTTTGGCAGGTGGGATGTGATGGCCATGAGACTTGCGGACACTTTTCTCGTCCATCTACGTTCTTGCTTCGTAGGCGCACGCGCGGTGCGGACGGTAGAAGGCAGTTGCGCCGCAAGCGCAAATAAGAATGCCCGGGGATCGGATCCCGGGCATTTAACAAAACCAGAAAACTAGGCCGCCCGCGCTCTCACACATTTACGCGGGATGCGTCGTCTCCTGTAGCTATTGTATCCCGAATCGCCCAGCCGGTCCGGGATATTTTGAAAACTCAAATACGGGCTTATGTCCCCACCACACAGGGTCGATTTTCCCATTCCGATCTTCAAACATCTCGATCTGTAACATCTGGACGGGAAAATCGGCTCCACCTGTTACAGATCGAGACAAAACGCAGGGAGTGGACCGAGAATCTCGATCTGTAACAGTAAACCGGCTTTTGACGGTCTAGATGTTACAGATCGAGACAAAGTATCGGGGCAGACAAGCGTGTCGGCAAAAACCACCACAAAGGTGCCTGTCCCTTTAGTGGTGGCGCCGCCCTCGTTACGTTTTCGCTGCATTTGAGTAAAGCGCCTGCTCCAAGCGGCGTTGCCTTGTATACTAGAACGGTTTAACTGTTATGCGGAAGGGAGCGCCTATGGCACTCAGCGAGAAAGACGTGCGCGGCATCGCCGAGTACGCAAAGATCGCACTGACCGATGACGAGCTCACCCAGATGACGTCCTACATGAACGATGCCGTCCAGATGCTCGAGCCCGTCTTGCAATATGACTTGCCCGACGTGGAGCCCACATTCCATCCCATCGGAAGCCTGTCCAACGTGATGGGCGATGACCTGCGCGAGCCCGAGCGCGACCTGCCGCTCGACGTTGCGCTCGAAAACGCCGGTAGCGCGCGCGACCGCTACTTCCGCGTGCCGTCCATTTTGGGAGAGGGGGAGAGCGAGTAATGGCTCAGAGCTTCGATTCCCTTACCGCCGCCCAGATCGCCGCGGGCGTTGCCGCCGGTGACTTTACCGCTACCGAGGTGGCCCAGGCCTCCCTTGCCGCCATCGAGGCGCGCGAGGGCGGGGTCCAGGCATTCCTGCAGGTGGCGCCCGAGCTTGCGCTCGAGGCCGCTGCGCGCGTGGATGCCGACCGTGCCGCAGGCAAGCCGCTGCCCCCGCTTGCGGGCGTGCCGCTGGCCATCAAGGACAACATGAACCTCGTGGGCACGCGCACCACCTGCGCTTCCCGCATGCTCGAGAACTACCAGAGCGTCTACACCGCCACCTGCGTCCAGCGCATGCTCGATGCCGGCTGTCTGCCCATGGGCAAGGCCAACATGGACGAGTTTGCCTTTGGTAGCTCCACCGAGAGTTCGGCGTTCCACCGCACCAACAACCCCTGGGATACCGATCGCGTGCCCGGCGGCTCCTCGGGCGGTTCCGCTGCCGCCGTCGCCGCGGGCGAGGTCGCGCTCTCGCTGGGCTCGGACACCGGCGGCTCCATTCGCCAGCCTGGGGCGCCGTGCGTCAGCCTCCA
>OGQK01000468.1_pt1 | contig 26402 bp, 23 predicted proteins | sample 1553221 | NCBI WGS metagenome assembly OGQK01 (sample SAMEA2579996, study PRJEB22360) | human gut metagenome | biome: human gut; feature: human-associated habitat; material: faeces | place: Denmark | collected 2008/2010 | reverse complement strand
CCGCCTCGCGGTGACATCGTTTTTATGTCAACCTTGGTCTAACAGAGCCAATTTTTTTAGGTAGGCCACCTCGGCCTCGAGTCTACGGCACCGCTCCTCGAGCTCCTCCTCGCGGGTCCGCGGCCTCGCCCTGGAACCGCTCGGCCGGCCCTTGGGCCTCGGGCGCAGGGCCTCCGCGCCGCCCCGGCGGTATAGCGCGCACCACTTCTTGAGCGGCGACATCGACATTATGCCGAACGCCGCCATCGCCTCGGTCTTCGTCATGCCGCCGTCGACGACGGCGGAGGCGGCGGCGACCTTCTGCTCGTATGTGTACCTGCCCTGCTTTCCGTCCATGCGCAGCAGCACCTCGCTCCCGAACGCGCGGTATATCTCCTGCCATCTTCTCACGGCTTCCGCGGAAAGCGAAAGGGCAATCGCGGCAGATTTATACCCGTGCCCGAGCTCGAAGAGCCCTATGGCCGCCTTCCTGGCCTCGACATCATGCTTCACCCTCAAATCAACGCGCATAAAGAAAGCCTCCCATTTCTCATGTCCAAGAAATGGGAGGCAGTTCACTTCCGTACTGGCGGGCTACTTGCTGTCTATCGGCTAGATGCTCGATGAGCCGTGCAACTCTTTACGCAAACAGGCCGTAGATGCTGATGTTGGCCTTGGCGTAGAGGCCGTTAGCATACTCGGTCCACTTGGAGCTGGCGCTCGAAGCCTGCGAGGAATACTGCTGGTAGGCGGTGTAATAGGCGGTCATGGCCTGCTTATAGGTAGCGCTATCGGCCGTAAAGGCATCGTCAGCGAAGGCCTTAGCGTAGGTGCTATCGGCGTCCTTCCAGGTACCCTTTTCGCTATCCCACTCGTCGCCGGCAAGGTTGATGATGTAGTCGGCGTAGTCCTTGCTCGCGGTCTCCTCGTTGCCGTCAGAAGGCTCGGTCGGGGCGGTCGGCATACTTGCGGAGCTATCGCCCACCTTCTTCTTGTAGAGCTTCTGCAGCGTCGCGGACTGACGGACGATCTGCTTGGCCTGGTCCTTGGACACGCCATACTGCGTGGCCATGGTCTTGTAGTCGGAGGTGCCGATGGAATCCTCGGCGTACTTCTTCATTTCCTTGGAAGAAACGGTAATGCCCTCGTCCTCGGCAGCATCCAGCAGGATCTTGTTGCGCACGTAGGACAGGATGACGTCGGCAGAAGGAGCAGTATAGTTGCCGTCACTATCTTTGACGGTGTCGAGGCTGTACTGGCTCTCGATGGCCTCACGCGCGGTGATGTCGCTCTTCTTGCCGTTGTAGCTATAGCTTGCCACGGTCGAATCGAGCTGGTCCTCGGTGAGGGTCGCCGAGTCAACACCCTTGCCGCCAAAACCACCGTTGCCGATAAAGAAGCCGACCACCGCAGCGATCACGATAGCGACCACAAAGGCGGCAATCATCGTCTTCTTGTGCTTGGATGTATGGTCGTCTTCGTCGGAGTCGTCGTCCTCGTCCTGCTCCTCGGGCATCAGATTCTCGTCAGCGGCATCCGCGGCAATCTGAGCCTCCAGGCGGGCGTCCTCCTCCTCGGCCGTCGTACCGGCAGCAATGTGCTCGGCAGACGTACCGGCGACCAGATCGATCTTCTCGTCCTCATCACCGTCGGGTCCTTCGCCGCGCTCGATGATCTGGATGCCGTCGATCTCGTCCTTCTCGTCCTTCTTTTGAATCAGACCCATATCAGTTACTCCTTGTTAGGAAACATAGTCCGCAATAGAATACGCCCGACAGAGCGCCGGGCGTATTGATTCTTAGGTTATACGCAAACACTTAAGTACTATTTAGGCGTTTGCAGCGTGCATGCCTTAGGCCAGGTGAGCGATAACGGCATCGGCAAAGGCCTGCGTACCCACAGCGCCCTCAACGGAGCCGGTCTGGGCACGACGCACGTCACCGGTAACCTGCTCGCCCTCGTCGAGCGTGGCAGAGACGGCGGCGCGAATGCGATTGGCCGCGTCGTTCTCGCCCAGGTGATCGAGCATCATCGCAGCAGAGAGGATCTCGGCCGTGGGGTTGGCGATATCCTGACCAGCGATATCGGGCGCGGAGCCGTGCGTAGCCTCAAAGATGGCGCAGTCGGCACCGATGTTGGAGCCGGGGGCCATGCCTAAGCCGCCCACCAGGCCGGCGCACAGGTCGCTCACGATGTCGCCGTACAGGTTGGGCAGCACCAGGACATCGAAGTCGTTGGGGTTCTGGACCAGACCCATGCAGGTGGCGTCGACGATCTTGTCGTTGAACTCGATATCGGGATAGTTGGCGGCCACCTCGCGCGCCACGCGCAGGAACAGGCCGTCGGTCGCCTTCATGATGTTGGCCTTGTGCACGGCCGTCACCTTTTTGCGGCCGCAGCGGCGGGCATACTCAAAGGCATACTCCACAATGCGGCGGCTCTTGGCGATGGAGATCGGCTTAATTGAAATGGCGGAATCTGCGGCGAAGGTCTTCTGACCCGAGCGCTCGACAAGCTGCGAGAGTTCCTCAACCTCGGCAGCGCCCTCATCGAACTCGATGCCGGCGTAGAGGTCCTCGGTGTTCTCGCGTACGATGACCAGGTCGACGTCGCGGAAGCGCGAGCCGTCGCCCGGCTGCGACAGGCAGGGGCGCACGCAGGCGTACAGGTCAAAGTGCTTGCGCAGGGCGACGTTAACGCTGCGGAAACCCGTGCCGACCGGCGTGGTGATGGGGCCCTTGATGGCAACCTTGGTCTCGGCGACCGCGTCGAGCACGTGCTGGGGCAGCGGCGTGCCAAACTCGTCCATGACGCCGGCGCCGGCCTCCTGGACATTCCAGTTGATCTGGACACCGGTGGCCTCGACCACGCGGCGCATGGCCTGCGTAATCTCGGGACCGATACCGTCACCGGGAATCAGGACTACATCGTGCGCCATAATCTGTTACTCCTCGTCTTCGGCGTCGTCAGATTTTTTAACGCTAGCACGCTTCTTCTTTTTGGAGAGATCCAGGCCAAAACGTTTAACAAGCATTTCGCAAATCTCGCTCGAACGGGCCTTGAGATAGCTACCCTTACCGTTCTCGGCATCGAACTTAAGGCGCAGCGCGAGCTTCTCGGCAACCTCGGCGTCGATCTCGCCCTGGCAAAACTCGTACAGGCAACCGAGCATGTCGCGATACTCGAGGTCGCCGTGGTAGCACTGGATGGCCTCGTCCAGGATGGGCCAAGCCTCGCGCGAACGCTCGACGCTCGTGGCGCCCCACACGCACAGCAGGCGGAAGGCGGCATAGCGCAGCGTGGAGGAGATCTCGTCGAACAGTGCAGTCTCGGCGCCCTCAAAGGCATCGCCCAGCTGCTCGGGGCAGGTGGTAGCGAGCGCCGTCAGGGCATCGAGGGCCTCCCAGCGGGTCTGAGCCTCGGGGCGGTCGAGCACCTCGATCAGCGCGGGCACGCAGGGCACGACGCGCTGCGGATCGCGCTCGGCAAGCAGGTGCAACACGCGGGCGGCAAACTGGCGGATGCGGCGCGTGGGGCAGCCGAGCTCCTTGACCAGACGGTCGACGGCGTTCTCGTTCTCCTCTGCCAGCTGAAGCTGTGCCAGCTCCTCGTCGGTGAGCTGTTCGTCTTTGTTTTCTGCCATAGTTACCTCTTCTTACTATTTCTTAGCGTGCTTGCCAGCACCCTTGCTGTCATCGGTGACCGAGATGAGCTGTCGGTCGGCCGCGCCATTGCGACGCGCACGGCGGCGTTCCTCAGCGTCGCCCGCGTCGGCGGCGGCGCGATGAGCCTTGTTGACGTTAAAGACCTCGTCGTGCTTGCGCCACGGACCGACGGACTCGCCAAAGCTCATCTTAAGGCCGGCGATAAAGCCGCCGAGCCAGCCGATCGGCGCAAACTGCACCAGCGGGAACAGCGAAAACACCCAGGTTAGCAGGACGACTGCCGCCGCACCTGCAAAATTGGCGATCCAGTAGTCGCGCTTGGTGATGACGCGCTTTTCGCACGCCCACTGGCCGCACAAAAAGCCGATGTAAATCGCAAAGATAAAGAGCGCCAGCGCAAGCACCACGAACGTCCAGCTCATGGGCGCTACTCCCCGTGATGATGGCCGCAGCAGCACTCGTGGCCGTCGTCATGGCCGTGGCCGCCGCAGCACTCGTGGTCCTCGCCATGGTGGTGGCCGCAACCGCACTCGTGGTCGTCGCCGTGCTCGCCGCAACCGCAGCCGTCCTCGTGAGCGCCATGCTCCTCGGGACGATACTGCGACCAGTCCAGACCGGCGGCGATGGCGTCGGCCTCCTCCTTATAGAGGACCGTGATGGCCTGGGTGCCCAGCTTGGCGCCACCGATGGCGTCGAGCATGTCGTAGAGCGTAAAGGCCACGTCGGCGCCGGGCAGCGCAAGCTCGCGGTCGTCGGCATAGGCGAGCGCCAAGCGCAGGTCCTTGATGAAGTGCTCGACCATAAAGCCGGGCTTGTAATCGCCGTCGAGCGCCTTGGGCGCCAGGCTCTCCATGGCACCGGACTTGCCGGTGCCACCCAGGATCATCTGACGGGTCTTCTCAAGATCAAGGCCGCTCAGCTCGGCAAACGCCATGGCGTCTGCCATGCCGACCATGCAGGCGCCCAGCGACACCTGGTTGGCAAGCTTGGCAGCCTGGCCCTTGCCGGCGCCATCGAAGCAGCAGATGGTTGCCGCAAAGGTGGAAAGGATGTCGCGGACCGGCGCGATGTCGTTCTCGGTGGCGCCCACGATAGCCGTAAGCGTGCCGGCGATAGCTCCCGACTCGCCGCCGGTGACGGGGCAGTCAAACGCCATGCGGCCGGAGACCTGGGCGGCCTCGGCAATGTCACGCGCCAGCTCGGGCGAGCTCGTGGTAAGGTCGATCAGGACCGCGCCGGGCTTAGTGCACGCGAGCAGACCGTCACCCGCCAGGTAGAGCTCCTCGACCTCGGAGGGATAACCCACCATGGTAAAGACGACATCGGCGTTCGCCGCGGCATCTGCCGGCGTATCGGCCCAGACGGCACCGCGCTCAACGAGCGCTGCGGCCTTGGACTTGGTGCGGTTGTTGACCGTGACGGGATAGCCGGCGTCCAGAATGTGGCCGGCGATGGGGGCACCCATAATTCCGGTGCCGATAAATGCGACAGAGAGCTTGTTTGCCATGAAACCTTTCCTTTTGGGTTGGGTGTTGTTACCAGGTTGAATACTCGGTGCCAGCGTTTGGGCTGTGAGTCGAGAGCGATTACGGACGCAGCGCTTGCCTACTGCCCGCGCACGCGGCGAGCGATGCGGTCGGAAAGCGAGGCTTTCTCGGCGCGGTTCTTACCCCAAAACGCGCAGCCCACCATGCCGGGGCCCACGTGCGAGCCGATGGTGGGACCCACGGAGCCGCGAATGATCGTGACGTCGGCGCAACCCTCCTCCTTGCGGATGGCGGCTTCGAGCCAGTCACCATCCTTTTCGGCATCGGCCGTCATGATGGCGATGGGCATGGTGCGATCGGGCACGTAGTTCTCGCGGAACGACTTGAGGATGGACTTGAGCGCCTTCTTGCGGCCGCGGTTGACGCCGATCAGCGACAGCGAGCCGGCCAGGTCGTAGGAGAGCTCGGGCTTGACGTCGAGCTTTGCCGTGAGCTGCGCCGCCGCGGGAGGAATGCGGCCGCCGGCAGCCAGTGCGTCGAAGCTCTCGAGCGTAAAGTAGCCGTGCACGTAGGTCTTTGCCTCGTTTGCCCAATCGACCAGCTGCTTGGCGGTCAGTCCCGCCGAACGCTGGCGCACGGCCTCGAGCGCCAAGAGCGCGCCGGTCGCGCAGGGCAGAGCGTTGTCGACCACGTAGAGCTCAAAGTTGGGATACTCGGCGCGCACGGCATCTGCCGCCTGGCACGCGGAGTTGTAGCTCGACGACAGCGCCGAGGTAAAGCACAGGTAGACCGTGGGCGTGCCCTCTTTGGCGCACTCGGTAAAGAACTCGATATAGCGACCGAGCGACACAGCCGAGGTGGACACGCGGGCACCGGCGCGCATGCGGTCGTAGAACTCCTTAGGGCTCATGCTCGACCAGATGTCGTCTGTGCGCTCCTCGCCATCGATAATGAAGGGGAAACCCAGGATATCGACATCGAGGTTCGCGGCGACCTCGGGGCTAAAGTCGCAGCAGGTATCGACGACGATGCGGCAACGGTTCGAATGACCGGCGGATGCGGCCTTGTCCATCAAAGCGACTCCTTACGTAAAAAGGCGGCCACCCGCATGGGATGGCCGCCAACCGTTAACTCATGCAAGTTAACGTATTTTACTCGTCAAGTGTTTCGATGCGGGGCTTGATGATGCCATATCCACCATTCTTACGGTGATACACCACATTGATGAGACCGGTCGTCGCGTTCTCGAACACGTAGAAGTCGTGGCCCAGCAAATCGGTCTGCACCAGCGCCTGCTCCTCGGTCATCGGGGTGACATCGATGACCTTCTCGCGGACGAGCAGGTCGTCGTCCTCCTCGGGCAGCAGCAGGTCGGCCAGATCCTCGACGCGCTCGACCGGCGCAACATCCGCGGCGCTGGCACCACCCTGGCGGTTATCCACGACCTTGGTCTTGAACTTGCGCAGCTGGCGGGTGACCTTATCGGCGGAGAGATCGATGGCGGCATACATATCTGCGCCGTGCTCGGCAACGCGAATCACAGAACCGCGGACACGAACCGTGACCTCGACGATTGCCGGGTTGGGGTTCGAGGGGTTCTTCTCATAACGAAGCACGACGTCGACTGTCATGGGCTCGATGTCGAAAACCTTGAGCGCCTCGCCGATTTTCTCATCCACATGCGCACGCAGAGCATCGGTTACCGTCGTCTTGCGTCCAGAAACCTTGATATCCATACGTGGCTCCAATCTGCCTCGGGGACTTACTGTACTGGCTATGTACCCATTGCCGTGCATTTAGTCACGCGAATTCCCAAAGACCCGAATAACGACTGCTTGATACCGCATACCGAAGTCTCGCACTTTTCCGTGGCAAAGTGCGCTATAGGAAGGCGTCGACGGAGTTAATTTTTCTCCTGGAAATTAGCTTTGACCTGCTAGTTTTACCAAAATAGAAAAGCCGGGCTCCCTTATTGGGGAGACCCGGCCATGCGTGTTGAAACCGTGAAGAAGCGCCTTGTTCGATGTGTGGTAGACGCCACCCCTACCAATAACTAGCTATTGAGCTTGTTGATGTCATCGTCGGTGATGGCGCCCTCCTGGCTAGACGACGGACTGTCGCCGTTGTTATCGGAGGCGTCGCCATCGGAGGACTCGGTCTCGTTGGACGTGGAGTCGGATGCCTGCACATTGGCCCCCGAAACAGTCTTGGCGGTAAGGTCATAGGGCATCTGTCCGTACCAGACGCAGTGGACCGCCTCGAGCGTGCCGTCGACCGTGATGCCGTCGAGGGCATCACTCACGGCACGGCACAGCTCATCGTTAGAGCTAAGGCCTGCGACGCCAAGCGTGGAGGGTGCCTCGAGCGTGCCGACATAGGAGATCTGGCTCATCAGACGCGCGAGGTAGCCACCAGCCGTGGAATCACAGATCACGTAATCGACCTCGCCCGACTCGAGCGCCTCAAAGCACTCATTGATGTTGGAGAAGGTCTTTTGGTTGGCGGTGATGCTTTGCTTGGCGAGCGCCTCCTGCGAGGCCGAGGAGGTCTGAACGCCCAGGGTAGCGGTGTTAAGCGTTTCGGTGGAAACGCTCAGCGACTCGCCGTCACTGCTCTTGCCGAATACGGCGGGGGCGTCGTACAGACAGGTGCCAAGCGAGCTGATGTCGCCGCCCGCAGACTTGATGTCGCCAATAAAGATGTCGGCCTTTTTATCGCTGAGCGCGGAATCGGCCGAGGACGCATCGACAAAGGCGACCTTGAGACCCATGCGGCATGCAAGGGCACGAGCGGCATCAACCGCATAACCCGTGAGGTTTCCGTCGGTATCCTGCATGGCTTGCGGAGCATCGGAAGTATCGAGGGCGACCGTCAGGGTTCCCGGCGTGACCAGGGCATCGTCCGATACCGTGGGGGTAACGGTCTCGTGCTCGATCTGGTCGATCGTGGGCGTCGTGAACGTGGACAGTGGATTGAACGCGCATCCACTCAGGCCCAAAACGGCAATGACCGCCGCGGTCCCAGCACCTAACCGAGCCGCATGCATCAAGCTGCCCCTCACCATGTCCGCTACCCTGCCTTCTGTGTCGTATACGATCCGTGCCCTGCACGGAATATCGGGTTGTTCCCACCAGCTGACCTGGTATTTGACCCCACACTTGCGCACCGGGGTGTTTGCTCGGGAGGCCGCAGCCACCTTCACGACTGACCCGCTCGCCCGCGAGGCGGTATTGCCCCAAAGAAAGTAGAACGGACGGTGCGGCTTACATCTAGGACGCGCCATGATCGCGCCGCGCGCACGCGGTCGCTTACGTGGATCCCTTTGACCGCGTCTGTCTTGGACTAGGACGGGCATTTCGTCCGTCCGCAACCACAGCCTGGTAGGAACGAAGCGCATTATAACTAAGTTCAAGCTAAAGTTTAAGGTTAGGGGCGTCATTCGCATCGCGAGTACAGATTTCGCAGGTCAGGACGGGCCGCACGTGCTCTGATTGAGCCCGTCGCTCCCCTATGGAAAGCCCCAACACACCCGTCTTAGGGCGCCGTGGCCAAAAAATAGCAAATATGAGTACTGTTACCAATTTAGTAGCAGGAGTTTTTGGCTCTGCAAGCTGTTTTCACGCTCTATAACGTCAGATTGATGCCAGGATATTCCACATTTGTTTAATAGCTTTCTAATTTACCCCATCTTCCAGTCCCAAAATCCCTGATTTTGCTGTTACTGAATTTGTAGCAGTACTCATATTTGCTATATTTTGGCCAGAGCATATATCCAACCCCCTGTTTCAGAGCATTGTTAGGCGGGTTTAAGCCCAAAACACGCCCGCAGCGTGTTAAGCAGCGCCTCTTGCTTTTTCCTGCGGGCATCGACACGATTCCGGTACCGCTTTCGCATACGCTGGTGCATGCGCCATGCGAGCGCCTCCATTGCCTCCATGTCGCAGAGCATCTCGTTATTGACCGTCGCGACCTCGATTCCCATAGTAATCAAGCCCGTGTTGCGTTTTTCATCATGGATACGTCCCCTCCGGGAGGAATGGCCCAGCTCACCGTTGTATTCCAGGTCAAACTGGGCTGCTTCCTGATACGCATCGCAAACTGCATGCGGCATCCCCGAGATTGCCTGCGCGCGGTCATCGAACTCGATCTTGTAGTCGGTCTTAAAGGGACCGCAGGCAAATCCGCCATAGGAAAACGGAAGCGAAAACAGAGCGAGCATGATGCACTCCATGGGCGAGCGCAGATTTTCTGACAGGTAGGGACACAGGCGCAGCAGCTGTTTGGCCACATTCCCCTTGCATGCCGCGAGGTAATCTACCAGGCAATCGGGTGTCAGCACGGACTCGACCTCAAAGTAACCGACATCTGGCGGCTGGTCTTTGTCCTTTGCCAATTTGTTCACGACAGGCGATGTGTAGGGAGGTAGATACTGCCCGCGGTCACTCAGCGAAATCTTAGAGCACAGCTCCTGGGCCAGGGCAAATGCCTGGATACAGCCGACCTCGCGGGCGACGGCAACACAAAGGGCCTCGGGAGATAGACTGTACACCCCTGGTTCCACCTCTAGAATCGAGCCGGCGGGCAACCCAGAGCATACGGACCAGCCCACGCCAGGCATGCGGCGGCGCTGCGCCGCAGATCCCACCAGCAGGCACAGATCTTCTTGCACCTCGCCGCTTGCGGCCCCAATCCGCACCAAGTCGGGAAGATAGATGTCCTCGATCGAGGGCGACGACGCGCGCAGCACACGGCACTCTTCATCGGGACTGAGGTCCCTCCAGCTGATGTAACCCATTTGTCGGCGCTCGGCGCGCATCATGCGCAGCGCCGAGGCGCCGGTCAGAATTATGGAAGCCGCTAGCTGTTCGCCTGTCGGCTCGTTGCGCCGCTCAATCTTTACTGCCACAAAACCACCCCTACCAAACGCGTGCGATAGCGAGGCCATCAACGGCCGTGGCACCGGCGCGCTTGAGTTCCGCCGAAGCCGCGGCCATCGTCGCGCCCGTGGTAATAACGTCATCGATAAGCAGCAGGCGGCGGCCGCGCACGTCCTCAACCGTCTCGTACATGCCTTGGGCACGCTCGCGGCGCTCCTCACGACCGAGTTCGCGCTGGTCGCCATGCCCGTACTTGACGAGAGCATCGAGCAGGGGAACACCCGACAGCTCGCAAAATGGGCGCGCGATAGCCTCCATATGATCAAAACCACGCCGCCGAAACGCTGCCGCCGTCGCAGGCACAAACACCACCGCATCCGCACCGGACAGCACACCTCCTAAGCGTTCGGGCGCTACGACCTGGGCATGCAGGGCAGTGTCGTAGAGCAGCTCCGCCAGATACGGAGCCAGACGTCGCTCGCCCGCATCCTTGTACGCTTTAATGATGCGCGGCAGCGGATGCGCATAGACGGCGCACGCCAGGCAGCGGTCGAGCGCCTCCGCCATTGCCGAGGACGTGCCCTCGACCGAACACTCAGTGCACAGCAAATCCCCAAACGGGGCGCCGCATCGGGTACAGCTATGACGTGGGTCGATGAGCGTGAGCGCGGCCAGGCAGTCTTGGCAAATAAGCGCACCGGCGCGCTCGCAGCCGGCGCATCGTGTTGGCGACAATGTCTCGAGCGCCTCGCGTGCCACCCGCTCGGCAAACGGTAGTAATTCGCCCGCAAACGGTAGGGTACCGGCACCCTGCAGACAGCTCAATATGTTCAGATGGCTCTTCAAGACACAACCCTCCCTACGTTCGGTCGCAGGGAGGGTTGTTGATTCGGCGCTATGATACCCCGATGTGCTCGGGGCAAGACGGGCTAAATCCGCTCGCGGGCGTTATTCGCCGGCGGGCGGTTGTGGTGCAGACGAAGACGGGGTCGAGCCCTCGCCACCATTCTGGCGCGGCTTGCGGGAACGGCGACGGCGACGGCGCTTTTGACCCTGGTCGGCCGAGCCCTCGCCACCGCGATCCTCGCGCGGCTCGCGCTCGTCGCGAGCGGCGCCACGCGAAGCCTTGGCAGCCGCTCCCCCGCCATCTCCGGGACGACGGCGCGTGACCTTGACTTCGCCATCCGAAACCTGATCGGCCACGGAAGGAACCGAGGGCTTCTGCTGCGTGCCCGAGGAATGGCGACGGCGCGGACGTGGCGCGCGCTCCTCCTCGCCACGCGGCTTGCCAGCCTTGTCGGCAGGCGCATCGGAGGCCGAGACGCCCTTGGGAGCGGCACCGGCCTCGCGAGCAGCTGCGGCGCGGAAGACGTCCTCGCGCTCCTCGCTCGACAGGTGACGGCGACGACGGCGCGTGGGATTCATGCCACCGCCGCGGTTTTGCTGCTGGGGCTGCTGAGCCTCGCGCTCGCGGGAAGCGTTCTTGCCCGCGGTCTCGCCATTGTCGACGGACGCCGCGCGCTTGCGGCGGCGACGGCCATCGGCCGCCCCCTCGGCCTCGGGTGCCTCGGCCTTGCCACGACCCTTGCCGCGACCGCGGCTCTCGCTCTGAGCAGCGCGGGCATCGGATTCGACATCGCGACGACGGCGCTTGGGCATCGACGTGCCGGCCAGACGGTCGGCACTCGACAGGCCATCGCCCACGTCGACGCCATTCTCGCGATCGAGCTCCATGAGCGCCAGGCGCATCTCGGGCGACTCGATGCGCTCGAGCACATCACGCGTCACGCAGTCGGGGCGACAGTTGCAGCCCTGCTCGGCGGCCTTCTTTTTGCAGCCCTCCGAGCACGTCATATCGGCCAGGTTGACCTTAAAGACTTTGCCGTTCTCCAGGCGCAGCACCAGCTGCTCACGCGGCGTGTCATATTCCTGGATACGCGCCTTGCCAAGCGGCGTATCGATGAGCGTCTTCTTTTTGGGCGCACGGCTCTTAAAGTCCTTGTACGCCTCGAACTCATAACGCAGGCAGCACATCAGGCGGCCGCAAACGCCGCTAATCTTGGACGAGTTGAGCGGTAGGTCCTGCTCTTTTGCCATGCGAATCGAGACGGGCTCAAACTGTCCGCCAAAGCGCGTACAGCAGAGTTCCTGTCCGCACTGGGCATAGCCGCCCACCAGGCGGGTCTCGTCGCGCACGCCGATCTGGCGCATGTCGACGCGAATGTGCAGCGTCGAGGACAGATCCTTGACGAGCTGGCGAAAATCGACGCGCTCCTCTGCCGCAAAGTAGAACACGGCCTTCTCGCCGCCAAACAGGTACTCGACGCCCACCGGCTTCATCTCGAGGTCGAGCTCCTTGACCAGGCGGCGGAAGTCGACCATGGCCTCGTCGCCTTGGATGGCCAGGTCGTCGGCAAGCTGCAGGTCGATGTCGCTCGCCACGCGCAGCACGGGCTTAAGCGGCTGACCGATCTCGTCTTGCGGCACCTCAAAGGGATCGGCCGTGACCAGGCCGATCTCGGTTCCGCGCTCAGTGGAGCAAATGGCATAATCGGCCTCGAGAATATCCAGATCCTGCGGATCGAACCACAGGTCGCGCGAGGCGTAGGTAAACTTAACGGGTACGACTAACGGCATTTCAGTGCCTTCCTGATATCGAACAGCATGACCTCGATGGCCAGCTGGGGAGTAACGTTTCTGGCGATGTTGCGCTCGGCGGTCGCGACTGCCTCGAGCGCCCGGGTGGCACCCGCAACATTGGTCGCGGCGGCAAGCCGACCGATCGTGTCGCGCACGTCTTCGTTCACCACGTCGGCCGCCTCGTCCTGAAGCGTCAGCAGCACGTCGCGCATGAGCGTCCGCGCGCTCGCCAGCGCTTCCATGATACCCGAACGCTCGCGCGCGTTGAGTTCGCGCTTGTTGCGGTCCTCAAGCTGCTTCAATGCTCCACGCGACAGGTAGTCGGCGTTTTGCTCGAGCACCTTTTCCTGCGTGGACTTGACCTCGGCGAGCGGCGCCTTAACGGCGACGATGAGTGACTTGGCGCGGCTGAGCACGTCGGCCTCGTCGGCGGCGATAAGCGAATCGATGGCGCGAACCATCTGACGGCGGGCGTCCTGGCGCTCGGCGCTCTTGAGGAACTCGATGCCACGCGTGGGGCTTCCCGCTACTGCGACGGCCATGCGGCAACGCGCAGGGTCCTGACCGGTGGCGCGGCTCACGGCCTGCGCGGCGACGGCGGGCGACACCAGCCGAAACGGCACGCACTGGCAGCGGCTCACGATGGTGGGCAGCATCACGTCGGCGGAGGTGCCCAGCAAGATAAACATAACGCCCTCGGGCGGCTCCTCGAGTGTTTTGAGCAGTGCGTTGGCGGTGTTGGCGCGCAGCTGCTCGGCACGGTCAATGATGTAGACCTTGGCCTTGGCACGGATGGGCGCCAGGGGCACGTCGTCGAGCAGCTCGCGTGTCTGGGCGATAAGGTAGCCCGTGGCGCTCTCGGGCGTGTAATAGTGCACGTCGGGGTGCGTATGGCGGGCGACGCGCACGCAGCTATCGCATGAGCCGCAGCCATCCTGCTCGCACAGGAAGGCTTGGGCGAGCGCCCACGCGGCGTCGAGCTTGCCCGCGCCGGGCGCGCCCAAAAACAGGTAGGCGTGCGATGCGCGACCGCTGGCGACGGCATTGGTCAAAAAGTCGCGCACGCGCTCTTGGGTGTCGAGCTTGGCCAGCAGGCTTGCCTGAGCGGGGGCCATGTTACTCGGCCTCCTGGGCAAGCGCGGCGGTGACGGCATCCTGGGAAATGTGGAGGCCGTAGGCGCAAACCTGCTCAACCGTCTGCGCGAAGACTTCCTCGATGGTCGCGGTCGCGTCGATGAGCTTTACGCGGTTTGGTTCCTCGGCGGCAATGGCGCAAAATCCCTGGTAGACGCGCTCTTGGAAGGCCATGCCCTTGGCCTCCATGCGGTCGGCCGCACCGCGGTCGGCCATGCGCAGCGCCGCCTGCTCGGGCGTGATGTGATAGACGAGCGTGAGCGCCGGGTGCGTACCCGCGACGGCCAGGTTGTTGGCGTCGCGCACCATCTGGCGATCGAGGCCATCGGCAAACGCCTGGTAGCAGGTCGTGGAATCGTAGAAGCGGTCGCACAGGACAACCTTGCCGGCAGCAAGGGCGGGCGCGATGACCTCGTGCACCAACTGAGCGCGTGCCGCCTCGTAGAGCAACAACTCGCAGGTGTCGCCCATCGCCGTATTGGCGGGGTCGAGCAGCAGAGCACGGATCTTTTCGCTGATGGCGGTACCGCCCGGCTCACGCAGGGTCACAACCTGGTAGCCGGCAAGGTCGAGCGCACGGGCAAGCAGGCGCGCCTGCGTAGATTTACCGGCGCCATCGACGCCCTCGAGCGTGATAAAGCTATGTTGAGCGGGCTCAAAAGCCATGGGCGCAGCCCCTTCCTACAAGGCGCGTAAACGCGAGTTATAGCAACCAAGCCATGATACCCCAGGGGCAGGCGCGTCCCAAATCCAACCTAGCCATCGAGGCATCCCCGAAGTTGCGGTGAAATAGGGACTGATTGAAGCTCTGAGACCGCCAAACAGTCCCTATTTCACCGCAACTTATGATGGGGAATTTTGGACGCTGGGTATAATCGTCGTATTGCATTGAAATGTGGCGAAAGGAGTGGCAATGTCTCGGTATTGCGCCTCGTGCGGCAAGCTTCTTGCAGATAATGCCAAGTTCTGCACCTCGTGCGGTGCACCTGTTGAGCAAACAACCGCGAGCGATAGCCAGCCCGCTTTTGAGCAGACCGGCTCCCTTGATACGCCGCAAGTCAAGGCGGACGACCCCCTCGCCTATCGCCCCGACCCCGCCGCAGGCCCCGCGGCCGTCGAGACCACGCAGCGCATACCCGTCGCGAGCGACTCGCCCCAACAGCAGCCGGCTCCCGCATACGCGCCCGCTTCGCCACAGACCCCCGCTCCCAAAAAGAGCGGCACCGGGCCGCTTATCGCCGTTATCGTTGTGCTGGTGACGATCATCATCGCCCTGGTCGTTTTCTTTGTGATCAAGCCTTTCGACAACGCCGCCACGCAGACGTCTGCCGAGGTAGCTAAGCTGCACCATGACGTCGACGACGATGACCTAAAGCCTCTCGGCGATCCCAACAGCCTGTACGACGATGATGACGATGACGACGAGGATGGCGGCGAAGCAACGCTCTCCGAGCAGAATCTCTACCGCCGACTGAGCGAATACTACGACTTGCTCGAAGACCTCGACAGCTACGTCCGTGGCTGCGCGCAGAACTTCAACGGCAGCTATCTGGAAGAGGATCGAACCACCCGTCAAAATCTCGCCGACGTCGCCGAGCGCACGGAGGACACCATCGAGCAGTATTACGACATCGTCGAGGACCTAGACGTTCCGACGAGCTCCAAGAACTACAGCTCCTGGAAGGACATCATCGCCCTGTACGACGACCTGGATCACCGCATTGACGCAATCTGTGATGCCTGGGAGATCAGCCTGAAATACGCCAAGCCTGCGGACCACAAGAATGAGATCGTGGCGCCGCTGTCGCGCGACAACGTGGCGGGCACCAATGACAATAAGTACCGCCTAGACTTTGAGGAGCGCTATCCCGGCGCCAAGCCTGTCGAGGTGAACTAGTCGCATGCGACGTTCTTAAACGACTAGTCATTAAAGACCGCCCCCAATGACTACGCAAAAAACGAGCGAGGATCATGAGATCCTCGCTCGTTTTTGTTTTGGGCAATGTTTCGACTGCGCCGTTACTTGTCGGCGGCTGCTTTCTTGGCAGTCGACTTCTTCGCGGTCGTCTTCTTGGCGGCAGTGGCTTTCTTAGCCGTCGTCTTCTTGGCCGCCGTTGTCTTCTTGGCCGTGCTCGCCTTGGTCGCAGTCTTGCGGCCGCGGGCGGGCTTCTTCTCCTTGGTCGGGCAGTCCATGTTCACGCAGATGCGCCACGGACCGCGCGCCGTGTTGACCACCACGATGGGGGCGCCGCACTCGGGACAGGTCTCGCCCGTCGCCTCGAGCTTACCGCGCGCCGGCAGAGGATAGCTCACACCGCAGTCATCGTAGTTGGTGCAGCGGATAAAGCGCTTGCCGCTCTTCTCACTCTTGTGCGCGATCAGGTCGCCATGGCGTCCGGCCTCGGCGCACACCTTGCACTCGCCCACCTTAAGGTCAGGCTCGTAGTTGGTGGGGCACGTAGGGTTCACGCAAATCTCGAAGGCCTTCTGGCGGAACGGCTGGCACTTAATGCGCGGCGCGCCGCACTCGGGGCACACGGCTGCCTCGCCCTCGAGCGGGCTTACCTTGACGCCGCTCGGCACCGGATAGGTCACGTCGCAGTCGGGCCAGCCCATGCAGCCGATAAAGCTGCCACGGGTCTTGGCACTCGTCTTCATAACCAGGTCCTTGCCGCACTTGGGGCAAGCGCCCACGCGCGCATCGGCCGTGACGGCGTCGCTGATGGCGTCGCCCAGCTCCTGCGTATGCTTGAGCAGCTCGTCGAGCACGCCAGCCAGCAGCGCGCGCGAGTGCGTCACGACATGCTCTTCGGTATCCTCGCCGCGCTCGACGCGGGTCATATCGCCATCAAGCTCCCTGGTCATATCGGGGCTCGTGATGCGCGGGGCAAATTGCGTCAGTGCGTCGATGATGGCGATGCCCAGCTGGCTCGGCTCAACGGGATCATTTTTGAGATAGCGCACGGCATACAGGCGCTCGATGATGCTCGCACGCGTGGACTTGGTACCCAGGCCGCGCTTTTCCATCTCCTGCACGAGCTTGCCCTGGCTGTAGCGCGCGGGCGGCTCGGTCTGCTTGGCCTCGAGTTTAATGTCGAACACGTCGACCGTATCGCCCTGCTCCAGCGGCGGCATCTGCTCGTCGCGCTTGAGTCCGTACGGGTACGCCTCGCGGAAACCCGGGGTCACGAGCACATCGCCCGAAGCCACGAACGGCTCACCGTTCACGTCGAGCTCGAGCTTAGTGTTTTCGATGGTCGCGGGACCCATAAGCGTCGCTAGGAAGCGGCGGGCGATGAGGTCGTAGAGCTTGCGTTGGCCGCCGTCGAGCGTGGACGGATCGCCCTCGCCCGTGGGATAGATAGGCGGGTGGTCGGTGGTCTCGACTTTGCCGCGCGTGGGCTTCATAGGGCCGGCGAGCACCTTTTTGCACACGGGCGCCAGCGCCGGGTTGATCTTTGCCAGGTCGCTCACCACGGCGCCCAGATCGAGCGTCGCGGGGTACACGGTGTTGTCGACACGCGGGTAGCTGATGAGGCCGGCCATGTAGAGGGACTCGGCGATGCGCATGGTGCGTGCGGGCGAGATGCCCTCTGCCGCGGCGGCAGCCTGCAGCGAGGTGGTCGCAAACGGCGTGGGCGGCTGCTGCTTGCGCGAGCGCTTGGTCACCGCGGCGACGGTTGCCGTCGCAGCGCCGTCGACATGGCCGTACGCCGTCTCGGCAGTGTCCTTGTCGGTAAAGCGTGCCGTCTTGTGCGCGATCTTAAAGCGATCGTCCTCGGCAGCGCCTTGCGCGGCACCCATGCCGCGAATCTGCCAATAGTCCTCGGGCACAAACGCCATGCGCTCGCGCTCGCGCTCGACCACCAGGGCAAGCGTCGGCGTCTGCACGCGGCCGGCGGAACGCACGTTGCCAAAGCCGCCAAACTTGGCGAGCGTCAGGTAGCGCGTGAGCACCGCACCCCAAATGAGGTCGATGTGCTGACGGCTCTCGCCGGCGTCGGCCAGGTTCTGGTCGAGCGAGACAAGGTTATCGAAGGCCTGCGTGATCTCGGCCTTGGTAAACGAAGAATACTGGGCGCGGGCGACCGGCAAGTCGGGCGCCACCTCGCGCACCTTGTTGAGGGCGTCCGAACCGATCAGCTCGCCCTCGCGATCGAAGTCCGTGGCAATGATGACGCTGTCGGACTTTTTGGCGAGGTTCTTAAGCGAGCGGATGAGTTCCTTCTCGGCCGGCAGCTTAATGACGGGTGCCCAGGTGAGATACGGCAGACTCTCGAGCTTCCAGCCCTTGATGGAGATGCCGTCGGCAAGAAACGGCTTGCGCTTGGTGTCGTAGGGCGGGCGTGCCAGGCCATCGGGCATGTCGGCCGGTAGTATCTCGCCGTCCTCGGTAACCGAATACCAGCCCAGCTTTTTATCGAACAGCACGCTGTCGCAAAAATCGGGCGCAAGGATGTGACCGGCCAGGCCGATGGTCACGCACTCCTCGCCCTTCCACTCAAAACGGTAGATTGCGGTGTTGTACACCTTGTCCTTTTTGGGCTTACCCGTGGACAGCCGCTCGGCAATCTGACGCGCGGCGTCATTTTTCTCGGCGATGATGAGCTTCAAAAGAGGCTCCTATCTCGTGTCTCTGCGGCTACGCCCGCCCGTATGGCGGCCGATTTACGCCCTTGCTTGCTCGATCTGCCCGATGAGCCAATCGCACCAGGCATCCATGCCCTCGCCCTTGCGCGCGCTCACGGCAAACCGCGGCGCCTGCGGATTGAGGTCATCGAGTGTCTTAGTATACCTATCCATGTCAAAATCGAAAGCCGGGGCCACGTCGACCTTATTGAGCAGCTGCGCGCCAGCGTGCTGGAAGATGCCCGGGTACTTGATGGGCTTGTCGTCGCCCTCGGGCACCGAGAGAATCATGATGGACAGGTTCTCACCCAGGTCAAAGTCGACCGGGCAGACCAAGTTGCCCACGTTTTCGATAAAGATGACGTCGATGTTCTCCAGACCGACGGCCTGGTCGAACGCGTCAACGGCCTCCATGATCATGTTGCCCTCGAGGTGGCACAGGCCACCCGTGTTGATCTGGATGGCGGGCATGCCGGCTTCCTTCATGGTGATGGCGTCGACATCCGAGGCAATATCGCCCTCGATGACGGCACAGCGCAGGCCAGCCTTGTCGCGCAGGCGCTCGTTGGTGCCCAGGATCGTGGTGGTCTTGCCCGAACCGGGGCTCGACAGCACATTGATCACATAGGTGTTTGTCTCTTTAAATCGCTGTCGCAGCTGATCTGCCAGGCGCTCGTTGCGCGACAGAATCGGCGACGCGATATCAATCGTTTTCTCAGCCATACTCGGCACTCCTTACTTTGGCCCCTTTATACCCCATCACCAGATGGCTAGCGGGCTAATCGTCGGGGGTTTCGATTTCGATACTTGCGATGTCGAGCTCGCGGCCGTGCAGCAGACGCACGTTGGCGCCGCCACATTGGGGACAGCGGCAATGGAAGCGATCGTGCTCAAAGACCTCCCCGCAGTCCAGACACTCGCTTTGTGGATGGACTTCCTCCACGGCAAGCTCGCAGCCTCGCGTGAGCGGGTCCTCATCGCGAAATGTCTCCCACGCAAAGTCGAGCGCCTCGCGCACAACTTCGGTCATATCCCCGATACGCAGCGTTACCAAAACGGCGCGCGAGGCCCCCGCCCCACGCGCCGCGCGAATCACTGTATCGAGTATGCCGTTGACAATGCCAACCTCGTGCATACCGATTTACTCCTCGTCGTCCTCATCGTCCGAGAACAGGTCCAGACGGCTCACAAACAAGCCCTCCTTGCCCTCGCGCGCGGTAATGACCACGCGGGCAATGGCGAGCGAAATCTCGTAGAGCGAGAGCAGGGCACCATACATGAGGCCCAGCGTAACGGGCGAGCCGTCGGGCGTAATCACAGCCGAGCCCACAAGCAGGCCCACGTACACGTAGCGCCAGGCGCCGCGGAAGGCCGCGTAGGACACGATGTGGAAGACGGACAGGTAGAAGATGATGAGCGGCAGCTCAAACGCCACGCCAAAGCCGATCATAAAGAGCAGCTCCATGTTGACGTAGTTCTCCAGGTCGGGCAGCGCCGTGGCGACGGCCGAGGTCTCGCCGATAAGCCACTCAAAGCCCGCCGGGATGATGATGAAATAGCAGAAGATGGCGCCCAGGAAGAACAGCACCGTCGAGGCGAGCACCGTGGGCACGACCCATTTGCGCTCGTTGGGACGCAGTGCCGGCAGGAAAAATGCCAGAATCTGCCAGATGATCATGGGCGTGCACATGACCACGGCCATCTTGATGGCCAGCGAGAAGCGCAGGCCAAAGCCGCCGAGCGTGGTGGTGATGTAGAACTTACCGTCCGGCACAAAGGAGCGGATGGGGTCTTCCAGGATGTCGAGCACCACGGGCGTGGCGAAATACAGCACGATGGCGGCGGCAAACACCGACACGACCACGATGGTCAGGCGGCGACGGAGCTCTCCCAGGTGATCGAAGAGCGGCATGCGCGCAGGTCCGATAGGCATTACTCATCGCCTCCCTTCGAGGCGTCGGCGGCAGCGGCGTCGTCCTCGGCCTCGAGCTCGCGGGCGAGCTGGTCGACGACGGCCTTGCGCTTGCGGGGACGACGGGCGTAGAGGTCAGCCGTCGTGGGCTCTGCCGGCTCGGGCTCGGACTCTGGCTCTGCAGCAGGCTCGGGCTCGACGACAGGCTCCGCGGGGGCGGATGACGGCCGCCGCCTGACGGCGGCAGCGGCAGGCTCGGCACCCTCGGCCTCCTCAGCAGCACCCTCGCCCTCGGCGGCAGCCTCGCTCGCGGCCTTCTCGGCAGCAAGGCGGGCACGGCGCTCGGCAAAGGTCTCCTTCTTGGCGGGCGCTGCCGTCTCGGCGGCATCCTTGTCCGCATCGGAATCGTCATCGACGGCAGTCTTCTTGGGCTTGACCGGTGCCGAAGCGGCCTCACTTACCGGATCGATAATCTCAGACTGAACAACGGCCGTCATCTTTTCCTGCGTCTCGCGGAACTGACGGATGGCACGGCCGATCGTGCGGCCCATCTGTGGGAGCTTATCCGGGCCAAACAGCAAAAAGCCGAAGACCACGATGATCGCGAGCTCACCCTCTCCAATACCAAACACACATACCTCCAAGGCTCGATGTGAGTCGAGCCCGCACCGCGCCATTCGGCCGGAACTCGTCTATTCATTCGGTCAAGTATAGCGCCCGGACGCCAAAACGTCCGAGCGCATCACAAACATATGCCAAACGGCACGCCCTTTTGGGGGCAAAGATTATGCAGCGGTGATCGAAATCTCCTGGTCGACACCCAACAGCTGAACCACGCGCATTACCGGGGGCTGCACATTGGTGCAGCTAAAGAGTTTGCCGTGGTCGACCGCGTGGTGTGCGGCGCCCACGAGCACGCCAATGCCCGTCGAATCGATGTAGCTCACCTGGGCAAAATCGAGCTCAACGGCCTCAGTGGGCTGCTCGAGCGCCAGGTCGATGGCATTGCGCAGGCTATCGGCGTTAGAGATATCGATCTCGCCGGTTACCTTAATGGTGTAGAGCTCTGGCGTGGGGTTGGTAGAAATACCCAAATCCATGTATACGCTCCTTTACGTATCGAAAGTGCGGATAGTACGGGAAGCCGCGCGTTAGGCGCGCTCGGCACGCGCAAGCTCGGCAGCGACAAGCTTGACGGCCAGCACCAGCACATCGAGCGCGGCCTCCAGGTCCTCGACCGTGGGATAGCTCGGCGCGATGCGGATGTTGGTGTCGCGCGGGTCCTTGCCATAAGGCCAGGTGGCACCAGCCGGCGTGAGCTTGACGCCCAGGTCGGCGCAGAGCGCGGCGACCTTCTGGGCTGAACCCTCGGGACCATCGAAGCTTACAAAGTAGCCGCCGCGGGGGTGCGTCCAGGTGGCGCAGCCCGTCTCGCCCAGGCCCTCGGTGAGCTTGCGCTCAACGGCCTCAAAGCGCGGGCGCAGAAACTCGGCATGCTTTTTCATGTGCTCCTTGACCGCCTCGATGGTGGGAAGGAAACGCACGTGACGCAGCTGGTTGAGCTTGTCGGCGCTGATGAGGCCGGCCTTCAGGCGCTTGGAGAACTCGGCGATGACCGCGGGGCTCGCACCGATAAAGCCGATACCGGCGCCCGGGAAGGTGATCTTGGACGTCGAGGCAAATGCCACCACGCGGTCCTCGGTGCCCGCCGCGCGAGCGAGGTCAAAGATGTTTGCGAGCTCGTCGGTCTCGTCGTACAGGTCGTGCACGCAGTAGGCGTTGTCCCAGAAGATGCGGAAATCGGGTGCGGCCGTGGGCATCTCAACCAGGCGGCGCACAGTGTCCTCGCTAAAGGTGATGCCCGTGGGGTTGGAATACTTGGGCACGCACCAGATGCCCTTGATGGAATCGTCGGCGGCAACGAGGCGCTCGACCTCGTCCATGTCGGGGCCGTTGTCGGTCATCGCGACGGGGACGTTCTCGATACCCAGATCGGCGGTGATGCCAAAGTGGCGGTCGTAGCCGGGAACAGGGCACAGGAACTTGACCTTCTTGCCGTCGTGGGCAGCCTCGTAGGCATCCCAGGGCTCGCTGCCGCACGAGCCGCAGCGCCAGAACATACCGGCGATGTCGTGCTCGATCAGCAGGCTCGACGAACCCAGCACGAGCGTCTGCTCGGCGGGGCAGCCCAGGAACTCCCCCGCCAGCTTGCGTGCCGAGGGAATGCCCTCAAAGCAGCCGTAGTTGGAACAGTCGACGTTGCCGTCGTGCAGGTCGGCATCGGCATTGAGGATATCGAGCATGGGTCGAGAGATGTCCACCTGGGAGGGCGACGGCTTGCCGCGGGCCATGTCGAGCGCCAGGCCCTTGGCCTTGACCTCGGCGACCTCGGCTTTGAGCGCCTCGATGGCGGCATCGAGTTCGGTGGTTTCCATCTTCTGGTAGATCGTCTGCATGGGTGCGACCTTTCACGAAGCGGTACGTTGCAATTCTTCTAAGTATAGACCGCCACCGTCACAACGTTATGAAGCCGTGATAGATTAAGTCCATCGCAATAAATTACGAATCGCCGCGCATGCCGGCGTGAAGCGCCCAAGGAGGCACTATGGAGTACGGATCGTTCCAGGCCGAGGAATTCGGCGACCTGCAGCGCCTGGTCGACGGACTGTTTTACGACCGCCACACCATCGACCGCCTGGATCTCATCGTGCAGGCCGAGATCTTGGACCTCGCGCCCGATCTCATGGAAATCGTCAACCTGCTACCGCCCGGCTATTACGACCGCCAGTCACTTTGCGACCAGCTCAACTCCGCCTTGGCCGCCCACGGCTGGGGCGCCATCTACGGCACCGTGGAATAAACCTAGTCATTGGGGCCTGTGGTCAAAAAATAGCAAATATGAGTACTGTTACTTTTTTAGTAACAGCGATTTTGAATTAAAAAGGCCAGTCTTGGCCTTTTGTGTCCGGTTTTGGAAGGATGCATCGGCATTTTTCGTCCAGCCACGCAATCGTTAATGCACAGACAGAATAGATTTGTACATTATTTTTCGCGCCTAAAATGAAACGCCGTTTGTGACAGTACTCACAAACGGCGTTTTTTGGCCACTGGGATGTCCGGCAGGTGGCAAGTACCACTCAAAACCGCGTTTTACACGCGCTCGAGCAGGCTCTGGCGTCTGTTTCTACGCGCCTACTCGTTCTTGGGCGCGGGGTGCTTGCAGATCACACTCATGTAGATCATGCCAAGTACGGCCGCGGTGACAGAGCCGGCGAGAATAGCGGCCTTGGCAGCCAGAACCTCAAACTGGGCCGTCGGGAAGGCGAGGCCGCTGATGAGAATCGACATGGTAAAGCCGATGCCGCCCAGAATGCCCACACCGGCAATCATGTGCCAGTTGACATTGCGCGGCAGCTCGCAGGCCCTAAGCTTAACCAGGGCAAACGTCATGCCAAAGATACCGATCGGCTTGCCCAGCAGCATGCCAAAGTACACGCCGAGCGTCACCGGGTCGGTGAGCAGCGTGCTCATGTCCACGCCCACTAGGCGAACCTGTGCGTTGACGAACGCAAAGATCGGCAGGATCACAAAGTTGACCGGCGTGGAGATCAGACGCTCCATGCGAATGAGCGGCGGGGTCACGCGGTGCATGACGCGCTCGACCTTGGTGGTCGAGACGGTAAAGTCGTGCTGGCCCAAGATGTGTGCCTCGTCGTCGTAGCGGTCGTCGAGCAACGGCAGGCACTCGCCCAGCCAATCGGTAAGGCTATCGAGCTTAACGCCGCACTTGGCCGGAATAGTAAAAGCCAGGATGACGCCGGCGAGCGTGGCATGCACGCCGCTCTTGAACATGCAGAACCACAGCAGCAGGCCCAGCACCGAATACGGGGCGAGGCGGTAGTGCTGCGTCTTGTTGAGCCACACGAGCGCACAGGTCACAAGCGCGGCGGCGCCCAACCAAAACGGATTGGGGCTCTGACCGTAGAAGATGGCGATGGCGGCAATGGAGATGAGGTCGTCGGCGATGGCGAGCGTCGAGAAGAACACGCGCACGCCGTTGGGCACGCGGTTGCCCAAAAGCGACAGCACGCCCAGCGCAAAGGCAATATCGGTTGCCATGGGAATGGCCCAGCCGTTGTGCGCGCCGGCATGGTTAAAGATCAGATAGATGCAGGCGGGAACGACGACGCCGCCCACGGCCGCCAGCATGGGAAGCATAGCCTGGCGCGGGTTCTTGAGCTCGCCGACCGTCATCTCGTACTTAAGCTCAATGCCCACCAACAAAAAGAAGATCGCCATGAGGAAGTCGTTGACGAAAAGTTCAACGGTGAGACCGGCCGTAAGGTTGCCCAGACCCACATACAGCGGGGTCTCCAAAAAGTGATGGATGGCCTCGTAGGCATCGGTATTAGCGCAAATGACGGCGGCGATGGCGGCGAAGACCATGACGGCGGCGGAAATCGTGCCGTTCTCGGCGATGCGCTCCCAGATGTCGTGGCGCTCAAAACGCTTGCGCTCACGAACGTTGAACAGCTGCTCAGTTGCTGCCATGGGCGGCTCCTTTCACGGGAAAGCTCCCGTCTTAAAAAAGCACGGCCCGCCCAAGTGGCGGCGCCGCGCTCTAACGTATTACGCTTGCATCTAGCCTACCCTGCACGACAAGCACGCAGGCGTGACCGAAAAGCGGAACCACAGGTTGAACATTATTTGCTCAACGGCACGGGCACGCCTGTCCAAGAGACAACGCGGCGCCGCGCACAAAAAACGACCGGAGCGCGGGGCGTCCGCGATCCGGTCGTGGCGTTTGGTCAACTAAACCTAGCAGGCAGCCATGATGGGGGCAGCGACCTGCTTCTTACGGGAGAGGACACCCGGCATCCAGACGCCGTCGTGCTCGTCGGCAATGCCCAGGCCCTTCTGAGCAGCCTCGGTCTCGCCCTCGAGCAGGACCTGCGAGCCCTCCTCCATGATGTCAGTGATGCACAGGACGATGCCGTCGGCACCCTTCTCGGCGGCGTAGGCGCGCATGGCCTCGCGAATCTCGTCGATCATGCCGAGTGCGCGAGTCTTGTCGACAGTCTCGTACTGGCCGATGAGCAGCTTCTTGCCGGCAGGCTCGAACATCTTGATGTCGTTGCCGACCATCTCGGCTGCGGTGAAGGAGCCAGACGGACGGGTGAGGAAGACCTCCATGCCAAACTTGACCGGGTCGACGCCCACCTGCTCGCCGAGCTTGGCGGCGACGGCGCGGTCGACATCGGTGGTGGTGGGGCTCTTGAGCATGAGCGTGTCGGTCATCATGGCCGAGAGCAGCAGCTTGGCCTGGACGTCGGAAAGCTCAACGCCGAGCACGCCGGCGAGCTTGGTGACGATGGTGCAGCTGGAGCCCCAGGGCAGGCAGATGTAGTGCAGCGGGCCGGCGGTCTCGAAGTCGCCGATGCGGTGATGATCGACAACGCCAAAGACCGTGGCGTCCTTAAGGCCGGCGACGGACTGGGCAGACTCGTTGTGGTCGGTGAGGACGACGAGCTGGCCGGCCTCGACGGACTCGATCACGCGGGGCTCGGCAATGCCGGCGTCGGCGAGCAGCTTGGCGGACTCGGCCGGAAGCTGACCAAGGGCGCAGGCCTCGTAGGTGTTGCCGGCATACTCAACCTGGTTGAGCAGCTGGGACAGGACGACGGCGCTCATGATGGCGTCGTTATCGGGGTTCTGGTGACCAAAGACAAGAACGTTTGCCATGGATATCCTCCACTTGATATGTGTACTTGGACGTAGCTATGGTAGCACGCTGGCGCCGAACCTTATGAGACGCAAGGGCCGCGGCGCAATTTGGGGCGAGCCTGGGGGCCAAGGCTGTCCCTTTTGCACCATGTTGGTGCAAAGTAACCTGTCCCCCTTGCACCAGCTATTTACCGACAGCGCGCAGGGCTACGTAGGCAGCACCGATGATGCCGGCGTCGTTTCCGAGCGAAGCGACCTTAATGGGCGTCTCGCGCGAGGCGGAAAGCGCGTACTGCTTAAAGTGCTCGCGAACCTTGTCGAGGTAGACATCGGCCGAGGCGGAGGCGCCGCCGCC
>OGQK01000463.1_pt1 | contig 26610 bp, 18 predicted proteins | sample 1553221 | NCBI WGS metagenome assembly OGQK01 (sample SAMEA2579996, study PRJEB22360) | human gut metagenome | biome: human gut; feature: human-associated habitat; material: faeces | place: Denmark | collected 2008/2010 | reverse complement strand
TCACCGGCGACAACAAGCCGCTGTGGGTCGTCGACGGCGTGGTGCTGGAGGATATGGTGAACGTGTCGAACGACCAGCTCTCGAGCGGCGACCCGACGACGCTGCTGGGCTCTTCGGTGGCGGGCATCAATGCCGAGGACATCGAGACGTTCGACATTCTGAAGGATGCCGCCGCTACGGCCATGTACGGCGCCCGCGCGATGAACGGCGTGATCGTCATCACGACCAAGCGGGGCAAGAGTACGCAGCTCGGCGAGCCGATCGTCCGCTACCACGGCGACTTCACGATCCGCACGAAGCCCTCGTACGATCAGTACAATATCATGAACTCGTTCGACCAGATGTCCGTCAATGCCGAAATGGAACGCAAGGGGTTGCTCACCTCGCAGATCGTCAATCAGTCTTCGTCCGGTATGTACGGCATCATGTGGAATTTGATTCATTCCTATGATGGTCAATTCGGTTTGGAAAATACGAAAGATGCCCGCGAGGCATTCCTTTATAAATATGCTTTCGCCAATACGGACTGGTTCGACCTGCTGTTCCGCAATTCGCTGATCCAGAACCACAGCGTCAGCATCTCGGCCGGTACGGAGAAGTCGAAGACCTATGCTTCGGTAGGCTTCATGAACGATGCGGGCTGGACGGTGGCCAACGATAAGGTGGACCGCTACACGATGTCGTTCCGCAACGACTACACGATCAGCAAGAAGGTGTCGACCGCCTTCGCCGTCAACGGAATGTACCGCAGTCAGGATACTCCCGGTACGTTCGGCCGTCAGGCCGACGTCGTGACCGGCGAGTACAACCGCGATTTCGATATCAACCCGTTCAGCTATGCGCTCAACACGAGCCGCGCGCTGCGTCCTTACGACGAGAACGGCAACCTGGAGTATACGACGCTGAACTACGCTCCGTTCAATATCTTCGACGAGCTGAAGTACAACCGCATTCACATCGACGTAGCCGACCTGAGGTTGCAGGGCGAGCTGAACTATCAGATCATCAAGGGGCTGAAGTATAGCTTCATCGGAGCTTTGCGCTACGTGAAGACCGATACCGAGCACCGGGTGCACGAGAAGTCCAATGCGGCCAATGCCTATCGGGCTGCCGGCAACTCGACGATCCGCGAAATGAATCCCTATCTGTACCGCGACCCGAACGATCCGTCGGCCGAGCCGGTGGTCGTGTTGCCCTACGGCGGTTTCTACAACCGCGACGAAATGTCGATGAGGGCCTATGACGTGCGTAACTCGCTTTCGTACAACAAGGTGTTCGACAACGGCGTCCGGACGCAGGAGCTCAATGTGCTGGGCGGCGTGCAGGCCAAGTTCGCCGACCGCCACTTCAACTCGAACAGCGGTTACGGCTATCAGTATGATTACGGCGGAGTGGTAGCGATCGATCCGAAGCTGTTCGAGATGCTGATCGCTCGTCAGTTCCCTTATTATAGTATGACGCAGACATACGACCGTCAGGCCGCCTTTTATGCGAATGCCGACTATACCTACGACCGTCGCTATTCGGTTTCGGCTACGTTCCGCTACGACGGAAACAATGGTCTGGGAAGTTCGAGCTCGGCCCGCTGGTTGCCTACGTGGAACCTGGGAGCCCGCTGGAACATCGCTAACGAGAAGTTCATGGAGAATGCCGAGAAGGTGGACGTGATGGGCCTGCGCCTGAGCTACGGTCTGTCGGCCAATACGGGTCTGGCGACCAACTCGAGCGTGGTGTATCGCTACAACGAGGTGTATCGCCCGGGAAATACCGAGAACGGCATGGTGATCGAGGAGCTCGAGAACAAGGACCTGACGTGGGAGAAGAACTATCAGTTCAACGTCGGCTACGACCTGACGATGTTCGACGGTCGGCTGAACTTCAGCTTGGACTACTATAACCGTCAGAGTTTCGACCTGATCAACCTGATCAAGGTGTCGGGTATCGGCGGCAACATGTGGAAATACGCCAATTACTGCGACCTGAGCGCTTACGGCTTCGACGTGACGTTGGGCGGTACGATCATCCGGACCAAGGACTGGAGCTGGACGGCCAACCTGACTTTCGGTTACTCGCACAACGAGATCAAGAACGCGAAGAACGAACCTCAGGTTTGGGATCTGGTCCGTCAGGAGGGCGGCAACAAGAACGGCTATCCGGTGCACAGCCTCTTCTCGATTCCGTTCGCCGGGCTCGATCCCGACAGCGGTATCCCGATGTTCTACGACCAGGACGGCAATCTGACGACCGATATTTACATGCAGGGTACCGAAACCGACTTCCTGAAGTACGAGGGTACGGTCGATCCGAAATACACCGGCGGTCTGAATACCACGGTCCGGTGGAAGAACCTGTCGATGAACCTGTTCTTCAGCTTCGCCGCAGGCAACGTGGTGCGTCTCGACCCGGTTTTCAGTGATACGTACAGCGATATCAACGCGCTTCCGAACGACTTCAAGAACCGGTGGGTAATGAGTGGCGATGAGAAGTATACGAACATTCCGGCGATCGCCGACCTGCAGACCGCGTCGATAGAACTGGGCAACGCCTATCCGTATAACAACTACAACTACTCGGACGTCCGGGTGGCCAAGGGCGATTTCATCCGCCTGAAGTCCATCTCGTTCGCTTACGACATGCCGTCGAGCTGGATCCGTAAGAGCCATTTCTTCAAGAGCGCCTCGATCCGCGTGACGGGCAAGGATCTTTGGTTGCTCTACTCTGACAAGAAGCTGCACGGTCAGGACCCCGAGTTCTACAACTCGGGCGGCGTGGCCATGCCTATTCAGCCTCAAGTCGTGTTCTCGCTCGATCTCGGGTTCTGACCCCCGAATGGAATTATTAATATAGAATAAAAAAGGAACCATATATGAAAAGGATTTTCAAACTCGCTTCGATTTTGGGTCTGGGTGGACTCGTCGCCGGTTGCAACAGTTTCCTCGACAAGGAGCCGGACAATCGCGCGTCGATCGACAACCTGGACAAGGTGAGCGCTCTGCTCGTCTCGGCCTATCCCAATCGGACGAACATGTCGCTGCTCGATCCGCGTTGCGACTATATCGTCGACATGGGCGCAACGCTCGACGGCTCGCAGCCTGCCGCTACGTTCGACTTCGTTGTCAGCGGTTTCATGTGGGACGAGTACACCCGTACGGAATCGAGCAACGACACCTACGAGCAATACTGGACGTCCGTTTACGAGGCCATTTCGGCAGCCAACCATGCGCTGGCGGCTATCGAGACGCTTCCTACCTCCGAGCAGGCGAACGCAGGCAAGCAGCGCGCCGAAGCCCTGATGACCCGGGCATACAATCATTTCACGCTGCTGACGATGTATGCCAACATGTTCGACTCGAAGTTCGCGGACGTGAACACCAATATGAATCCGGGCGTTCCATACGTGACCGAGCCCGAGGACGTCGTGATCAAGTATTACGACCGGGGCACGGTGGCCGGCACGCTGGAGAAAATCAAGAACGATTTCAATCAGGCCATCCGGGATATCGGCGGAAGCGCCGACTACGCTCAGCCCAAATATCACTTTACCCTGGATGCGGCCAACGCGTTCGGGGCCCGTATGGCGCTTTATACGGGCGACTACGGGGCGGTGATCGCCTATGCCAATGCGCTCGGACTGCCTACGGCCTCGAAGCTGAACGAAATGACCGAGGACGGAGAGCCGGTCAAGAATGACGACGGGACTCCCGTGCTTTATGTAGCCGAGGACGATGCGGCCAACATGTATTGCCTGAACAATATGAACGACTGGAATACGATTGCCGCTACGGGCTCTGCCGACGGCATGCGGATGGCTTTCTCGGGAACCAGCGCGCCGGGCAATCTGCTGATTTCCGAATGCGTGACCGTCATCGTGCGCGGAACCGCGGGTACGGCTTACGCGCGTCACGGCGTCAACCGAGAGACGATGATCGAGATGCTGTACGGCTCGCCGACGGGAGTCTACCTGAATCAGCCCGCTTTCAGCTATTCGGGCGACGATACGTTCATTATCCCCAAGTTCTACGAGGACTTCAAGATGGATAACGTGCAGGCTCAGACAGGGCTTCCGTATGCGAAGATTCCGTTGCTTCGCCGCGAGGAGGTGCTTTTGGCCCGTGCCGAGGCGTTCGCTCTGACGGGTCGCTATCAGGATGCGCTGAACGACCTGAATATCTGGACGGCCCTTCGTGCCGATGCGACGGAGTACGTATACGGAAAGCATGTCCTCTACAAGGATCTGCTGCTTTCGCATTACAGTGCGGACCTGGCCAATGAGGACCATTTCATCAACAGCCGTTACAATGCGTCCAAGTTCACTGCTACCGGCGACGAGCTGCGTTTCCAGAAGGCGTTGATACTCGCCATCCTGGATGCCCGGAAGCTGGAATTCCTGCGCGAAGGCATCCGTCATTTCGATATTCTGCGCTGGTTCATTCCTGTCTATCATGCGACAGCCGACGGGCAGCGCAGCGAGCTGACTCCGGAGGACGACCGTCGGGTGATTCAGTTGCCTCAGGTCGTGTCGCTTTCGGGAGTCGAGCAGAATCCGTGGAGCAACGTAGGTGCATGGTATTAAACAATCAATGAAAACAGATCGTTTTATGAAAAATATGAGAATAGCATTGTTGCTGATGGCCGTCGGTCTGATGTCCGTCTCCTGCGAGGAGGAGAAGTTGGATACTTCCATGAGGATTCCGGGCTTGGGCGGCGAAGAATACATTCCCAACGAAATCGACGAGTGGCTGTACGACAATTTTACGGCTCCGTACAATATCGAAGTGATCTATCGTTGGGACGCGTCGCAGGTGCAGTCGTCGTGGCTTCGCCCGATCGTTCCGGTCGAGGAGGATTCCGTCGTGACTTTCATGACGGCGATCCGGGACGTTTGGTTCGAGCCCTACGAGCGGGCCGTGGGCGATGTGTTTCTGAAGAAGATGACGCCCAAGCAGGTAGTGCTGGGCGGTAGCGGCGAGTACCAGTTCGGCGCGATCAAGCTCGGTCAGGCCGAAGGCGGTCTGAAGATTCTGCTGCTGAACGTCAATAATTTCGATCGTAGCACGGATATTTCCGATCCGGAGCAGGAAACGTCGCCCGAGGGCGCCAACTGCATCCGTCAGTTCCTGCATACGATCGAGCACGAGTTCGCCCATATCCTGCATCAGACGACGATGTTCGACAAAACGTACGAGTCGATCAGCGCCGGCAAGTACAATCCGACGGGGTGGACCGACGTCGAATACGCCGAGGCTCAGTCTTTGGGCTTCATTACGCCTTATGCCATGTCGGGCAAGGACGAGGACTTCGTCGAAATGATCTCGGTCATCATGGTGTACGGCCGGGAGTGGTATGACGATATGGTGCAGAAGACCTGCTTCCAGAACGGCAAATTGGTCAACGAAACGGCCTACGACGCTTTCACCCGGAAAGAGGCGATCGTCGTCGATTACCTGAAAAACGTTTGGGGAATCAAGTTTTATGACGACGCCGAGGGAGAAGGCATCGTTACCTATGTGCAGGAGGCGATCAACAAACAACTCGGCAAGTAGGGAACCTTACGGACAATTTAAATGAGATCGAATATGAAAAGAATTATATATCTGCTGATTCCGGTATTGATTGCCCTGACCGTGCTCTCTTGTAAAAGGGATTACGACGACGATTACATGGGTAGTGTCGATGAACGGCTGAACGCGACGCTGACCGCCTATCAGAACGAACTGACGTCGGCCGAGCACGGTTGGATGGCCAATATTTCCACCAGTGAGGGCATTTACCGTTTCTGGATGAAGTTTTACGTCAACAATGGCGAGGTGATGAACGACCTGAAAGGAAATCGGGTCACGATGATCACCGACAATATGAACTACGATTACAGCGGAGTGAACGGGGGGACGGCGGTTCCGGGAACCTCTTCCTTCCGTCTGAAGGCGTTGCAGCGTCCTACGCTGATATTCGACACGTACAGCTATCTGGCCGTGCTCTGCGATCCGGACGACAATGTCAGTCACGGATCGGGCAATCAGGGGCTCCAGACCGACTTCGAGTACGAGATCGCCTCGTATGAGGACAGCGTTTTCACGTTGCGCGGCCGCACGCACCGCGCTAATGCGACGTTGGTCAAAGCGACCGCAGAGGAAGAACGGGCCGCCAGTCAGGCGGGTATGGTGAAGTCGATCGAAGCGCTGTCGAGATTCATCGCTTCCCAGAATTATTCCTACATCGAGACCCAGAAGTACGGGCCTGTGCTGTTCAATTTCAATCTGCGCTCGATGAGTACTTCCTACGAGGCCGCCGACGGGAAATCGCTGGTCCATTCCGACGTGACGGACTCTTATGTCGATTTCGATCAGAACATCATTCTGCCCGAACCGATCGAGGTGGCCGATCAGGTAGTCGTTACCCGTTTGAACTGGAATTCCAGAACCTCGAAATACGAAGTCGTACTGGCCGACGGCTCGACGACTCCGCTTCTCAATGCCAATTTCTCTCCTATTCCTCTGTCGGTATGGATCGGGCCCGAGTACAATCGGGAATACAATATGACCGGCATTCCGATCAGTTGGATCGACGTAATCTACTCGAACTATCCTTTGGTGGGGCAATATCTTACCCTTTATGCCGAGCAGCTGATGGACTTCGGGCTGGAACTGGTTCAGGTGAACCTGTATTTCCGTCAGAAATCGGACGGAAGCATGTACATGGAGTTGATGCCTTTGTTCTATTTTCCTGACAATAGCTTGTACGGCGCCAGCTACAACTTCGACATGGCTATGCCCGAGCCCGGCGTACTGAGGTTGGGTAACTATACCTGCCCGTTCGATGCCAACGGCTTTAACACGACTTTCTTGGAAGCCGGCGCCGGCAAGGAATTGCTTGATGCACTAGCAGGCCAGACTTTTGAAATGGATTGGTTCGGCACGTTGAGTTCCACATCCGGCGAAAAGATTCCGATAATTTATTGGCAGTGCAAGTCGAATCCTTCGTTGGTCATCGTGGGTTATCCGGAAGTTGACAGATAGACAATCTGAATATCGTTGAGATACGGAGGGACGGCCGCAGACCGTCCCTCCGTTTTTATGAATAACGTACGGCCGGAACAGAAAAGCCGTTTTTAATATGCGTAAGCCGCCGGTATAGGCATGCGATATCCGCGCCGGGTCCGATTCTGTAAAAGAAGGAGCTTTTCCTCTTATCGCTTTGCGGCGGAGTTTCTGTCCTGTACGGGAATAGGTTTTTCGTTCGGACGATAAACGGTGCAGCGATACGTTTATCTCAAAGAAAGATTAGATGGCGTCTTATGAGAGCATTCGGCGGCGAGCGGAACGCGAGGTACGGACCTTCCTGAAAACGGAAATAATTTTGCTATTTTTGTTAAAACGGTTTGACAGATGAAAAGCATTTTATGGTTGTTTGTCGCTTTGATCGGATATGTACGGCTTCAGGGGAAGGAAATGACCGTTACGACGACCGACAGCGTCCGGCTTTATGTGAAAGTGAAGGGGCAGGGACCGTACTTGCTTTATGTTCACGGAGGGCCCGGATCGGGTTCCTATTGGCTCGAAAAGTTCTCCGGCGATTTTCTTGAACGACATTTTACGATGGTCTATCTGGACCAGAGGGGGACCGGACGTTCGACCAGTCCGGCCGACGGGGACTACTCGATGGAAAGAATGGTCGAAGACTTTGAGCAGGTGCGCAGCGTCCTGCATATCGACCGATGGCTTACGCTGGGGCACTCGTTCGGGGGAATCCTGCAAATGGGTTATGTGGAGCGAGTTCCCGATGCGATCGAAGGAATGATCATGCTGAACTGTACGCTATGTATCGAGGATAGCTTTGAAAACGGCTGGTTTCACAGAACGAGGGAACTGCTGGGGAAAAGCCGGTGCGCGTTCCTGAAAAACGATTCCCTTTCCGATATGGAAAAATTAGCGATAGCCGCCGGCAAGCTCGAGGAGAAGGAACTGCGATGGAAGATATTTTATGCTTCGCCGGAAAGCGATGCGGAGATGAACCGGTCGTTTCAGGAAATTCCCGATTTCAATAACGATTTCAGCGGCGAGTTCCGGTCGTTTCCGGAATATTTCCGGGACTACCGTCCGGCCACGGCCGGGGTTGAGATACCCGTCCTGTTTTTTTACGGTAAGACCGACTGGAGCGTCGGCCCGCGACATTACCGGAAAGTGCGTTTCCCGAATATGATTCTGTGGGGAAGCGACGTCGGACATATGCCGTTTTTGGAAAACGGGGAGGACATGCAAAAAGCCATACTCGCTTTTCTGGAAAAGAACGGTTTGTCCGATATGAGGTAACCGTTAGGACATTTCCCGTTCGACCGGCCGACGAATATGCATTGTCCGAAGCCGCTTTCCGCATAAAGGCGGCGTCGGATTTCGCGTCCGGAACGAGCGTAGCGAACGGTGCGTTTCAATATCGCCTGAACTGTCCTGTTTGAACGGATTGTGAACCGAAACGTGTACATAAGGTGCAGATGCGTCTTTCCCGAAAGATGACGACCGTTGTTTATCGGCATTATAAGGCTATGGGTTTGATGGAAGGCCGGCCCTTGAATTCTTCCTTTGAATCTTCTTTTAGAATGCTTGACTTGGAAGTTGTGTGGGCGGAAATTTGAAGCCGCCGATCAATACCGATAGTTCGATACGTTATCCCGATCGGGGCATTCTGCTCATTGGGAACGAGCGGACATCATACGGATAAGATGGCTTAGCTTCCTGAAAGCGAGTCGGCCGCTGAATCTTCGCAATGCGCACGGAATGGCACTAATAGAATAGGTGGGTTTGCGAGCGGGGCGTCCGAACGATCGATGACGCGCCCGGAGCATGTCTGCCGGTTGTGTTGTCCGTCATCTTTTTCGGGTTTCTGTTTCTCAGAATATGCCGAAATCCGCGAAAGATCCGGTAAACGTCGATTTTTAGTCGTATATGAGAACTCTTGCGATGGTCTTGCTTCTGGCGAGTCTGTTTGCCGCGGGCTGCGGAACTTCCGTGCCTCCGTCGGACGGGGAAATGATACGGTTGTTCCGCACGCACGAAGCAGCGTTCAACCAGGTGTATGAAATCATTTCGGAGAAAACGGTAGGCAGCCATTACTATCCGCCGTCCGAGTTCGATTCCATATTTATACGGGAACTTGCAGCCGCCGAGGGCCTGTCCTGCGGACTTCAGGGGCTTTACGGGGAGGATTCCTCGTATTTGCACGGGTTGTTCCCTCCGGACCGGGCGCTGCTCGATTCTTTGCTGGCGGTGACAGGCTGCGAGCTCGTCCGCTTTTATAGGCGGGAGTGCGGGGAGGACTCGGTCGAACTTAGCCTGACTATGGTGCATTACTCTCATGGACTTTCCGTTTCGGGAACGGCCAAATGTTTTGTTTGCGACCCCGGCTTGAGAAATTGTCCGTGGGTACGTATCGCAGAGCAGGGCGACTTGAACGAAATCTACCGCAGGACGTTCTGCGATACCACGCTATACAAACCGATCGAGGGAAATTGGTACATTGAGCTGGATCATGAGAACTGACGATGGCAATAAGCGGAAAATGGAACTGTTGTCGGCCCGTATGTTTAGGCTCTGCCTATGCGATTCCGGTCTGAACCTATCTCCCTCCGCGATGCAAATACGGACGGTACGATGTCGGGCGCTCGCTTATTTCGCTTTTCATGAATTGAATAAGGGCGGCCCGGTCGGACCGCCCTTTCTTCTGTCTGGCATGAAGTCGTTTCTTACTTCTCCCCGCCTTGTTTCAGCGCCGCATGCGCCGCTGCAAGACGCGCGATAGGCACGCGGAACGGAGAGCAGGAGACGTAGTTCAGTCCGGCATAGTGGCAGAACTCGACCGAGCTCGGTTCGCCGCCGTGCTCGCCGCAGATGCCGCACTTGAGTTCGGGCTTTACGCCGCGGCCCTTGAATACGGCCTCGCGCACGAGCTGACCCACGCCGTCCTGATCGAGTACCTGGAACGGGTCGTGTTTCAGGATGCCCTTTTCGAGATAGACGGGCAGGAACTTGGCTACGTCGTCGCGCGAGAAGCCGAGCGTCATCTGCGTCAGGTCGTTCGTACCGAACGAGAAGAATTCGGCCTCTTCGGCGATCTCGTTGGCCGTAACGGCTGCGCGCGGGATTTCGATCATCGTGCCGATCATGTAGTCGATCCGGTCGTTGCGTTCGGCGAATACGGCCTCGGCGGTGTTCTTGATGACTTCTTTCTGGTTGCGGAGTTCCTTCACGTTGCCCACGAGCGGCACCATGATTTCGACGTGCACGTCGATGCCCTTGTTCTTGCGCGTATTCAGCGCAGCCTCGAGAATGGCGCGAGCCTGCATCTCGGTGATCTCGGGATAGGTGATTCCCAGACGGCAGCCGCGATGACCGAGCATCGGGTTCGCCTCGGCCAGCGATTCGACCTTGTTCTTGATCGTTTCATAGGGAACGTTCAGGTCGGCGGCCAGCTCTTTCTGTTCCTTCTCGAAGTGGGGCACGAACTCGTGCAAAGGCGGATCGAGCAGGCGAACCGTCACGGGCAGGCCGTTCATCGCTTCGAACAGGCCCTCGAAGTCGCCCCGCTGGATCGGGAGCAGCTTGGCGAGCGCCTTGCGGCGTCCGGCCTCGTCGTCGGCGAGGATCATCTCGCGGACGGCCTTGATGCGGTCGCCTTCGAAGAACATGTGCTCGGTACGGCACAGTCCGATACCCTGCGCTCCGAAACGGAAGGCCGTTTTCGCGTCGCGCGGCGTGTCGGCGTTAGCGCGGACCTTCAAGTGTGCGTACTCGTCGGTCAGTTCCATCAGCTTGGCGAAATCGCCGCTCACTTCGGCGTCCTTCGTGGCCACCTTGCCCTCGTAGATGATGCCCGTCGAGCCGTCGAGCGAAATCCAGTCGCCTTCCTTGTAGGTCTTGTTGCCTACGGCGATCGTGCGGGCCTTGTAGTCGATCTGCAGGTCGCCGGCACCCGATACGCAGCATTTGCCCATGCCGCGGGCTACGACGGCTGCGTGCGAGGTCATGCCTCCGCGCGCGGTCAGGATACCGTTGGCCGAGTTCATGCCCTTGAGGTCTTCGGGCGAGGTTTCGATGCGGACGAGGATCGTCTGCTTGCCCTCGGCGGCCCATTTTTCGGCCTCGTCGGCGAAAAAGACGATCTGGCCCGTAGCGGCTCCCGGGGAAGCGGGCAGACCCTTGGCGATGATGTTGGCCTTTTTGATCGCGTTCTTGTCGAATACCGGGTGCAGCAGCTCGTCGAGCTTCTCGGGCTCTACGCGCAGTACGGCGGTCGGAGCGTCGATCACGCCCTGACGGAGCATCTCCATCGCGATGCGGACCATTGCGGCGCCGGTACGCTTGCCGTTACGCGTCTGGAGCATCCACAGCTTGCCGTTCTGGATCGTGAACTCGAGGTCCTGCATATCCTTGAAGTAATCTTCGAGATGTTGCTGGATTTCGTTCAGCTCCTTGTAGGCGGCAGGCATCACCTCTTCGAGCGACGGGTACTTGAGCGCCCGTTCGCTCTCGGAAATGCCTTGCAGTTCGGCCCAGCGGCGCGAGCCCTCGATGGTGATCTCCTGCGGCGTGCGGATACCGGCTACCACGTCTTCTCCCTGAGCGTTGACGAGGTATTCGCCGTTGAAAATGTCTTCGCCCGTAGCGGCGTCGCGCGTGAAGGCCACGCCCGTAGCCGACGTCTCGCCCATGTTACCGAACACCATCGCCTGTACGTTCACGGCCGTTCCCCATTCGGCGGGGATGTTGTTCAGCTTGCGGTACAGGATCGCACGCTCGTTCATCCAACTGCTGAATACGGCGCAGATGGCGCCCCAGAGCTGTTCCCACGGATTGGTCGGGAACTCTTTGCCGGTATTCTTCAGGATGGCGGCCTTGAAACGTTTTACCAGTTCTTTCAGGTCGTCGGTCGTCAGTTCGGTATCGTTCTTTACTTTCTTTTCCTCCTTGATCGCATCGATGATCTCTTCGAACGGATCGACGTCCTCTTTGCTCTGCGGTTTCATGTCCATCACCACGTCGCCGTACATCTGTACGAAACGGCGGTACGAGTCCCATGCGAAACGCGCGTTGCCGGTCTTCTTGGCGATGCCTTCGACGGCTTCGTCGTTCAGGCCGAGGTTCAGGATCGTGTCCATCATACCCGGCATCGAAGCGCGCGCGCCCGAACGTACCGACAGCAAAAGCGGATTCGTGCTGCTGCCAAACTCCATGCCCATGTTCTTCTCGACCTGTTTCATGGCGGCTTCGACTTCGGGCTTGATCATCTTGATCACTTCTTCCTTACCGTGCTGATAGTACTCGGTGCAGACCTCGGTGGTGATGGTAAATCCCGGAGGAACCGGAATACCGACCAGGTTCATTTCCGCGAGGTTAGCTCCTTTTCCTCCGAGCAATTCTCTCATCTTTCCGTTACCCTCGGCCTTCTTGTTGCCGAAGGTGTAAACTCTTTTTACGTTTGGCATCTTCTTTTTACGTTTAATCCGTTTTGAATTTATTTGTAGTTATTGAATTTTTTAAATAAATACGACCGCTTTCGGTAAAAAAGCGGCGAGCCGGTAAATAGGTGTGCAAAAGTAATGATTTAATTTAATATCTGCAAAAATTTATCGGACTTCCGGCGATTCGGGTTTTTTGTTTTCAAAGTCCAGAAATACCGGCAGATGGTCGCTGTATCCTCCGGTGTACCGGCCGGCTTGGAAAGTCCGGATCGGATAGCCTTTCCATGGGCCCGACCGGTGGATCAGGTAGTCCCGGACGAAAATGCCACAGCGGCCTCCGTAGCGCAGGCCGTTTCCGGAAGCGAAAGCCCCGCTGACCAGAATGTAGTCGAACAACTGCCGGCGGTCGCGGTAAACCAGCGTGCCGTAGCCTTGCCGGCGCAGGCCGACGAACGGCGTGTAGAGCGCGGACGGGTCGGCCGGAGCGTTTCGGAGAGCGGTTTCGGGTCGGACGTGCAGGATTTTACGGGATTCGCGAGCGTCGGGTTCGGCGTTGAAATCGCCCAGAACGACCAATTTCCGTTGCGGCGAGCCGGTCAGCAGCGAATCGACCGTCCGGCGCAGCGAGCGGAACGCCTCGGCGCGGTAACGCGCGGCGTTCATCTGCGAGGGCAGGTGGCAGAGGATCAGCGTAACCGATTCGCCGAGCAATTCCCCGTCTACCGTAAGCAGGCTGCGCGTCAGCCCTCGGCCGAAAACCTGCCGGACGCGCGTCGGAAAAAAGCGGCTGCCCCGATACAGCAACACCACGTCCATGCCGCGCGGATCGCCGCTGTTGCGGTGGATGTAATTGTAGTCCGACCGCATGGCGTACATCAGGTCGCGTACGACCGCTTCGTTTTCGACCTCCGCGAGCGCCAGCAGGTCGGCGTCGAGGTCGTCGATCACGCGCGATATATGGTTGATCTTCATGCGATACCGCTCGGTGTTCCAGCGTCGGGGACTGTGCGGGGTGAACTCCGCGTCGCCAGCCGACGGATCGGGTACCGTGTCGAACAACGATTCGACGTTATAGCAGGCGATCCGGATGCGGTCGGGTTCCGTTCCGGCCGCCGTCCCGCAGCAAAATGCGGTGGCGCACAGCAGGACGGACAGCAGGCGGATCGGTCTCATGGGATACGGGTTTCATGCAAATTTAGGATAATATATCCGTTTTTTGCCCTTTTTTAGCGCGTTTGACGAACTTTTGCCCGGGTTTTTACGTTATAAGCAATAAAAGGCGCGGCAAAAATCCCCGTTAAACGCGTTCTTAGGGGCGTATTTTGCGTTTGTCCAAAAAATGCGTAAATTAGCGACCTAAAACGAAGGCGACTCATCGCTTCACAACAAAGGACTATAAGCTCAAATCATGGCAGAAGAAGGAACAAGCGAAAGAATCATCAAAATCAATATCGAAGAGGAGATGAAATCGGCCTACATCGATTATTCGATGTCGGTCATCGTGTCCCGTGCGCTTCCGGATGTGAGGGACGGCATGAAACCCGTTCACCGCCGGATTCTGTACGACATGAGTAACGAACTGAATCTCTATTCGGACAAACCGCACCGTAAGTCGGCGAGAATCGTCGGCGACGTGCTCGGTAAGTTCCACCCGCACGGCGACTTGTCGGTCTACGAAGCGATGGTGCGTATGGCACAGGAGTGGAGCCTGCGCTATATGCTGGTGGACGGGCAGGGGAACTTCGGTTCGGTCGACGGCGACGGTCCGGCTGCCATGCGTTATACGGAGGCCCGGATGAAAAAGATCGCCGACGAGGTGATGGCCGATATCGAAAAGGATACCGTCGAGTTTCGTCCGAATTTCGACGAGACGATTCCGGAGCCGACCGTGCTGCCGACCAAGATCCCGTTGCTGCTGGTCAACGGCGCGTCGGGGATCGCCGTCGGGATGGCGACCAACATGCCGCCGCACAACCTGTCCGACACGATCGACGCGATCTGCGCTTATATCGACGATCCGAATATCGAAGTGGCCGACCTGATTAAGCATATCAAGGCTCCCGATTTTCCGACCGGAGGGATTATCTACGGTTACGAGGGCGTGAAGGAGGCTTATGAAACCGGCCGCGGCCGCGTGATGATGCGGGCGAAGACCGAGATCGAGCATACGGCTACCGGTCGCGAGTGCATCGTAGTGACCGAAATTCCCTACATGGTGAACAAGGCCGAGATGATCCGCAAGATCGCCGACCTGATCAACGAAAAGAAAATCGAGGGAATCGCCTACATCAACGACGAGAGCGACCGGAACGGGATGCGTATTGTGATGATCCTCAAACACGATGCGGTCGCCAGCGTCGTGCTGAACAACCTGTTCAAGTACACGGCTCTGCAAACGTCGTTCCCGGTCAACAACATCGCGCTGGTCGACGGACGGCCGATGTTGCTGAACCTGCGCGATTTGATCCGCTATTTTGTCGAGCACCGGCACGATGTGGTGGTGCGCCGTACGCGTTACGACCTGGCGCAGGCCGAAAAACGGGCCCACATTCTGGAAGGTTTGCTGATCGCCGTCGATCATATCGACGAGGTGATCCATATCATCCGCAGTTCGCAAAGCCCGGACGAAGCCAAGATCGCATTGATAAACCGGTTCGAGCTGTCGGAAGTGCAGGCCACTGCGATCATCGACATGCGTCTGAGGGCGTTGACCGGTCTCGAACGCGATAAGCTGAAACAGGAGTACGACGAGCTTTGCAAGCGGATCGCCTACTATAAAGAGGTGCTTGAAAGCGTAGCGTTGCAGATGCGGATCATCCGCGACGAGATGATCGAGATCAAGGAAAAATACGGCGACGAGCGTCGCACGGAGATCGTGCTGAGCGCCGAGGAGTTCAATCCGGAAGATTTTTACGCCGACGACGAAATGGTGATTACCATTTCGCATATGGGCTATATCAAACGGACGCCGCTGACCGAGTACCGCACGCAGAACCGCGGCGGCGTCGGCGTAAAAGGCAGCGCGACGCGCGACGAAGATTTTATCGAGCACATCTATGTGACCACGATGCACAACACGATGTTGTTCTTCACCGAAAAAGGACGTTGCTACTGGTTGAAAGTTTATGCGATTCCGGAAGGGGCGAGGGCTTCGAAAGGCCGCGCGATCCAGAACGTGATCCAAATCGAGCCGGACGATAAGGTGCGCGCCTACATCAACGTCCGTCGCCTGGACGATAAGGAGTATGTAAACAGCAACTATATCATCATGTGTACCAAAGCCGGTATCGTGAAAAAAACGCTGCTCGAAGCCTATTCGCGTCCGCGGCAGAACGGCGTGAACGCCATCACGATTAAAGAGGGCGACCAGTTGCTCGAAGCCGTGCTGACCAGCGGGCACAGCGAAGTGATTATCGCTGCGAAGAACGGCAAAGCGATTCGTTTCAACGAAGAGGTCGTCCGTCCGATCGGTCGTACCGGCGCCGGCGTCAAGGGGATTACCATCGACGACGACGACGAGGTGGTCGGCATGATTTGTGTCGAAAAGGATGTCAAGGAGGATATTCTGGTCGTTTCCGAAAACGGTTACGGCAAACGCACCGACCTGGACGACTACCGTATTACGAACCGCGGCGGGAAAGGGGTCAAGACGTTGCAGATTACCGAGAAAACCGGCAAGCTGATCGCCATCAAGTCGGTGACCGACGAGAACGATCTGATGATCATTAATAAATCGGGGCTGACGATCCGTATCCCGGTCGGGGATATCCGTTTGGCCGGCCGCGCCACCCAGGGTGTGAAAGTGATCAACCTGCGCAATAACGATGCGATCGCTTCCGTTGTTCCGGTACCCAAGAGCGAGGAGGACAACGATTCCGAGGCAGGAGTCGCAGAAGAGTCCGGCGGGAACGGTGCTCAACCGACGGCGGACGCCTCTGAAAACAATATTGAATAATTATTAAAAAGCTGAATCATGAAACGTCTGTTTTTGTTCGTTGCAGTTGCCGCGCTGGGAATTACGGGTACCGCGCAGGCACAGGAGGCCAAGTTCGACGAGGCCGCCATTATTAAGAAAGTGGAAAAGCTGGAGCTCGACAGCCAGACTCCGAAACGGGGCGCGCGGGCCAGTTCCTGGATCGATCTGGGAAACGCTTACCTGGAAGCCGGGACGGTTGCGGCTACCGGACTGTATCGGGGACTGGATCAACTGACCGCGCAGGTTCTTTTCCCGAAGCCTGAGGAAGGAACCGAGAATGTAGCCGGAACCGAGTATGTGAAATGGTCGTATCCCTATTTCGATCTTTACCTGAAAGACGGGGCCGTTTATTTCTGGAAAATGAAAAAAACGATCGTCGACAATGCGCTCGAAAAGGCTGCGGCTGCCTATAAGAAGGCTTACGAGCTGGAACCGAAGGATGCGGAGGCAAAGGTTGCCGAGGGATTCAAAAAGATTGCGGACGCTTATAAGCAGGATGCCGACAACCTGTATGTCATGCGTGAATTCGACCCGACGGCCGATGCGTTCGCCGCGGCTTACGATGTGCAGAATCAGGCTCCGTTGAACAAAATCGATACGGTCTGCTGTTTCAATGCCGGCTACCTGTATACGCTCACCGGCAAATTCGACAAGGGGGTCAAATACCTGAACGATGCGATCGCCAACGGTTACGAAAGCAACGGGGAGGCTTACTATTATTTGTATCACTGCTACCGGGCGCAGAAGGATTTCGAAAAAGCGAAAGAGGCATTGGTTACCGGCCTTGGCAAATATCCTAAAAACAACCAGATCCTCGAACAGCTGATCGTGCTGTATTCGGAGACGGGCGAAGATCCCAATACCATTATTCCTTATATCCAGCAGGGTATTGCCAACGATCCGAACAATGCCGAGTTGTGGGCAGGCTTGGGTACTATTTACGACAAACTGGGCAATACGCCGGAAGCGTTGAAGGCTTTCGGCAAGGCGCTCGAATTGGCTCCGGACGAATTCACGAATAATTTCAACTATTCGCTGATGCTGATCCGTCAGGCCGACCTGAAAACCGAGGAATTCAACAAAAAATCGTTCACCAGCCGCGAAGAACGCGATGCGGCGATGAAGGAGGTCGATCAGGCTTATGTGGATATACTTGCTCCGCTCGAAAAAGCGCATGTGGCCAAGCCGGACGATCCTACGACCGTCGAATTGCTGAAGAGCGTTTATTTCCGCCTGCGCGATACTTCTCCCGCGATGATGGAGAACTTCAAGAAATACGACGAACTGTTCAAAAGCATGCCGCAGCAATAGTTGCTGAGCATGGCTGATAAGGGCCGGGAAGGCTTTCCGGTTTCGGCCCGGCGGACGGAGTTCCGCCGGGCCTTTTTATGCGTGCGCAACGGACGTTGCCGGAGAATCGTCGGGAAGAGTCGGATCGGGGATGATTTTGTCTGCAAAAGTGTAAAAAATTGAGTACTATTGTATCCTGAAGAAGGATTGGCGATGTGAAGGACGGTTTTTTCGGAGAAAGCGGAACATACCGGGTCGGCGGCGGGTACGGAGGAGAGAGACCGTTTTGTTCCGGGGAACGGGGCGGCTCGCGTTTTTTGGCTTAAATTCTGCATGGGCATTTCGCAGGAAGACATAATTTTGCAGGATAGCTTCTTGTGGTTTACCTTTGCGGAAATTATGGATTGTTTCCCGGATTGATTCTTAAAATTAAGTCGGATGGAAGAGAAAGACGATATACTGAACGAAGTCACCAACGGTGAGTATAAGTACGGTTTTGTGACCGACATCGATACCGAAACCATTCCCAAAGGATTGAGCGAGGAGGTCGTCCGGATGATCTCGGCCAAAAAAGGCGAGCCGGAGTGGATGACCGAATTCCGGCTGAAGGCTTACCGGCACTGGTTGACGATGACGATGCCGCGCTGGCCGCATCTGGATCTGCCCGAGATCGATTTTCAGGATATTATTTATTATGCCGCGCCGAAGCAGAAACCGAAACTGTCCAGTATGGACGAAGTCGATCCGGAGCTGAAGGCGACGTTCGATAAGCTCGGCGTGCCGCTCGAAGAACAGATGCTGATGGCGGGCGTGGCGGTCGACGCGGTGATGGACTCCGTGTCGGTCAAAACGACGTTCCGCGAAACGCTGGCCGAAAAAGGAATCATTTTCTGTTCGTTCTCGGAAGCGCTGCGGGACTATCCCGAGCTGGTGCGTAAGTACATGTGCAGCGTGGTTCCGTACACCGACAATTTCTTCGCCGCGCTGAATACGGCCGTTTTCTCGGACGGTTCGTTTTGTTACGTTCCCAAAGGAGTGCGCTGCCCGATGGAGCTGAGCACTTATTTCCGGATCAACGCGGCCGGAACCGGCCAGTTCGAACGGACGCTGATCGTGGCCGACGAAGGAGCTTACGTCAGCTATATGGAGGGGTGTACCGCGCCGCAGCGCGACGAAAACCAATTGCATGCCGCCGTCGTCGAAATCGTTGTGATGAAGGACGCCGAGGTTAAGTATTCGACCGTGCAGAACTGGTATCCGGGCGATAAGGACGGCAATGGCGGAATCTATAATTTCGTGACCAAACGCGGCATGTGCCGCGGCGAGAACGCCCGGCTGTCGTGGACGCAGATCGAAACCGGTTCGGCGTTGACGTGGAAATATCCGAGTTGTATTCTGGCCGGCGACAATTCGGTCGGCGAATTCTATTCGGTGGCGGTGACGAACAATTTCCAGCAGGCCGACACCGGAACCAAGATGATTCATCTCGGGCGGAATACCCGCAGCCGGATCGGCAGCAAGGGGATCTCGGCCGGCCGCAGTCAGAATAGCTATCGGGGATTGGTCAGGGTCTCGCCGAAGGCCGAAGGCGCGCGTAACTTTTCGCAGTGCGATTCGCTGCTGATCGGCGACCGTTGCGGGGCGCATACGTTCCCGTACGTAGAGGTGAACAACCGCAGCGCGGTCGTGGAGCACGAGGCGACGACATCGAAGATCGGCGAAGACCAGTTGTTCTACTGTAACCAGCGCGGACTGTCGACCGAAGACGCTGTCGGTCTGATCGTCAACGGGTATGCCCGCGAAGTGCTGAATAAGCTGCCGATGGAGTTTGCCGTCGAAGCGCAGAAATTGCTGTCGATCAGCCTCGAAGGCAGCGTCGGATGATTTTCGTAGGTGAAAATTTGGATTTGCAAATCGTTTTCCATATTATTGTGATATCATTTTGATATTACTTTTAAAAAGGGCGGTTATGGAAAAGAATGAAAAGAAATTTGCCGGGTTCCGGATGTCCGGTTTTTCGATGCTGGCAGTCATGTTATTGCTGCTCGTGGGCGGCGTCTGGCTCTTGACGCAGGCGATGCCCGTATGGGGCGGATTGTGTTTGTTACTGTTCGTGCTGTGTCTTCCGGGATTTATGATGATCGAGCCGAACGAGGCGCGCGTAATGCTTTTTTTCGGGGTCTACAAAGGGACGTTGAACGACAACGGTTTTTGGTGGGTGAATCCTTTCTACGCGAAGAAAAAAATGACGTACCGGGCCCGCAACCTCGACATCGAGCCGATCAAGGTGAATGACAAGGCCGGCAATCCGGTGATGATCGGGCTCGTGCTGGTATGGAGGGTGAAGGATACTTATAAAGCGATGTTCGAGATCGACAGCCAGGAAACGTCCGGCGTCAGGGCGGTTCCGGTGAAAGGCGGCGTGGTCGCCGTGCAGCAGCGCGAGACGCTGGCGTCGCGGATGGCCGCTTACCAGAATTTCGTCAGCGTGCAGAGCGATGCGGCGCTGAGGAGTCTAGCCGGGGAGTACGCCTACGATAACAACGAGTCGTCCGACGAAGTGACGCTGCGTTCCGGCGGCGAGGAGATCAACGATCGGTTGGAGCACGAACTCAATTCGCGGCTGGCGATCTCCGGGATCGAAGTGGTCGAAGCGCGAATCAATTACCTGGCCTATGCGCCGGAGATCGCCGCGGTGATGCTGCGCCGGCAACAGGCTGCCGCGATCATTTCGGCCCGCGAAAAGATCGTGGAGGGAGCGGTGACGATGGTGCAAATGGCGCTCGATAGGCTGGCCGCCGAAAAGGTGGTCGATCTCGACGAAGATAAGAAAGCGGCGATGGTAAGTAATTTGCTGGTGGTGCTCTGTGCCGACGAACAGGCGCAGCCGGTCGTGAATACCGGAACGCTGCACCAGTAGCGAAGAGAGACAAGGCGGATGGCTAAAGAGATAAAACAAAAAACGTTCGTACTGCGGATCGATTCCCGGCGGATGGAAGCGATCGAGAAGTGGGCCGCCGACGAGTTTCGCAGCGTGAACGGACAGTTGCTCTACATCATCGACCAGGCGTTGAAAAAAAGCCGCCGGATGCAGAACGAAGGCGGGGCCATTTCGCCGCCGGACGAAAGAGGAGATTAACGGATCGGACATTCGCGCTCCGGGGATACGGAGTGCGGACTACCGCTTAAAAGATACTTTATATGTTGGAGGTTAAGAATCTGCACGCCGTAGTAGACGGCAAGGAGATACTCAGAGGAATCGACCTGTCGGTGCGGGCCGGCGAAGTGCATGCGATCATGGGGCCGAACGGCTCGGGCAAAAGTACGCTGGCTTCGGTGCTGGCCGGGAACGAACGGTTCGAAGTGACCGAAGGCGAGGTGTCGTTCGACGGAATGAACCTGCTGGATATGAGCGTCGAAGACCGGGCCCGGGCGGGACTGTTTCTCGGATTCCAGTACCCGGTCGAAATTCCCGGCGTCAGCATGGCCAATTTTTTGAAGTATGCGGTCAACGAGAAGCGCAAATACCAGGGGTTGGAGCCGCTATCGTCGGCCGAATTCCTGAGGATGATGCGCGAGAAGGCCAAGGTGGTCGAGATCGACAGCAAGCTGACCAGCCGCGCCGTCAACGAAGGTTTCTCGGGCGGAGAAAAGAAGAAAAACGAGATTTTCCAGATGGCGATGCTCGAACCGAAGCTGGCGATCCTCGACGAAACGGACAGCGGGCTCGACATCGACGCGCTGCGGATCGTGGCTACCGGAGTGGCCAAGCTCAAGCGGCCCGACAATGCGACGGTAGTCATTACGCACTACCAGCGGTTGCTCGATTACATCGTTCCCGACGTGGTGCATGTGCTCTACAACGGTCGGATCATCCATTCGGCCGGCCGCGAATTGGCGCTGAAACTGGAAGAGCAGGGTTACGATTGGCTGATCAACGAATATAAATAAGCGATGGAAAGCTCATTGGAGAAACAACTGGTGGAGCTGTACCTGGCGGGTGCCGACATCATCGGCGAGGGATTGCCCGCGCCGTTGAACCGTCCGCGCGCGGGAGCGCTTGAGACGTTCAACCTGCTGGGTATTCCGCCGCGCGGTTCGGGGTACGGCGACCGTTACCATTATACCGATCTGCGGAACCTTTTTCAGCAGGAATACGAACGTTATTTCACTCCGTCCTATCCGTCGGCGGCTTTGGCGATGCCGGAAACCGAAGGCGAACGGCTTTCGTTGCTGAACGGGTTCTGTACGTCGGAACAACCGCTGACACGATCCGAAAACGGGGTAATTTTCGGGTCGCTGGCTGCGGCCGCGAAAGCTTATCCGGAACTGGTGGAGCGTTATTATAACCAACTTGCCGAGTCGCAGGGCGACGCCGTGTCGGCGCTCAATACCGTGTTCGCGCAGGACGGCGCGTTCGTATACGTGCCGCAGGGAGTCCGGGCGGAGCGTCCGTTCGTGATTTCGTTCTCGTATTACAGCGAGGGCGAGTCGTTGGCCGGATTTGCCCGCAACCTGTTCGTTTTCGAATCCGGAAGCCGGGCGCAGGTGGTGATCGAAAACCGTTCGGCGAGCGATGAGACCTATTTCGACTGCCAGGTGCGCGAGGTCTTTGCCGCCGAGGACGCCCGTGCCGATATCGTCGAACTGTTCCGGCTGAACGGCCGTTCGTCGATCGTGTCCGGCAGCTTCACCGAGCAGCAGGCGTCGAGTCGCGTGCATACGCTATCGGTGGGACTGGAGGGTCGGCTGATCCGGGGCGATCAGCATGTCGCGCTGAAAGGGCGCGGAGCCGAGAACCATACCGACGGGTTGATGCTGAGCGGCGCGGGACAGCATATCGACTTTACGACCGATATCCGGCATATTTCGCGCGATTGCACTAGTTACGAAGTGTTCAAGGGGATTGCTTCGGACGGCGGAACCGGCGTATTCAGCGGCCGTATTTACGTGGCGCAGGACGCCCAGAAAACGCAGGCTTACCAGCAAAGCAACAACCTGCTGCTCGGCGACGGAGCGCATATTTATGCGAAACCGCAACTGGAAATTTATGCCGACGACGTCAAATGCAGCCACGGGGCTACCGTCGGGCAGTTGAGCGAAGAGGCTGTTTATTACATGCGCCAGCGCGGGATTCCCGAGCAGACGGCGCGGCGGCTGCAAATGGCCGGTTTCATTAATCAGGTGGTCGAGCGGACGCCGGTCGAAGGTCTGACCGAGCGGATCGAACGGCTGGCCGCGGATAAAATCGAACGGATGTAATGGAATTCGATGTTCAGAAAGTACGCGCCGATTTTCCGGTGCTTTCCCGCCGGGTTTACGGTAAGCCGCTGGTCTATTTCGATAACGGCGCTACGGCCCAGAAGCCGTATGCGGTGATCGATAAGGTCGATTACCTGCACCGCGAGATGAACGCCAACGTACACAGGGGCCTGCACTTTATGAGCGAAACCTGTACGGACGAATACGAGGCCGCGCGGCGGGACATCGCGGCGTTTATCGGGGCCGGTTCGACGCGCGAGGTCGTGTTTACGGCTGGAGCTACGGCGGCGATCAATACGGTGGCGTATAGCTTCGGGGAGCGTTATATCGGACCCGGCGACAATGTTGTCACGACCGAGATGGAGCATCATGCGAACATCGTTCCGTGGCAGTTGATCTGCGGGAGGAAAGGGGCGGAACTGCGCGTGGTGCCGTTCGCGGACGACGGCCGGCTCGAAATCGAGAAACTGCCCGGACTGATCGACGACCGCACGCGGATCGTCTGCGTCACGCAGGCTTCCAACGTACTCGGAACGTGCCCCGACCTGTCTGCCGTAATCGCTATGGCGCATGACCGCGGCGTGCCGGTGCTGGTCGACGGATGTCAGGGAATTGTTCACGGCGGAGTCGACGTCGCGGCATTGGATTGTGATTTTTACGCGTTTTCGGGGCATAAATTATACGGGCCGACCGGAATAGGCGTCTTGTACGGGAAAGAGCGTCTGCTGGACGAAATGCCGCCGTTTATGGGCGGCGGCGATATGGTCGGGACCGTGTCGTTTTCCGGGACGACCTATGCCGAACTGCCGCTGAAATTCGAAGCCGGAACCACGAACTATATCGGAGCGATCGGACTGGCCGAGGCGATCCGTTACCTGAACGGGATCGACCTGCAGGCGGCGCACCGCCATGAAACGGCGCTGAAAGATTATGCAACGCAGCGTCTTTCGGCAATCCCCGGCGTGCGGATTTACGGGACGCAGCCCGGGAAATGCAGCATCGTATCGTTCGGCGCCGAAGGAGTGCATCCGTACGATGTGGGGATGATCCTCGATAAACTGGGCATCGCCGTACGCACCGGAACGCATTGCGCCGAGCCGGTGATGACGCATTACGGCATCACGTCGATGATACGCGCGTCGCTGGCGATGTACAATACGATCGAAGAAGTGGATGTTTTTGCGGACGGACTGATCCGTGCGCTGGATATGCTGCGGGCGTAGCCCCGGCGGTAAACGATAGAAACCGAATCAATAAATATGTCGCTGATTGTTCTCGAAGGGCTCGACGGAGCCGGAAAATCGACCCAGATCGACCTGTTGCAGCAGTTGCTCGCTTCGCGCGGCCTGCGTTACGAATACTTGCATTTCCCGCGTTTCGACGCGCCGATTTACGGCGAGTTGATCGCCCGCTTTCTGCGCGGCGAATTGGGAGCAGTGGACGCCGTCGATCCGTATGTGGTCGCATTGTTGTACGCGGGCGACCGCGCCGACGCCGCGCCGGTGATCCGGCGGTGGCTCGACGAGGGGAAATTCGTGATCCTCGACCGTTACGTCTATTCGAACGTGGCGTACCAGTGCGCCAAAATCGGAGATGCGGCGTCCCGCGAGCGGTTGCGGGACTGGATCGTCGATCTGGAGTATGATTATCATAAAATTCCGCAGCCGGACGTTTCGCTGTTTCTGGACGTTCCGTTCGGATTTACCCGGCGTAAACTCGAAGAGGTGCGCGAAGGGGACGACCGCGGTTACCTGCACGGAAAAAAGGATATTCACGAGGCGTCGCTGACGTTGCAGCAACGGGTGCGCGAGGTGTATCTCGGTCAGGCGGAGCGCGACGACCGGTTCCGGGTGGTGGACTGCGCCGGCGACGACGGGACGATGCTGCCGCCGCCGCTGGGCCGGCGCGGGCGGCGAGGGGCCGAGGCTGCCGCCGCCGCAGATTTTCGAGCGGATCCGGGCAGCATTGGCCGGGGTTTTCGGAAATTAAGCTTGCGAACCGTTTTCGCGCCGGCGGTACGGCCGCGGCAGGGATCAAACGAAAAGGGATTTTCCGCATGAAAATCCCTTTTCGTTTGATTGATGAATCCGTACCGGTCAAATCGTCGGATTCCGCCGCAGGTATTTGTTGCGCCACACGAGGAACAGGACGAATATGAACAGGGTAACGGCTCCGCCGAGCCAGTAGGCCAGTTCTTGCGGCAGGTGCAGTCCCTCCCGTGCGATCAGGATATAGGTCGAGCAAACGGCCGTCATAAACAGCGCGGGGATCAGCGTGATAACGTACGGTTTGCGTTTCTGGGTCAGATAGACCGTCAGCGCCCATAGCGTGAAGACGGCCAGCGTCTGGTTGCACCAGGCAAAGTAGCGCCACAGTACGGAGAAATTGGCGTGCAGGATGATGTAACCCGCGACGAACAGCGGAACGGAGATCATCAGCCGTTTCAGGATCGGTTTCTGGTCGACGCGCAGGAAGTCGGCGACGATCAGCCGGGCCGAGCGGAAAGCCGTATCCCCCGAGGTGATCGGTGCGGCGATGACGCCCAATATGGCCAGGAAGCCGCCCACGACGCCCAGCCACTCTTTGGTGATCGAGTCGACAATGACGGCGGCGTTGTCGTTCCCCGATCCGGCGGCGAACAGCGCGCTGCCCTCTTCGGTGTGGAAAAAGTAGGTTGCGGCAGCGGCCCAGATCAGGGCGACGATCCCCTCGGTGATCATGGCGCCGTAGAATACCGGCCGGCCGTATTTTTCATTGGTCATGCAGCGAGCCATCAGCGGCGACTGCGTGGCGTGGAATCCCGAAATCGCTCCGCAGGCGATCGAAATGAACATCATCGGGAAGATCGGCAGGCCGTCCGGATGCGTATTGGCGATGCCGGCGGGCAGGTTCGGCAGGGGGGGGGGGCTTTACGGGATCATAAAAAGAATGCCTGCTGCCATGAATATCAATGCAATGGCAAATATCGGGTAGATTTTGCCGATGATCTTGTCGATCGGCAGCAGCGTAGCCAGCACATAATAAACGAATACGACCGTCGCCCAGAACGACAGGTCGAGGCTCTCCGGGGTCAGCTTGGCCAGCAGCCCGGCCGGTCCCGCGACGAATACGGCGCCGACCAGCACCATCAGCAGCACCGTAAAGCCGCGCATGAATTGTTTGAAGTTGACTCCCAGGTAGCGGCCGATGGTTTCCGGCAGGCTCTCCCCGCCGTTGCGCAGCGAGATCATGCCTGCCAGAAAATCGTGTACGGCGCCGGCGAAGATGCTGCCCAGCACGATCCATAGGTAAGACGCCGTCCCGAATTTGGCTCCCATGATCGCGCCGAAAATCGGCCCCAATCCGGCGATGTTCAGGAACTGGATCATGAAAATCTTCCACGTCGGCATCGGGATGTAGTCTACGCCGTCCTGTTTCGTATAGGCCGGCGTTTTATGCGCCGGATCGACCCCGAATATTTTTTCGACGAATTTGCCGTAGAAAAAATAGCCTGCGATCAGGGCGAGCAATGCAATGGTAAAAGTGAACATAGCATAATGTTTTTAGAAAGCGCGGGGCCGGACGAACCGGCGCCGCGCACCGGTCGATCGGCGGGTGTTTACCCTAACGGGAGGGGGGGGGGCCACGGCGC
>OGQK01000461.1_pt1 | contig 26647 bp, 24 predicted proteins | sample 1553221 | NCBI WGS metagenome assembly OGQK01 (sample SAMEA2579996, study PRJEB22360) | human gut metagenome | biome: human gut; feature: human-associated habitat; material: faeces | place: Denmark | collected 2008/2010 | reverse complement strand
AAGCCGGTATGGATAACCTTATGAAAGGCAGGACGGTTTTCGTTATCGCGCACAGGCTTTCGACAATCAGAAACGCCGACAGCGTCATCGTCCTCGATCACGGCAGAATTATCGAGCGAGGCACCCACGACGAACTTATCGCAATGCACGGCACGTATTATCAGCTTTACACCGGCGCAACCGAACTCGAATAACGATTATAAAAACTACAAAAAGAAAGCCACGGAATCCCGTGGCTTTTTTGTTATTCGGTTGAGTTTTATCTGTGGGCGTTTACAAAGTCCATCACGGCGGATTCGTACTCTTTCGGGGCGTTTGCATACGACGCGCCGTGTCCCGCGCCGTCCACAAGGAACAGGCGTTTGTCCGAGGAGCAGGCGTTGTAAAGTTCGTGCGCCATTCGCACAGGGATAAAACGGTCTTCCTTGCCGTGAATAAACAGTATCGGATATTTTGCGTGTTGCACCGCTTTGAGAGGCGTGAAGTCGTCGACGGTATTGCCGAATTCTTTTGCAAAAAGTTTATAAACGCGTTCCAGCGTGGCTTTCGGCGTGAAACCCATAGTGAGTTTCGAACTGTGTGCAAATTCCGCGCGGATCGAGGTGTAGGCGCAATCCGACACGACGCATTTCACGTTTTTCAGTGTCATTTCGGACATAAGACAAACGGTTGCGCCGCCCAAAGAAATACCGTGCAAAAAAATGCTGCCGTCGGGAAAACGCTCGTTGAGCTTGTCAACCCACAGGGCGGTGTCGAACCTTTCGTAAAGTCCGAAAGTGATGTTGTTGCCGACGCTCGTTTTGCCGCCGCGGTTGTTTGTCAGAAGAACGTTGATGCCGCGTCTTAAATAAAACTGCATTATTGCCGACATATCGCCCAGGGGACTGCTGTTGTAGCCGTGCACGAGAATGGCGGTATCGCGCGCGTTTTCGCCCGCGGTATAAAACCAGCCTTCAAGCGTAAGAGAGTCGAAAGTGTTAACGGGGATAATTTCCTTGTCCCACGTTTTGACAAGCCTGCTTGCAGCTGAGCTGGTGTCGTACAAATGCTTGAAATTGGGCCCCATTACCTTTTCCGCAAACGGTGTTTTTGGCGTAAACAAATGTTTACTTGGTCTGAAAAGGGCGTTAAACGCGATTTTTGCGATGCACATAGTTATCCTACCTTATTTTTTGAGTATGACTTTGCCGGCGGTTTTCGAGATATATTCGCCGTTTGACACAACCTTTTCGCCACCGACGAAAACGTAATTTATGCCTTTGGGGGTGAAGTCGGGGACTTTCGGATTTACTTCCACGTTGTCGAAATCGAAAATTGTAACGTCGGCGAAATAACCTTCTTTCAAAAACCCGCGGTCTTTGATTTTGAAGCGTTCCGCAGTCGCGCCCGTCATCTTTCTTACGACGTTTTCAACGGGGATATCGTTATTCTTCGCGCGCACCAAAAAGTACGGGAAGCACTGATACGTCGCGCCGTTTTGCGTGCCGGCTTCTTCAACCCACGCGTCCGTCATAAAGATGGACAGGTCGTCTTTCATCAGCCTGTCGATTATTGCGTCGTTGTAGTATTTGTCGATGTAAAGTCTGCCTTGCGCGTTCGACAAATCAACGAGTTTTAAGTAGCAGTCAAAGTCGGATATTCCTTCCGATTCAGCAATTTCCGCAATCGTGCGGTTTTCGTATTCCTTATGGTCGTCCGAAATGTACGCGACCGTAAAGTCGCTGAAATCCAGCCCCAGAAGTTTTTTGGACATTTCCACGAGTACGCGCAGTTTGAAACGGTTGAAAGGTTTCTTTCGGTCTTCCTTGCTCATTGCGAGATACCAGGCGGGCATAACGATTGTGATGACCGACGCACCGTAAGTGAAAGCGTAGTTGTCGTAGGCGATTTTATATCCTTTTTCGTTGTAGTCGTGCAGTTTTTTGAGCATAGGTTCAACGCTCGGCCACGACGAACGACCGACAAAAATAAGATGGCTGTATTCCGTCCTGACTTTCGACTTTTCCATAATGTCGATGATTTCGTCCAGCGCGATTTCGATATGCGGTTTCGAGATAAGGGGATAACCCATCGCGACTTTCGACTCCGCGCGCGGGTGAATTGTCAGGATACCGTCGTACTTTTGCAGTTCCTTTGCAAACGCGACGAGTTCGTCCGTTTTGCTGTACATGCCGGGTTCGTACATAAAGCCGAAACTTCCGCCGAACGCGCCGTTTTCCATTGCCTCGTCGACGAGTTTCATTTCTTCGTCGATTTGCTCTTTCGTGAGCGGTTTCGCGTCAAAGCCCGAAATGCTTATGCGCGTCGTGCCGTGTCCGATAAGGGGGACGATATTGACGTAAAGTTTGCCTTCGGCATTTTTAACAAAGTCTTTGAAACTGCCGGGGTTTTTGGCGTGGAATAAACCGCCGCCGACTTTGTCCTTATATTTTGTGTTTTTGTCGACGCCGAACGGCGAAAATCCGCAGTTGCCCGTGATCTGGGTGGTGATTCCCTGACGGATAAACGGCTCGTAAAACCTTTCCGCGTCGTCGTAGTCGTAAAAGAAATCGTTGTGGCTGTGCGCGTCGATGAAGCCCGGGGCAACAGTCAAGCCCGTGCAGTCGATAACTTCGGCGTCCGCGGCGTCGATGTCTTTTGCGATTTTCGTGATTTTGTCGTTTTCGATAAGAACGTCCGACACGTACGGTTTGCCGCCGCTGCCGTCAACGATAGTACCGTGTTTGAGTAAAGTTTTCATAATTGCCTCCGAATCTTAATTACTTATATTATATCATACGGGTATATCAAAAATCCACAACTTTTTATGCGGTTTTACGATTGCATATCGCGCGGAAATTTGATAATATTTTATTGAGGTAAATATGATAACTACGGTTTTTATCGACATCGACAACACCCTTTTAGACTTCGACGTGTGCGCGACGTACGCCATGTCGAAAGGGCTTGAAAAATACGGGAAACACTACGAAAACGGATTGTTTGAGTGCTTCAAAAAAATCAACGACAATCTGTGGCGAAGAATCGAGGACGGCACGCTCACGAAAGACGGCTTGAAAAAAATCAGGTGGAATCTGGTTTTTGACGCGTTCGGGATAAAGGGCATCGACGGACCCGAGTTTGAAGAAATCTTTCACGACTTCCTTGCGGTGTCGGCAGAACCCGTGTCGGGCGCGCACGAACTTTTAATATATCTTTACGGAAAGTATAAACTTTTTGCAACGAGCAACGGACCGTTCAAACAACAGGATTTCCGCCTTGAAAAAGCCGATATGAAAAAGTATTTTTCGGGATTGTTTATTTCCGAGGCGGTCGGAGCGATGAAACCGTCGAAAGAATACTTCGATTATTGCATTGAAAACGCGAATGCGAGAAAGGACGAAATCGTGCTTATCGGTGATTCGCTTACCGCCGATATTGCGGGCGGACGGAATGCGGGGATAAAGACCGTATGGTTCAATCACGACCGCACGGATATTCCCGAAAATAAAATTTGGGATTATTACGTTGAAAGTCTTGACGAGATAAAAAACATACTTTAAGCGGTGATTTTCGTTCAATAAAACCTAATTTTTGCAAAAATAAAGCCGTGGCAGACGCCACGGCGTTTTAATATGTTTTTGACTATTTGATTTTTGTCATTACGTCTTTCAGCGCGCGGTAGCGGTGCGACACGGCGTTTTTTTCTTTCGCAGTCGCAAGCCCGAAAGACTTTTTCAGATCGTCCGAATAAAATATGCAGTCATAGCCGAATCCGCCGCTTCCTTCTTCGCGCCGCAAGATTCTGCCATAGGTTTTGCCAACGCCGAAAACGTAAGTGTCGTCGGGGTAATAGCAGGCGATGACCGAGATAAAATACGCGCTTCGGTCGGTAATATTTTCAAGGTTTTTCAAAAGCAAATCGCGGTTTTTCTTATCGTCGCCGTGAATGCCTGCATACCTTGCGCTGTGCACGCCGGGCGCGCCGTTAAGGGCGTTTACCGACAGTCCGCTGTCGTCGGCGTATACGGGCGCGGATATTCCTTTTTCGCGAAGGAACAGGCTTATCGTTTTTGCCTTGATAAGCGCGTTGTCGAAAAACGTTTCGCCGTTTTCGTCGATTTCCGAATCGAAGCCGACGTCGTGAAGCGACAGAACCTGAACGTCTTTTCCGAGCATCTCCGAAAATTCGCGGATTTTGTTCATATTGTTGGACGCAATTATTACCTTTTCCATGATTTCCGCCGTGTATTATTGCAACAATGCGCTTGCAAGAGCCTGAATTTCAGCGACGTTTTTGTCGCTTACCGCCGAATAAATCTTGACGTCGGCGTCAAGAAGCGTAAGGTTTTTTTGCTGTTCCAGCATGCCGCGCATAATACGCGAAGCCTGCGGCGCCCATGAGCCGTTTTCGATAAATCCGACGGTGCGGTTCTGGAAATTCCTTTCGACAAGGTGCTCGATAAACGTTTTCATAAACGGGAAAATATCGCCGTTGTACGTCGTTGTCGCAAGCACGAGCTTTCCGTATCTGAACGCGTCCTCAACCGCTTCCGCCATATCGCATCTCGCAAGGTCGAAAACGGGCACTTTCACGCCCTTGTTTTCAAGTTCCGCTTTGAGCATATTCACCGCTTTTTCGGTGTGGCCGTAAACCGACGTATACGCGATGACGACGCCGTCGCTTTCCACGCCGTACGACGACCAAATATCGTAAAGATTGAGATAATACGGAATGTTTTCAAAAAGCCACGGACCGTGCAGCGGACAAATGATTTTGATATCGAGCGCCGCCGCTTTTTTCAGAACCGATTGCACCTGCGCGCCGTATTTTCCGACAATGCCGAAATAATATCTTCTTGCCTCGCACGCCCAGTCCTCGTCGGTGTCGAGTGCGCCGAACTTTCCAAAAGCGTCTGCCGAGAACAAAACTTTGTCAAAGTCGTCGTAAGTCATGATGACTTCGGGCCAATGTACCATGGGAGCGGCGATAAACGACAGGTTGTGTTTTCCGAGCGGCAAAACGTCGCCTTCTTTCACCACGACTTGTCTGTCCTGAAAATCCGTGCCGAAATAATTTTTCATCATCTGGAACGCGCGAAGGGACGACACGATTTTCGTGTCCTTGTATTTTTCCGAAAACGCCAGAATATTTGACGAATGGTCGGGCTCCATGTGTTGCACGACAAGGTAATCGGGCGTGCGACCGTTCAAAGCGACCGCGATGTTTTCAAGCCACTCGGCGCCGAAGGATCTATCGACGGAATCCATCACAGCGACTTTTTCGTCGATAATGACGTAAGAGTTGTATGCCATGCCGTTTTCCACGACGTATTGCCCCTCAAACAAATCAAGGTTTTTATCGTTCACGCCGACGTATTTTATATCGTTTGAAATTTTCATAATAGGATCTCCTGATGCTTTTCACCATTATACAATAAAAACCGCAATTCTGTAAAACGAAAAAAAGGGCGGAAGACGTTATTATTTTTATATGGTAAAAAAGCAAAATATATATACTGTCAAAAAGACTGTCTAAACGACACAAATAAACAAAATGTGAAATTTTATTCATATTCTGTTGACAAGCGGGAAAATTTAGTTTACAATAAGGGCAGAAAAAAGAAAGCAGGCTTAATATGAAAAAAATATCTTTGCACGTTGACGGTATGAAATGCGGTATGTGCGAGTCGCACGTGAACGATGCCGTAAGAAAAGCGGCTGACGTGAAAAAAGTACGCTCGTCGCACGTATCGGGTTTGACCGAAATAATCTGCGACGACAACACCGACGTCGACAAAATCGTATCCGCAATCAAAAACGACGGTTACGACGTGAAAGACGTGAAAGTTTCGGACTTTGAAAAACACGGCTTGTTTTTGAAATTTTAATTTGCTCTCCTTCCGATTTGTTTTATATAAAAAATACGCGCCCGAAGCGGCGCGTGTTTTTTTGTTCCGCGCTAAATACGCAAAAAATAAAAGGCTGACGGATTGTCAGCCTTTTGGTTTTGACGCGGTTATTCGTTGTCGTCCTGTTTGTTTTCCTGCTTTTCGGCGATTCTCTCGCTCACCTTTTCAAACAGAGATTGTTTTTCTGCGTCATCCTCGTTTTCTTCAACGGGGTTTACGATGACTTTGACATCCAGAATTTTGCGCTGCGTAAGCCTGTTCACGATGATCGTCAGGTTTTTGTAATTGAAGGTTTGCGCCTTTTTGGGGATTTCGCCGATTTCCGCGATAATCCAGCCGCTGACTGTCTGGGAGTCGAAGTCTGCCGCCTCGTCCTTATCGAGCCCGAAAGTTTCAAAGAATTTATCGAGTTCCGCACGGCCGTCGACGATATAAGTCGTGTCGTCGATTTTCGTGAAGTAGTTCACGACCTCGTCGTGTTCGTCCCAGATTTCGCCGACAAGTTCTTCCAAAATATCTTCAAGGGTAACAATGCCCAGCGTTCCGCCGTATTCGTCCACGACGACAGCCATATGCACTTTTTGGCGCTGCATACTTTTCAGAAGCGTCGAAATTTTCATATGTTCCGTCGCGATGGTAACGGGGGTGATGTAGTTTTTTATCGATTTTTCGCCTTTTTCAAGGGCGGTGAAGAAGTCGATATTATGGATCATACCCACGATGCTGTCGATTGTGTTTTTGTACACGGGCATACGCGAGAAATTATGTTCCAGGAAAAGCGCCTTGATTTTTTCCATCGGCATGTCGATGGGCACCGCAATAACGTTCACGCGCGGCACGAAAATATCCTCGACTTCCGCGTCGTCAAACTCAATCGCGCTGGAAATAAGTTCGCGTTCCTGCATGTCAAGAGAGCCGTCTTCCTGCGCTTCTTCGACCATGGATAAGAGTTCTTCCTCGGTGATTTTGTCGTCGTTTTTCGATTTGAATATCTTGCGAAGAATGAATTTCAGCCCCGCAAACAAAATCGTGATGGGGTACAGTATGACCATTATCGCGCGCATCGGGTAGCCGAACGCCATCGAAATCTTTTCGGAATTTTCTTTCGCAATCATTTTGGGGGAAACTTCGCCGAACGTCAGAACAATCGCAGTTGATACCGCGACCGAAACGATACCGCTTACCGCGGCGTTTGGAATGATTGTTTCAAAAAGATTGTTGAATAATACCGAAAGCGTGATATTGACAAGGTTGTTGCCGACGAGGATCGCCGAAATCACTTTGTCATATCTGTCCAGAAGATACAGCGCATTTTTGGCGGCTTTGTTGCCGTCCTGCGCTTTAAGTTTGAGTTTCGTGCGGTTTACCGAGGTAAAAGCAGTTTCGGTTGCCGAAAAATAGCCCGAAAACAGCACGAGTATTACGATGAAAATGACCGACAATATAATACTGTCAGGGTCAGGGTCAGGTTGTTCTGTTAACATACTTCTCCTTACAAAAAATAATAATGTTATTTAATTATATCATTGAATATATAAATTGTAAATATATTTTATTAAAATCGCCGTTTTTTGGACGTTTTATCGGAATCCCACGGCAAAAGCGGTTGTTTTGGCTATTGACAATGACGCTTTTCGGTGCGATAATAAAAAAAAGGAGACGCGATATGAATATACTTTGCGACAAAATGATTATGGCCGTGTTGTCCGGCGGAAACGCCACGGAAACCGTACGCGACCTTACCGCCCGGGGCTTTTATACGACGATGCTTTCGTCAACGGGCGGATTTTTGAAAAAGAAAAGCGTGACGCTTCTTATCGGCGTCGAAAGGGCGCAGGTCGATACCGTCCTGGAAATTCTGGAAAAGCACGCAAAAAAGCATATCGAAGCGTCTTTCGTGAATTCTCCCGACGTCACGGGCGTTGCCGTAAAAACGCCGGTAAAGGTCGAAACGGGCGGCACCGTCGCATTCGTTATGGATGTTTTGAGTTGCGTCAAATTCTGAAAGTCTTATTGTTCGGACTTGCGAAAAATCAACTTTTTTATTAAAATTTATGGACATTTCCGATAATATTAAAAAACGCACGAGCCTGACGGCGGTATTTTATAATCGTTCGTTCGGGTTTATGATTGTGCCTTACGCGGTCGAACGAAATATGCGGTGTCATATCGCAATCGAGCCGACAATAATCCTTCCGCCGAAAACTTCCTTTGACGAGTTGGGCAGTGCCGTCAAAGAAACAATAAAAATCGCAACAAACGCTCCCGAAACGGATATTGAAAAAAACGTAAACGAATTTTGGAAAAAGACGAAGTACAAAGGTTTTCGCGGTTTTTCAAACCATTTTCAATCGATAAACGTCAATTTGTGCGAAGACATGTTGAAAATCAAAAAATGGGTTTCAACGCCGCAAAAAGGATACATCAAGGACGATTCTCAAAAACCTATTGAAATCTCCGTTGCAATCTCCGACTCGGAACTCGGCGCGATTATTAAAGGCATATTCGAAGCGTAATAAAAGTAATCTCTTATTAAAGTTTCAAAAGAACCGAATATTCGGTTCTTTTTTTATACGGCGGAATTATAAAAAGTACACGACGTACAGCCCGGAAAGGGTTGCGAAAAGCGTAGGAATTGCGACGACAACGCCGTATTTCAAAAAGTCAAGGAACGTAAACTTTACGTCAAGGTTTTTCAAAAGCCCCGTGAACATTATGCCGGCAAGCGCGCCGACGGGCGTCAGAAACGCGCCGATGTTGCTGCCGATTACCGACGCATACACCGCAAAAGGCGACGCGGTTTCGGTGATTGCCGAGTACAAAACGCTCATCGGAATATTGTTGATAAGGTTTGCAACGAGCGTCGACGACACGCCGTAAGTCAATATGTCGTACCTTTCTCCCGCCGCGCCGAAAACGTCGGCGATTTTTTGCGATACGCCCGTTTTTTTCAGCGACAAAACGACGATAAACATAGATATGACAAAGGGGATTAGTTCGTAGGGCAGACGTTTGAAAACGTTGGTGAGTTCCGTCGGTTTTTCCTTTTTCACGGCGGCGATAACAAGCGCGCCGACAACAAGGAGAAGAAACGCGCACGTCGCAACCGCCCACATTTCGATTCCGACGTAATCCGCGATAATAAGGAATACAAGACAAATTATTAAAAGCACCGCGCCGAATATCGCAAGGTACGGTTTTTCGATTTTTGCGGTCTCGACTTCGCTCACGGGGATCTCTTCCTTAAACTGTTTTTTGAACAATAAGTACAGCACGAGAAGGGCGCAAAGCCCGCCGAATATCGTCGGCAACGCCATTACTTTCAGATAACCGGAAAAGGTCATGTGAAATGATTCCGCAAGGTATATGTTCGTCGGATTGCCGATTATGAAAAACATTGAAAACGTGTTTGCCGCAACAAATTCCGTCACAAGATACGGCACGGGATCGATGTCGGCGTTTTTGCAAAAGTAACAGATAAACGGCGTAAACGTAAGGATAATGATGTCGTTTGACGTAAACACGGTCAAAATCGACACGACGCCGTAAAGAATGAAAAACAGCTTCGTCCGGCTGTGTCCCGCAAGTTTCATCGACTTTGTCGCAAGAAATCTGAATACCCCCGCCTCGTCCAGAAATACCGACACCGTCGTCATTCCGAAAAACAGCAATAGGATTTTTACGGGGTTGACAGAGTTTCGCCCGTGGAACATCGACGCCATATCGCCCGTCAATCCGTCCCAGGCTTCCCTGAAAGTCAACACGTTAAGCGCGACGATAAGTATCGCCGAAATTACCGGCACCACAAAAAATACGGGAATGCGCTTTCCTTTGATTTTTACTTCGGGCAGAAATACGATTGAAAGTATCGTTCCCGCCGCCGCTATTACGGATAATACGATTGCCGCCGTCATCATCAGTTCCTCAAACGAGAAAGCATTATATTCTCATTTTGAAAAATTCGCAACGATTATCGCGTGATAATTCCGATTTTATTTTCAATTACCGAAAGCGGTGCTTTTCGGGAAGCGAAAAACGGGATTATTTTGACAAAATGCGACAAAAAACGACGGGCGGGAAGGCTCGTCGTTTCGGTGTGGTTTTTATGTTTTTTCGATTGTTTCGTCCGGAAGAAAACGAACAAAACAGGGCGGGTTATTTTGAATAATTTTCCTGCATTTTCGTCAAGCGTTCCTTGATTTTTTCACGGAGAGATTGCGGCTCGATTATTTCCGCATACGTGCCGTACTGCATCGCCCAGAATTGCATTGCATTCGGACTTGCGACAATTTCGACGGTTAATATGCCGTTTTCGTTGTCTTTAACCTTGATTTCCGCGCCAAACCAATCGATTATATCGTCGATGAGCCGCTCGGGCAGTTTAATCACGACGCGCTCAGGCTTGTCCGCAAACATATAAGGACGAGCGGTTGAAAGCTCCTTGTAATCGATGCCGTTTTTGTATCCCGGGACGGATTTCAGCGGCGTGCGTACATCGTCGGAAATTTGCATGTCCGTGATTTTGTCCATGCGGTAAAAGGCGACGTCGCATTGCTTTTCGTTGTACGCCATAAGGTAGTAGTGCTGGTTGTGCAACAGCATCTGATACGGGCTGACTTTGTGGTGCGCGGTGCGGTGCAGTTTTTTGTCCGCGCCCATTTTGTTGTAGTCGAAGACAATCTGCTTTTCGTTTTCGATTGCTTCGTCGACGAGATCGACGTTCAAAAACAAATCGCGGTTCTGAGTTTTGTTCCAGTCGCGTACCGAGTAAACGTGCTTGACGTGCGCTTTGAAATACTTGCCGCCCAAAAGTATCAGCTTGTCAATGAGTTGCTTGGAATACGTCGCGTTTATGTGGCTGCTGCTTAAAACGCTGTCGATAAGAAGACGGAGTTCCGCGTTCTCGAAAGGGCGGCTTGCAAGATAGATTCCTTTTTTGTCGCCTTCGATTTCAAAACCCATTTCTTTGAGATAGGATACGTTGCGACCGATTGCCTTTCTTTCGACGACAAGGTCGTATTCGTCGCTTAAAATATCGATGATTTTTTGCTGAGTCAGCGGATGGTCGGCGTCGGAATAACCGCTCAGAACCTGATAAAGCCTGAAAATCAGCGTTTGTTTGCTTTCCATAAAAGCCCCCTTGAAAATCGTTAAATCAATTATATCACTTATTTTCAATTATGTCGATCGTTCGTCCCGTTTTCGGTACATTAAAAGCGTCTTCCGCACAAACACACGCGATTATCCGATTTCGGCCTTTATAAACGGAGGGAATAGTATAAGACGTTATTATTTTAAGGGCGGGATTGAGAAAATCAGCGCAACGAGAAACGCAAAAATTTTTCCTTCCGTGGCGAGGTTTCGTGTGCGCGATGCTTTGACTTTTGAAAACGGTTGTGATATTTTATAAATAACCGTTTGAATGTGAACAATATTTGGGAAAGACACTCGGTATTGCTTGTTTTATGGTCATCAACGTCTTTTCCAAGTTCACGTTTAATGGTTTGATAGCTTAGATTTGTTCAGGGTGTGGCGCAGTCGTCGCACCATTGTTTTATTTCCGGAAGCATTTTCTTTATTATTAAGACAAAACGTATAAATCATAAACCTACAAAAATTTCAATCCTATACAGTCAGCATAAGCGATTATTTTAGAAAATGGCACTATGGTTGGTGCTTAAACGCAGTATAAAAAATACGAACCATTTGCGGTGTTCGTATTTTTCACTAATGGCGGCACAGTTGCATGTCAAATTGAACTATTGATCAGCAAGCGGCATTGCTTTGCCGTAGTGAATAGAAAATTAAGGTAAATAGTGCAATGCAATATAATACGCGTTACGAAAAATTGCGATATGTTACATTTTTTCGTAATGAATAATAAATGCAATAAAAGTCGGCTAACAACCGACATTTATTGTTGATTTTTCTGTCAAAATATGTTATAATAAAATAAAAATTATCAAAAGGTCGCAAGCGAATAAAAATCAGGGTGTAAAATCGGGAAATACATCTCAAAGAAGGATGACGATTTTCTTTACTACCCGATAACCAAACAAACTATGAGGTGTAATGTGAAATTCTCCGAAAAAGTAAAATATGCAAGAATGAAACTTCTTTTAACGCAGGAAGCGTTGGCAAAAGAACTCGGCGTATCCTACGCTACAATTTGCCGCTGGGAAAAGGATAACCGTGAACCGCAAATCGTTTCTCAAGGCAAGTTTTATGCCTTTTGCGAAAGTAAAGGAATCACGTTTGAAGACTAAGGCGAAAAATATTGCTTACAAATAAAAATCGGTGCTTTTGGCTTTATGGTAGATGTAAATATAAGGGGATTGTATGAAAATATCAATCAGATTTTTTAACGATAAAGAAGTGCGCGCCGCGTGGAATGAGGAAAACAACAAGTGGTATTTCAGCGTTCTGGATATTATCGGGGCAATCAGAAAGGAAGATAATTACGAAAAATGCCGTAACTATTGGAAATATCTGAAAGCCAAACTGAAAAAAGAGAACAGCAAGTTGGTTAGTGCCACTACCCAACTGAAATTAACTGCCGCCGACGGGAAAAAGTATATGTCGGACGCATTGGATTCTGACGGAGTTATTAAACTTGCCGCAGAGTTTCCGAGCAAGGTTGGCGCAGAGTTTATCGGCTGGTTTACGCGGTCGGACGATACGGTTGACGGCAAAAGTAAGCAAAAAGCATACGCTTTGTTTGATAGTTCTTTTATAGACGCTATCGAAGTCGGAACAGTCAAAGGATTACAACAAATTCACGCATATTTGTTTGGCGGATTATATGATTTTGCCGGACAGATTCGCACGCTTAATATTGCAAAAGGCGGCTTTGCGTTTGCACCCGCTATGTTTTTGCAAGATAATTTGCTGTTGATAGAAAAAATGCACGAAGATACGCTTGAAAACATTGTAAAAAAGTATGTTGAAATGAACGTCGCTCATCCGTTTATGGAAGGAAACGGGCGAAGTACTCGTATCTGGTTGGATTTGATTCTGAAAAAGAATCTTAAAAAATGCACCGATTGGAGTAAAATCGATAAGAAGGAATACCTTATGGCAATGCAGGAAAGCCCTATGGACTCCTCTCATATTTACGAACTTATAAAAAGCGCGTTGACCGATGATATAAACAATCGCGAAATCTTTATGAAAGGGATTGACTACTCTTATTATTACGAGCAAGTTGACTGATTTGTTTCGATAATTTACAATGTGCGAGCATTAAAAAGAATCATTTTAGGAAAAAGCTATGGTAGCATATTGGATAGTATTTACTGCGCTAATATTGTTTATCCAGGTTGGATTAGGCTAATTGAAATCTGGAAAATGCAAAGATTCTTAAAAAGTATAAAAAGGAGTTAAAAATGGGGAAAGTATATGAGTTTGTTGAAGAAATAGACAAGAGTGTTTCCATAATTCATGGGTTGTTGAATGGTTCAAATATTTCTGTGAATGAACAAAAAGTGCAGAATGGGATTAAATATATCTGTTCAAATGGCGCAATCTTTATCTTGTATTTTAGTAAAGGAAAAACATCAAAAATTTATTTTGAAAAAGAGAATGATGAATTAATTCAGTTAATGGACAAGTTTTTTAGGGAAAAAGAAGAAACAAGTGGTCCAAAAATTCCTATTTATGCTAATTATTCTATATCAAAGAATAATCAGGATTTAGTCCAAGAAAAATTAGAAGAATCATTTTCTATCGTAAAAAAAGATGTAAAAAAACCTACAATTAGATATATATTTGAAATATCGGATAACCATGATAAAATCACTGTAACGCAATTTTTATCAGGGAAACTGCTTTTGCAAGGAATAGATTCAGCATTGGCAACAAGGATCAGAGAGATTATTAACACTATTAATCCTATATCAAATATTGAAGAAGTTCTAACATATATTCCTAAAAAACAACAAACTGAAACAAAACAAGTTATAGATCAAATCAATGGGTTTGACGCTTATTGCGAAAAAGCAAGAAATGTCCTTTCGACAGATGCATATAACTAATTATCTTTTATCGATAAGAAACAAATTGTAACGGCTTTTGGTCTCCTTGAAGCCATAAAAGATAATTCTATTTCTTTGCCTTTATATAATCCGGTTGTATATCCTGTTGCTAAAGCTTTCGAAGGTTTTATACTAAAAATGATGATGGATAAAGAAGCATTTACAATAGAAGAATATACAGACAATCCGGAAATAGCCCAAATAGGCAATTGGCTAAGGAATCAGAAATTTAATAAATATATAAAAGATCCACGAAGAGATGGTCATGTTAGCAATTTATTGATTGCCGCGTGGGAGGGCATCAGATGTGAAGAATTACATTCTGATCCAGCAAGAAATGCTGTCGCTACGGATATTATTACGGTAGAACAAGCGGAAGCTAAAATTGGTGCCGTTTGCAATGCAATTACCTCAGGTTATAATGTAATTATCAAAAATGGATACACGGAAAAAGAAATGATTTCAATGCAAAATAATAAAAAACAGAACATAACACCTTCAGTAAAGGAGTTGCCTGTTTTTGATTGCCACATAGGAACGGATGAATCCGGGAAAGGTGATTATTTTGGACCATTAGTGATTGCTGGAGTTTATGTAACGAAACAACAAGAGGAAGTGTTGGCTGATTTAGGCGTTAGAGATAGTAAAAGAATTTCTGATAATAGAAATAAAGAATTAGCTAAAAAAATTGAAGAACTTTTAGGAAAAAAATGCGTAAGTATTGTATGTATTAGTCCTGAACGATACAATTCTCTATATGATGAAATTGGAAGGAACCTTAATAAAGTTTTGGGATGGGGGCATGCGCGTGTTATGGAAAATCTACTATCTGATAACGTATGTGAAAACGCTATCGCTGATCAGTTTGGTGATGAAACTATAATAAAGAGAGCTTTGTTGGTAAAAGGAAAATCTCTGAATTTAATACAGTCGCCCAAGGCTGAACGCGATATTGGTGTCGCTGCAGCGTCAATACTCGCTAGAGCGCGTTTTTTAAACGAGCTTGAAAGACTTGGAAAAATATTAGGCGTAACTTTATCGAAAGGTGTAAATTCGACAGTTGAAAGTATAGCAAAGAACATCTATGAAAATGGCGGTCTAGAAAAGTTGAAACAATTTGTTAAATTACATTTCCAGACTACCCAAAAAATAATCAAATGAGGTTATATGAAATGGATAATATTGAGGAAATTAGAAATACAACCAAAAAGCTTTTAAGAGAAGGCACACCTACTTTTGTCGAATACGAGAAAGCACTGCCTTTATGTAAAGAATTGTTTGATGCATTTCCGGAAACTCATGATTTATGGGATGTTCAGCAATACGCGAATTGTCTTAAAAAGCTTAACTTGCTTGACGAGGCTGAACAGGTATGTGAAGATGTCTATTCAGAATTCAAAGATACAGAAATTGTTAAAACCCAAAGTCAGGCATTTTTATACATAGAGAATCTGTATGCTTGGATTATAAATGACAAATATGTAAAAACTATAAAGCAACCTGACTATAAATATTCAGAAATGATATTTGGTAAATTGACCCGGTTATATGATTTACTTAAAGACACAAAGGCAACAAAGCCATCATTTCCATATTGTGCACTAACGGTGCTTAAACAATTAAATAAGCAAAAGGGAAAAATAATGGCAGCGGAAGGCTTAGAAATACTAAGTTTGATTTCCCTTTCCGAATTGTCGTCTGAGGCTAAAAGTTATACAGATTCATATGGAAAAACAAGAGAATTTGCATCTCTTAAGGAAGATTATTACACATTGAAGTCTGATTTTTTACTTGATGCAAAACGATACGAAGACTGTATTATATGCTGCAATGAAGCAATGGAAACGCTTGAAAGTTTTCATTATGATAATGATATATGGTTTTCAAGAAAAATTTCAAAATCCTTGGGCGAATTAGGAAAAATTGATGATGCTATTAGTAAGCTTGAAAAACTTACTATTATAAGCGATAAATGGTTTTTACTTTATGAAATAGGAAAATACTATTTACAACTGAATAATCTTGACGAAGCTCTTACATACATGTTGCGTGCGGTCTGCACAAAAGATCCCGAACGGATGAAAGTGTCGTTGATTGAATCAATTGGTGATCTGCTTACCGAAATTGGTGATAAATCCTTTGCTCAGGATAACTATAATTACGCCCGACAAATCAGACAGAACAATGACTGGTCGGTTGCATATAGTCTCCAAGGAAAAATTACAGAAGAAAAAGAAGTTGCTTCCAAAGATATAAAAAAGAAGTGGATTCAAAAGTTATATCAGATTTCTGGTAGTAAACGAGGGAAAGTTATCAAGTTATTTAACGGCAAGGGCGGCTTTATACAAGCAAATCAATCATATTACTTTCAATTTAAAAATTTCTTTGGCAAATCCGATTTACTTAAAATCGACGATTTTGTAGAATTTATAGTAGTCAATTCGTATGACAAGAAAAGACAAATTGAAACCAAAGAGGCTGTTGCAATAACACCGATAAGACGATGATTTTTTTACCCGCAAACTTCCGATAATAAAAAATTATCGGAACAAAAATGAATGATTTGGGAGGCATTCAGATGTTACCTGAGGAGTTAGCCCGTATTAAAATAGACAAGCAATTACAAGATGCCGGTTGGGATATAGTTTCACGTATGGAATATATTCCAAACACCACTTCAGCCGTAAAAGAAGCCTTGATGAAGGGAAGTAAGGAAAGCGATTATTTGCTTTTTGTGGAAGATAAGGCTATTGCTGTAGTGGAAGCGAAAAAAGAAGACAATATGCTTGGCGAAGAAGTAGCATTGCAAGCAGAAAATTACGCCGCAACACCGCAAAACTGGTATGGGCTATGGTTTTCAAAACAAATTCCATTGGTCTATTTGGCAAATGGGAAAAAGTTGTATTTTAAGAATCTTCGTAATCCTGATAGTGATTATGAAGAAATTCCTGCTATGCACACACCTAAGCAGATGCTTAAAATGATTGGTAAAACCTCTGAATACGGTGCTTTGCCGCATTTGAGTCCAATAGGGTTAAGAGATTGCCAATACGACGCTGAAATAGCACTCGAGAACACTTTCAAAGAAGGTAAGAAAAAGGCTCTTGCCGTATTGGCAACCGGTTCAGGAAAAACTTATTTGGCTTGTTTGGCGTCTTATCGTCTTTTGAATTATGTTCCTAATGTAAAACGCATTTTGTTTTTAGTTGATAGGAATAATCTTGCAAAACAGGCCAAAAGTGAATTTAGCCAATTTGATAGAACCGAAAACGGCAAGGAAATGAGTTCATTGTATGAAATCAGTCGTCTCAAAAAGGCGGATGATATCAATGGTGATGTAATTATTTCCACCATTCAGAAACTATTTGCTGTCCTTACAGGTCAGACGATTGCTGATGATGAGGACGAAGATAAAGAAGATGAGCTTAATTTTAATCGAGATAACGATAAAAATGCTCCGGTTATCGAACTCGGTAATGATTTGAAATTGCCACCCGATTATTTTCAGTTTATTATCGTTGACGAATGCCATAGGTCAATTTATGGCAAGTGGAAATCTATCCTTGATTATTTTAGCGAGGCTAAGATTTTGGGGCTTACTGCAACACCTACACCGGAGGCATATGCCTTCTTTGATAATAACATCATCGAAAAGTACACTTATGACGATTCCGTCGTTGATGGTGTCAACGTTCCTTCCCGTATTTTCAAAATTGCAACGGAAGTTTCTGTCCACGGCGGAACAATTAAAGAAGGAACGGCTATCACAGAAAAAACTCGTATAAACAACCAATCAAACATTGTTACCATGTCGGATCGCGTTGATTATACGACAAAACAATTAAATCGTTCCGTAGTCAATAAAAATCAGATAGAAACTGTTCTTTCGGCATATCGCGACTCTATCTATGACAAACTATATCCTGACCGCGAAGAAAATTGGTATTATATTCCTAAAACTTTGATTTTTGCCGTAGACGACAAGCACGCTACAGAAATTGTCGAATCCGTAAAGAAAGTCTTTGCGGAGAAGTTTGTCAACAACAAAGTTCCGGAAAACTTTGTTCAGAAGATCACATATTCTGCGGGAGATTCCGACGCACTGATTAGAGATTTTCGTGTTGAAAAGGTTTTCCGTATTGCCGTAACGGTTACTCTTGTTGCAACAGGAACTGACGTAAAGCCTTTGGAAGTTGTATTTTTCATGAGCGATGTTAAATCCGATGTTTTATATACGCAAATGAAAGGTCGCGGTTGCAGAGTAATAACAGATGACAAATTGAAAGAAGTTACGCCTAATGCAACGACAAAAGAATGTTTTTATATTGTCGATGCCGTCGGCGTTACGGAGAGTGACAAAACCATACCGAAGCCGGCAGATCCGTCGCAAAAACGTCCTACATTGGCACAAGTTCTTGAACACTTGGCGCATAACGAGGTCAGCGACGATAATCTAAAACTATTAAGAGACTTCTGTTCGACAATTCAAAAACGTTATGAAAACAATGCACTTTTCGGGAGGCATTTAGATTCGTTTATTTCTGATTTCGGTTTTGCTCCGCGTTCGTTGGCAAACACAATCAATGAAGCACTGTCGAAAGGTTCATTGCCGCCGTTTGAAAGCCCGTCCGATTACAATACCGAGCGAAAAGCTTTGATTTCGGTTCTTATGAACAATATCAACGCAAGAAATAGGTTGCTCGAATTGCAAAAAGGCTATTTAGCATATACACACGAGCACGATGACAAGTTGATTTCTGCTGAGTTTTCAAGAGAAACGGCTCGTAGTTTTATCGACTCGTTTGAAAAGTATATCAACGACAATAAGGATAGCGTTGAGGCGTTGCGTATAATCTACAATTCCGAAAATACGGCGATTACATATTCTATGCTATGTGATTTAAGGGATAAATTGCTTTCTGAAAACAGACTTTTTACTCCGTCGCGAATTTGGAACAGTTATAAAATCCTTGACTCGCAAGGGGCCGTATCTCCTCTCGACACAAAGAAAAATGTTAATGCGCTGACCAATTTAATACAAATCGTTAGATATGCATATAAGAAAAGTTCAACATTGGCAAGTCTTTTTGTCGGTTACACGCAAAGATTTAACTTGTACTGTGGACAAAGGCAACGTGAATTAACGGCAGAACAGCAAGATGTTATGCGCCAGATCGCTGAGTATATTGTAACAGAAGGCGCATTTACGTCTATGGAACTCAATCAGTTTGAGCCAGACCTTTGGAAAAAGGCTATGGTGTCTTTCAAGTCTCAAGGAAAGACTTTTTCAACAGAACTGCAACAATTATCAAAATTTATATTAAAGGTGGCATAAAATGGCAGATTTACAGGTAAAAAGCGAGGCAACTCTCGTAAAAAAAGTTTGGGATATTGCGAACGTTCTTGCTGCGGCAGGTGTTGGATTCACCGACTATATTACGCAACTCACATACATTCTTTTCTTAAAAATGGATAATGAAAAGGAAGAATTAGGGTTAGGTAGTGCTATTCCTGAAGGATATAAGTGGGAAGACCTTGTTGGTTTGAGTGGACAAGACCTTGTTGATAAATATGAAGAAATTCTAAAAGAATTAGCGAAAGATACGGGGCTTATCGGTACTATTTTTACGAAAGCATCAAATAAAATCGACAGTCCTGTCCATCTTGCAAAAGTTATCAAAATGGTTGGTGGCGAAAACTGGTATATGATGGAAGGCGACTTCAAAGGCGCAATTTACGAATCTATTCTTGAAAAGAATGGACAAGATAAAAAAAGCGGCGCTGGGCAATATTTTACACCGCGTTCGCTGATTAAGGCTATGGTTGATGTAACCGATCCGAAAATAACCGAAACAGTTGCCGATCCGGCTTGTGGAACAGGTGGATTTTTGCTTGCTGCTTTCGACCATATGAAAACACAAAGCAAAGAGATTTCAAAGCAGAATTTTCTTAGAAATAATGCTTTCTTCGGTGCGGATAATACGGCTCTCGTCGTAACGCTTGCCTCGATGAATTTGTATTTACACGATATAGGCACGGCAAAAAGCCCTATTGTTTGTCAGGACTCCCTCCTCGATACGTCCGACAGGCTTTATGACGTCATACTTGCGAATCCGCCGTTCGGAACAAGACCGCAAGGTAGCGTAGACGTATCTGCCAGTCGCCCGGAATTTGTAAAAACATCGGATAATCAGGTCAATTTCTTGCAACATATTATGTCGATTGTAAAAACCGGTGGTCGTGTTGCTATAGTTTTACCCGATAACGTGTTGACCGACGGCGGAGCAACGGCTAAAGTTCGTGAAAAACTCTTAAAGGACTTTAATTTACATACTATTTTGCGTTTGCCTACCGGTATATTCTACGCCGGCGGCGTAAAAACAAATGTGCTTTTCTTTGAAAAAGGAAAACCAACAGAAGATATATGGGTTTATGATTACAGAACCGGTGTAAAACATACGATGGCAACCAAGCCTATGACACGAGAGAATCTTAATGAATTTGTCGAGTGTTATTGCACTGGACACACGCAGGATCGTAAAGAAACCTACTCTGCCGAGAATCCGAACGGACGTTGGAGAAAATTCTCCAAAGAAGAAGTTTATGCGCGCGATTTGTTGAAGCTTGATTTCAAATGGATGGATTTGGGCGAAAAGGACGAACGTACCGTAACGGAATTGCTTGCCGATATGCAAAGCAAAACCGAAGCCATAGCGGACGCTGTTGCTAAACTTCAAAGCATTCTCGGAGGAATTGACCTGTGATAGATACTGCCGCATTGAGAGAAAAAGTTCTTGACCTTGCAATAAGAGGCAAACTTGTTCCGCAAGATCCGAACGACGAACCTGCTTCCGTTTTGCTGGAGCGTATTCACGAGCAAAAATTACAAATGGTGCGTGAAGGAAAACTGAAAGCAAAAGACGTTAAAGACGATACCATCATCTTCAAGGGTGATGATAATTGCTATTATGAGAAGTATTCGGACGGAAGCGTAAAAAACATACAAGATGAAATACCGTTTGACCTTCCCGACGGTTGGAGTTGGTGTAGGCTAAATTCGATCTGCAGTCTAATTTCCGATATTGATCATAAAATGCCAAAATCCGTTAACGATGGTGTTTTGTTTTTGTCTGCAAAAGACTTACTTAACGACGGGACTATTAATTATGATGTTGATGTAAAAAGAATAAGTGAAGAAGACTATTTGCGGTTATCCAAAAAAGCAGTACCCCAAATTAACGACATTATATATTCAAGAATTGGTGCGTGCTTAGGAAAAGCAAGAGTAGTTAATAGAAATGTGCGTTTTTTGGTGTCTTACTCTTGTTGCACTATTCGTCCATTGATGATTGACTCTACATTCCTTGCATTAATTTTGGATGGCAATTTTGTACTTAAACAAGCAAAAAAAGAAACTCAATCAGTAGGAGTCCCCGACTTAGGCATTAAAAATATTAAAGATTTTCTTATTCCCATTCCACCTTTGAATGAGCAATCAAGGATAGATACTTGTTTAAAAAATGCTTTATCTTTGGTGGACAATATATCATATAATGCAACCTGCGTAGATGAAGACATTGATGTATTACAATCTAGAATTCTTGAACTCGCAATTCAAGGAAAACTTGTTCCACAAGATGAAAACGATGAGCCTGCAAGTGTTTTATTGGAGCGTATCAGAGCCGAAAGAAAAGAGAAATTAGGCAAGAAATATGTTGAAAGTTACATCTTCAAGGGAGATGATAACTGTTATTATGAGAAGATCGGCTCTGAAACGAAAAATATTACCGATGAAATACCATTTGATATACCAGATTCTTGGTGCTTTATAAGACTGAAAGAGTTGATAAAAATTATAAGTGGTGTTTCGTACGACAAAAGAGACATTTGCTACGACGGTATAAGAATTTTGCGCGGTGGCAATATCGGAGAACTAACAATTCAATTACAACAAGATGATGTTTTTCTGCCTCACAAATATTTTGACGAAGAAAAGCAGATTAAAAATGGCGATATTATTATTGTTGCTTCTACCGGTAGTAAAATCGCAATAGGACGAGCTGGCTTTGTAGAAAAAGATTATCCAAACACACAAATAGGTGCATTTTTAAGAATTATTCGTCCTATAAACATAGATTTTACTGATTATCTTAAATGCTTGTTTTCAACCGACTACTATCGAGAACACATACGAGAGTCTGTTCACGGCAATACGATAAACAACGTAAAATCCGAGTATTTGGAGAATTTTATTATTCCTTTACCACCTGTTGCAGAACAAAAACGTGTAATTCAACAAACAAAAAGAATTTTAGCTTTATTAAAAGACGGGGTTTAATCCCCGTCTTTTAATATGTACGCTACAGATTTTACGCGATTTACAATCGCCTTTTGTTCTTCTATCGGTGGTATGCCTATAATAAGCGATTTAAAAATCTTTTTATTGAGATGTGGTATTGCCGATCCTGTTTTATTGTCTTTGAAAAGATTTTTATAATAATCAAGGATTAGTCTAATATAATCTATTCCCACATAACTGCTTACTTTTAATATTCTAAAAGTGCTTCCCATATATCCACGGCAAGGGACTTCAAAGACTTCGCCTGAATTTTCGCCATCAACAAGGATAACTTGCATACCTTTTTCTATAATTTTGCCGCTTGAAAGAATAGTTGCATTTTGTTTTCCACGTATTGTCTTTACGTCTAAATAAGGCAGTTCTTCGCCCAAAGATTTTATGCTATCTTCCAGCCAAGCAACTTCTTCCAATCGTGAAAACGCCCATCCTTCAGGCAAAACAAACGGGATTTCAACGGGATTGTTTACATTGTTCTCATAATAACAGTAAAGAACACATTAAACCCCTCGGAACCGAGGGGTTTTTCGTTACCAAGTTACGATTTTATCTACAATTTCTTGCTGTTCGCTTGCAGTCTTCCGCAGATAAATTCTTGTTGTTTCAATGCTTTCATGCCCCATAAGGTCGGCAAGCAAAGATATATCATTAAATTTTTCCAAAAAATTCTTTGCAAAACGATGTCTGAAAGAGTGCGGATATACCACTTTCGGATTCAAGCCGTATTTGTTGGCGTAATTTTTAAGTTGTTGCGAAATTCCACGCACGGTAATTCGTTCACCGAATCTATTCAAAAACAAGTATCCGCTTGCAATGCCTTTTTCTTTCAGCCATGTTTCCGTTTCGACTTTTAGTTTTTTCGGTATGTAAAGCCGCCGAAGTTTACCGCCTTTGGAATACAAATCGAAATAACCTTTGAAAACGTGTTCCACCTTGATTTGTATCAATTCGCTTACGCGCGCTCCCGTTGCAGCAAGATAACGAACAACGAAATACCATTCCATATTACTGTCTTTTTTTAGACTGTTTTTCAAAAACTTGTAATCGGCGTCGCTGATAACGTTTTCTAAAAAGTTTTTTTGTTGAATTTTCACCGCCGACAGACGCAATTTGTCTTTTTTGATAAATTCAAGATATTTGTTTATTGCCTGAATACGCAGATTTACGGTTTTGGGCTTATATGTTTCCATAAGATAACCCTTAAAAGCCAACAGATTTTGCTTGGTGATTTCGCCCGACAGTTGATTGTACATACGCACAGTCAACAGGTAGGCAGAAATTGTGTTTTCGGACAGGTTTTCCCGTCGCAAATGCTTCTCGAAATCATTTAACATTTTCGTTAAACCTCCTTAAAAATAGTGTACTTCTATTTTACTATTTAAGGAGATACACTCTAAATTAAACGATGTCGGTTAAGTGTATTTCTGTTATTATGAGAAGATCGGAAAAAACTGTGTAGATATTACAGAAAATATATCTTTCGAGATACCGTCAACATGGGAGATTTGTAGGTTTGAATCCATTGTTGAAATGTATACCGGAAACAGCATCAACGAAAGCGATAAAACCCAAAAATACACGGGACTATCCGATGGCTATAATTACATTGCAACAAAAGATATATCGTTTAACCATAACGTGAACTATGAAAATGGGATAAAGATTCCATTTGATGAGCCAAAATTCAAAATTGCATATAAGGGAGATCCTTTGCTTTGCATTGAAGGTGGAAGTGCGGGCAAAAAAATCGCAATTTTAAGCGAAGATGTTTGCTTTGTCAATAAATTATGCGTTTTTCACTCGTCAGGAGTCAATAAAAAGTATTTATACTATTATTTACAGAGTCCGCAATTTTGTGAATTGTTCAAGAAAAATACTTCCGGGCTAATTGGTGGCGTAAGTATAAACACGCTAAAATCTTTGTATTTTATGCTGCCACCATTGTCCGAACAACTTAGAATTGTTTGCGCTGTTGAAAAAGTTTTTTCTTATATAGATGAAATAGAAAAGGGCCTTAATTAAGGCTCTTTTCCATTATCCAAAAGTGAGAATAAATACTCGATTTGATTTACAACTTTTAGTTGTTCGTTTAGAGGCGGAAGCCCTATTATTGTCCGACCGTATTCGGAAATCCAATATCGCTTATGTGTTTCGTGATCACACTCTACTGTTTGCATGATGTAATACGCATATTTTGTATCGATTAAAGACTTGTCGGCAGTAAGGATCTTCATCGCGGATGATTTTACCTTGAACGGAAAATCGACATATTTACTATCTGTTGTAAAGTCATCGAAAATGATTACGGGTAAATCGTTTTTTATTCCGGTAGTTTCATTTGTGTAGCCGATAATAAACGATTTCCCGGCCGTTAAAACTGGCGTTTTATACTCGTTTCTATAATCGGTAGATTCTACAATGTATTCCATTGGTTGCTCATAATTAAGCACTTTCTCAAGTCTTATATATGCCCATCCTTCAGGCAAATCAAACGGTAAAAAATCATTGACCAATAAGACTTTTCCATTATTGTTCTCATAATAACAGTTATCATCTCCCTTGAAGATGTAACTTTCAGCGTATTTTTTGCCTAATTTCGTTTTGCGTTCGGCACGAATACGCTCTAACAATACACTCGCAGGTTCATCGTTTTCATTCTGCGGAACAAGCTTTCCTTGTATAGCAAGTTCAAGAATTTTGGATTTTAATAATGCTTTTATATTGTCCAAAGAATTAGAGCTGTTTTCAATCGCGTCTATTGATCGAAAACAGTCATCAACCACGTTAACTATTTTATTTTGCTGTTGAATCGGTGGAATGGGTAATAAATAATCCGCAATGAATTCTTTGCTTATTCTTTTCTGCCCAACAGCACCAGAAAAAGCGTTGATTCCATCAGCAATGAAAGCGTTTGTTTTTAGATTCCACAGCACATATTTTGCGTTGATAGCCTTTGAAAAAACTCTAATTATGTGTAATTCCGTAGTCCCCGCGCCAAAACCGTTTTGAAGCCCATTAAAAATAACGGATTTTTTGTTTTCAAAACACGGCGTAATTTTGGCAACGCCAATATCGCCTTCTGCAAAATGAGTAAAACCAGTTTTTACATTTTTCCACTCTTTAATTTCAAAAGAGTGCTCGTTTTTGTACCCCTCAGATATTAAGGGCATTGGAATAAATGAGACTTCTAACTCATTACTCAAAGAATTGCGGGGGTTTATAATAGAAAAAGAAGAAATTCTACTCCAAGCCCAACCGACGGGCAGGTCAAAAGGTATCTCGTCTTGTATGTTTTTTACGCTTCCGTCCGAATACTTCTCATAATAGCAATTATATGATAGAAAAATCGTCAAAAAACAAAGGTGAAGGCTGAGTTTTCTAACATAAATTGAGGGTGATTGAAAAAACGGAATACCACTCTGTGTGAAATTTTTATGAATTTTTTCAAAAGCACCCCCGCAAAATGGTTTATAAGTGTCCATATATAGTGAAGGGAATTTGGAAAAATTCTTGTAAAATACCCCGCCAAACTGTTGGTAACTTTCCAATAATAGTAGAGAGAAGTTTCTCGGCTGATGCCCATAAAGGGATAACTGAAAAACAAACGAAATAAGGAGCGAAAACGATGAAGCCAAACACAAGTTAAAGAATCTGCAAAGGATAATAACGCGAAATCGACAAGAAAATAGTTAGTTGTTCGGCATCAAAAACAAGCAGGATAAGGATTTTCCAAACTATCGGAAAATCGCAGGCTTGAACAAGTCGGAAACCGACTTTTCTCAGAACGAAAAAAATCACTACCCTAAAACAAAAATTTTGCACGCTTTATGCCTTTGTTCACAGAAAAGAGCTTGACTTCGATAAGTAAACACGATAAAAAAATGTTGTCGTATAGATACGATTATATGTTTACGGAGGTTTAACGCTATGGCAAAATCGAGAAGCGAAAAGGACAAAAGGTACGAGGATAAGCACAAAGAAGAGCGCAAGGCAAAAAGTATCGTTTGGGGAACAAGTGTTCCGAGGGCGTTCGCGGAAGAAATAAACGAGTTTCTGAAAAAGTGCGGCTATACGAAGGTTGAACTTATACAGGCGGGCTACGAAGAACTGTTAGCCCGACACAATACCGCCTTTGCAAAATTAAAGGACGGCTACGACGACTTTTTTGAGAGCGAACTTACGAAATCCGCAGAAGAAAGAAACAAAAACAAAACATAATCCGTAAGACGAGATACTATCGCCTTGCGGAAACCTGAGATAAGGAGGATTTTGCGGTAGTCTGATGACCGCCGAAACGGGGACAAGCCATACAGGTAAACTTCATCACTATTACAAGTGTTTCGGAAGAAAACGCAACAAACACAGTT
>OGQK01000456.1_pt1 | contig 26773 bp, 25 predicted proteins | sample 1553221 | NCBI WGS metagenome assembly OGQK01 (sample SAMEA2579996, study PRJEB22360) | human gut metagenome | biome: human gut; feature: human-associated habitat; material: faeces | place: Denmark | collected 2008/2010 | reverse complement strand
CGTTGTTCACGGCCTCAGCGCGGTTGAACACGATCAGCTCGCTGCGGGCGATCTTGTCCAGCAGCAGGCTGCGCATGGAGTTGTCGCGGGCGTAGGTCAGCGCGGTGGTGCCGTCGGCGGTGGCGATGCACTGGTAGACGATCCAGTTCTCGGGCAGGTTGTTGGCCAGATCCTGCAGCAGCCACATGCCGTTGTACTCAATGACCACACGGCCTGCGCCGGATTCTTTTTCGAGCCTGGCCAGATTCTGGGGGTTCAGCTCCGCCTTATCCTCGAGGACCTTCAGGGTCACGCCGGGGAAGGCGAACTTCTTCTCGTTATATTCTTCCTCGCCCTCTTCGCAGACCAGCAGCAGGGTCTTGTCGCCGGAGTCGAAATTGGGGTCTTCAAAGGTCTCCTGAATGAACTTGGTCTTGCCGCTTTCGAGGAAGCCCACAAACAGGTAAACCGGGATCTCGTTTGCCATAATCGGTTTTTCTCCTTACACAACTTGCAGCTCAGCAGCCAAACAGTGCGGCAATGGCCTTTTCGTCCAGCTTGGAGCCGATGACGACCAGCTTGCCGCCCACGTCGGCACCGCGCTGACGCACTTCCCACTCGCCGGGGACGTAATCGAACTCCAGCCAGCCGTCGGCACCGCCGTCCACGATGCCCTTGGAGCGCAGGATCATGCCGTACTTGCCGCCGTCCAGCTCGGTCAGTGCATGCTCGATGTCTGCCTTGCTGAACTTCTTGGCCGTCTCGACACCCCAGCTGGTGAACACCTCATCGGCATCGTGATCGTGGTGATGGTGGTGATGGCCGCAGCAGCAGTGGCCGTCCTCATCGTGGTGATGATGCTCATGCTCATCATGGTCATCCTCATGGTCGTGGTCGTGATGGTGGTGGCAGCAGTGGTCCTCGTGGTCATCATCCTCGTGGTCGTGGTGATGCTCGTGCTCGTCCTCATCATCCTCGTGGTCGTGGTGATGCTCGTGCTCGTCCTCATCATCGTCGTCATCGTCATCGTGATCATGGTGGTGATGGCCGCAGCTGCACACACCGTTCTCATCGTAATGATGGTGATGATGCTCGTGCTCTTCTTCCTCGTCCTCCTCGGCGTGCTTCTCATTGGCCTTGGCAGCCATGGCGATCAGCTCTGCCTTGAAATCGTCCTTGGAGGACATGGCCTTCAGGATCTGCTCACCGGTCAGGGAATCCCATGCGGTGGTCACGATGGTAGCGGTGGGGTTCTTCTCGCGCAGCATGGCGACCGCAGCGGCGATCTTCTCCTCGCTGGCGGTCTGGGTGCGGCTCAGGATGATGCAGCTTGCGTGGCTGATCTGATCATCATAGAACTCACCGAAGTTCTTCATATACATCTTGACCTTGTTGACATCGGCCACGGTGACAAAGCTGTTCAGCTTCACATCCAGATGCTCAGCCACGCCTTCCACAGCGCGGGTGACATCGCTCAGCTTGCCCACACCGGAGGGCTCGATGACGATGCGGTCGGGGTGGTACTGCTCCACCACCTGCTGCAGAGCGGCACGGAAATCGCCCACCAGAGAGCAGCAGATGCAGCCTGCGTTCAGCTCGTTGATCTGGATGCCGGACTCCTTCAGGAAGCCGCCGTCGATGCCGATCTCACCAAACTCGTTCTCGATCAGGACCACCTTCTGGCCCGCAAAGGATTCCTTGATGAGCTTCTTGATCAGAGTCGTCTTGCCGGCACCAAGGAAGCCGGAGAAAATATCGATATTCGTCATAATGCTGTATGCCTCTTTCTTTTTCCAAAAGCCCGCAAGGGCCGTTCAGCAATCAGAGCCGCAGAGTGCTGGCTCAAAAATCTTACACTCCTATTATAACAAGGCTGTCAATGGGAAACCGCCTTTTTTGATGAGAAAATTGTAACTTTTTTTGCAGTTTGGCTGCGTTTTCAGAAAACGCTGCCTCCCGGACACAAAAAAGCCCCCGGAACGGGGGCAGAACGCATAGAACCCATACAAAAACACAGCCCCGCTTTGGCGAAGGAGAAGTCAAAGCGGGGCTGTATTCAATGAAGGAGAAATGATGGGAATATCAGGTTACAGATTCAGTTCAAACTGTTCTGCCGTGATTGTTGCTTTGCCATCGGCGGCAAAGGTGATGCCATCGGCAGACTGGGGGGTGTAGATCCATGCGGTCATGGTCTGCTCACCGTCGTTGGCGAAAACTTCGATGCTGTTTTTGTCCAACAGGATGCGGAGCTTGAGCGCACCGTTCTGGCTGCGCACCTTGCAGCTGCGGCGGTGAACGATGTCGGCACGGGAACCGGCATAGCTGCGATCCAGCGTCAGCTCGGAAGTGTAGGGATCGTAGGTCAGGCTGGTGTGATGGTCTGCATCGGCGGCCAGCTTCAGGGTGAAGGAGCGGTATTCGCCGGGCTGTACCGTGACGGTCAGGTCCGCCACACGGCCCTTAATGCCTTCCAAAGAAGTTTCGCTTTGCACCGTCACATTTTCGTGGAAGGTGCGCTTACCGTGGACGGCATCCAGCTCCCGCACGGGGGTCTGAAGAATGCGTCCGTCCTTGATGTGCAGCTCCCGGGGGCAGATGGTCTGCCCGAACCACTTGCAGCCCTGGGGCTTATCCTCGGTGTCCGACCAGGTCTGCAGCCATGCGGTCATGATCCGGCGGCCATCCGGGGCAAGGGTGGTCTGGGTGGCGTAGAAGTCGATGCCGCCGTCCATCAGCTGCACATTTTCCTTGGTGAAGGTGTGGGTGGCTTCGTCGTAGCTGCCGATGAAGGCAATCACGTTGTGACCGTTGTGGAACTCGCCCTTGGGCAGCATCTCCATGGGGCCGAGCATCAAGACCTGCTTGCCGTCCAGCGGAAAGAAGTCCGGGCACTCCCACATTTTGCCGTACTGATTGTTGCAGCGTTCCAGCACTGTGACAAAGTGCCAGTCGAAACCGTCCTTGCTCTGGAACAGTGCCGCTGCGCCGCTGCCGTCCTCGGCCAGGCAGACGGTGACGGCGGAGTAGGTGCCGTCGGTCTCACGCCAGATCTTGGGGTCCCGGAAGTCGAACCTGCTGAAGCCTTCCGGCAGGTCTTTCTGGGTCAGCACCGGGTTGCAGGCAGGCTTTTCGTAGTTGAGACCGTCACCGATGGCGATGCTCTGGGTCTGGATGTCCCGCATCTCCCCATTGGGCTGCTTTTCTGCCACCACACTGGTGTACATCAGCAGCTGCCTGCCGTCATCCATCTCGGTGGCAGAGCCGGAGAAACAGCCGGGGCCATTGTCTGCCGGGGAATCCGGGGCAAGCGCACAGGGCAGATACTCCCAGTGCAGCAGGTCGGTGCTGACGGCGTGACCCCAGTGCATGGGCGCCCACCGCACATCGTAGGGATTATACTGATAGAACTGATGATACTGCCCCTTATAGTAGGAGAAGCCGTTGGGGTCATTGAGCCAGCCCACATAGGGGGTCATGTGGTAAGCAGGGCGTTCCGCCGGGGAAATGGCAGCACCGTGCTCGGCCTCGTAGGCACGGGCTTTTTGTAAAGTCAAATCGTTCATGGAATCCTCCAAAGGAAAGAATTCTTATGCGTAGTAAGCATCCAGATATTTCTGCATAATGCCCAGATAGTCGGACAGGCCGTAGTCTTCCAGCTTGCTCAGATAGTCGTTCCACTCTGCATCCGTAGTGCCGTTCATGATCCAGTTCGCCTTCTGCGTATTCATGTAGGTCTGCAGATCTGCCTGCAGGTTAGAGACCTGCTCGGTGTCCTCGCTGCTCATAAAGACATTGGGATAGACATAATCGTTGTTCATATCCGGGGTGTAGATATCCTTGATCCAGTCCAGACGGTACTGTGCATCGTCCGGGCAGGTAACGTATACACCATAGTAATCATCCAGAACCGCCAGAGGCCCGCCGACACACTGCGCCTCACGGACTTCCACGGGAGAAGCATCGCCCAGAGGAGCGTGCTTCAGCATGGGCTCGCCCTTATCGTTGGTGGACATTTCAAAAATGTTAAAGCCTTCCGCATCGCCATAAGTACCCCAGTTGTTCTGCGGAGACTGGAGGGGTGCGTACATCTGATCCAGCCATGCACAAACCAGTGCGGGGTTATCCGCCTTTGCGGTGACAACGCACTTGCCGCGGCCAAAGCCGCTGGTGAAAGAGCCGTTCTGCGGGGTGATATTGCGGGTATCGGCGGTCAGGGCAGGCAGCGGCTCCCAGTCGGTCAGGTTGTCAATGTTGGCAACATCCCAGCTGAAGCAGACGCCATAGCGGCCAGCCTTGCCCTTGGAAACATAGGTGGACCACTCCTGCGTGAAGCACTCCGGGTCAATGAGCTTCTCGGCATACAGCTTGTGCAGCCAGTCCAGACCATCACGGTAGCCCTGCTGGGTGGCGGCACAGATGACTTTCCGGTCGTTGGTAACGGCAATATGGCGGTCTTTGTCTGCATCGCCGTAGCCTTCGCCAAAGCCATTGATGAGGATGCTGGGGTCCTGATCGCCGTTGTTGACGATGCAGGACATGGGGATGATGTCGCCGTCAATGCCATACTCTGCCTTGATAGAAGCGGCGTTATCACGGAATGCCATCAGCACCTGCTCAAACTCGTCCACTGTGGTGGGCATCGACAGACCGAGGAAGTTCAGCCACTTGGTATTGATGAAGCTCATGTTGCCAATGGTCTGGATGGCGGTCTTTTCTGCGCCGAGCTGCTCGATCCAGGGCAGTGCCCAGATGTGGCCATCGCTGTCGGTGCACATGGTGCGGTACTCCGGGTACTGCTCAAAGACCTTCTGGAGATTCGGCATATTGTTGTCAATGTAGTCTTCCAGATTGAGGATGACACCCTGATCTGCGTAGCGCAGCAGATTGCTGTCGGTAAAATCAGCAGTAAAAACAAAATCCGTCAGGGTGTTGGGGTTGGACATATTCAGGGTGATCTTATCGTTCCACTGGTCGGACTGGATGGCGGTCCAGTCGATGTGCACATTGGTCTGCTCTTCCAGACGCTTGAAGATGGTGCGGTTGTTCGGCTCGGATTCGCTGCCCACAGGGAAGCTGGTCATACCGGTAAAGGTGACCTTTTCGGACAGCGGAAATGTAACGGCACCGGTCACGTCCACATCTGCGGCAGCAGAATTGCCGCTGCCGGGGGGTTTTGCGCCCCAGGCAGGCATTATTATTTTACCGACCGCAGAATCCCCGCCGGCGGGGGTTTTTCCCGCCACAGGCAGACAGAGCAGCGGCAGAGCCCGCCAGAGCGCAGACCTTGAGGAAGTTGCGGCGAGAGATCAGCTTTTTCATGGTATTTTCTCCTTTTTTATGTTTCTTTTTCGTGTAACAGATGAGCGTACCGGCTCATAAAAATCTGGAATATCCTCAGCCCTTAATGGAACCAGCCATGATGCCGGCATCAAAATACTTCTGGAAGAAGGGATACATCACCAGCAGCGGCAGACTGGAAATAATAATGGTTGCATATTTGAGCAGCTCTGCCATCTTCGCACGTTCGGCAGTGCTCTGGATATCTGCGATCATGCCGGATTCCGGCTGGCTCTGGATCAGGATGGAACGCAGCACCAGCTGCAGCGGCTGCTTCGATGCGCTGTTCAGGTAGATCATGGCGTCAAAGTAGCTGTTCCACATTGCCACGAACTGCCACAGGGCCAGAACTGCCACCACCGGCATACAGACGGGCAGCAGGATCTTGAAGAAGTAAAGCATCTCGCTGGCTCCATCCACATCCGCAGCTTCGCGCAGCTCACGCGGGATGCCTTGATAATAGGTACGGGCAATGATCATGTTCCACACGCTGAATGCTCCCGGCAGAATGACCGCCCACATGGAATCCAGCAGACCCAGATTGTTGATGAGCAGGTAGGTGGGGATCAGACCGCCGCTGAAAAACATCGTGATCACAAACAAGGTGTTGAAGATCGTTTTGCCTTTGAAGTCCGGCAGCGACATGGGATAAGCGGCAAGCATCGTCACAGCGACCGAGATGATGGTGAAGATGATCGAGTAAAGTACTGCGTTCCTGAAGCCGACCCAGATCTGCTTGTCCGAAACGACACGCTGGTAAGCATCCAGACTCCACTTGCTGAAATCAAAGGAGATGCCCTTGTTTTGCAGAGTGACCGGGTCCATAAAGGACGCGATGACGATGTAGATCATCGGAACGATGATCGCCAGCAGGAACAAGCCCAGAAGTGCGTAGCCGCAGTACAGGATGATCTTATCTTGTCTGGTGTAGAGGGCCATTTTTGATTTTTTCTGTTTTGCCATGGTAAACCCCTCCTTACAAGCCCTTGCCATCGTTCATTTTGGCAACGATCTTGTTCACTGCGATCAGCAGGATGACGTTGACAATGGTGTTGAACAGACCGACTGCCGTGGAAAAGCTGTAATCGCCGTCCAACAGGCCCTTTTTATAAACATACGTTGCAATGATCTCGGCAGTGTTCAGGTTCAGGTCGGTTTGCAGGGCATAGGCTTTTTCAAAACCGATGCTCATGATGTTGCCTGCCTGCAGGATAAACTGAATAACGACCATATCCTTAATGGCGGGCCACTCCACCGTCATGATCTGCTGGATCAGGTTTGCGCCGTCGATCATCGCAGCTTCCTTCAGATCTTTGCTGGCGTTAGAAAGAGATGCGGTGTACATGATGGATGCCCAGCCGGCACCCTGCCAGATGCCGCTGATGATGTAGATGGGGCGGAACACTTCCGGCAGCGTCATAAAGTTGATGCTGGTGTGAAGCAGGCCGTTCACCGGGCCGGTGACACTCAGCAGCACCCGAACGATACCGCACAGCACGATGACCGAGATGAAGTTGGGCATATACAGCACCAGCTGCACCTTCTGCTTGATCTTCTTGCTCTCAATACGGTTGAGCAGGAATGCCAGCAGGATGGGGATCGGGAAGCCCCACAGCAGACCGTAGACGCTCAGTTTCAGGGTGTTGATCAGATAGCGCTGGAAGTCCGGCGAGGACATGAAGCGGGTAAAGTTTTTGAAGCCTACCCACTCGCTGCCCCAGATGCCTTTGAAGGGATTGTACTTCTGGAACGCGATCAGCACACCGCCCATGGGAGCGTACTTGAACACCAGCGTCAGCACCACGGCAGGCAGCAGGAACAACAGGTAAAGCTGCCAATGCCGCTTGATGTAGACCCATGTGTTGTGCAGCTTGCGTTCTGCTGCCAGCACAGCCGTTTCCGACGAGGCTGTCTTTGCTTTCATGAATCATTCTCCTCCTTTTTGATTTGTTTGCCGCTTGATTTGCATTTTACATTTGCACCTTTGAATTTTGCACTTTTTACTTTGATTGTGCAAATGTAAAACTCTGTAATTCATTTATACCACGCAAGCAAGCGAATGTCAACGATAATTCATAGTATATATCAAGAAATACTGTGAATTTGTACAGATGCACAAATTCGAAAGTGCGCAAATATGCAAAATGATGATTTGCATTTTTACGTTTGACTAATTTGTGCATTTGCACTATACTGGAGTCATAAAGAACAAGATCCGTCACCAGACTTTATCTATAAAAAAAGAACATCCGCTCCTATATTATAAAGAAAGAGGATGACTTATGGCAACCAAGGTCACCATTCAGGATATTGCAAACGAACTGCAGCTTTCCCGCAACACAGTTTCAAAGGCCATCAACAACACCGGTGTGCTGGCAGATGCCACACGGGAGAAGATCCTGCGCAAAGCCGCCGAAATGGGCTATAAGCAGTTCGCCTATCTGCCGCTGTTTCAGGAAGACGCTGCAAAAGCAGCAGAGCCTTTCATTCTGCCGAGTGACAAACGGGAGATCGCCATGCTGACGACCCAGTTTCTGAGCAGCTCTCACTTTTCCTCCACGATGCTGGATCGTTTCCAGTCGGAAATCAACCATCTGCACAGCGGCATGACCATTCATCGCATTTCTCCCATAGAGCTGAAAGAGAAAAAACTTCCATCTTCTCTCAACATCCAGCGCACAGCTGGCATCATCTGCTTTGAAGTATTCGACTATGACTACGCACAGATGTTGTGCGATCTGGATCTTCCGCTGCTGTTTGTAGACAGCCCTGTGATGAATATGCGTCCTCCTCTTAAAGCTGACCGCCTTTATATGGAAAACCGCATTGAAATCCAGAATGCGGTGACACACATGGTCCAGCGCGGCAAAAAACGCATCAGCTTTGCGGGGGATAAAAACCACTGTCAGTCCTTCTTTGAGCGTTATATGGCTTATAGGGATGCAGTGGAGCATTTTGGTCTGACAGAGGGCCTGAGTACCTGTGCGATGCCATCGGGACAGCAGAACTATCCGGTATCCCTGTACGAAACCATCCGTCGGTTCAAAACGATGCCGGATGCCTTTGTCTGCGCCAATGACTTTGTTGCCATGGATCTGGTCAAGGCATTGGATGAGCTGGGGTATTCGGTTCCCGATGATATCTGGGTCTGCGGCTTCGATGACAGTCAGGAGGCTTCCTACTTTGCCCCCCGTCTGACTTCGATCCATATCCATGGACAGATCATGGGCTACACCGCTGCCAATCTGCTTATGACCCGCATCGAAGAGCCATCGCTGAACTATCGCACCGTCTATACGGAAACCAACCTGATCCTGCGCGAATCCACAGGAGATTGAGCGAAAGGAGAACCCCCATGCGTGACCTGTGCAATACGGACAAGCCGCTGTTTGCTGTGCTGACGAAATTAACTTACAGTGCTTACCTGAACATCTTATGGCTCGTGTGCAGCCTGCCCATCGTTACCATAGGGGCTTCTACGACCGCCTTGTTCTACGTCACACTCAAAATGGCGGAAGATCGGGACGATGGTCTGACCCGGATGTTTTTTAAGGCGTTCCGGGAAAATTTTAAGCCCGCCACAAAACTCTGGCTGATCCTGCTGGCAGTCGGCAGTTTCCTGGCTGCGGATGGCTTTGTGCTGCGCCGAATGTGGAGCGAAAACATTTTCTGGACGCTGCTCACTGCAGTGCTTATTGGTGCAGCAGTTCTGTACGGCATCGTTCTGCTGTATACCTTTCCTCTGCTGGCACGGTTTGAAAACACCACCTTCGGCATCCTGAAAACAGCGTTTCTCGTGGGTGTCCGGTATCTGTTTTGCACCCTGCTGATGGCGGCGATCTATGGCATCATGGGGTACGTCATAGTGTTTGTGTTCACGCCTGCATTCCTGCTGGGCATGGGCTTCTGCGCCATGCTCTGCTCCTTTCTGATGCTTCGGATCCTCTATCTGATTGGTGGAGACCCTGATGCAGTACACGAGGAATACGACCATGACGAAAACTGACCGGGATACGCTCCGCTCCCTCCATGGGCGCAAAAAGTGGGAGCACATCTGGGCATATTACAAGCTGCCCATTGCGATCGTACTCATCGTCGTCTATATCCTCGGGTATGCAGCCTACCGCCATGTGACGAAAAAAGAGGATGTGCTATACCTTGGTCTGGTAAATATCACTGCCGGGTCTGATCTGACAGAACAGCTTACCACCGGCTTTGCCGAGGCGCAGGGTCTGACCAAAAAGCAACAGGTCGATCTGCTGTCTGGCTTGCTGCTCAGCGAGAGCGAACGCGCAGAGGAGCAGTATGTATATGCTTCGGAGATGAAGCTGCTGGGTGCAGTCAGTGCCCAGCGGTTGGATGTTGTTCTGATGGACGAATATGCACGGGATCGACTGCTGGCAGATGATTATTTTCTCGATCTGCGGACACTGGATGCGTCTTTCCATGCACTGCCGGGTCTGAACGCCGGTGGGACCGTGCTGGATATTTCGGACACGCCGTTTGTCAGGCAGGCAGGTTTTTCTGGCAAGGTCTATCTTGGGGTGGTGCAGAATGCACCGCACCCGGAGCGTGCAGCCGCTTACATTCATTATCTGTTCCAGCGGTGATCGTTGGGTTTTAGCTTATAGGATAAAAATAAGGAGAAAACGTATGGACATTTTAACGATTGGTGAAGTCTTGATCGACCTGACCCAGACCGGCAAGGATGAGCGCGGCATTCCTCAGTTTGCCGCAAACCCCGGCGGTGCCCCGGCAAATCTGGCTGTGGCTGCTTCCAGACTGGGCGCACAGACCGCCTTTATCGGCAAGGTAGGTGCGGATGCCTTTGGCCGCTACCTGAAAGAGGTTCTGGCAGAAAACAAAGTGGACGTTTCCGGCATGGCGGTGGATGCAGACCATCCCACCACCATGGCCGTCGTGTCAGTGGATGCCACCGGCGAGCGGGATTTCAGCTTCTACCGCAGCGCCAACGCTGACGTGATGCTGAGCAAAGAGGACATTTCGGAGGGCGCTCTGAAAGCTGCCAAAATCGTCCACTTCGGCTCTGTCAGCCTGACCGCTGACCCCTCCCGCACCGCTACGCTGGACGCTGCCGCCCGCGCCAAAAAGCTGGGTGCTGTCATTACTTATGACCCGAATTACCGTGCAAACCTCTGGAAGAACAAAGAGGATGCCATTGCTCAGATGAAAGCACCCCTGCCGCTGGTGGATATTCTGAAAGTTTCCGATGAGGAGCTGCCCCTGCTCACCGGCACCACTGACTGCGAAAGTGGCACGGCACAGCTGGCACAGAACGGCATCCGGCTGATTTTCGTCACCTTGGGTGCAAACGGCGTATTCTACCGCTTTGGGGAGAAAACTGGCCATGTGGCTGGCGTGCCCTGCAAGGTGGGCGACACCAACGGCGCAGGCGATACCTTCTTTGGGGCCGCTCTGTCCAAGCTCTGCAAGGAGGAGCTGGACACCCTGACGGTGGACAAGCTGGAAGGCATTCTGGCTTTTGCCAACAAAGCGGCCAGCATCACCACCAGCCGGCATGGTGCTATCCCCGCCATGCCCACCCTTGCAGAAGTGGAGGGCTGAACCATGGCAGTAAAGCAGGAATTTGAGTCCCGGTTTGCCAAGCACAAGGACGAGCTGGAATGGCTGTTCATGGAACTGTACCACAACCGGGAAGGGCTGGAGGTTCTGGAGCGGGAGATGGCAGAAGCCTACAACGCCCGCAGCGCCGAGCTGAAAGCACTGGACAAGGCACGCTCTGCCGACCCGGAGTGGTACAAGCGGGGCAATATGTTCGGCATGACCATGTACACCGACCTCTTTGCCGGAAATCTGAAAGAACTGGCAAAGAAGCTGCCCTACCTCAAGGAGCAGAAGCTGACCTATCTGCACCTGATGCCCCTGCTGCAGATGCCCCACCCCCACAACGATGGCGGCTATGCGGTGGAGGATTTCGATACCGTAGACCCGGCTCTTGGCACCAACAAAGATCTGGAAAACCTGACCCGGGAGCTGCGGAAAGCCGGCATCAGCCTGTGTCTGGATTTTGTCATGAACCACACCGCCAGCACCCACCGCTGGGCCATGGCGGCAAAGGCGGGTGACCCGTGGTTTCAGGCCTATTACCACCTCTATGACGACCGCACCATCCCCGACCAATACGAGCAGACTGTGCCGCAGGTGTTCCCCAACACTGCGCCCGGCAACTTTACCTGGTGTGAGGAGATGCACAAGTGGGTGCTGACCACCTTCCACGACTACCAGTGGGACCTGAACTACGCAAACCCGGCGGTGTTCGTGGACATGACCAAGAGCATCCTGCATCTGGCAAATCTCGGTGTGGAAGTGTTCCGCATTGATGCGGTGCCTTATATCTGGAAGCAGCTGGGCACCACCTGCCGCAATCTGCCGCAGGTGCACACCATCGTGCGGATGCTCCGCATGGTGCTGGAATGTGTCTGCCCGGCGGTCATCCTCAAGGGCGAGGTGGTCATGGCTCCCAAGGAGCTGGCAGCTTATTTCGGCACCCCGGAAAAGCCGGAATGCCACATGCTCTACAACGTGTCCACCATGGTCAACCTGTGGGGTGCCCTTGCCAGCCGGGACACCCGGCTGCTGAAGGCCCAGCTGGATGCCCTCCACGCTCTGCCGAAGAATTGCTGGTTCGTGAACTATCTGCGCTGTCACGATGATATCGGCTGGGGTCTGGACGAGGCGGTGGAAAACCGGCTTGGCATCGACCCGCAGAAGCATAAAGAATATCTGTATCACTTCTATGAGGGCAATTTCCCCGGCAGCTGGGCAAAGGGTGAGCTGTACAACTACGACCCCGCTACTGGCGATGCCCGAAGCTGCGGCACCACTGCCAGCCTGTGCGGCGTGGAGCAGGCACTGGAAAAAGGCGATAAAACCGCACTGGACTACGCCGTGAAGCGCGACCTGCTGCTGCACACTGCTATGGCGTTTTTGCAAGGCTTCCCCATGCTGAACTGCGGCGATGAAATTGCACAGCTCAATGGCTGGGACTACAAAAACGACCCCGACCGTGTGGAGGACAGCCGCAACCTGCACCGCAGCAAATTCAACTGGGAAGATGCCAAACAGCGCACCCGGAAGGGCACGCTGCAAAACGCTTTGTGGCAGGGCATGGAGCAGCTGCGCCAAATGCGGGCAGACCCCTGCTTTGCCCCGGATGCGTGGGTAACAACTTGGGACAGCCACAACCCCGGCGTGCTGGCACTGGTACGCAAGCGCGGCGAGGAAACGCTGGTGGGCTTGTTCAACTTTACCGAGTACCCGGCCAGGAGCCAGTCTGGATGCTCTGGGCGGCGAGTATCACACCCCGGAGGGCACTTCCGTCTGGTTGGCGGATGTGGAACTGGAACCCTATCAGGCGCTGCTGGTAAAAAACAAATAAGCAAAACGAGTCATCCGGCTCTCTCTTTTTATCAAAGTTTTCATTGTTTTCTCTTGCACACTGCCGAAAGTGGCGTGTTCTCAAAAGTTCGCGTTTGCGCAGCGCAGCAGAGCAAGTTTTTAACTTTCTGATCGCTACATAGCAAACCCGAACCAAGGCCATCCCAGAAGGGATGGTCAGGTTCAGGTTGTTGTGTGGCGATTTTTTATTGCCAAATTCAGCACCGTACCTTGACAACCGCATGACCGTCTGCATGGGATAAAGGAAGAACTGCTGGCATAGCTTGAAAAGTTGAAGCAGGACGAGCAGAACACCCCGGAGAAATACAGCAACTGCGGGCAGCTGTTCCGGCTGCCGGACGGCTTGCCCATTGCACCGGAGCTGCTGACGAAATGGTACCGCCTGTGGAGAGCCGAGCACCCGGAGTTTGAGCAGATCGTGTTCCATGGTCTGCGGCACTCCAGTGCCACCTACCAGCTCTTGCAGTCGGACGGTGACTTCAAGTCGGTGCAGGGCAACACAGGTCATGCAACGGCATCTGTCCTGATGGACGCCTACGCTCACACGCAGGACAAGCCCCGGTTGGAGCTGACCGAGAAGATCGAAGCAAACTTCTACTCCCAAGACCTGACCTCGGCAGCATCCCAGCCCCGGCAAAACGAAAAGCCGGCGGCAACAAAAATCTCCGGTAGGGAGATCCTTGAAGCCATCCGGCTGATGGACGCAGACGAACGCAGAGAATTGACGAGAGCCTTGTTCGCCTAAAATTTCTTCTTTTTATGCAAAGGAAAGCAGGCTGTGCAAACCTTGCGCAGAAACGCCCTTGATTCGGGCAAATGTGTAAACGGTGTGCAGAAAGTGTGCAGCCGCTTTCCCACATAAAGAAAGAACGCCAAATCTTACGATTTGACGTTCAATATCTGGTGCACCTCGCGCACTCATATCCGAACTTTTCTCCGCTTTCACAGCTTCTCCGAAAGCGACCGTTTCTGTACCTTCCTTATAGTTAAAGGTAATAAGTACCTTATCATCGTAGAGATAGATGGCATTGATGAAGGTATCCACCAGTGCCTGCCGCTGCTCCGGCTGGGTCATGTCCAGCTTGCGGAAGCGAAGCAGCCAAAACCGGACGAACTCCTCTTTCATCTTTGGCTTAGCCAGCCGTTCCTCTGCAATGCGGGCTTGCAGATCCTTCCGCTGTTCTTCCAGCGCTTCCAGCCGCTCCTTGGTGGAACTGGTTAGAATGCCCATCTGGATAGCGTTCAGCATATTGGTGATGCCGACTTCCGTTTCCTTCAACTGCTTTTCGTAGATGGGCAAATCCGTGCTTTCCTGGTTTTGCAGTTCCATCACTTTGGCGATGATGGCATTCATGGAAGCGTCATCTTCCACCAGCTTCATGGTCTCGCTGACCACCAGATCTTCCAGCCACTGTTTCCGCACGGCCTTTTTATCGCAAGTCTTTTTCTTCTTGGCAGCAGCACACTTGTAGTAGGTATACATTTTCCCGGTGTGGCTGACGCCGCTTTCTCCGAACATCAGCGCTCCGCACTTACCGCAGTACAGCTTGGTGGTGAGCAGATAGCTTTCCTCTGCCTTATGACGGGCAGGGGCCTTTTTATTTTTCGCCAGCTTTTCCTGCACCTTGTTGAACAGCTCTTCCGATACCAATGCCGGGATTGCATTGGGCTGTACCACATCCCGCAAATGCAATTCGCCGATGTACCGGCGATTGCTCAGCATCCGCTGAATCGTGTTATAGGACATCTCCCCGCCCATCGAATTCTTGATGTTGTGCGCCTTTAACCAATCCCGCAGGTCAGTCATGGTCGCACCGTCCGCATACTTCTGGAACGTCTGCTCCACATACGGAGCCAGCAGCGGGTCGGGCTGGTAATGCCGGGTCTCATCGATCATGTAGCCGAACGGAATAGTGCCGCCATTATAAATACCCTTGAGAGCATTCTCGGTCATGCCGCGCACGACCTTTTCGGACAGGTCAGCCGAGTAGTATTCGGCGTAGCCTTCCAGCACCGATTCCAGAATGATGCCCTCCGGACCAGCCGAAATGACTTCCGTTGCCGACACCAGTTTCACGCCGTTCCGCTTCAGTTGAGTCTTGTACCGGGCACTGTCGTAGCGGTTTCGGGCAAAGCGGTCGAGCTTCCAGACAATGATGACGTCAAAGATGCCACGCTCACTGTCCTTGATCATCTGCTGGAACTGCGGGCGGTTATCGGTCTTGGCGGAGATGGCACGGTCAATGTAATGCTTCACCACCGTGAAGCCATTCTTTTCCGCATAGGCCGTGCATTCCCGAATCTGACCTTCAATGGACTCTTCGCGCTGGTTGTCACTGGAATAACGGGCATAGATCACGGCGGTCATGGCAGGCACCTCCCATTTACACATCATTGAACGGTGGAGTGTTCTTTTAAAGCAATGTTTCGTATAATGTATATACCACAGTTTTTAACTGAATGCAATACTTTTTCCAAATAAAAGCCGCCATCATTCTCAGATCGTCCAGTTCTGGCTTGCCGACTGCAGATCCACCATGTGGGTGTACAGTCCCTTCCGAGCGTACAGCTCATCCGGTCTGCCTTGCTCCGCCACGATGCCGCCCGACAGCACCACCACCTGATCCGCACCGGCTACGGTGCGCATCCGGTGGGCGATGATGAGGACGGTTTTGTTTTTTATGAGCCGGGATAGAGCCTCCTGAATGGCAGTTTCGTTTTCCACATCCAAGCTGGCGGTGGCCTCGTCCAGCAGGATGATGGGCGCATCCTTCAGGAAGGCGCGGGCGATGGAAATGCGCTGCCGCTCACCGCCGGAAAGAGTGCAGCCGTTCTCGCCGATGTTGGTGTTCCACTTGTCCGGCAGCTTTTCGACAAATTCATCACAGTTTGCCAGTTTTGCCGCCGCCAGAACCTCTTCGTCCGTTGCACCTTTGCGGCCCAGACGGATGTTTTCGAGAATCGTGTTGTCAAACAGCGTCACATCCTGAAAAACGATGGAATACAGGCTCATGAGCTTTTCCGGGTCAATTTTGGAAATATCCATGCCGCCCACGGTAATACAGCCCTTCTGATTGTCCCAGAATCGAGCGGCCAGACGGGAAACGGTAGTTTTACCGCCGCCAGAGGGTCCGACCAGTGCAGTGACCTCGCCTTGCTTTGCCGTAAAGGAAACGTCTTTCAGCACTGTCTCACCGGAGTTGTAGGCAAAACCCACATGATCAAACACGATGTCGCAGCCCTGATTGGTCATCGTTTCGCTGCCGGTCTGGACTGGGTACTCCAGAATCTCATTCATCCGGCCCACGTTGGTGCGCATGGCAATGACGGCTGCCAGATTCTGCAAAGCGCCCTGCATAGGATCGTACATCCGGGAAGCTGCCATCAGGAAAAGAAACAGCGTTAGTACATCAATGCTGCCATTGACCAGCAAGACCGATCCAGTCAGCGCAACCGAAGAAATGCCAAGTTTCAGAACCATGCTTGCCGAAGATACAAACAGGGCGGTTTCCAGTTCTGCCGCAACGGATTGTTTTTCCACCGCACGAATCTTTTTGGAAAGGCCGGAAAGATAGCCTTGTTCCGCATTGCTCGCTTTCAGATCCCGGAGCGTTTCAATGTACTCTTGGATCCCATCGGCGCAATCCATCTTGACCGCCATCGTTCTGGCCTGAATGCGATCTTGCACCCGATAGCTGCCAAGCACGATGGCGATGGACACCGGGATGACCCACAGAGCTGCCAGTGCCATCCGCCAGTCGAACGCAAACAGGCTCAGCGCAATGATCACGGTGGAGATCAAGGAACCGAACAGGCCGGGAATAAAGTGAGAGCAGGTCTTTTCCAAAACCTCACAGTCCGACATGATGGTACTGGTCAGATCGGCCAGATCTCGTTTGCCAAAGAAAGACAGTGGCAGCTTACGCAGACGTTCTGCGAGAGCCAGACGGCGGATACCGCTTTCTTTATAGGTCGTAAAATAGGTTCCGTTGTACTGGAACCATGTTGTCAGGAGAATCAGCCCGAAGCAGACGATACAGCCCAGCAGATAAAAAACGGCTTTGCCGGAAGTTGTGCCATTCAGCAGGTCTTTTACCCAAAAATACAGCAGACAGGTGGGCAGCATGAACGCCATGTTCTGGAACGCACAAGCCAGAACACCCTTTACCAGACCCTTTGCGCCCTCCGGGGAACTGGCTGTGGCGTGTTGAATTTTTTCGATCATTCCTTACCCCTCCTTTGCGACCTTCCACTGCACCGAGGCCTGATAGTCCTGCCACATCCGGGCAAACAGGCCGTTCTGCACACACAACTCGTCCTTTGTGCCGGACTCCGCAATTTGCCCATCCTGCACCACATAGATGCAGTCGGCGTTGGCGACGATGGACAGGCGGTGTGCGATCATAATGACCGTTTTGCCCTTGGCAAGCTGCGCAAATGCAGCCTGCACTCTGGCTTCATTGTCCGGGTCGGCAAAAGCGGTGGCCTCGTCAAGCAGCAGGATGGGCGCATTTTTCAGCATGGCGCGGGCAATGGCAATGCGCTGCTGCTCGCCGCCGGACAGATACACGCCTTTTGTGCCAATGACGGTATGGATGCCCTCCGGGAACTTTTCCACGATATCCATGCACTGTGCAGCTTTCAGCGCCGCCAGCACCTCGGCTTCGGTGGCCTGCGGTCTGCCCAGCCGGACGTTGTCCAGAATGCTGCCCTTGAGCAGGCGGCTGTTCTGGAACACAAAGGAGATGGTGTCCATCAACTCTTCCTTGGGGATGTCCCGCACATCCGCTCCGCCCACCCGGACGCTGCCGCTCTGCACATCAAAGAACCGGCAAATCAGGTTTGCCAGTGTGGATTTGCCGCCGCCGGAGGGGCCAACGAAAGCCACCGTCTGACCCGGCTGAATTTTCAGCGAAACGCCCTTGATAACATCCGTTTTGCTATCATAGCTGAAATGCACATCTTTCAGGGACACAGAGGCATCTTTCGGATGCCGCGGATGATCGTTTTCTGGCACAGGTTCCGCATCCAGAACCGAATCCACACGAGCCAACGCATCTGCCACAACGAGTTCATTTTCGCTCATGTACATGATGCGGGTCAGAGTCAGGGAGATTACCGGGGTAATGATGATGTAGAACAGCAGGTTCAGCAGAAATTCCGAAGTCACACCGTTCCGGGTGAACAGAAGCCCACCTACAATCAAGAAAGCAAACACACCGTTGATTGCGGCAGTATAGAGCATCATCGGCATCCGCAACTCTTTGGTATAGGCAATGACCCACTTTTCGTACTCATCAATGGTCGCTTTGAATTTTTTGAACGAAAAGACGGATTGCCCGAAGGTCTTGACTACCGGGATGCCGCGGACATACTCCACAGCCTCGTTAGACATTGATTCCAACGCATTACCGTATTGCCGCATTTTGTCTGCCATCCGCCTTCCTGTCATGGCGGACATGATGACGAAGCCCAGTGCCACTGGAACGAGACTCAGCAGACCCAGCCGCCAGTCGAACACAAGCAAAAGAACCAACAGACCTATGGGTGTTGCCATTGCATTATATTTGTCCGGCAGCTGATGGGCGAGAAATGTCTCCGCTGCGCCAGTACTCTCGTGGATGATCTTGCGCAGCTTACCGCTGCCAAACGTCTCCGTAAAGCCCAGCGGCAGTGTGGCAAGGTGTTCGGAAACCTCCAGCCGCAGATTGGTCGCCACCCGGAACGCCGACAGATGGGAGCACATCAGTGCCGCAATGTAAATGAGGTAAGCCAGCACCGCAAACAGCACTGCCATCCAGCCGTAATGGGGGATGTTCACCGCCTGCGCATAGTCCGGCGCGGCGTTCAACACATCCCGCAGGATCTTCCAGATGTACACAAAAGGCACCAGCGCCACCAGCGCACTGACCGCAGACAGCACCCACGAAGCGTAGGTGAAATATCGGTAGTTCCCGGCGTAACCCATCAGCCGGGAAAGATCGGACTGTTTTTTCACGGAAAGACCTCCTTCAAATAATTTTTATGCAAAAATGTGCCGTGGCGTTTTTGCTCCACAGCACATTCTGCGTATTAACCTGCTAGATTTTCAGTACAGAACAGCTCAATGCAGTTGTCGATCATAGTCTGGTCGCAATCCGTAGAAATGCCGGAGGCCAGCCAGTAAGCATATTCGCCTGCATCATACTGGCTCAGAGCTTCTGCATCCGAACCATAGCGGAACTCAATATGGTAAGTTTCCGCACTGGTGTCCGGCGCAAGGAAGAAGTAGGTGAACTCGCCGGAATCGGCATCATCGCTTTCAAACTCATACAGTCCACGCACAGGCTCCATGCCAATGTAGTGATAGGTATGGGAGAACAGCACATTGCCGTCCTTATCGGTGCCGGAAATGGTAGAAGTTTCACCATCGAAGGTCAAGGTCGCAAGGCTATTGGTAAAGCCGCAGAAATAGGCTCCGCCGCCGTTGGCATAGGCCTCGACGGCATCCTCGCCGTAGACATCGCTCGTAACCATTGAAGAGAGCTTTTCAAAGGCAGCTTCCGCATTTTCCTCTCCCACAAGGGCGGTACAATCATCCAGCCATGTCTGCTTATATTCGTCCGCCAGAATCACCGGCCACAGTTCCTGATAGCTGCCCGTTAGGTCGTTCAGCAACTGTGCAGCGGCAGCTTCGTTTTCATCCACAGCAGAAGAGGCGGTCTCTTCTACGGAAGAAACAGTGCTTTCTGCGGCAGAACTTGCAGAAACGGGAACAGAGCTCGCCGTGCCGCTGCTGCAGCCAACCAGAAGAGAAGCAGACAGAGCTAGCACAGCAGCTGCACTCAGAATTCTTTTCATCAAACGCATTATCAATTTCCTCCACAAAATCAGAATATCGGCGTTAGTTTCAACTAATCGCGATACTGATTTTACTGGAACCGGACTTTCTGCGCAAGAACCAAATCGACAGAATCTATCCAATCGGACGCATCTTCCGATACTCCGTAGGCGTCATGCCGGCTGCTTCCCGAAATGCAGAAGAAAACTTATTCGGATTTTCGTACCCGACCCGATGGGCGATTTCAGCAACCGTGCAATCGGTTTCGAGTAGTAGCTTCTGTGCCAGCTGCAGCCGGTACTCTTTCTGATACGCATAGACCGAGCTTCCGTAAATGCCTTTGAAACAGCTTTTTAATGCCGTAGGCGAAAGGCCGACCTCCTGTGCAAGCTGTTCGATTGTACGGCGAACTGTCAGTTCCTGCGTGAGAAGAGCCGCAGCCTGCTTCACACACTCCACCTGATGCTGATTGAAATACTCTGTCTGCTGCACATCTTCCCTGTTTTTCAGCCGGGTCAGAATATGCAGCAACTCCAGCACTTTCAGCCGAAGATAGCCGGTGTCCGGCACAGAATGCGCTGTGTAAAGCTCTGAAAAAATATGGGCAATGGTCGGTTCTGACCGCAGGATACAGCAGCGGTTTTCCGTGCAGATGTACCGCCGTATGACATCAAGGTCTACGCCGTACCATTCCATTTGTTTCCGCATTTCCGGCGAGATCGCATCCAGATCCAGCAGAATGGTAATGCCGTGATAGTGCCGCAATGGGAAGCAGGAGGAGGATTTCTTGCGCGCTGCTGCACACACCGCAAAATCCCCTGCTGCCAGATAGCAGCAGCTATTTTCCCCAAAACTGCACTCGTAACGCCCCACGCGGCAGTGGTTGATCTCGATCACATTCCGCGCTGGTGCGGGAGTCTCGTCAAAGGAAACAAGATGCATATCGTTGTAGTACAGTTCTGCCCCCGAAAACAGTGGACAGATGGTCATACTCCCGCTCCCCGTTCCGTTGGAGAACACGACGGTGCGGGGCATCGCCGTGGAAGCAGTTTGCTCCGGGGGAAAATCAAAAAATGATTTATACATAGCCATTCTCTTTTCCTGAAGATTCGATTTTTCTTACTGATTCGCAGACGTGAACTGTCAAATTCCATTTCTCTGCAAAAATGTTTCCATCAAATCAAGATACCGTTCCGCCTGAACGATGAAGCCCACATGACCGCCCGGAACATTGTGAATCTCCGCATCCAGTTTCCGGAACAGATCTGCGAACCGTTTCTGATCTTCAATCGCTGTCATCCTGCGAGGTACGCAGAGTGCTTTTTCTCATACACCGCAGCCGCGATGCACCAGCGGATGAACTGCTTTGATTCTTCTTTCTTCATTTTCTTCGCCTCCTGTTCGTAATCATAATAGCCAAAAGCGTTCCATCTCCGACACAAGCAGTGCCGGATGATTGATGATCTCGCCATGGCCGAAACCGGGGAAACAGCGGACGATCAGGCTCGGATATGCCGTCCGCAGCCGCTGGATGGCCTTTTTCACGTGCCCTTCTTTTTCTCCGTACCAACAGGCGACCTTTGCATCGGGCTGTACCAAAAAGTCCGTTCGATAGAGATAAAGTTCTGCCTCCCAAGTGGCACGGACGGATTCCAAACTGATATGATCCGGGATACGGCGGAGCATAGTCTGCATTCCCTGCTCCGTCTGCCCCATAAAGCGCAGTGCCCATGCAGGCATATACTTTTCGTGTGCCGTTCGATATTGCTTTTGCGGCATGACCTTCAAAATCAGTCGATTCAGCACTCCGAAATCCAGATACTCCGGCCCGCTGAGGATCATCCGATCGATCTGAACGGTTGGGGAAGCCTTCAGAAAAACAGCCGGTCCGCAGCCCAGCGACTCTGCAAAAAGCAGATCCAGCCGTCCGTCAAGCTCTTTCTCAATATAACCGGCCAACTTGTCCGCCTGATTCTGGGCGGTCGTGTAGGTTGTTTTGCCTGTTCCGTCAAAGCCATCGAAGCTGACGGCATACACGCAGAATTTCCTTTCCAGCAGCGGGATCAGATCCTCAAACTGCCGCCAGCACATAAGATTTCCGTGCAGCAGCATCATGGTCTTTCCCTCTATATTGCCGAATCGTTTGATCTCCATGCCAATATGCCTCCCCGCTATTATCGGACCTTCATGCAAAAATCGCAGCGGTCATTACCGCGCCCAAGCGTCATGGTTCTCTCCCAGATCAGCTTCGGATGCAGCCCGGTATAGCTGATGTCGTCGCTGTCGCAAAAGCAGCGGCACAGCTCCGGGCAGCCGTATTCTGTGCAGGTGTCGTGATAGGGACACTCCATCATATCCACACGCCAGACGCCGTTGCCTGTCTGCAGTTCTTTTGGGGCAAAGCCCGCCGCCGGGCCGAAAACGCTCCGGGTGGATTTGACGAAAACGCCGGGAACAAGGCGGTAAAGCCCCGGTATGTGCAGCAGGGCGGCAAGCTGTTTGTGGCTCGTTCTCGCCAGCCGCTCCACATAGCCATGAACGATTTGCAGCGCCTCCTCTTTCGGCATGACCCGCTGCAAGGTCTCGTAGGCCGCAATGCCTGGTAATATCTGCCGCTTGAGGTGGTATTGCTTTTCCTTGCTTGCACCCGCATTTTCAGCCAGAAGTGCATTTAACCGCACATCAAAAGCGGCGTTCAGTTCCTTTGCCTGCGCGGGAAAGCGTTGCGCCGCAGTCTCCCGAAAGTCACGGGAAAGATAGGTTTCCTTCCTCTTCATCGTCCGTTACCCTTTCTATTACAATATATTTGGAACCGGATATGGTAGCCAGCCATATTCCATTCCAACTCGTACCTAAGCTACAATAAGAGAGTAATCGACTAACGCGCCCTTTCTAGGGCTTTTACGTCCGCCAAAAAGACAGTTAGCCATCTCTCTTGTTGTAGCATTCGTTTTAAGCAGGTTGAACCTCCGCCAAGCGGAGCGTTCGTGTCACCCAATAGATTGAATCGGCAACGAGTAAAAGATGGATTCCGGTTGCAAATACAAAATAATGGAGGAAAGATCATGAACGCAGTAGGCATTGACGTGTCCAAAGGGAAAAGCATGGTTTGTGTCATGCGCCCCTTCGGAGAAGTGGTACTCGAACCTTTTGAAGTTTTACATACCGCCCAGAACCTGAACGACCTAGCTGGGAAGCTCAAAGCTCTGGACGGAGAGACCCGCGTTGTTCTGGAGGCCACCGGAAATTACCACAAAGCAGTTGCTTTCGTTTTACACGATGCAGGTTTATTTGTTTCCGTAGTCAATCCTGTTCTGATTCATGACTACGACAACAACAGTTTAAGGCGCGTCAAGACGGATAGAAAAGACTCTGTTAAAATCGCCAACTATACGCTCGACAAGTGGACACGGCTGCGGCAGTATCTTCCAGAAGATGATACTAGGCTTGCTTTGAAGAATTGTTATCGCCAGTACCAGCAAGCCGTAGCGATTCGTACCATGCTGAAGAATAATCTGATTTCATCTCTTGATCTGACTTTTCCGGATGTCAACAAATTGTTTTCAAGCCCTGCAAAGAACAACGGGTGCGAGAAATGGGTCGATTTTATCGGGGACTTCTGGCACAGTGAGTGCGTTTCTAGTCTTTCTCCAGATGCTTTTTCAAAGAAATATCTAAAGTGGTGTCAAAAACACGGATATAATTTCACTCGTTCAAAATCGGACGAGATCTTTGCCTGTGCCGTTAATGCCGCTTCTCTTCCGAAATCACCCACTTCAAAGCTCCTTATCCAGCAGCAGGTTGCACAATTGAAAGCAGTATCTCAGTCAGTTGCTGCATTCCAGCAGGAAATGCTTCGCCTTTCTCAGCAGCTTCCTGAATTTGATACCGTGATGGAAATGTACGGTGTTGGTCCTTCTCTCGGCCCTCAGCTGATGGCAGAGATTGGAGATGTTCGCCGCTTTTCCTCCAAGAAATCTCTCATTGCTTTTGCGGGAATTGAACCGCAGCCGAACGATTCCGGCAAGGTCGTGGGGAATGACAAGGGAATCAGCAAAGTTGGTTCTGCTGTCTTGCGCAGGACACTTTTTCTGATTATGACTGTTATTTTGCAAACACAGCCACAAGATGAACCCGTTTTTCAATTCATGAACAAAAAGCGTTCTGAGGGAAAGCCCTACAAAGTCTACATGATGGCTTCGGCCAACAAGTTCTTGCGAATCTACTATGCTAGAGTGAAATCAGTAATGGATTCTGAATGCTCGCAATAAGCATGGATATTTGTTTTTAGGACATAATCCCTCTTGAACCTGAGCTAAAACCAAGAACTACTTAGCTGGCGCAGCGAACCCTTGAAAAACCGAAGCATTCAAATGCTATTCTGTTTCTGCGAGGGCTGGCTGGGCTTGCTTTGCTATTCCCTCCGTCGCCCTCGCTGTGTTTTGACCAGCATTTGAATGCTGTTTGTCATGGGCAGCGGATGGTTGGCGGATTTTTTTATTTCGGGGCTTGACTTTTATTAGCAGGTCTTTTTGTTATTGTTTTTTGTGTTCCGGCAGGTCTCAGTTGTTCTTGCCATTCTCGGCCTTCATGGCGTTGTAGCCGATCAGCACGGTCCAGACATAGGCGCAGGTCTTGGGGATCATCAGCATACCGATCAGGGGGTTGACATCTGCCCACAGCACCACCGGGAGATAGAAACCGAAGCTCAGCACGATGGTCAGCCACACCCAGCGGAAAGCCTGATCCTTGTGTTCCTTGGCACTGCGGTAGAACAGCACGATGATCAGCAGGCCCAGCAGTGCAAAGGGGATGTTGCGCAGGATGCCCCAGGTCAGCGGGGTGTGGTTGGTCAGCCACTGGTTCTGCGGCATCATGCACAGCACGATGCGCACAGCGGAAAGGACATACACGGCAATGGTCAGATCCTTCTGGCCCTCGATCTGGTAGCGCTTGCGCCAGACGTAATACAGCAGTACATAGAACACGGTCATGGTCACGGAGGTGATCCACTTGCCCAGGCCCAGAGGCACAGCGTAGCTTTCCAGGCCGGTGGTGCACAGTGCCAGGGCACGGGGCACCAGATGGAAGGCGTCACCTGCGCCCAGCACCACGGCCATCAGGCCGAACAGGCGGAACTGGGTGCCAGCCTTGCTGCCGCGGATCATGCGGATGCCCAAGGTCAGCACGGTGACCAGATAAAAGATGTCGAAAACGGTCTCAATGATTGCTCTCATAAGAATGTTGCTCCTTTACGGTTGGTTTGTTTTGCTGCTCTATCGCGATCCGGTCAGCGATTGCCGGCCAGACTGCATCGTTGTGATGTGCAGGCTGCCGTGGTGGAATGCTGGGGGAGATGTCCCGCACTAATCAATATGAACGCTGTTCACTTTTGGCCGTAAAAAACTCCCACAAGACTGTGGGATGTTTTTTACACTTCATAAATGGTCCTGCGGATGATCTCCAATACCGCTGTGGGGTCAAAATCCTGCTGCACCACGGCAGAAAGCATGAGGGAGAACAGGATGCCCGCAAATTTCTGGCGGGTGAACTCCTCAGTAAATGCGTCTGGCCGGATCTTTTTGTCCCTGGTCAGCACCATGGTCAGCGCATCCAGGATGTGCTGCCAGGTCTGCCGCATCTGCTGCTTGCCATCGGCGGTATCCTGCCGCACAAAGCCAAGCGCGTGATGGGTGAAGAAGCCGGGGTATTGCTCAGAGCCGTACTCCATCTGCCGGTACATCCAGCGGATGCAGGACAGGGTATCCTCAAACACCGCCGGGTCGTCCGGGTGGCGGAAGATATCGCTCCAGATGCTTTCCACTGCCGCGCTCACCAGTTCGGTCTTGGAACCGAAGTAGTTGTAGATGCACCCCACGGATACCCCGCAGGCTGCTGCCACTGCACGGATGTTGACCGCTTCCCATCCATTCTGCTGGATGAGGAACCGGCTCGTTTTCAGGATCTCCTCCTTGGACGTTGCCATCGGATTCGTGTGACCACCTCCTCAACATGAACGATGTTCACGATGCATAGTATAGCGCCGTTCCTGCCCCTTGTCAAGGGGGCAAAATAGATTTTTTTCGCCGCATTGCTTGCAAAAAAAGGGGCGGCAGAGTAAAATATATAGTATATGTATCGTAACATGGGTCTGTGTGCCCCAAAGCGGATACACATACGAAGAATGTCCGCAGAAAACCCTTTGGAATACGAGGAAAAAAGCATGATTTTGAGCATGACCGGTTTTGGCCGGGGAACTGCTGTGCGCAATGGCCGTGAGATCACGGTGGAGCTGCGCAGCGTGAATTCCCGCTACTTTGAGTATTCTTCGCGCATCCCGCGCACCTGCAGCTATCTGGACAGCCGCCTGAAAAAACAGCTGAACGAGCGGGTGACCCGCGGCAAGGTAGAACTGAGTCTGACGGTGCAGACCGTGGATGCCGCCGATACCGTGGGGGCTGGGGATCAGGAGCTGGCAAAGAGCTACCAGCAGGCCCTGCGGGACCTGTCTGAGACGCTGGAGGTCAAGAACGATGTGACCGCCGGGATGATCGCCCGCTTTCCCGATGTGCTGACCACCCGCCACGCCGATGTGGATGAGGAGCAGCTGTGGGAGGATGTTTCCGCTGTCACCGCCCAGGCACTGGATCGTTTTGTGGAGATGCGCGCCGCTGAGGGTGCCAAGATGAAGGCTGACGTGGAGAACCGCCTGCGCTTTCTGGAAGAATGCGTGGGCCGGGTGGAGACCCTGAGCGCCGGCCGGGTGGAGAACTACACCAACCGCCTGTACGAAAAACTCAAGGTTATTCTGGAGGACCGGAACATCGATGATGCCCGTGTCCTGACCGAGGCCGCCATCTTTGGCGACAAGACCGCCGTGGATGAGGAGACCGTCCGTCTGCGCAGCCACATCGCCCAGTACCGCTCCATTCTGGAGCTGGACGAGCCGGTGGGCCGCAAGCTGGATTTCCTGACCCAGGAGCTGAACCGTGAAACCAACACCATCGGCTCCAAGTGCCAGGATCTGGATATCACCCGCATCGTGGTGGATATGAAGGCGGAGATCGAGAAGATCCGCGAGCAGATCCAGAATCTGGAATAATATGTTGTGGAGGAGCCTATGAAACTCATCAACATCGGCTTTGGCAATATGGTCAGTGCGGGGCGCGTGGTGGCAGTCGTCAGCCCGGACTCTGC